>Ga0247832_1001705_pt1 | contig 37056 bp, 38 predicted proteins | sample LaCruzMarch2015__10_FD_192407 | JGI IMG/M metagenome (GOLD analysis project Ga0247832, IMG submission 192407) | Freshwater microbial communities from meromictic Lake La Cruz, Castile-La Mancha, Spain - LaCruzMarch2015_4m | ecosystem: Environmental > Aquatic > Freshwater > Lake | place: Spain... | reverse complement strand
AGATCGAACTCAGCAATGCCCACAAGCATGTCGAGGTCGAATTGGCGAAAAACCGCAATGACGCCGCTGCGCGTATCGCCGAAGCTGAGCATCGCGCGTCGATGATCATCGAAGAAGCCAAGCACAAAGCCACGGAAGAGGCCAACAAAATCATCGCAGCCGCCCACATGGAGTCTGAGCAAGCCATGCTCAAGGCCAAAGAAGGCCTGCGTGACCATGTGGCTGTCTTGGCGGTCAAGGGTGCCGAACAAATTTTGCGCAAAGAAGTCAATGCCAGCGTGCATGCCGACTTGCTGAGCCGCTTGAAGTCGGAACTTTGAGGACGCGACGCCATGGCTGAACTCGCTACCATTGCCCGCCCTTACGCTGAAGCTTTGTTCCAGGTGGTCAAGGCCGATGCTGCCAAAGCTGCCGAGTGGCTCGATGGCTTGGCAGTGGTTGCGGCAGACCCCGGTTTGCTGCAATTTGCACACGACCCCAAAGTCACCCAAGCACAAGTCTTGAACTTGATCGCCCAAGTCGGCCCGAAAAGTCTACCGGCCGCTGGCTTGAACTTTTTAACCACCTTGGTTGAAAACGGCCGCTTGTCCGTCTTGCCTGAAATTGCCGTGCAGTTCCATGCGCTGTTGGATGCGCAAAGTGGTGTGCGCAAAGCGGTGGTGCACAGTGCATTTCCGATTGAGGGCGCAGCCCTTGAAGAATTGACCAAGGTGTGTGAAAAGCGCTTTGGCCACAAACTCAATGTGCAAGTGGCGATTGAGCCTGAGCTCATTGGGGGCGTACGAGTGGTGGTCGGCGACGAGGTGCTTGACACCTCGGTCAAAGCCCGTTTGGAACAAATGAAAGTCGCGCTGACTGCCTGAGCAATCCCGCTCTTGCATATCAGCTTTACATAGGAAGAAGGAAAGAGTCATGCAACTCAATCCCGCAGAAATTTCAGAACTGATCAAAACCCGTATTGAGGGCTCGACAGGCAACACCAATGTGCGCAACCAAGGCACCGTGATTTCCGTGACCGACGGTATTTGTCGCATCCACGGCTTGTCCGACGTGATGCAAGGCGAGATGCTGGAGTTCCCCAACAACACCTTCGGTCTGGCGCTCAACCTCGAGCGTGACTCTGTCGGCTCGGTGATTTTGGGTGAATACGAACACATCTCCGAAGGCGACACCGTCAAGTGCACCGGCCGTATTTTGGAAGTGCCGGTGGGCCCTGAGCTGATTGGCCGCGTGGTCAACGCCTTGGGTCACCCGATCGACGGCAAAGGCCCGATCAACGCCAAAATGACCGACGTGATCGAAAAAGTCGCGCCCGGTGTGATTGCCCGCCAGTCTGTTGACCAGCCTATGCAAACCGGCTTGAAATCCATCGACTCCATGGTGCCGATTGGCCGTGGTCAGCGTGAATTGATCATTGGCGACCGCCAGACCGGTAAAACCGCTGTCGCGATCGACGCGATCATCAACCAAAAGGGTCAGAACATGACCTGTATCTATGTGGCCATCGGACAGAAGGCTTCATCGATCAAAAACGTGGTTCGCTCACTCGAGCAAGCCGGCGCCATGGCCTACACCATCGTGGTGGCCGCGTCCGCTTCTGAATCAGCTGCGATGCAGTACGTGTCTGCCTACTCTGGCTGCACCATGGGCGAATACTTCCGCGACCGTGGTCAAGACGCCCTGATCGTGTATGACGATTTGTCCAAGCAAGCCGTGGCGTACCGCCAAGTGTCTTTGCTGTTGCGTCGCCCACCAGGCCGCGAAGCCTACCCTGGCGACGTGTTTTATTTGCACAGCCGTTTGCTCGAGCGCGCAGCCCGCGTGAATGCCGACTATGTGGAAGCGTTCACCAAAGGCGAAGTCAAAGGCAAAACCGGTTCACTGACCGCACTGCCCATCATCGAAACCCAAGCCGGTGATGTATCGGCTTTCGTTCCCACCAACGTGATCTCGATCACCGACGGCCAAATCTTCTTGGAAACCTCGCTGTTCAATGCCGGTGTCCGCCCCGCGATCAACGCCGGTATTTCTGTGTCCCGCGTGGGTGGTGCTGCCCAAACCAAATTGGTCAAAAACCTCTCTGGTGGTATCCGTACCGACTTGGCGCAGTACCGTGAATTGGCAGCGTTTGCGCAGTTCGCCTCTGACCTGGACGAAGCCACCCGCAAGCAGCTTGACCGTGGTGCCCGGGTGACCGAATTGTTGAAACAAGCCCAGTACAGCCCTTTGCCCATCAGCTTGATGGCGTCCACTTTGTACGCTGCCAACAAAGGCTTTTTGGATGACATCGATGTCAACCAAGTGTTGCATTTCGAGGCTGGCTTGCACCACCATTTGAAAGACAAGTGCGCTGCCTTGCTGGCCAAATTGGAAAAAGACAAAGCCCTGGACAAAGATGCCGAGGCCGAGCTGGTCAAGGCCATCGAAGCGTTCAAAAAGTCCTTTGTTTAATCGCCATCAAGCAGCAAGGAGCACTTCATGGCAGTAGGCAAGGAAATACGCGGCAAGATCAAATCGGTGGAAAACACCAAGAAGATCACCAAGGCCATGGAAATGGTGGCAGCGTCCAAAATGCGTAAGGCCCAGGACCGCATGCGTGCGGCCCGGCCTTACAGCGAGAAGGTGCGCAACATCGCCACGCATCTGGGGCAAGCCAATCCGGAATATGTCCATCCGTTCATGAAAATACATGACGTGCAGTCCACTGGCTTCATCGTCGTGACCACCGACAAGGGTTTGTGCGGCGGCATGAACACCAACATCTTGCGCGCTCTGACCCACCAACTCAAAGACATGCAAGGACACGGTGCCAGCCCACAAACCGTGGCGATTGGCAACAAAGGCTTGGGTTTTTTGAACCGCATTGGCGCACCTGTGCTGGCCCATGTCACCCAACTGGGCGACACACCTCACCTGGAAAAACTCATCGGCGTGGTCAAGGTCATGATGGATGCTTACACAGACGGCAAGATCAATGCGGTCTATCTCTGTTACACCAAGTTCATCAACACCATGAAGCAAGAGCCCGTGATTGAAAAATTGCTGCCCTTGTCAGATGACAAAATGCGCGCTGAAACACGCGCAGCAGGCAGTTTTGCATGGGACTATCTTTACGAGCCAGATGCGCCTGCGGTGATCGATGATTTGCTCGAGTTGTACATCGAGTCATTGGTCTACCAAGCCGTTGCAGAAAACATGGCCTCAGAACAGTCTGCCCGCATGGTGGCCATGAAGGCCGCTACCGACAACGCTGGCAGCGTGATCGGCGAACTCAAACTCGTCTACAACAAAACCCGTCAAGCAGCGATCACGAAGGAATTGTCCGAAATCGTGGCTGGTGCGGCAGCGGTGTAACCCTATTTATTTTTGGAGCAAATCAACATGGCTCAGGCAATGACCAACGCAGGTATTCAAGGAAAAATCGTCCAATGTATTGGCGCCGTGGTGGACGTGGAGTTTCCACGTGACCATATGCCGCGCATTTACGATGCGCTCAAGCTCGAAGGCACCGCACTGACCCTGGAAGTGCAACAGCAATTGGGTGACGGCATTGTGCGTACGATTGCGTTGGGAAGCTCTGACGGTTTGCGCCGTGGTCTGATGGTCACCAACACCGGCGCGGCCATCACCGTGCCTGTGGGCAAAGCCACTTTGGGCCGCATCATGGACGTGCTCGGCTCGCCGATTGACGAGCGTGGTCCTGTGGACCAAACACAAACCGCTTCCATTCACCGCAAAGCCCCGGCTTACGATGAACTCAGCCCTTCCCAAGAACTGCTCGAAACCGGCATCAAAGTGATCGACTTGGTGTGTCCGTTTGCCAAGGGCGGTAAGGTCGGTTTGTTCGGCGGCGCCGGCGTGGGCAAGACCGTGAACATGATGGAACTGATCAACAACATCGCCAAAGCGCACAGCGGCTTGTCCGTGTTCGCTGGTGTCGGTGAGCGCACCCGTGAAGGCAACGACTTCTACCACGAGATGGCTGATTCCGGCGTGGTGAACCTCGAGCACCTCGAAGAGTCCAAAGTGGCCATGGTTTACGGTCAGATGAACGAGCCTCCCGGCAACCGTTTGCGCGTGGCTTTGACCGGCCTGACCATCGCTGAATCTTTCCGCGACGAAGGCAAAGACGTGTTGTTCTTCGTCGACAACATTTACCGTTACACCTTGGCCGGTACCGAAGTGTCCGCCTTGTTGGGCCGTATGCCTTCTGCCGTGGGTTACCAACCTACCCTGGCCGAAGAAATGGGCCGTTTGCAAGAGCGGATCACCTCCACCAAAGTCGGCTCGATCACGTCCATCCAGGCCGTTTACGTGCCAGCCGATGACTTGACCGACCCCTCGCCTGCCACCACCTTTGCCCACTTGGACTCCACCGTGGTGTTGTCCCGTGACATCGCTTCATTGGGTATCTACCCTGCGGTGGATCCGTTGGACTCCACCAGCCGCCAGCTCGATCCCTTGGTGGTTGGCACCGACCATTACGAAACAGCCCGTGCGGTGCAAGGCACTTTGCAGCGCTATAAAGAGCTGCGCGACATCATTGCGATTTTGGGCATGGACGAATTGGCCCCTGAAGACAAACTGGCCGTGGCCCGCGCTCGCAAGATCCAGCGTTTCTTGAGCCAACCTTTCCACGTGGCCGAGGTGTTCACTGGTTCACCCGGCAAATACGTCACCTTGGCTGAAACCATTCGCGGCTTCAAAATGATTGTCGCTGGTGAGTGCGACCATATGCCAGAGCAAGCGTTCTACATGGTCGGCACCATTGACGAGGCCATCGAGAAGGCCAAGAAAATTTAATCCGGGCTGCATAAGCACCTGACAAGGAAGCCCCATGAAAACCATGCAAGTCGATGTGGTCAGTGCCGAAGAGCTGATTTATTCCGGTGAAGCCACTTTCGTGGCTTTGCCAGGTGAAGTCGGTGAACTCGGCATTTACCCCCGCCACACGCCACTGATCTCTCGCATCAAAGCCGGCTCTGTGCGCATCACCAAAGCCGACGGCGAGCAAGAGTTTGTGTTCGTTGCTGGCGGTATTTTGGAAGTGCAGCCGGATTCGGTCACCGTCTTATCTGACACAGCCGTTCGCGGCAAAGACCTGGATGAAGAGCGTGCAAACGCTGCGAAAAAGGCCGCTGAAGAACACCTGAAAAACGCCAAGACCGATGTGGACATGGCAGCGGCGCAAGCCGAGCTGATGGTGTTTGCTGCGCAACTGGCTGCCTTGCGCAAATTCCGCGGTCGAAAATAAGCCAGAGTGCCCAAGGCCAAGCTTCAAGCAGCCACCGTTGGCGGTTCCGCCGATGAGATTGAAGCAGCCTTTTACGAAGCCCTGCAAACCGGTGACACAGAGCGCTTGATGGCGTGCTGGGCCGATGAGGAAAACATCGTGTGTGTGCATCCCGGCGGACCCCGTTTGCTGGGCCTACAAAGCATCCGCGATTCATTCACAACCATGTTTGCCAATGGCGTCATCTCAGCATATCCCGAGCATCTGCACAAAGTCGAAAGCATCACCAGCGCGGTACACAACCTGGTCGAGCGTATCGTGCTCGAATTGCCTGAAGGGTCACAAGAAGCCTTTGTGTTGGCCACCAATGTCTACATGCGCACCGCGCAAGGATGGCGCATGGTGGCCCACCATGCCAGCCCTGGCACGCCCCAAGAAATGCTGGCGCACATCGACGCCATGCCATCGGTGCTGCACTGAATCGCCATGGATGCCTTGGTCCTCCAAGCCATGCGCAAATGGCCCGCCGTGCCGCATTGTTTCGGCTGGCTGGGCATGGACGACCGCGGCGATTGGTACATGCGGGACGATGCGGTGCAGGCGAAGGGTGGCTTTGCGCAGGCCAAAGGCAGCAAACTGGAACACGACAAGCTGATTGCGTTCATCCAGCGCAACTATGCCCATGACGAACTCGGACAGTGGTATTTCCAAAACGGACCCCAGCGCGTCTATGTGGAGTTGAGTTCAGCGCCTTATGTGTGGCGAATTCAAAACGATGGCAGCGTGACCGATGGCTTGATGCAAGTGCAAACCGTCGTGTCATGCATCGAAGATGAAGCAGGCCATGTTTATCTCCATACCGCGCAGGGGCTGGGGCTGGTCCACAGCCAAGATGTCTGGCTGGCCGCCAGCGCGATCGAAGCCAAGACATGGCAGCCAAAAAAAATGCTTGCGAGCGAACTGGCAAGCGGCTTTGGATTTGTGCGCAGCCCGCAGCAGCGGGCCAGTCAGATCACTTAGCAGCAGACGGCGCGACGGGGTCTGCAAACTTGGCGCCGCTGGCGTTGGCCATGTAGACCACAGCGCGAGCGATCTCCAGATCGTCATGCTCGCCACCGGCTTGCGCGGCCATGGCGTTTTTGCCTTTCAGGGCAGAGTTGACCAATGACTCATAGCCCGTTTTGATACGCGCAGACCATGCCGCTTTGTCACCCAACTTGGGCGCACCAGCCGCACCACTGATGTGGCAGGCAGCACATTGGACCTTGAAAACCTCTTCGCCGGATTTGGCTGGGCGGTTGGCATCCTTGATCTGTACCGCGCCAACTTTTTGCAAGCGCGCAGCCACAGCTTCAGCGCTGGTGTTGACGCCGGGCTTGTTTTGAGAACCGATGTAATTGACCAAGCCGATGATGACGAAGATGGGAACAACGAATGCCAGAGCAACCAAGGTCAGGAATTGTTTGGGGGTTTTGACCGGGCCGGTGTGGGCTTCTTCGTGCTGATCGCTCATGGTGACTTTCTTAGAAAAAACGAATGGGAAATTATAGCCAGCCGACACCTACAATAGCCCGGATGCGGCTGTAGCTCAGTGGATAGAGTATTGGCCTCCGAAGCCAAGGGTCGTGGGTTCGATCCCCGCCAGCCGCACCATTCCAGGGGATAAATGACTTACCGTCAAATATTGAGCACTTGACAGTATTTTCAGAAACTGTAGATCAATATAGCGGGTTTATGGCTTTGACCGACGCTTCTGAATCAGATGGTCGAACATCTGAACACTGGAAATTGGACTTAACTTATGGCGACCATTTTGTCTCGCAGCAGCTTACCGCATTGTTCAATTAGGCCTCAGCAGTAACCACCATAAAGGGGGTCAATCGCCATCTTCATTCTCACGCGCGAGTTCCGACTTGAGGCGATAGGCATCGATATCAAAATCGGTACTGTCCGACACAGCTGCCAGTACCAGGGGGAGAACACGCTCCCGCTCCTCCTCGGACTCGGAGGTCGTGAAACCGAAAGTAAGCGCTTCAGCAAACAGTTTTTCCGTCAGCCGCTTTGCTTTTACTTCGTGGCTTTCAATGTCGGGATTGGCGCCGGGAAGGATGTTTTCATCGATCCATGTTTCAACCCACCTAAGAAATCGTTTGCTCATGACGTCCCGCCTGTTTAATGAATCAACATCGACACCGGTTTCCCGACCCAAAAACCCTTGCCCAATAGAACCATATTTCTAATATACAGCATGGAGTGCGTCCTGAGGCCTGTCACAAAAAACACTTATCTGGCAATGCATGCAGGCATCAAAATACAGTGTTTAGGATTTGAGTTGAACTAAGTCAGCAAACTGCGCAGCTAAATCAGATTCACCATGCTCTAGCACAAAGTAGCGAAAGGCTTCCGCTGCCGGTGACAGTAGCTTTGAAAGCGTATGCACTACGTGCCAAGCCCTCACCACAGGTGATCCGCGCACATCCAAAATGGACAGCTGCTTGGCTTGCAACTCCAAACCCATGGTGTGGAGAGATAAAAAACTCAAGCCCAAATTGGCTTTGACCGATTGCTTGATGGCGTCGTTGCTGTGCAGCTCCATGGAAAAACGCGGCAGAAACCGCGCTTGCGAGAAAAACGCCTCCATGGCATTGCGGGTTCCTGAGCCTTGTTCGCGAACAATGAAAGACTGTTGTCGCAAATCTTCCGCCTTCAATCCCGACTCGCCAGACAGCGGGTGATCCGGTGATGCCACAAAAAGCAAGGGGTTAGCCGCAAAGGGTTCAGCACGTGTAGGGATTTCTGAAGGTGGGCTGCCCATAATGGCGATGTCTACTTCGCTGTTTTGCAGCCACTGAATCAGCTCTAGCCGGTTTCCCACCTTCAAAACCAGCTCGATACCTTCATGCTCGTTCAAAAACTTTCGCAACAAGGCGGGAATGAAATAGGTGGTGGTGTCGACCATGCCGATAGTCAACTTGCCTGTCTCGATGCGCTGTAAACGGGCTGCGGCATCCTCGGCATCTTTGAGCAGGGCGAGCATTTTTCGAGCGTAGACGAGCATGTACTCGCCGCTGGTGGTCAAAGACACCTTTCTGCCTTGACGTTCAAACAAGGGCATACCCACTTCCGCCTCTAATTCTTTAATTTGCATGGTGATTGCGGGCGCAGAAACATGCAAAGTTTCAGCCGCTTTGGCAAAACTCAGGTGGCGGGCGACAGCGTTGAAAACCCGCAATTGTCTGAAAGTGGCATTTTTCAATTAAGCGAAACTGAAGTGAAGTCTCTGTAAATATGAATTTACTTATCGGAAAGCTCTACTTAAAGTATACCCACGTTCTTAAAAAGGAGTGAACCATGACGAATGAAACACAAATCACCGACGGCAAAAAGCGCTACAGTGCCGGCGTCTTGAGATACAAACAAATGGGCTACTGGGATCCAGACTACCAGCCTAAAGAAACCGACTTGATCGCCATGTTCCGCATGACGCCGCAAGAAGGCGTTGACTCTGAAGAGTGCGCTGCAGCCGTGGCCGGCGAATCTTCCACCGCCACTTGGACCGTGGTATGGACCGACCGCCTGACCGCTTGCGACCTCTACCGCGCCAAGGCTTACCGCGTCGATGCCGTGCCCAACACAGGTCCCGGCACGAAGACAGAACAACAGTACTTCGCCTACATCGCTTACGACATCGACCTGTTCGAAGGTGGCTCGATCGCCAACCTCACTGCGTCAATCATCGGCAACGTCTTTGGCTTTAAGGCGGTGAAGGCGCTGCGCTTGGAAGACATGCGCATCCCCGTTGCTTATCTGAAGACGTTCCAAGGTCCTGCTACCGGTGTAGTCGTCGAACGCGAGCGTCTGGACAAGTTCGGTCGCCCGTTGCTGGGTGCCACCACCAAGCCTAAGCTCGGCCTGTCGGGCCGTAACTATGGCCGCGTCGTGTACGAAGGTCTCAAAGGCGGTCTAGATTTCATGAAGGACGATGAGAACATCAACTCTCAGCCCTTTATGCATTGGCGCGATCGTTTCCTTTACTGTATGGAGGCCGTCAACAAAGCCAGCGCGGCAACCGGCGAGGTCAAAGGCCACTACCTGAACGTCACCGCCGGCACGATGGAAGAGATGTACGCCCGTGCCGAATTCGCCAAGAGCCTGGGCAGCGTGATCATCATGATCGACTTGGTGATCGGCTACACGGCGATCCAGAGCATGGCCTTGTGGGCGCGCAAAAACGACATGATCCTGCACCTGCACCGCGCAGGCAACAGCACCTACTCGCGCCAGAAGAACCACGGCATGAACTTTCGCGTCATCTGCAAGTGGATGCGCATGGCCGGTGTGGACCATATCCACGCCGGTACGGTGGTCGGCAAGTTGGAAGGCGACCCGATGATGATCCGCGGTTTCTACGACACGTTGCTGGACACGCACACTCCTATGCAACTTGAAAAGGGTCTGTTTTTCGAGCAGGACTGGGCTTCACTGAACAAGGTCATGCCGGTCGCCTCTGGCGGCATCCATGCTGGCCAGATGCACCAGTTGCTGACCTACCTCGGCGACGACGTGGTGTTGCAGTTCGGCGGCGGCACGATTGGCCACCCGCAAGGCATCCAGGCCGGCGCCACGGCGAACCGGGTCGCCCTCGAAGCCATGGTGCTGGCGCGCAATGAAGGCCGCGACATCTGGAACGAAGGCCCTCAGATCCTGCAGGATGCCGCCAAGTGGTGCTCACCACTGAAAGCTGCCATCGACACCTGGGGCGACATCAGCTTTAATTACGAATCCACCGACACCGCCGACTTCGCCGTCACGCCGACGGCTTCAATTTAAGGAGATACCTCATCATGATGACCAACCACGGCAATCGCCTCACACAGGGCCAGTTCTCCTTCCTACCCGACCTGACTGACAAGCAGATCGCCACACAAATCGAGTACGCACTGGGCAAAAACTGGGCACTCGGCGTCGAATACACCGACGACCCGCATCCCCGAAACACCTACTGGGAGATGTACGGTAACCCGATGTTTGACTTGAAAGACGCGTCAGCAATCTTGACTGAGGTCAATGCCTGTCGCAAGACGTTCCCTAATCACTATATTCGTGTCACAGCGTTCGATGCAACACAAGGCGTTGAGTCGGTGCAAATGTCATATATCGTCAACCGGCCGAAGAAAGAACCCGGTTTCGGCCTGACGAGGCAAGAGGTCGGCGGGCGTCAGATCCAGTACACCGTGCACAGCTACGCCACCGACAAACCCGAAGGCGAGCGTTACTAAGCGCGCCCAGACTGCGACAAAGCCATGAGCAACTCCTCCATTCCTGGCGTACGCGCCGAGACACCCGTGACAACGGCGGCGCAAACCTCAGACGCTTCGGCTACGGCCCTTGGCCAAGCGCGTAGCGTGGGTGAGGTTTTGGCCCAGTCGCAGGTGGAGGAGGTCCTTGCCGAGCTGGACCGAGATCTGGTGGGCTTAGCCCCGGTCAAGAACCGCATCCGCGATATAGCGGCCCTGCTGGTGATTGACAAGCTACGTACCAATTTGGGTCTTGTCAGCGAGGCGCCGAGCTTGCACATGAACTTTGTGGGCAATCCGGGTACCGGTAAAACCTCGGTGGCCATGCGCATGGCGAAAATCCTGCACCGCCTTGGCTATGTTCGCAAGGGCCACTTAGTGGCAGTGACCCGCGACGATTTGGTTGGCCAGTACATCGGTCACACCGCGCCCAAAACCAAAGAAGTGCTGAAGAAAGCCATGGGCGGGGTGCTCTTTATTGACGAAGCCTATTACCTGTACCGCCCGGAAAACGAGCGTGACTACGGGCAGGAGGCCATAGAAATTCTGCTACAGATTATGGAAAACCAGCGTGATGACTTGGTGGTGATTCTGGCGGGATACAAAGACCGAATGGATACCTTCTTCGAATCCAACCCCGGCATGAGTTCCCGCGTCGCACACCACATCGACTTTCCCGACTATTCGGTTGATGAGTTACTGGAGATTTCGAAAAAAATGCTGGAAGAGCAGAACTATGTGTTTGCCCCAGATGCCGACAATGTGTTCCAGCGTTATCTTGGCCTGCGGGTTCAACAGCCCCACTTTGCCAATGCTCGCAGCGTTCGCAATGCATTGGACCGGGCGCGCCTGCGCCAGGCAAGTCGACTATTTGCCGACCGTGACCGGCAGCTCAGCGCCGACGATTTACGCACCCTGACTGCGTTCGACTTTGCCGCCAGTCGGGTCTTTCAGCAAGCGGGTGTCCACCCTGATGAATAAACATATCGAGAGTGATCTGATGCTTAAAGCGCTGATATTTGATGTCGACGGCACATTGGCTGACACGGAAACGGCGCACTTGGAGGCGTTCAACCATGCATTTGCTGCTGAAGGGCTAGACTGGCGCTGGGATATCGACACCTATACGCGCTTACTGGAAATTTCCGGCGGTAAAGAACGCATGATGCACTACTGGAAACAGGTGCACCCAGATATCAAAGACATTGATGGCGTCGGCTTGAAAGACACCATTGACCGTTTGCACGCCATGAAATCGGCGGCTTATGAAAATGCTGTGCAGTCTTTCGGGGTGCAATTGCGCCCAGGGGTACTCAGCCTGATCCAAAGCGCACACCAAGCAGGTTTGCGCTTGGCCATCGCCACCACCACCTCGCCGGTGAATATCGCGGTCTTGCTGCGCGATGCCATTGGTCCAGATTGGAAATCATTCTTCACGGTGATTGAAGATGCTTCCACTGCACCCAACAAAAAACCACATCCGCAGGCCTATACGCAAACATTGACGCGCTTGGGACTGACGGGCTCAGACTGCTTGGCGTTTGAAGACTCCTCCAATGGATTGCGCTCGGCACTCAGCGCCGGTCTTCCGGTGATCGTCACACCCAACAGTTTTACCGCGCACCACGATTTCACGGGGGCACGGCAGATCTTGCCCGATTTGGCCCAAGTCACCTTGGATCAATTGCACCTTTGGCATTTGGCTGTTTAATCAGAATAAACATACAAAGAGATACCTATGCCGCTCAGAAACCGCACCACCCTGACCCAGTACCTGATTGAACAGCGCCGGCGATTCCCGGGCTCCAAAGGGGACTTCAATGCGCTGATTTTGGATGTTGCCTTGGCCTGCAAAGCCATCGCGCGTGCCGTGGCCATGGGAGAGCTGGGTGGCTTGTATGGCGAGCATGCGGCCGAGGCTGGTGGTGCCATCAATGTGCAAGGCGAAACCCAAAAGAAACTCGATGTGCTGAGCAACGAATTGTTCACTCGCATGAACGAATGGGGCGGTCATTTGGCGGGCATGGCGTCTGAAGAGATGACCGACCCTTACCAAATTCCAGTCAACCACCCGCGTGGCAAGTACATGCTGGTGTTCGACCCGCTGGACGGTTCGAGCAACATCGATGTGAACGTGTCGGTGGGCAGCATCTTCTCGGTGCTGCGCGCTCCGTCAGACGCCATCGACAGTGGTCGCGACCTGACGGAGCAAGACTTTTTGCAGCCGGGCACCAGCCAAGTGGCCGCAGGCTATGCGCTGTACGGCCCGACCACCATGCTGGTGTTGACAGTAGGCAATGGCGTTGCCGGTTTCACCCTGGACCCGAATTTAGGTGAGTTCATGTTGACGCACCCGAAATTGCAAGTCCCAGCTGATACGCAGGAATTTGCCATCAATGCCTCTAACAGCCGGTTTTGGGAAGCGCCGATCACACGCTATGTCGACGAGTGCTTGGCTGGCAAATCAGGGGTCAGGGGCAAAGACTTCAACATGCGTTGGATCGCTTCCATGGTGGCCGAGGCGCACCGCATCTTGATGCGCGGCGGCGTGTTCATGTACCCGCGCGACAACAAAGACCCGAGCAAAGCCGGGCGCTTGCGCCTGCTGTACGAAGCCAACCCGATTGGCATGGTGATGGAGCAGGCCGGTGGCCGCGCCAGTACGGGCCGCGAACCCATGCTGTCGGTTCAGCCCAGCGGTTTGCACCAGCGCATCGGCTTGGTGTTTGGCTCGAAAAACGAAGTCGAGCGCATTGAGCGTTACCATAATGAGCCGACGCAAGCACATAACGACAACCCCCTGTTTTCTGAGCGCAGTTTGTTTCGTACTTGAATCCTTCCGGAAAAAAAGAACACCATGTCAGTCAAACATCCCATCATCGCTATCACCGGCTCATCCGGCGCCGGAACAACCTCTGTCACACGTACGTTTGAAAATATTTTTCGCCGTGAGAAGGTCACTGCTGCCATCATCGAAGGCGACAGCTTTCACCGCTACGACCGTTTGGAAATGCGCAAAAAAGCCGCCGAAGCCGAAAAGCAGGGTGATAAAAATTTCAGCCATTTCGGCCCGACCACCAATTTGTTTTCTGAACTTGAAACCTTGTTCCGCAGCTATGGAGACACTGGCAGCGGCAAGCGTCGCAAGTATTTGCATGACCATGAAGAAGCCGCACCTTACAAACAAGAGCCCGGTACCTTCACGCCTTGGGAAGATGTGCCTGATGGCACAGACTTGTTGTTTTACGAAGGCTTGCACGGCGGCGTGGTCACGCCTGAAGCCAATATCGCCAAACACCCCGACTTGCTGATCGGCGTGGTGCCCGTCATCAACCTCGAGTGGATTCAAAAATTGTGGCGCGACAAATCCAAGCGCGGTTATTCCACCGAAGCGGTGACCGACACCATCTTGCGCCGCATGCCCGATTACGTGAATTACATCTGCCCGCAATTCGCCCACACCCATGTGAACTTTCAGCGCGTGCCTTGTGTGGACACATCCAATCCGTTTATAGCGCGTGAAATTCCAGCGCCGGATGAAAGCATGGTGGTCATCCGCTTTGCCAATCCCAAAGGCATCGACTTCCCGTACTTGCTCAACATGATTCCCGACTCCTTCATGTCACGTGCCAACACCGTGGTGGTGCCGGGCGGCAAGATGGAACTGGCGATGCAACTGATCTTCACGCCTTTTGTCTGGCGCATGATGGAACGCAAGAAAAAGGCCTGAGGCCTTCTCTTTTTTAATTTTTCTTTTGGAGATTTCAATATGGCTCTCGTTTCACTGCGCCAAGTACTGGACCATGCTGCCGAACACGGGTATGGCGTACCTGCATTCAACGTCAATAACTTAGAGCAAGTGCAAGCCATCATGGAGGCCGCACAAGAAACACACAGCCCGGTGATTTTGCAAGCGTCTGCGGGTGCACGCAAATATGCCGGTGAAGCGTATTTGCGCCATCTGGTGTTGGCCGCGATCGAATCGCACCCCGATATCCCCGTGGTGATGCACCAAGACCATGGCGTGTCGCCGGCGGTTTGCCAGCAGTCCATACGCTCGGGCTTTTCCAGCGTGATGATGGACGGCTCCCTGATGCAAGATGGCAAAACACCTTCGAGTTATGAATACAACGTGGACGTGACTCGCCGTGTCTGCGAAATGGCGCATTCGGTCGGCGTATCGGTCGAAGGAGAACTCGGATGTTTGGGCTCCTTGGAAACCGGCGAAGCCGGCGAAGAGGACGGCGTCGGCGCGGTCGGCAAGCTCACCCACGACATGCTGCTGACCGACCCGGTGCAGGCCAAAGACTTTGTCGAGCGTACCGGCGTGGACGCCTTGGCGATCGCGATTGGTACCAGCCACGGTGCTTACAAATTCACCCGCAAGCCCACGGGCGACATTCTGGCCATGGACCAGATCGTGGCTATCCATACATCAGTGCCCAACACCCATTTGGTGATGCACGGCTCGAGCAGCGTGCCGCAAGAATGGCTGGCCATCATCCGTGAATTCGGCGGCGACATCAAAGAAACCTATGGCGTGCCCGTGGAAGAAATCCAGCGCGGTATCCGCTCTGGCGTGCGCAAGGTCAACATCGACACCGACATCCGTTTGGCCATGACTGGCGCCATGCGCCAAGCGTTTGCACAAGACAAAAGCGAATTCGATCCACGCAAAGCTTTGATCGCCGCTCGCAAGGCTGCGCGCGCCATTTGCAAAGCCCGTTTCGAAGCCTTTGGGTGTGCTGGGCATGCGGCACGCATCAAACCCATTGCACTCGATGACATGGTCAGCCGTTACGCCTAACCGATACACTGTTTATCACCCCATACTTTTTTTAAAACAGCCATGTTGAACAAATCCACCACACCTTTGATGTCCTTTCCAGCGCATACGGATGTGTCCCAAAGCGACCCGCAGCTGTGGTCAGCGGTGTTGCAAGAGGCTGCCCGTCAAGAGCAGCATATTGAACTGATCGCCTCTGAAAATTACACCAGCCCGGCTGTCATGCGCATGCAGGGCTCGGTCCTGACCAACAAATACGCTGAAGGCTATCCGGGTAAGCGCTATTACGGTGGTTGTGAATTTGTCGACATGGTTGAACAACTGTGTATTGACCGGCTCAAAGAGCTTTACAGCGCGAACTTCGTCAATGTGCAAGCCAATTCCGGTTCGCAAGCCAACCAAGCCGTGTTCTTGGCCTTGCTTCAACCCGGCGACACCATCATGGGCATGAGCTTGGCCGAAGGTGGCCATTTGACCCATGGCATGCACCTGAACATGAGTGGCAAATGGTTCAAGGTGGTGAGCTATGGCTTGAACGCCGCTGAAGAGATTGACTATGACGCGATGGAGCGCATGGCCCACACCCACAAACCCAAACTCATCATCGCTGGGGCATCGGCCTATTCACTGAAAATTGATTGGCAGCGATTCTCCGAGGTGGCAAAAAGCATTGGCGCCTACCTGATGGTGGACATGGCGCATTACTCGGGCTTGATCGCAGGCGGCGCCTATCCCAACCCCGTGCCCTATGCCGATGTGGTGACATCCACCACCCACAAAAGTTTACGCGGCCCGCGCGGCGGCATCATCTTGACCAACAGCGAAGAGATGTCGAAAAAAATCAACAGCGCTGTGTTTCCAGGTATGCAAGGCGGCCCCTTGATGCACGTGATCGCAGGCAAAGCCACCGCATTTCATGAGGCACTGCAACCCGCTTTCAAAAGCTACCAACAACAGGTGTTGTCAAACGCAGATACCTTGGCCAACACCTTGGTCGAGCGTGGCTTTCGCATTGTCAGTGGCCGCACCGAAAGCCATGTCATGTTGGTGGACCTGCGGGCCAAAGGCATCACCGGCAAAGCTGCGGAAATCGCATTGGGTCAGGCACACATCACCTGCAACAAAAACGGCATACCGAATGACCCGGAAAAACCCATGGTCACCAGCGGCATTCGTTTGGGCACACCTGCCATGACCACCCGCGGCTTCACACAGGTACAAGCGCGCATGACCGCGCATTTGATTGCAGATGTGCTTGAGGCGCCGGAAGACAGCGTCCATATCGCCAAGGTGCGTGACAAAGTGGCTGATTTGGTGGCACCGTTTCCTGTGTATGGCGACAGTGTGTTGCATCCCTGAAGCACAGGGGTGGTTTGTCAGTCTATCTATGTGAAACGTTTAACCATCGAAGGGAATCCAAATGGCTGGTCGTAATTTCTTGTTTGTCCCCGGTCCCACCAACATACCTGAGCGCGTCCAACGCGCCATGATGGTGTCGATGGAAGACCACCGCTCAGCCAACTTTCCGCACCTGACCCAGACCCTGTTGGCAGGGCTCAAAGACATTTTCCTCACCCAAACCGGCACACCTTTCATCTTCCCGTCCTCTGGCACGGGTTGCTGGGAGGCCGCACTGACGAACACCCTTTCCCCCGGAGACAAAGTGCTGGCAGCTCGGTTCGGTCAATTCAGCCACCTGTGGATCGACATGTGTCAGCGTCTGGGCTTGGATGTGCATATCGTCGACTGCGAATGGGGCACAGGCGTCCCCTTGCAACAGTTCACCGACATTTTGAAAAGCGATACCCAGCACCAGTTCAAAGCCGTGTTGGTCTGCCATAACGAAACCGCTACCGGAGTCACTTCTGACATCGCCGGTGTGCGTGAAGCCTTGGATGAGGCCGTGCACCCGGCGCTGTTGTTTGTCGACTGCGTGTCTTCTTTAGGCTGTATCGATTTCCGTTTTGACGAGTGGGGCGTGGACATGGCGGTCAGTGGCTCGCAAAAGGGTTTGATGCTGCCAGCTGGTTTAGGCATTTTGTGCGCCAGCGACAAAGCCTTGGCGATGCATGCAACAGCCCAACTCAAGCGCGCCTACTTTGACTTGCAAGACATGCTGAAAAGCAACGCCACTGGCTACTTCCCCTACACCCCGGCTTTGTCACTGATGTATGGTCTCAAAGAGTCCATCAATATGCTCAACGAAGAAGGCTTGGAGAATGTGTATGCCCGTCACCACTACTTGGCACAAGGTGTTCGCGCCGCTGTCACCCAGGGCTGGCAACTCAAGCTGTGCGCGGCAGAAGCCAAGTGGTATTCAGACACAGTCACTGCGGTGATGCTGCCTGCCGACATTGCCGGCACTGAAGTGATTGCCCGCGCCTATGCTCGCTACAACCTGTCACTGGGCGGTGGTTTGTCCAAAGTCGCTGGTAAGCTGTTTCGCATTGGCCATTTAGGCGACATGAACGAGGTGCATTTGATGGCTGCGATCAATGGGGCTGAAATGGCCATGCTCGACTGTGGCGTTGCGCTGCAGCCTGGCAGCGGCAGTGCAGCTGCGGGCAACTACTGGCGCCAGCATGCTCCGCCCTCGGGTTTGGGTGCACCCGTCATCAACAAGGTCGAACATGCAAAACATAGTCTTTCTGGACAGGCAATCATTAAAGGCTGAGCTGCGCACGCCGTCGTTTGCGCACGCCTGGACCGAGCATGTGCAAACCCGACCCGATCAATTGGTCGAGCGTTTGCAACATGCGACCGTTGCCATCAGCAACAAAGTACCGATCCGCCGTGACACGCTGGCGCAACTGCCGAACCTCAAACTGATCGCCATGGCCGCAACAGGCTACGACGTGATCGACATTGACGCCTGTCGCGAGTGCGGGGTGGCTGTCGCCAACATCCGTAACTACGCGGTGCACACCGTGCCAGAGCATGCCTTTGCCCTGATCTTTGCCTTGCGCCGCAACCTGTTGGCCTATCGCGAAGATGTTTTGAATGGGCGCTGGCAAAAAGAGGAGCAGTTTTGCTTTTTCGATCATCCGATCCGCGACTTGCATGGCAGCACCTTGGGTATTTTTGGTGAGGGTGTGTTGGGCCAAGCCACGGCTAAGATTGCACGGGCGTTGGGCATGAAAGTGCTGTTTGCCGACCATGCGCCACCCAAGGCTCCGGGCGTGGACTTCGTCCCAGCAGCGCAGGTGATTGCTGAATCGGACATCATTTCATTGCACTGCCCCTTGACGCCGGACTCGCGCCATTTCATCGGCATGGCGCAGTTGCAGCAAATGAAGCCCAGTGCCTTGCTGATCAACACCTCGCGTGGCGGGTTGGTGGATGAGCAGGCCCTGAAGATCGCCTTGGAAACTGGCGTGATTGCCGGTGCGGGTTTCGATGTGCTGAGTCAAGAGCCCCCGAAAGACGGCAACCCTTTGTTGGAAATTCGCTCATCCAATTTCATCTTGACACCGCACGTAGCCTGGGCGTCGCAACAAGCCATGCAGTTCTTGGCCGACCAACTGATCGACAACATCGAGGCCTTTGTCGCCAACCAGCCCCAGCACCTGGTGACCTGAAGCTCAGGCTCAGTCGGCGTCTTGGCCAGGTTTTTTCGCCAGCGCCATGGCGTACAAGGGGTTGCGGGGCGCGCCCGTGATCTGTGCGGCCAAGCGAACGGCTGTTTTGGTGGGCAACTCGGCAAGCAGCAAATCCAATACCCGCTCGGCCTCACCCAAGCCTGTCGTTGCCAACGCCAAGGGATGCAACACCAGAACGAATTCGCCCTTGCATCGTTGCGGCGAGGCATCGAGCCAGGCGGGCAAGGCATCGGCCCGCATGACGGCCACCTCTTCAAACTGTTTGGTGAGTTCGCGCCCGACACTCAAGCGGCGCTCGCCCAAGGCGGCCATGTCCTTGGCCACGGCTTGGATCCGGTGAGGAGCCTCTAAAAAAACCTGTGCCCGTGCTTCTTGTGCCATGGCTGCGATGACGGTTTGACGTTCTTGCGCTTTGCTGGGCAAAAAGCCTGCAAACACAAACCCATCGCCGCTGCAGCCGCTCACGCTGAGCAATGCGGTGATGCTGCTCGCGCCTGGGATCGGCGAGACCTTCAGGCCAGCGGCTTGCACCAAGCCGACCAAGCGCGCACCCGGATCGCTGATCGCTGGTGTACCTGCATCACTCAAATAGACCACCCGCTGGCCTTGTTGCAAACGCACAATCACTTGCTCGGCGGCGCTGGCTTCGTTGTGTTGGTGCAACGCCAGCCAAGCATGGGCGTGTTTGTCAATGCCGTAGTTGTGCAGCAGGCTCTGGCTGTGGCGGGTGTCTTCGCAGGCCAGCAGGTCGGCGCTGTGCAGGAGGTGCAAAGCTCGCAAGCCGATATCGGCCAGATTGCCAATCGGCGTGGCCAACACATACAGACAGCCGCCGGGGTGGTCTTGGGTGGCACAGGCCGCTTGGACAGCCGTCAACACTGTTTCATAGCGAGGATTCAATGAACACCTTTCGGGCAACAACGGACAAAACCACCAAACAACTCGGCGACGCCGCCGAGGACATGGCTTTGTTGCATTTGCAAGGCCAGGGCTACCGCTTGTTGGTGCGCAATTACCGCACACCCGGGCGCGGCGGCGGCGAGATTGACCTGATTGTGCGCGACCCCGATGGGACAGTGGTGTTTGTGGAGGTGCGACGGCGGCAAAGCGCCCGGCAAGGGGGTGCATTGGCCAGCATCGGCGCGGTCAAGCGCCAGCGCATTGTGTATGCTGCGCAGCACTACCTGCGGGCCTGGGGCCAGTGGCCGCCATGCCGTTTTGATGTGGTGGTGGTGCAAGCCGGCGAGTTGCAGTGGCTGAAAGCGGCATTCACCACCTAGAAGGCAGGCGATAGGCAACAAATGACATCTTGCAACGCTATGATCCTGGTATGTTAGAGCAACGCATTGAACAGCAGTTCATCGACAGCGCAGACTTGAAATACCAAGCAGCGCAAACTTTAAGCAAACCTTTGGCCGCCGCGGTTCAGGCTCTGCTGGCCTGTGTGACCAGCGGTGGCAAGGTATTGGCCTGTGGCAATGGCGGTTCAGCCGCAGACGCGCAGCATTTCGCTGCCGAGTTTGTGGGCCGCTTTGAGCGTGAGCGCCCGGAATTGGGGGCGATCGCCCTGTCCACCGACTCCTCCATCCTCACCGCCATCGCCAACGACTATGGCTTTGAGCAGATTTTCTCCAAGCAAGTCAGGGCATTGGGACAACCGGGCGATGTGTTGCTGGCGATTTCTACCAGTGGCAACTCCCGCAACCTGCTCACCGCGATCGCTGCTGCCCATGAGCGCGAATTGACGGTGATTGCCTTGACCGGCAAGGGCGGTGGCAAGATCGGCCAGACCTTGCGTGAAACCGATGTGCATGTGTGTGTGCCGCACGACCGGACGGCGCGTATTCAAGAGGTCCATTTGCTGGCGCTGCACTGCCTGTGCGACGGCGTGGACAGTCAGTTGTTGGGCGAACAGGAGACTCCAGAATGAAATCGAAAACCCTTATGACTTTCGGTGGTGCTGTGTTGGTGAGCTTGTCTTTGAGCGCTTGCGCGCCTTTGATGGTGGCAGGTTTTGCCGGTACCGCGATCGTGGCCAGCGACCGGCGCACCTCGGGCGCACAGCTCGAGGATGAAACCATCGAGTTGCGCGGCTCGGCCCGTATCCGCGACGCCTTGGGCGCCAAAGCCCATGTCAACCTCACCAGCTTCAACCGCCAAGTGTTGTTGACCGGCGAGATCGCCAGCGAGCGCGACCGCCAGACCGTTGTTCAGTTGGTGGAAAAAATTGAAAACGTGCGCAGCGTGGTCAATGAGTTGGCGATCACCCCGATTTCAAGCCTAGGCGAGCGCTCCAACGACCTGCTGATCTCCGCCAAGGTCAAGGGCAGCTTGATCGACAGCCGTGATTTGTTTGCCAATGCCTTCAAAGTGGTCACCGAGCGTGGCACGGTTTACCTGATGGGCCGGGTCACCCTGCGCGAGGCCAACAGCGCGACCAATGTGATCCGTAATGTCAACGGGGTTAACAAAGTGGTGCGCGTGTTTGAAATCATCACCGAGGAAGAGCTGCGCAACCTGTTGCCGCCGCCGCCGCCTGACAAGCCCGCCAACAGCAACCAACCCAAAAGATGACAGCGCCAGCTGCCAACCCATAGCCACCTGCGGGTGGCTTTGTGGTTTCAGCGTAGCCGCTTGAGCAAGCTCGAGGTGTCCAAGCGGTTACCGCCCATGGCCTGCACATCCGCGTAAAACTGATCGACCAGCGCAGTCACTGGTACGCGAGCGCCGTTGCGCTTGGCTTCGTCGATCACCAGCCCCAGGTCTTTGCGCATCCAGTCCACAGCAAAACCGAAATCGAATTTATCCGCCACCATGGTTTTGCCCCGGTTGTCCATTTGCCAGCTTTGCGCCGCGCCTTTGCCAATCACCTCGAGCACCTGTTCCATCTGCAGGCCAGCTTTCATGCCAAACGCAATCCCCTCGGCCAGACCCTGCACCAGGCCTGCAATGCACACCTGGTTGACCATTTTGGTGAGTTGCCCGGCGCCACTCGCACCCATCAGGGTGACGGCTTTGGCGAAAGCCATGGCCACGGGTTTGATGCGCTCAAAAGCTGCCGTCTCGCCGCCGCACATGACGGTCAGCAGGCCATTGACCGCGCCAGCTTCGCCGCCAGAGACGGGCGCATCGACGAAATGCACGTCCAGGGCTTGTGCCTTGGCAAACAACTCGCGCGCCACATTGGCCGAGGCGGTGGTGTGGTCGACCAGCACCGAGCCTTTTTTCATGCCGCTGAATGCGCCGTCGGCACCGAGCATGACTGCGCGCAGATCGTCGTCATTGCCAACGCAGCAAAACACCATCTCCGCCCCGGCGGCGGCTTCGCGGGGCGTGGCGGCGCTGGCATGACCGGGGAACTCGGCACACCACGCTTTGGCTTTGACCGGGTGACGGTTGTAGACCGTGACCCGGTGGCCGGCTTGTGCCAAGTGGCCAGCCATCGGGTAGCCCATGACGCCTAAACCAATGAAGGCGACTGAGGTGGCGGTGGAGGGTTCGTGGGTTTTCGGGTTGATGCGTGGCATGTGTGTGGCTCCAGACAGAAGGTCTGCATCTTAGGGCCATGCGCTCAGCTGTGTTGCAGGGCTTCCTCGGGTGAAACCAACCCACGAGAAACCAGCTGCGCCATGCTTTGCGCCAGGGTTTGCATGCCGTGCTGTGCGCCGGTTTGCAGCACCGTGGGCAGTTGCGCGGTTTTGCTCTCGCGGATCAGGTGGCGCACCGCTGGGGTGGCATACAACAACTCATGGGCTGCGACACGGCCGGCGCCGTCGGCCCTGCGGCACAAGGTTTGGGTCACCACGCCCAAAAGCGACAAGCTCAATTGCTGGCGCACCAAGGCTTTGTCGCTGCTGGGGAACACATCGACCAAGCGCTCAACCGCTTGCGTGGCGCTGCGGGTGTGCAGGCTGCCCAGGACCAAATGCCCGGTTTCAGCCGCGCTCAAGGCCAATCGCACCGTGGGCAAATCACGCATTTCGCCGACCAAAATCACGTCCGGGTCTTGCCGCAGGGCAGCCCGCAAAGCCGTGTCAAAACCCGCGCTGTGGCCTGGCACGCTGCGCTGCTGCACCAGGCTGCGCTGGCTGGTGTGGACAAACTCGATCGGGTCTTCCAAGGTGAGGATATGCAGCGCTTGCGTGGCGTTCAGGTGGTGCACCAAGGCGGCCAAGGTGGTGGATTTGCCCGACCCGGTGGCGCCGGTGACCAGCAACAGACCATGCGGTTGGCGTACCCACTCTGTCAAACAGGCAGGCGCACCAATGTCAGCCAACTGCGGTACTTGCTGTGGGATGACCCGCCACACCGAGGACCAGCCACGCGACTGTGCAAACACGTTCACCCGAAAACGCCCCAAGCCGGGCCAATCGATGGCGGTGTCGTGGTCTTGTGGCCAAGCTTGATCCCTTGGCAAATGGGATGTCGACTTGGTGAATGGTTCTTGCGCTGACCAGTCAGGCAAAGCTTGGCGCAAGATGTCTTCGAGTTGCGGCGCGGTCAGGAAGGGTACAGGCAAGGTTTGCAGTTCACCGTGCACCCGCACCATGGGCGGCAAGCCCGCGCTCAGGTGCAGGTCAGAAGCCTCCAGGGCAAGGGTTTGAGTCAGCCAGTGGTTCAGGTCGTGGTGCATGGTCGGGGCTTGTTACAGTTCCATCATGGATGAACTGAGCAAGCGTTATCAAGCAGTGCGTGAACGCATCACACAAGCGGCGTTGCAAACAGGGCGCCCAACGCTCAGTGTGAAGTTGCTTGCCGTGTCCAAAACCTTCCCCGCCGATGCCGTCGCCGCTGTCGCCGCCTTGGGCCAGCGCGACTTTGGCGAAAACTATGTGCAAGAGGGCGTGGACAAAATCGCGGCACTCCAAGGCTTGACCGGCTTGGTGTGGCATTGCATCGGCCCATTGCAAAGCAACAAAACCCGCTTGGTGGCCGAGCACTTCGATTGGGTGCACAGCGTGGACCGCTTGAAAATCGCTCAACGCTTGAGCGAGCAACGCCCCGCACACCTGCCCCCATTGCAAGTGTGTTTGCAAGTGAATGTGGACGGCGGCCCCACCAAAGCGGGTGTGTCGCCCCCCGAGGCGCTGGCTTTGGCCCAAGCGGTGTCGGCCTTGCCGCGCTTGGTGCTGCGCGGCTTGATGACCATTCCCGATGCGATGGAGAGTTTTGATGCGCAACTGGCCGTACACACCCAAGCCAAGCGCTTGTTTGATGAGCTGCAAACCGCTTTGGCCTTGCCCCAGTTTGACACCTTGTCCATGGGCATGAGCGCCGACCTTGAAGCTGCTGTGCAGGCTGGCAGCAACATGGTGCGGGTGGGGACTGCGGTGTTTGGCTCTCGTTAAGTGGTCGTCATCAGGCTATTGCTGACAAGCCGTCACGCTGTGCCCGCCCGCCGCTCACCGCAGCAAAGCTGCGATGTTCGCTACACGCGCAGGCACAGCATGACGGCTGGTGTGAATGGAGTATCTGGTGATGCATGGGTCACATCCAGCGCCGCACTTTTTGGCAGTAGGTGGCGTACACCTCGCCATGCTGACCCAAGAGGTGCTGCTCTTCCAGGCGTACCTGAAGCTGCATCAGCACCTCACCCACACTGGACAGCGCCAACGTAAAGGCGTTGGGCGAGTAAAAAAACAGTCCCAGTAGGGTGATGCGCAGGCTCAAAAAATCGGGTTGCGCGACAGCGCAAACAGACCCTGTGTCACCAAGCCCGTGCGGTTTTTTTTCATCAATGCCGATGCGCCAGGACATCCCCATCTGCGCCTGAGCCACCAGCATGATCACCAAGGACAGGCCCATCAACAGCCATCCCAGCGCGGTCCACGTGGGCGATTGCAAAGCCGCGATCGTGCCAATCTCTTGCGTTGAAGCTGGCCAATATGCGCGCATCAGCACAAAAGCAGCGATGAGCATGATGGTCAGCTTGAAGGCGCGCCCTTCAAAGCCGTAGGCGTCGTCGCCCTTACCCAACACCAAGGGATTGATGCCTGTTTTGCGGTACACCAGCACCGATCTCCAGACAAAGGTCAATCCAAAATAAAGCAGAAAAAAAGCTAGAAGTTCCATGGTTTCACTCAAATGCTGTCAATGCAGGCGCAAAGTCTAGGAGGAATGAAGTAGCCCTATTCTTGACCTGCCAGCAGGGCGAACTCACAGTGTGGACAGCCAGTATGCAGAACTGCAAGTGGCTTTGTCATGGTGCGGTTGGGCACGGCGGTGTTGGGGCTAGGTAAAAACGCTGTCATTGCCTAACGCAAGGTCAAAGCAATCTCAGTCATAAGAAGTTTCAGTTTTTCAACGCTCAATGTATCCATGTATTGCCATGCATATGACAATAAGTCGATGAACACTGAATCAACGTGGCATCTCTTTATCCAACGAAGCGTACTGTGTTGGCTCGCCACGGCCGATGCGCAAGGTCAACCCAATGTCTCGCCCAAGGAGGTTTTTGCCGCTTTTGGCGAAAAGCATATGGTTATCGCGCATATTGCGTCGCCCATCAGCGTTAAAAATATTCAGCAAACCCCCAAGGTGTGCGTCAGTTTGATTGACATCTTTGTGCAAAAGGGCTGGAAATTGATCGGCACTGCGCAATATGTGAATGCCAGTGATGAGGCGTTCTATGCTTTTGCCGAGCCCCTGCTGAGGATGGTTGGCGATAAATTCAAAATTCAAGGCGTGATGGTCGTGGAAGTTATGCAGGCGCATCCCATCGTGGCACCCAGTTATCGCTTTTACCCTGACAGCACAACCGAGTCGGCGCAAATGGATGCGGCCATGAAGGTTTATGGTGTGCGGCGTGATAAATAATAACGTCATGCGTTAATATAGATGGCAATTAAATCCTTTAGATGCGCCGACACACTCTTGCTTTACTCGGGCACCCGGGTGGCTCGGTGGGTAAACATTGAAAGACCAGCGCTTCGAAAACTTCAGCAATTAAGTTGGTCAAACTTGCTGGAGGATTTGCGCGCACCCCCCGGTAACCGGTTGGAGGCATTGAGTGGCGATAGAAAAGGGCAATACAGCATTCGTATCAATGATCAATGGCGGCTGTGTTTTAAGTGGGGCACTGAAGGGGCTTCGGATGTTGAAATTGTGGATTACCACTGAGAAGGAGTTGGCATGAAAAAAATCAAACCGGTGACACCAGGTGAAATGCTGGATGAGGAGTTTCTCAAGCCGTTGGGTTTAACCAAATACCGCTTGGCCAAAGACATTGGCGTGCCACCGCAACGCATTGGCGATATCGTGGCGGGTAAGCGCGCCATCACAGCCGACACTGATTTGCGTTTGTGTCGTTATTTTGGTTTAAGTGATGGTTGGTGGTTGCGCGGACAAATGGAATATGACATGGCCGTCACCAAGGCAAAGATGGGGCGCATCTTGGCCGCCATACAACCTAGAGATTTGTCGCCTGCTTAAAGTTCCCACTAGAAGGTGAGTAAAGCAATCTAAAACCTCGGCAAATCTGGGTGGCTGATTTGCCCGCCACGCACCAGCATCTTGCCGTACTCGGCACAGCGTTGCAGGGTGGGAATCACCTTGCCAGGGTTGAGCAAACCTTGCGGATCAAAAGCGCGTTTCACGCCAAACATTTGCTCGTTTTCGGCGGCTGAAAACTGCACGCACATGGAGTTGAGTTTTTCCACGCCCACACCATGCTCGCCGGTGACCGTGCCGCCCATGGCGACACTGGTTTCCAGTATGTCTGCGCCAAACAACTCACAGCGGTGCAACTGATCGGGGTCGTTGGCATCAAACAAAATCAGCGGGTGCAAATTGCCGTCACCCGCATGAAACACATTGGCGCAGCGCAGGCCGTACTTTTTTTCCATCTCGGCAATCGCCAACAAAATGTCGGCCAAGCGTTTGCGCGGAATGGTCGAGTCCATGCACATGTAGTCGGGGCTGATGCGGCCCGACGCGGGAAACGCGTTTTTGCGACCACTCCAAAACCTCAGTCGCTCGGCTTCGTCGCGGCTGACCGCGATCGCAGTGGCACCACAGCCTTGCAGCACCGCGCTCATGCGGCCAATTTCTTCTTCCACCTCCTCGGGCGTACCGTCGCTTTCGCAGAGCAAAATCGCTTCTGCGCTCAGGTCGTAGCCAGCGTGGACAAAATCTTCCACCGCAGCGGTCATGGGCTTGTCCATCATCTCTAAGCCCGCAGGGATGATGCCTGCGGCAATGACGGCCGCCACCGCGTCACCGGCTTTGCGCAGGTCGTCAAAGCTGGCCATGATGCAGCGTGCCAGTTGAGGTTTGGGGGTGAGCTTGACGGTTACTTCTAAGGTGATGGCCAGCATGCCTTCGGAGCCCACCACCAATGGCAGCAAATCGAGGCCAGGCGCGTCCAACGCGTCGCCACCGAACTCTATGGGCTCGCCGTCCATGGTAAAGCCTTTCACCTTGAGCACGTTGTGCAGGGTGAGACCGTATTTCAAGCAGTGCACGCCACCCGAGTTTTCCGCCACATTGCCGCCAATGGTGCAAGCAATTTGGCTAGACGGGTCGGGCGCGTAGTAAAGCCCCAAGGGGGCAGCAGCTTCGCTGATGGCCAGGTTGCGCACGCCGCATTGCACCAGGGCGGTACGGCTGTGCAAATCCATCTTCAGGATCTTGTTGAACTTGGCCAGGGACAAGGTGACGCCTTGCGGGTGGGGCATGGCGCCGCCCGACAAGCCGGTGCCCGCGCCGCGGGCCACCACTGGCACACCCAGGCGATGGCAGGTGCGCAGCACGGCTTGTACTTGGGCTTCGGTTTCGGGCAGCACCACGCACATCGGGCGTTGGCGATAAGCGGTCAAGCCATCGCATTCATAAGGCGTGGTGTTTTCAGCAGAAGACAAGACCGCGTGGGCGGGCAACACACTGCGCAACGCGCTCAAAACGGCTGCGTTGTCGGCGCTGTGGATCAGCGCTTGGTGTTGGGTCGACAGGGGAGCATTCATGGGCAAGACACTGACTGGAAACCGCTACTGTAAGCCCTGCTCCCAACTCAGGCGGCGGCAAGGGTTTTGATCGGTGCCAAGCGGTTGATTTCCTGTTGCAACGCTGTGGCTGAAATGGGTTTGGAGACATAGCCATTGGCACCGGCATCCATGAACCGCTCGCGGTCAAAATTGAGCGCGTAGGCGGTCACCATGATCACCGGTGTGTCGGGGTGCGAGGCGCCCCGGCTCTCGCGCATGCGGCGCAAAGCGCCCATGCCGTCGAGCACCGGCATCATCACATCCAGCAGCACCAAGTCAAACCGTTGCTGCGTGAACAACTCCAAGGCGGCTTGTCCGTTGGTGGCTTTGGCATAGGTGTGACCCATTTGGTCGAGCATCATGCTCAGCAGCTTCATGTTGATTGGGTGGTCTTCAGCCACCAGGATATGCAGCTTCGTGCCAGCGCGGCTCAAGGGCTCGGCCGGGTGAATCTGCACCGGGCTGGCTTGCGTGGCTTGGGCGCAGGGCAGGGTCAGGCTGAACTTGGCCCCCTGGTTGGGTGCAGATTCGATTTGCATATGTCCGCCCATCAGTTGCACCAACTCGCGGGTGATGGCCAGACCTAAGCCGGTGCCGCTCATGGCTGGGTTGTGGTGCAGGCCATGGGTGAATGGCTGGAACAGGCTGTCGGCTTTGCTGGCTTGAAAGCCCACGCCAGAGTCTTGCACCGTGAAGTTGAGCAACCAGGTGCCCGCTTGTCCGGTGGGCGTCAGGCGCAGGCTGGTGTGCACATAGCCTTGGTTGGTGAACTTGATCGCGTTGCTGATCAGGTTGCTCATCACTTGGCGAAAGCGCAGTGGGTCGAGCATTACCGGCGGCGTGTCGGCAGGAATGTCCTCGTATCCCAGGCTCAAGCCTTTGGCATGGGCTTGCGGGTAAAAGCCGCGCAAAGTTTGATGTAACAAGTCCATCGGGTGGCAAGGGCGGGTATCCAAGTGGAGGTGGCCGGCTTGGAGTTTGGAATAGTCCAGTACGGTGCTGATCACGTTCATCAGGTGCAAGGCCGATTCGTGAGCCAGGCTGATGTATTCCCGTTGTTGCGGTGTCAGGTCGGTTTGCAGCATCATTTGGGTCATGCCAACCAAGCCGTTCATCGGCGTGCGAATTTCGTGGCTCAAGGTGGACAAGAAATGGCTCTTCAAGCTGTGCTCGGCAAACTCGACTTCCTCAGCCGCATGCGTGGATGAAGCCAAAGGGCCTGTCAAAGGCAATGCAGGTGTGGCATTTTGGGCGGGCGCAGGGTTGGCCGGCGTGGCCGCCTGGCTGGTCAAAACCTGCAACTGCGATTGGTATTGCTGTGCCAGTCGTTTCGCGGCCTCCAGTTCGGTTTCGAGTTGCTGGCGCTGGGCTTGCCAGTGGTTAAATTTGGCTTTGGCACTGGGCTGCGCAGCCTCCCGCTCGAGGTAGTCGAGCGCCAACCAACCAACCGCCGTGCCAAACAAGGCCATACCCAGAACCAAGAGCGGTTGCTGAAAAAAGCTGGCGACAAGCATGGCCAAGCTGAGTCCGAGGCTGGTGATTCGCCAAGCGTAGGCCCAGAGTTTGGCGGGGGAGGCCAGTTTCACGTGGTAGGTTTTGGCAGGGGTCATGGTGGTTCCAGTTGGGTTGAACAAACCGCATCACTACGAAAGAACTCAAAATCTATCGGATGCAATCATATAGCTTGTATTTTATACACAAAAAATTATAAATTGGTAAAAATTTAATAATAATTATGTATTTGTTGCATTTATCAAACTTTGCGACAGTCGGCTTCGCCTGTGGCCATTCGTTCTACACTCAAACACATCATCGCCAACCGCCTCAAGAGGTTTGAATGACTGCTGCTGCGCTCACCCAGGATAATTTGTGGTTGCCCTTTACCCCCAACCGCCATTTCCACCAGCAACCGCGGGTGATGGTGAAAGCCGATGGCATGCACTTCACCACCCAAGACGGGCAACAGGTGCTCGACGGCATCTCCAGCCTGTGGTGCGTGGTGGCTGGGCACAACCAAGCGCCAATCAATGAAGCCATCACGCGGCAGTTGCAAACCCTGGACTACGCCACGGCGTTTCAGTTTGGCAGCGACCGCGCGTTTGAAGCCGCGCAGCGCATTGCCGCGTTCGCGCCTGGCGACCTGAACAAAGTGCTGCTGTGCAGTTCGGGCTCTGAAGCCGCCGATACCGCGATCAAGCTGGCGCTGGCCTACCACCGAGCGCGGGGCCAAGGTCACCGGCAAGTCTTCATTGGTCGAGAGCGCGGTTACCACGGCGTGGGCTTGGGCGGCATGAGCGTGGGCGGCATCCCAGGCAACCGCAAGGTGTTTGGCGCGGCCATGTTGCCCCGCGTGGACCACATGCGTTTCATCCACGACCCGCTCAACCATGCCTACATCCATGGCGAGATGCCCGAGTGGGCTGAAGACCCTTTGCTGGAGTTGGAGCAGCGTATCTTGCCCCTGCATGACCCGAGCAATGTGGCGGCGATTTTTGTCGAACCGATCGCTGGCAGCGCGGGGTGGTACATCCCACCCAAAGGCTATTTGCAACGCTTGCGCGCCATTTGCGACAAGCACGGCATCTTGCTGGTGTTTGACGAAGTGATCACCGGCTTTGGCCGCTTGGGCACACCGTTTGCCGCCGATTACGTGGGTGTGGTGCCCGACATGCTCACCTTTGCCAAAGGCGTGACCAATGGGGTGATCCCCTTGGGTGGCGTGGTGTGCCGCGAGCAGATCCATGCCGCCTTGATGCATACCGATGCACCCCTGCACGCGATCGAATTCGCCCATGGCTATACCTATTCAGGGCACCCCGTGGCGTGTGCCGCTGCGGTGGCCACGATGGATCTGTTTCTGCAAGAAGACCTGCTGGCGCGTGCTGCTGCTGCGGGCCCCCTGTTGGGGGACGCGGTGCATGCGGCGATCAAAGGCTTGCCCAACGTGGTGGGCATCCGCAGCCTGGGGTTGGCCGCCGCGGTGGAATTGGCTCCCAACCCTTCAGCTCCAGGCAAAAAAGCCTACGAGGTGTTTTTGGATTGCTTGGCCCACGGCGTGCTGGTTCGCTCTGCAGGCGACAACCTGGTGCTCGCGCCCGCCTATGTGGTCACCCCCGCGCAGATCGCGCAAATGGTCGACACCTTGGCTGCCGCCATCAAGCGCCAAGCTTGAGTGGCGTGTTCAAGGCGTCTCCACCTTGCGCAAAAACTGCTCGAGCACGTCGCCATTGCTTTGGGCAATGCGCACCCGAACCGGCATGTAGCCGTGGGCGGGTGACAACCACATGTCGATGGTTTGGTCGTATTGCTGCAAGGGCAGGCGGCTGACTTTGAGCGCAGGCAAGCTGCCAATGGGCAATGCCAATGTCTCTTGCTTGGCCACTGCAAAAGCCCACACCTCGGCTGAGCGCGCAGACACCACTTGCAGTTGAATCTGCTGCCCGGGTTGGCGCATGTCAGGGTTGCCTTGCATCAGCGAAGCCAATTGCACAAACAAACTCAAGCGGTCTTGCGCACCTTCTTGCAAAGGCTGAGAGGGGGTGTTGGCGCTGAAACTCACCACCCCTTTGCTGCGTTCGAAATGCGCGGCCACCTCTTGTTTGAACTTGTCGCCAAAGCGGCTGGGCTGCAAGCCTTGTTCAGTGAGTTGGCCGATGCTGGTTTGGCTGCGCGAGCCCAGCAGCAAGTGCCGAACTTCTTGGCGCAGCTGGTATTGCTGGCCGTCGTGTTGCCACAGCATGTCGCCATCTGCGCTGAAGCGGATGCCTTTGGTTTCGCCGACGAAATCAAACACCAATTTGGCGGGGGCGGGCCAGCGGTAGTTTGTTTGGACCGTGGGTGCAGCCTGCGGTGGGTTGGCGGGTTCAGGGGCGCCAGCAACATCGGGCTGGGGTTCGAGCAGGGGTTCTGGTTCTGGTTCAGGTGCAGGTTCAGGTGCAGGTGCAGGTGCAGGTGCAGGTGCGTTTGCCACAACCGTGGCGGATTCAGCTGGCGGGGCAGCCGCTGGTTCAGGCTCCTTCACAACAGGCGCGTTGGCAATGGCTGCCTTGGCAACAGCCGGCGCGGGTGCGTCTGTGGCTGGCTGGGCCGTGACAGCCACGCTGGGGGGAATCTGTACTTGCCAGGTGCGCAGCCCGTTGTCTGGTGGGGGCGCATCCCAGCGCACACCCTGCAAAACCATGCCATGCAACAGCAGCACCAGCGCGGCCAACAGCGTGAGCTGCCAACGGTGCCGAGGGGGCGATGGATAGAATGACTGCATGAAATTAGCCACTTACAAAGACGGTTCTCGCGATGGACAGCTGGTGGTGGTGTCGCGCGATTTGGCGACAGCACATTATGCGAGCGGCATCGCAACCCACATGCAGCAGCTGCTCGACGATTGGAACTTCATCTCCCCCCAACTCCAAGACCTGTCGCAAACCCTCAACCAAGGCCGCGCCCGACACGCCTTCGCCTTTGACCCCAAGATGTGCATGGCCCCCTTGCCCCGCGCTTACCAATGGGCAGACGGCTCGGCTTACATGAATCATGTGGAATTGGTGCGCGCTTCCCGCAACAGCCAAGTGCCTGACAACTACTACACCGACCCGCTGATGTACCAAGGCGGCAGCGATGACTTTCTGGGCCCTTGCGACCCGGTGGTGTGCGTGTCAGAAGACCACGGCATCGACTTCGAGGCCGAGGTGGCGGTCATCACGGGCGACGTGCCGATGCAAGCCAACCCGGACGAAGCCTTGGAAGGCATTCGCTTGGTCATGCTCGCCAATGACGTGTCTTTGCGCCGCTTGATCCCAGATGAACTCGCCAAAAACTTTGGCTTCTTGCAAGGCAAACCCGCCACCGCCTTCAGCCCCGTCGCGGTCACGCCTGACGAACTGGGTGACGCTTGGGACCACGGGCGTTTGCACCTGACCATGCGGGTCGACTGGAACGGCAAGCGCGTAGGCATGTGCGACGCCGGGCCCGAGATGAGGTTTCACTTTGGACAATTGATTGCCCACTTGTGCAAAACCCGCAACCTGCGCGCAGGCAGCATCATCGGCAGCGGCACGGTCAGCAACAAAGCCGTGGAAACCCAGGGCCAAAAGGACTGGCCCAAAGGCTACAGCTGCATCGCAGAAAAGCGTGCCATCGAAACCATCTTGGATGGCAAAGCCAGCACCGACTTCATGCAATTTGGCGACACCGTGCGCATCGAGATGAAGGGCAAAGACGGCCACAGCGTGTTTGGCGCCATCGACCAAAGCATCGCGCCCCTGGTTCGTTGACCACTGGACTTCCCCCACCCACTGCCAGCCCAGAGACGCATGAAAACCATCGACTACAGCATTTACAGCAGCCTGAACATCACCCGCCGTGGGCCCAACGACAGCGTGCTCGACATCCAAATGAAGGCCTTGAACGGCAAGCTGCCCACGGCTGGGCACCAAGGCCATGAAGACCTGTGCGAGGTGTGGCGCGATGTGGGCCGGGATGACAGCGTGCGATGCGCGGTGTTGCGCGGCGAGGGCATGGGTTTTTCGGGCGGTGGCGACATGCAGTTGGTGCAAGACATGGCCAACGACTTCGAGGTGCGCAGCCGGGTGTGGAAAGAAGCCCGTGACCTGGTTTACAACGTGATCAATTGCGACAAACCGATCGTGAGCGCCATGCACGGCCCGGCGGTGGGCGCGGGCTTGGTGGCGGGCTTGTTGGCCGATATTTCGATTGCCGCCAAGAGCGCCAAGATTGTGGATGGCCACACCCGCTTGGGCGTGGCCGCGGGCGACCACGCCGCCATCATCTGGCCGCTGTTGTGCGGCATGGCCAAAGCCAAGTACTACCTGATGCTGTGCGAAGCGGTCAGCGGTGAAGAAGCCGAGCGCATTGGGCTGGTGTCTTTGTGTGTCGAGGAAGACCAGTTGTTGCCCAAGGCCTACGAAGTGGCCGACCGACTGGCCACGGGCAGCCAAAGCGCGATCCGCTGGACCAAATACGCCTTGAACAACTGGCTGCGCCAAGCAGGCCCCACGTTTGACGCGTCCTTGGCGCTGGAGTTCATGGGCTTTGCGGGCCCGGATGTGCGCGAAGGTGCGGCTTCGATCCAAGCCAAGCGCCCGCCCAACTTCGGCTGAACCCCTGATTACAATGGCCGCCATGCAAACCCTGCGCCACGCCCGCCAACTCACCCGCTTCGTGCTGGTGTGGTTTGCTTTGGCGCTGGGCGTGGCCATGGCCTCGCCACTGGTGTCACCCCAGTCGATTGACATGGTGTGTTCCAGCGGCGGCGTCATGAAACTGGTGGTGTCGGATGAGGGCGACCAAGCCCAGCCCGCCAGCCAAAGCATGGACTGTCCTTTGTGCCTGTCTTTGGCCTTTCCGCCCGCCCCAACCACTGCGCAAGCGGTGAAACCATCCCCCTTGTCCCACGCCCTGCAGCCTGCTGCAGCGGCCCATATCGCGTCGGCTACCGCGCCGCCGCTGCCCTCTCGCGGCCCGCCCGCCCTCTGAACTTTCCACATTGACTGAGCCGTCCAACTTTGGGTTGGCGCTCGATTCACTTGTTTCAGGTTCGCACGTCATCAGCGCGTGCAAGAGAGGAAATCATGTTTCGTTGTTTTTCATTGCGAGGTTTGGTCAGCGGCTTATTGCCCTGTTGGCGTTTCGCGGCCATGCTGGGTTTGTCGACAGGCTCTGTCTTGGCACAAGCCGAATCATCCAGCTTGCAAGAGGTGGTGGTTTCGGGTTCGCGAGCAGAAACCAAGCTGAGCGAAACGCCTGTGTCTATTGGTTCTGTTTCCCAGGAAACATGGAATGCTGACAAGACCAAGAGCGTGGGCGAGATCATCAACCGCATTCCTGGTGTGTTTTGGAATGACCTGGGCAATGAGCAGCACAGCATGGGCATTCGCCAGCCGATCAGCACCAATGCGGTTTACCAGTACCTGGAAGATGGCATCCCGATCAGGCCTTTAGGCGTCTTCAACCACAACGCCCTGAACGAAACCAATATGAACGGGTCTGGTGGCGTTGAAGTGGTCAAGGGTGCGGCTTCTTCGCTGTATGGCAGCAATGCCGTGGGCGGCGCGGTGAACTTTTTGACTTTGGATCCATCTCGCACGCCCACAGGCTATCTGGGCCTGCGAGGGGACGCCATTCAGGGCTATTCAAGGGTGGATTCAGGTGCCAGCAACACCTGGGGTGACTTGGGCCTGCGCTTTTCGCATTACAGCTCGTACCGTGAACATGACAATTGGCAAACCTACAGCGGTGGCAAAAAAGACTCGCTGACCCTGCGCGGCGACTACAACCTGGGCTTGTCGTCTTGGCTGAAAGCCACCTTGGTCCACACCAACCTGGTGGCTGACATGACCGGCAGCGTGTTTGAAGACAGCTACCGCAGCAACCCCGGGCAAAGCATCAACACCTTCACCTGGCGCAAGGACAAAACCACCCGAGCCAACCTGGCTTGGGAAGGCGAGACCACGGCCAATGGCGTGACCACCGTGACAGCGTTTGTGCGCAACAACGACCATGGGCAGTTGCCTTCCTACACCATCTCCACCTGTTCGGGCGGTACATGCCCCACGGGCGTCAAAGGCACGGTCAACAACAACCATGTGGAGTCTGCAGGCGTGGACATCAAACATGTGCAAGAACTGGCATCGCTGAAATCTCGCCTGGTGACGGGTGTTTACATCGACCGCAGCCAAAACGACTATGTGTCTGACAACTTGTCGGTCACCAAGGTCGATGGGCGTTATGTCAGCTATGTGCTCAACAACACCGTCAACCCAACGGGGGTGAGGGATTACGGTGTGGGCATTGCCAACGATGCCTTGTTTGCGCAATGGGAATACGCGCCCACCGAGGCGTGGCGCTTGGTGGCGGGTGGTCGCTATGACAGCATTTCCTACGACTTCAAAAACAACTTGGCGCCAGGTGCCAGTTTCGGCGCCACCAATGAGGTGCGCAGCTTTGCCAAGTTCAGCCCCAAGTTGGGGGCGACTTACGCGCTGAGTGCTGCCAGCAGTGTGTATGGCAACGTCAGTCGTGGTTTTACCCCGCCCGAGGTGAGCCAGCTCTACGGCAAGAGCGCCGTGCCTGAATTGACACCAGCGACGTATGCAAACACCGAAGTGGGTTGGCGGCACCTGTTTGCCAATGGCATTCGATGGGATTCGGCGCTCTACCAACTCAACGGTGAAAACACCATCGTGTCCTACACGGTCTCAACCGGCAACAGCGAAAACCGCAATGCGGGCAAAACCCGCAGCCAAGGCTTGGAGCTGGCCCTCAGCCAGCAATTGGCAGATTGGGATTGGTTCATCAGCTCCTCCTTGGCCAAGCACACCTATGTGAGCTACATCCTGAGTTCGACGGAGAATTATTCTGGCAAAACCATGCCCCAAGCACCCAACCAAACCGTGAATGCCCAAGTCGGCTGGAAGCCCACGCCTGTTTCACGCTTGTCATTGGGCATGTTGCACCAAAGCCACTATTGGATGAACAACCTCAACACCGTGAGCTATGACGGTCACACCTTGTGGCATGTGAACGCCACACACCAACTCCTCAGCGGCTTGGAGCTGTGGGCGCAAATTCGAAACATCGAAAACAAACGCTACGCGGACAGTGCTTCCAGTTCATACAAGAGTGGCGCTTTCACACCCAACACCCAAAACTCCTACACGCCAGGCGCACCCCGCAGCTACATGGTGGGACTGACCTGGAGCATGAAATGACCAGCAGCCCTTCTTCACAGGCCACAGCTAAACGCATGTCTTGGCAAGCCCAGGCCATGCGTTGGCACCGCGCTTTGGCATGGGTGGCCGGCGTGGTGTTGGTCTTGTGGTGTGCTTCGGGTTTGATTCACACCTATTTAAGTATGTTTGGGCCGCAGCAAAAGGTGTTTCAAGCGCCACAACGGCCATTGCAGTTGCAAGGCATGAAGCCCATGGCGGAGATCTTGCGACAAGCGCAAATCGATGAAGTCAGCATGGTGCGCGTCGTGGTGGGTGAGGACGACAACCTGCTGCAAGTCACGCAAGACGCCAGCCAAGCACGTCGGTATTTCCGTTTGAACGATGGCGTTGAGTTGCCCGACCACGATTTCAAACAAGCATTGTTTTTGGCCCGGTACTACATGGCCTTGCCCGACACACCGGTGCACGAGGTC
>Ga0247832_1001700_pt1 | contig 37128 bp, 30 predicted proteins | sample LaCruzMarch2015__10_FD_192407 | JGI IMG/M metagenome (GOLD analysis project Ga0247832, IMG submission 192407) | Freshwater microbial communities from meromictic Lake La Cruz, Castile-La Mancha, Spain - LaCruzMarch2015_4m | ecosystem: Environmental > Aquatic > Freshwater > Lake | place: Spain... | reverse complement strand
AGGTCAAGAAGGTCTCAATCAGGCCCCGCATCGACAATTGGATTGGGCGGCCACCAACCAGCGCCAACATATTGACGCCAAACGAGGTTTGCAGCTGAGAATAGCGGTAGAGTTGGTTTAGAACGACTTCCGCTGATGCGTCACGCTTGAGCTCTATCACGACCCGCATACCGCGACGGTCGCTTTCGTCGCGCAGGCCTGAAATGCCTTCGACCCGCTTTTCACGAACCAGCTCAGCAATCCGCTCAATCATCGAGGACTTGTTCACCTGATAGGGAATTTCCGAGATGATGATGGCTTCGCGTTCGCCGCGCAGGGTTTCAACGGACGTCTTGCCACGCATGATGACGGAGCCGCGTCCCGTCAACAGGCCGTTGCGTGCACCCGTGCGGCCAACAATCTCTCCACCGGTTGGAAAGTCAGGGCCGGGTACGATGTCGAGTAAATCTTGATCCGACAATGTGGGATCATCCAAGATCGCCAAAGTCGCATTACAAATCTCGCCCAAATTATGGGGCGGAATATTGGTCGCCATGCCGACCGCAATACCGCCCGCGCCGTTGACCAGCAGGTTTGGATATTTAGCCGGCAGGACAACCGGTTCGCTCTCAGAGCCATCGTAATTATCTTGAAAATTGACTGTGGACTCATCAATATCGTCCAACAAAGCCATGGCGACCTTGGCCAACTTGCTTTCCGTGTATCGCATCGCAGCAGGTGGGTCGCCGTCAACTGAGCCGAAGTTCCCCTGCCCGTCGATCAACGGCAAGCTCATAGAAAAGTCCTGCGCCATACGGACCATGGCGTCATAGATCGCGCTATCGCCATGGGGGTGATACTTACCCATCACGTCACCGACGATGCGCGAAGACTTCACGTGCTTCTTGTCCGGCGTATAACCACCTTCACCCATGGCATAGAGAATCCGGCGATGCACAGGCTTCAAACCATCGCGCGCATCGGGAAGAGCTCGCGCTACGATCACGCTCATCGCATAGTCGAGATAGGAGGACTTGAGCTCATTCTCGATTGAGATTGGCGTGATGCCCTTTACGTCGACAATCACTGTCTCTTGGATTGTCTCCGGGCGGTTGGGTTCAATCGGATCTGCGCCGTCTGTTTCTGGGGTATCGGTCAAAGGGTAAGCCGTCTGTTGCTGTTCAGGATGGTTGCGATTCGGACGCAACCTTGGTCGCCCACACTAGCATTCGCCTGCGCGCAGGTCCAAACTTCGTGCATGCAATTGCCGCCTTTTGATGATAGACGATGTGGGCAATGACCGGAATGGATGATCCTCCCCCTATCAACCAGCAACAAGGGAAGGTCAGCCCGAGCCAATCAGGCATTTTCTCACCGCTCTTGGTGAAATTGGCCGTAATCGGCGTGATTTTGGGATGCATGGGGGTGGTTGTCGCCCTCCTGATTCCTAAACCCAATTTTGAAGGGCGGCTGGTTGGACAGATCGGTGATGTTCATATCTATGCGGTACCGCTCACCAGCAATGAAGAAAGTCTCGTTGTCTGGCACGGCGGACGCAAACTGGATACTTTTCCGACCGATCCAAATACTCCAATCCAGCAATTTGACCTCTCCTCAGCAGATCGTCAGGTCACAGGGACACGCCATCCAGACCTTGTCGTAGATGGCTGGTCTGGCGGCATGCATTGTTGTCTCACCCGACTTGTCTTTGACGGACCAACCGGCCCGCTCTTTGGCAAGCTGTCGTTGGGGGGAAGTGCCGCGTCGCGTTTTGTGCCTCTAAAGCACGCAGACCCGTATCCCGCAGCATTCTTGGCTTATGACGATGTTACGCTTGATGGCCGCAGCGAGATATCAGGTGCCCCATTGGCCCCGATCCTGGTGGTCTGGCAGGGGAAGAACTTTGGGCTTTATATGGAGGCGATGAAGGCCACAACGCCGGACAGTCCGCCGCCTTACCTTCTCGGGACGGATTTCGAAGAAGCGCGCTTAGAGCTTGCAACCACAGTGAGTGCAGAGCCTGCTGGAACAAGAGGCGATACTGCGAAAGCGCTCAATCAAGCGGCCCAAACCCGCTTAACTGCGATGGAAGCAGCAGCTCTAGACCCAAAAGATGCCAGAAGCTTTGTTCCGCTCATCAGTTTTCTCAATGACTATGTCTATAAGGGTCAAGCCGAAGCGGGATTTGCCTTGGTCAAGCAAGCGCATTCGGCTTCACCTGGCGCCCTAAGAGTCGCCTTGCAAACCTACGCTGAGCACGTGCGACAGTCGCAATGGCTTGCAGACATAAACGGCCTCAATGACGGCAAGCTAACAGGCCTGTTAGACCAGATCGACCGCCCCATGAAGGAAACACCATAGGCGCACTTATACTTTCAACCTTCATCCATTTGAGGCAATTACCTAGGAGTAATATCTCAGAAATGGAGATCGGCCGCCGCATCCAAGATGGCCTCGCAATCGAGGCGATAAGTCCGATAAAGGTCCGGCAAATCACCCGTCTGGCCAAACTGTTCGACGCCTAGCGCACGAACCCGATGCCCAAGAACCGAGCCAACCCATGATAGGGCCGAGGGCGATCCATCCAACAAGGTGATTAGCCCTGCGCGCGCATGTAGCGGGCTCAAAAGCTGTTCGATGTGACTGGTAAGCCGAGGCCCACCGGTCCAGCGCGCACGTCCTGCCGCAGTCCAGCCACGATGCAAAAGGTCTGGTGAGGTTACCGCAAGCACGCCCATGCCCGGATAATCTTCCTTTAGAGCTTCAAATCCAGCCAGAGCTTCAGGCGCTAATGCCCCGCAATAGACCAAAGCGAGCTCTGCTCCGGGGCTGGGCGGGATCAACCAATAAGCGCCCTGCATGGCACCTCCTTGCCAGTTGCTATCAGCACGAAGTGGCTGGTCAAGCAAACGTGTCGACAGCCGGAAATAATGACACCCACCTGTCTCTTCTTGCAGATCGACAAAACTATGGCGCAACAAAAGGGCCAATTCGTCGGCAAATGCCGGCTCCCAATGGGTCAGGCCGGGCTGGCCCATTCCGATCAAGGGCGTGTTGATGGATTGATGAGCGCCCCCTTCAGGCCCCAGTGTCAGACCCGATGGCGTCGAAACCACGAGGAAGCGCGCATTCTGGTAAATCGCATAATTGAGTGCATCAAGGCCACGGGCTATGAACGGGTCATAGAGGGTGCCGATGGGAAACAGGCGCTCGCCAAAATGCTCTCCGGCTAGACCAAAAGCGGCCAAATTCAGGAAGAGATTATTCTCAGCAATGCCCAATTCGATATGCTGTCCTGCGCCGGACCCAGTCCAGATTTGCGGACTGGCGATCTTGCGGTCCTTAAACACGTCCTTAGTGGCCGTGCGCGAGAACAAGCCCCGTCGGTTCACAAAGCCCCCGAGATTGGTGGAGACGGTCACATCGGGCGAAGTCGTGACAATGCGGGCAGCAAAATCGCTTTCGGTTTTGGCGATATCGGCCAGGATTTTGCCAAAAGCTGCCTGGGTAGCTTGCTGCTCACCGCTTGGTACCTCAAACGCATCTGGAATAGCCACGGGTGCTGGATGAAAGCGACGTTTCGCATCGGCTTGAAACGGGGCTTGTGCGATCAAGGCGCGCACTTCTGCTTCATGGGCAGGGCTCAAGCCCGCAAGGGCCTCCCACTCTTGCCCCTCTGGTATACCTATGGATTGCCGCAGGGCATCAATTTGAGTGGGAGTCATCAGGCCGGAATGGTTGTCTTTATGTCCCTGAAAAGGTAGGCGCCAACCCTTGACTGTGTAAGCGATGAACAATTTTGGCCGATCATCTAAAGCCGCTTGTTCAAACGCCTCCACCAAGGTTTCAAGGCAATGGCCGCCCAATTGCGTCATCAAATTCGAGAGCACTGCATCGTCATAGTTGCCGACCAAGTTCTGCCCTTCAGCGGGCAAATCTTGCAGCAGATGCTCGCGCCAAGCAGCACCACCTTGATAGCTCAGCGCGGCGTAAAGGTCGTTTGGGCAGGTTTCGATCCAAGCCTGAAGCGACTGCCCGCCGGGCTTGGCGAATGCTTCCAGCTGTCGCTTGCCATATTTGAGTGTTAGAACATCCCAGCCAACTGTCTCAAAAATATCGTCAAAACGGTCCCACATCCGCTCTGAGGTCGTGGCGTCCAAGCTTTGGCGATTATAGTCGACAATCCACCAAATGTTGCGCAGATCGTGCTTATAGGCCTCAATCAAAGCCTCATAAATATTGCCCTCATCGAGCTCAGCGTCCCCCAAAAGCGCGATCATCCGGCCCATGGATTCAGTGGGGACACGGCCACGAGCGGCGAGATAATCCTGCACCAAGGCGGCAAAAGCGGTTACAGCAACCCCCAGACCAACCGAGCCGGTGGAGAAATCGACGTCGTCTTTGTCCTTTGTCCGGCTTGGATAGGATTGCGCGCCGCCTAGCCCCCGAAAACGCTCCAATTGATCGCGGGTTTGGCGGCCAAACAAATATTGCGCGCCATGAAAGACGGGGCTGGCATGGGGCTTAACCGCAACCCGATCTTGTGGGCGCAAGGCTTTGAAATAGAGCGCCGTCATTAGACTGGTCATAGAGGCACACGATGCCTGATGCCCGCCGACCTTTAGCCCATCGCGATTCGGGCGCAGATGATTGGCGTTATGAATGGTCCAAGAAGCCAACCATAGAAGGCGTTCTTCCACGGTGGCGAGTGCTGAAAGCTCGCTTGGCGACAGAGCGGGCTTGGATAGAGGAGCAATGGCGTTCATGCCGGCACTTTAGCGTCACCTGCCAAATCCCGCCAGAGCTGGTTTTTGGTAGTTTATGCGGCAGCCGCCGCCTTAGCCTGCGTCTCGCTGCGCTCAAAATCCTCAATCGCCTTGGCACGCGCCTCAGGACTACCCGTAAAGCGGGCGAGCATCATGTAAACGACGGGCACGACATAGAGCGTCAACGCTGTCGCACACAGCACACCAAACACCACCACAACCCCGATATTGGCCCGCGCTTCACTTCCAGCCCCAGTCGACAAAGCCAAAGGCAAGGCCCCGGCGACAGTCGCAACCGAGGTCATAAGAATCGGACGTAATCGTAGGTCAGCAGCTTCGGCAATTGCATCGCGAACTGAACGACCTTCATCGCGTAATTGATTAGCGAATTCAACGATTAAGATACCGTTCTTTGCCGCCAAGGCGACAAGGATAATCAAACCAATCTGGGAATAGATATTAAGCGTAAAGCCCGCCGCATAGAGCCCGAATAATCCCCCGGCGATGGCTAGTGGCACCGTGATCATAATGGTTATGGGATGGACGAAACTTTCAAACTGCGCAGCTAGGGTTAGAAACACAATCAGAATAGCCAAAGCAAACGCAAAGCCGATGGCGGAACCGGCTTCTTTGAATTGTTGCGATTGGCCGGTGTAATCGATTTTCATATCCGGCTTCATGTCCGCCGCTGCGGCTTCTTCTAGCCATTTGATGGCTTCCCCAATGGAGTAGCCTTTGTTGAGATTGGCGATGATCGTGACAGCGCGCAGTTTGTTGACGCGGGGCAAATCATCTGTGCCGCCTAAATTCTTGGTGGTGACAAGGTTGGATAAGGGAACCAGTTCCCCGGTGCGATCAGACCGCACATAAATCCGGCCAAGTGCTTCAACACTTTGCCGCTCGCGACGATCAACCTGCAGAATAACATCATATTCTTCGCCATCTGCGGGATAAGTCCCAACCCGACGTAAGCCTGTGGTGGCCTCCAACGTGCGGCCTATCGACTGGACTGAGACGCCGAGCGCGGCTGCCCGCTCGCGATTAATGGCAATCTCAATCTTGGGCGAGATTGGCTCATAATTCATCCGAATGCGCGCAAAGCCCTCATTCGCGCGGCCTTTCGCGACGATCTTTTCAGCCACGGCGGCTAATTCCAAATAGTCGCTGCCACCTAAAACAATGGCGACGCCGTCATTTCCACCGCCCCGACCACTCGAAAAAGCATTTTGCATGGAAGCACGGAATTGCGCGCCAGGTATTCCAGCAAGCTTGCGATTGAGCTCATCGACAATCTCATTGCCATCGCGACGCGTGCCCCATTCGGCCAAGAAAACGCGACTGAGGCCGCGATTCATGCGGTTGGTGCCTTGGTCCTGAAAGTTGGGCGCAATGACGAGGGTCCGAGACGCCTCACCGCTTTTGACATATTCGGCAAGGACCGGTTCGATTTTGGCGACAATCTGGCGGGTGTAGGCGAAGCCCGCACCCTCAGGCCCGCTGAATTGCACGGTGATGTTGCCGCGGTCTTCAAGGGGGATAAGCTCATTGGGTAGCTTAGTTGCAAAAAAACCTGCCGCTAAGATTGCGACACCCATGACTGCAAAGGCTGTCTTCGGGGTTTTCAAGCTGGCCTTGACCGAGGTCGCATAAGACCCGCGTACTGCATCAAACGACTTGTCGATGAAGGCCGAAAGCTTGTTGGACTTGTCAGCGGGTTTCAGCAAAAGCGAACCCATCATGGGCGTCAATGTCAGCGCGACAAAGGCAGAAATCGTTACGGCGGAGGCAATTGTCACGGCCAGCTCAACAAACAAGCGACCTACGAAACCACCCGTAAACAAAAGCGGCGTAAACACGGACACCAAAACCGCTGTTGTCGCGATAACGGCGAAGGCAACTTGGTTGGTGCCACGCTGTGCAGCAATTAGCGCAGGCTCACCTTGGTCAATCCGGCGCTGGATGTTTTCTAAAACCACAATAGAATCATCGACAACCAAGCCAATAGCAAGAACCAGTGCCAAGAGGGTGATCAGATTGATAGAAAACCCAAAGACTCCCAGAACCCCAAAGGTCGCAATCAAGCAAACAGGAATGGTTGCGGCAGGCAATAGAGCGGCGCGGAACGAGCCCAAAAACAAGAAGATCACAAGGATCACCAAAACCACCGCTTCGGCCATGGTGGTCCAAACGCCCGAAATCGCGCGCTCGATAAAGACCGTTGAGTCAAACGCAACAACGATCGTTGTGCCCTTCGGCAAGGTTTTAGCAATCAAATCGTTTTGCGCTCGGATGGCTCTCGCGACCTCGAGCGCATTGGCATTGGATTGGCGGACAATGCCAAGGCCGACCTGACTAACGCCATTGCCGCGGAAAATCCGGCGGTCATCTTCAGGTTCGACGGCAACACGCGCGACATCTTCCAAGCGGGTAACCCGCCCATCGCCACTGCGCCCAATCGGCATACGCCGGAACTCTTCAGCGGTGCGATAACCCCGCGCGATCCGCATCGTATAGTCGCGCTCTTGGCCTTCAATAGTCCCCGCCGGCAATTCGACGTTTTGAACGCGCAAGGCGACGTCAACATCATCGGGGGTTAGACCCCGCGCAGCAAGTGCTTCGGTATCGAGCCAAACCCGCATGGATTGGCGCAAACCTCCCAACACACGCACTGTGGCCACGCCATCAATCGCGCTTAAGCGGTCAACCAATGTCCGCTCAGCAAAACTCGTCAATTGCCCTGTCGTCAAATTGCTCGACGCCAAATTGAGGAACATGATGGGCTCAGAGTCTGCGTCAGATTTTTCCACCTGTGGCGGATCTACGCCTTGGGGCAAGCGGTTTTGAATCCGGCTGACCGCAGCCCGCACGTCATTGGCAGCTTCGTCCAAATTCCGCGATAGCTTAAACTCAACCCGAATGGACGATCGGCCATCGCGGCTCGAAGCCTGAATCGAGGCGAGACCCTCGATGCCCGTCAATTGGTCTTCGATAATCTGCGTGATCCGGGTCTCGACAATGTCTGACGAAGCGCCGCGATACTGGGTAGTGATCGATACAATCGGGGGATCAACCGCAGGCAGCTCACGCAATGGCAGCGTACGAAAGGCAATCAAGCCGAACGCGATCAACAGCAAACTGGCCACTGTGGCCAGGACTGGGCGCTTGACTGAGACGTCAGCTAGAAACATCAGCCGCCACGCCCATCTGACTTAGCCGTTGCGGGGGCTGCTTTGGTATCAGCGGACTTCGCAATCGGTGCGCCGCCACCAACCGGCTTAATGGCTTGCCCATCCCGCAGGCCAACCAAGCCTTCTGTGATCACCATTGCATCCGCAGGCAAACCGCTGATAATTTCGGCAAAGCCATCACGGCGCATTCCGATGCTTACAGGAATGCGTTTTGCCTTCTGCCCATCCTTGCCATCACTTTGAGCTATGAAAACAAAGCTCGCATTGCCTTCTTCTAAGAGCGCAACCTCGGGCACGGCCGGCATGCGCCGGTCTGGTGTCATCAAATCAACGCTCATCAACATGCCGGGACGCAACCGACCGTCATTATTGGGGATATAAGCGCGTGCCCGTATAGAGCGGGACCTAGGATCGATGCGCGTGTCAACAAAGCGCACCGTCGCCTTATAGAGCTGGTCCGGAATCGCTGTTGAGCGGATCGCGACTTCTGTGCCCACCTGCAGCGAGTTGATGCGAGTTTCTGGAACGTCAAAGTCAACTTTTATCTGCGAGATATCATCTAGGGTCGCCAACACGTCGCCGGGGCGGGCCAATTGGCCGGGACTAACGGTACGCAGTCCGATCCGGCCAGCGAATGGTGCGCGAATGATCCGATCAGACAAGCGTGACTGCACAGAATTAGACCGGCTCGCCACACTTTGAGCGCGTGCGCGGGAGGATTGGGCGCGCTGGTCGACGCTTTGAGCGCGGCTGGTAAGCGCATTTGCCCGTGCTTTTTGCGTTTCAATCCGTTGCGAGGCACCTTCGGCACGCTCTTTAGCCACTTGAAAACGCGACTCGGCTGACTGCATTTGCGCACGTGCTGAGTCCAACCGGGCCTTTGACGCAAAGCCTCGATCAGCCAGAGCGGTCACGCGGTCAAAGTTCAACTTGGCCTCGCTTCGGACGGCTTCAGCTTCTGCAATGCCCGCCCGCGCTGCTTCAAGGTCACGACTGACAGCATTGATTTCATTATAGGCTGCATCTGCTTCCGCTCGCGCGGCCGCCGCTTCTTGATAGACGCCGTCCGCGTCATCAAAGGCAGCGGCAACATCATTGCGAGCGCCCCCAAGGTCGGCTGATTGCTCGGTTCGAGCCAGAACAATCAAAACAGCGCCACGCGCCACATTTTGACCGCTCTCAAAGCGAACTTCGTCGACCACATCTTGAACCTTGGACGTTACAGTAATGGATTCATTGGCTAAAGCCGTACCAGGAATTTCAACACGATCTGAAAACGTGCGCACTTCGGCTTTAGCCAAAGTAACATTGGCAGGCCGCGCCCCGCCTTTACCGGCTCCGCCCTTGCCTTGGCTTGCAGAAGCACCCGACGCGCCACCCATGCTTGATTTACCGAACAGGCCGACTTCTTTGAGCAGAACGAACACAAACATGGCGACAAAAGCCGCGCCCGCCAACGCAAAGAAAAAATGTCGTCTTAGAAATTCAGGCAAAACGAGTGTCTCCGAGACAGGCTTTTCTTGGAAGTTATAGATTGAGCGTTAGAACCTTAGTGTGACGGTAAGCGCCTTGTCATTATAATCACCTGCACTTTTATTGCTTCTGCCGCAACATGGACGCTTCGGCATCAGATTGTGCCCCCCACAGTTCGTCTCTTAGAGGCTTATAGCAACGAGTTTGTCATTCCAGTCAAAACCTCTGCCATAGGCCGACCACCAAGCCGCGGTCTGCAGAAACAGCACTTTGATCCAATGACTGTCTCCAGCCGAGTTCCAGGGCTAGTGTGTCAGAAATGGGTCGAACATAGCTGATTTGCGCTCGGACAATCGCCTTCGTACAACCATTTCCGTCCCCAAAAGCCTTCATAATAACTCTCTGGTTTTTCGACATATTTAGGCCAATGGTGGCATCAAATCGGCTGCCAATGCCAGTTTGGCCGCAGGTTCGAGAGGCCGCTTCAATGTTAATCCAGCCTTTCTCGCCAAAGCTCTTGCCAGCAGCAACTCGGGTTTCGACTCCATACGCCCGTTCGCTCTGATTTTGTGTTTTAGGAATAGAAAATCCGCTGACTTGTGTGGAGATTGCAATCGTTTTCCCAACATAGATTTTGCGTCGTGCCCCCACCTGCACTTCATCCAACACCCATGATACATTTGGCGATTGAACCGCTGAACTGAGCGACGGAGCAAGAACGACAGCCCAACCTCGCTTCAGCCCATATTCTCCATAGAACTCAAACGAAGTTCCAGCCTGTGCTTCGTCGGTTTTGACTTCGACTAAGTTGGCAATCAGCACGCCATGCTGCGGGGCCGGCAGCCATGCCCCAGCCGTGGCGGCCGACGGTGCAACGCCGACCCACCCGAAACATAGCCAAACTAAAAGCCTAAATCGATCTAAGTGTTGAACCCGGGAGATTGGCGTGACACCTTGCGCAACAGGCCCGGCCACGCCAACATTCCGCCAAGTGCCTGAGTGAATGCAGGTTTGACTTGCTGGCCCACCCGCTCTTCCATCGCCTCATCGCAGGTCAAAAGTTCGCCTCCAGATTGGGCGAGGACCTGCATCTTGCAAGCGCGTTCTAAGTAAAACATCCGCATAAAGGCCGAAGCAGCAGACTCACCAACCGTCAACGTGCCGTGATTACGCAACAACATAAAATTCTTGAAGCCAATGTCATGCACCAAGCGCTCCCGCTCATCTAGGTCGAGGGCAACGCCTTCATAATCATGATAGGCAAGATCAGCGGTACAGGCCATGGCTGTCTGCGAAATTGGCAACAGCCCCCCTTTCTGCGCGCTGACCGCCACACCAGCATCGCTATGGCAATGGATGACGCACATCGCGTCTTCACGGGCGGCATGGATGGCAGAGTGAATGGTAAAGCCTGCTGGATTGATGAAATAGGGCGTAGGCTCAATAACGTTCCCATCCAGATCGACCTTCACCAAGGAAGAAGCGGTGATCTCGTCAAACATAAAGCCGTAAGGGTTGATCAAGAAGTGATGATCTGGCCCTGGCAAACGCAGAGAGATGTGGGTGAAAATCATGTCATCCCAGCCGTAAAGCGCGATCAGACGATAAAGGGCGGCACAATCGACGCGCGCGCGCCACTCGGCATCATCCACTCTTTCGCCATAGATCGGGGCAACGCTGGCCATCATGCCGGTTAAGGCAGGCGCTGCACCTGCTGGCAAAGCCGAACCACCTTGCGCGCTTGTATTCTGGCTATGTGCGTTCATCAGATGTTACCTCCATTGCTTGGGCGGCACCTTTGCCCCACTTTGATTTTCGTTCAAGTTACCTGCAGAAACTTTACAGTTCTACAAATGTCATTTACGTTCTGGTAACCACAGCAACCCTACCCATCATACCGTAATGGGAAATAATATCACCAACCATCCCCTCATTTCTCTCGCGGAAAACAGTTCGCGCGAAGCACGCGAGGCGTTGGTTGCGGCCACGGCTGCACAATTCCTCGATACAGGCGATGAAGCCAGCTTAATGGAACGGACTTTATTTTCCGATATCCTCGTCAAGCTTTATAATTTTGCGAGACAAGAGGTGCGCCTCAAGCTTTCGGCAACTTTAGCTATGGCCGATTGGGCCCCGATTGAGTTGGTCCGAGAACTGGCCATGGATTCCTTTGAAATCGCACAGCCGATTCTGGCTTTTTGCCCGATCCTAAATGACGATATCTTGGTTGAGGTTGTTAAATCGTGCGGGTTTGAGCATCGCATGACGATTGCGGCGCGGTCTTGCATTGGCGAATTGGTTTCTCAAAGCCTCATCGAAACCGAAGACAAGAATATCCTCAACAGCTTGGCCGCAAATCTAACGGCTCGGATCGCCGCTAATGCTTTCGAGCACGCGATGAATGTGCTGTCAGAAACACCAGACACACTCAACGCGCTCATCACGCGCCATGACTTGCCACCCAGCTTGGTTGCCGCGGCCTTTGCCATAGCCGGCGCGGAGGCCCGCGACGCCATCACAGCCCGTGTATCCCCGCGTATTGCCAGCCGTTTGATTAATGTAGTTGGCGATTCTGCGGCGGTCGCCGCTGCGAGAGCGACGAAAAGCGCCTTCCACCATCCGATGCCCGAGCATGTTGTCGAGATCGTGCGCAAAACCGCGCGCAATCTTGATTTAAAGCCAACCCCTGGTTTCTTGGTTGCAGCCTTGATGCGCGGAGAGCGCGAGCATTTTGTCCGCGGCATTGCCCGTATCCTGGAGTTGCCGGTTGCAGGCGTAAGCCGGAAGCTGGCGAGTGCTGAAACGGAAAGCATCGCGCTTGCAGCGCGAGCTGCTAACTTTGATTCCTCGATCGTTCGAACCATTTACGAGACCTTGGAAATCCGTTCGATTCCTTGGACCATCGGTGACGATCGCACGGTTGCCCTCGTCTGGATGCGCTGTTCCCCTGGCGCAGCGCGCACTGCCTTTGCAAAAGGCATGACCAACTAATAGAGAGTAGATCTCGGCTTCTTCTCATTCTGGAGGAGCGGTTAGACTTTGGTTGAGTAGAGTCCATGACGCCATCACGTAGACGCCTTGAACGCATTGCTTTTGTTGCCAGCGCTCGACCCGAGGCACGCGAAGCCATGATGCGCATGCGTCATTTATATGGCTCGGTCAAAGAAAGCGACGCCGATGTCATTGTGGCGCTTGGCGGCGATGGCTTAATGTTGGAAACCCTCAGACGTCATATGGACGACGGGATCCCCGTGTTTGGTTTAAACCAAGGCACGATTGGCTTTTTGATGAATGATTACCGCGAAGGCGATCTACCCGATCGGATCGCAGCGGCCAAAGCCTCGGTCATCCACCCGCTGCGTATGTCCACGGTGCAAGTCGATGGCCAAGTACATGACCATGTTGCCATCAATGAAGTGTCGTTGTTACGTCAAACCCATCAAACCGCAAGGCTGCGGATCGTAGTTGACGAAGCAGAGCGCCTAAATGAGATCATTTGTGACGGGGTCTTGGTAGCAACACCAGCCGGCAGTACCGCTTATAATCTCTCTGCCCACGGCCCGATCTTACCATTAGGATGTGGCTTATTGGCACTGACACCCATCAGCGTATTTCGTCCGCGCCGGTGGCGTGGTGCATTGCTGCGGCGAGAATTGCACGTGCGGTTTGAAGTTCTTGACGCTGATTTACGTCCAGTTGCAGCATCTGCTGACAGTCAAGAAGTACGCAACGTCGCCAGCGTTAGTATCCGTGAAGATCGTTCTCGCAGCATGGTGATGTTGTTTGACCCGGACCGCTCGCTTGATGAACGCATGCTCGCCGAACAATTTGCGCAGTGAATCAACCCGTTTGTTCAACCAACGCTAACTGCCCACCTGTATCGGCTTAAAATCAACAGCCCAAACCTTGGCCTTTCATAATCTATTAAATGCAATTTGATAGCTACAGATGGCTAGTGGAGTTTAAGATGGTAAGCCAAGACGACCCAGTTGAATTTATCTCGCCGCCTAATCGTTTGAAAGCGAAACTAGGTAATCGTCTTGGCGGATTTGACGCCGCAGCGATTGCGCGGGCCGAAGCTGCTCTTGCATCTATGTCCGACCAATTCGGTGGATGGCTCAATGACGAGCTCACCAAGCTTGAAGCAACCTATTCAGAAGTCAATAAGCCGGGTTCTGGCGAACATGAACTCGAAGAATTTTATCGCCGCGCACATGACCTAAAAGGTTTGGGTGCCACCTACGGCTATCCAATTGTGTCTCAATTTGCTGCATCTTTGTGCAAGTTGATTGATAGTCCAGAAGGACGGGCTCAAGCGCCTCGTAAGATTCTAGACGCCCATGTTGGTGCGATCATTGCTGCCGTAAAACAAAGCATCAAAGACAGCGACCACCCAATCGGCAAAGCACTCTTGATCGAGTTGCAGACGCAAGTGAATCGCTACGCCGCCAGCCAATAGCCGGCCCTAACCTTTCCAAAGTAGTTAAACCCGGCCCTGTGGTCGGGTTTTTTGTTGGGCAATACGAATAAAATTGTCCCGAGTGACCTGACTGCCGCTTAAGCCCTGCCTGCTAACACGTCCTTCGCTAAACATGCGGGCACGGGAGACGAGATAGAGCCGATGGTAACGCAGGTGGTTTCCTTAGCGCGCGTTGAATTGCTCCAAAGCCTTGCTGCTGGAGAAATCCAATTGGCATTTCAGCCGCAAATCGAGTTGTCCACTAAGAAGATTGTTGCATTTGAAGGTGTCGCCCGTTGGCACCATCCAAAGCTTGGCATTTTGTCTCCGGGCCTGTTCTTTAGCCTCGCTGCCAAGGAAGGCCTTATTGGCGTCATGAGCCGAACATTAGCCGCCCAAGCTGCTCGCGCGATTTATACGTGGCGCAACCATGGTTATGGCATCGATGTCGCCATTAATATCTCCATGACGGACGTTTTGGGTCCAGGCTTTGCCCGCGACCTCGCCAATTGTGTGGCGAATGAAGGTGCCAAGGCGGAGTGGATCGTCCTTGAAATTGACGAAGAGGAATTGACCTGCACCGGTACTCAAGGACTCGCCTGCTTGGAGATACTGGCAGACTTCGGATTTAAGATCGCCCTTGATGCTAAGGGGCCACCAAGCCTTGCCCTGGATAAACGGGCGCGAGCCCTTTTCTGCCAGCTTAAGTGTGGTGGCTCCACGATGCTAGCGGTGGCAAGCCGGCTTCATTCGGTCGGTGCCAGTGCTTTCATGCGCCGAATTCAAGCCGCCCAAGGCGCTGGTATGCCGATTGTTGCGGTTGGGGCAGAATCCGCCAAGGCTGTCCGTCAATGCTATCAAATCGGTTTCACGCGGCTTCAAGGTCATTTTATCTCCCTGCCCTTAAGCTTTCAGTCAGCCTCACAAATACTACTTGAGCAACCGTCTGAACTTGAAGCCGATGATGACCGTCAACCGGGGTCTGAAGCAGAGCCACCCACTTTAGAAGTAGCTTTGGAGTCTGCTCAAGAACCAGACCTAGACGAGCAAACGACACAACCGCCTCATAAACCGCTCCAGCTTTTCAGCTTCGAGGAGTTGACGGAACCCAATCAAGCAGGCGCGGAAGCCGCTTGAAGGTCTAGCCAGCGGCAAGGCGCTTTTCTTCGGCCTCTTCGCGAACATAGTCCAGCTTTTCGAGGAGGTAATTCAAATCCTCGTCCGGAATTGACTGGAAGCGCGTGAGCACACGCTCAATCATGCGCTTACGGAAACGGGTGCGGTCATCAGCCGTGCCGTCAAACTCCGTCTCATGCAGGACCTCGATAGCAGCGCGGAAAGCGGGATAAAGGCTTGGTGGCATGCTAGCGCGTTCAAAAATGGCACGAAGGCCCATGGTGCCGCCGTCATGAACCAATAGCCAAGCTTTGTTATGGGGTACCCCTGCCAGTTCAGCAAAGGCATATTCGACCAAGCGCACTTCGCCTTGGCACAGTGCACGCAGCACAAAGCTAGGCGTCAAGCGGCCATTGAGATGCAATTGTTGGATATAGCGCTTCATGTCCGCTTGCAGGCCAGCCTGCGCGATCAAATCTATCCCAGCGCGCTCACGTGTGTTCGTCGCCAAATCAATCGCCATCTGCGGCGGCATGGCATGTTTTTCGACCAATCGGTCAAACAACTCACCAGTTAGGCGAGCCGCCAATTTTTCAGAGACCAACACCGGCAGAATTGGCCGCTCAACCATGGCTACTTTCAATGCGTGCACAGTCGGGAACCGGTCCAAGGCGCGGGTCATGCCCACATCATTGAATTCAGCCCCGTCATTATGAAGCGCTTCAATAATGGCCCCATCAACGCCATAGGTGCACAGAGCCGTTGTCACGCTTTCCGACAAGTTCTCTCGACGGGCAATAGCATATTGGCGGGCGGGCTCGGCCGATTCGAGGATCTCCACCAAATCCTCATCACTGAGTACCGGTGAACTTTCCAAGAGTGGCAAGGCAATCGACTCAATATCGCGCGCTAACTTTGATGCAATTTCAGGCGGTAAATTGGGTGACGCCTTCAAGGTCACGGCCAATGCCCGGCGCACACGCTCTGCAGCCCCATTGACGACGATCTGCAGAATTTGCTCTGCATAAGCGCGTTCTTCATCCGTCAGCGTCACCGTATCAATGCGCCGACACAGCCGATAACACGCCAAAGCGCGATCTTCATCGGTATCGCCTTTGATTAAAGCGCGAATGTCTGCTTCACTCAGATTTACGCGTAGCGTTGAAACGCCCATGACACATTGCTCCCAGAACCACATTTGCAGTGATTCGCAACACAGCTAAGGTGCTCTGTTAGGGTTAATGGCGTCTTTACACAGGTAAACACTTCGGCTGTTGTGATGCAGGTCGCTTATAAAAATGAAAAACTTCGGGGGAACACATTATGCTGCTCAAGGGTCTTAAGGTTATCGAATATGCTACGTACATCGCAGCACCGGGTGCAGGTGGCTTGATGTCCGATTGGGGGGCAGACGTCATCAAAATTGAACCGCCCGGTGGTGACCCGATCCGCCGCTTCTTCGATACAATTGGCTCGGATATTGCCGAGAATCCTGTTTTTGACCTCGATAATCGCGGTAAGCGTTCAATCATCATTGATACCGCGCAGGACGAGGGCCGTGAGTTGGTTCGGAAACTAGTCCAAGAGGCCGATGTCTTCATCACCAATGTACGCCCGGGCGGTCTTACCCGCGCTGGCCTAGATTATGCCGCGCTGTCTGCCGTGAACCCCCGCCTGATCTATGCCAATGTCACCGGTTACGGCCTTGAAGGCCCAGATGTGGACCGCGCTGGCTTTGATGTGGCTGCTTTCTGGTCGCGCTCTGGCTGGGCCCGACTGACGGCACCAAAAGGGGTTGAGCCCTTTCCAATTCGCACCGGCGTCGGAGATCATATCACCTCTCTCTCAACTGTTGCCGGCATCTTAGCGGCGGTGCATGGCCGCCATAGCACGGGCAAGGGGCAGCATGTTGATGCATCGCTTTTGCGAGCTGGCACCTATACCTTGGGGTCGGACATGTCGATCCAGATGCGCTTTGGCAGGTTGGCCTCAACACGGCCGCGGTTTGAGGCGGTCAATCCTTTAGCTAACTTCTTTCAGTGCCGCGATGGTCGCTGGCTGACCCTCCTGCCCCGGCAAGGAACCGCCGATTGGCCAGGCTTTTGCCAAGCCTTGAGCCTTGAAGCCCTACAGCATGATCCCCGCTTTGCGACTTCTAAAGCGCGGCGGGAAAATGGGCCGACTTTGGTGGCCTTAATGGATGAAGTCTTTGCGGCCCGCGACTTTGCCGATATTGCCAGCCGCTTGGACGCCCACGATCTCGTTTGGGCACCGGTACAAAGCCCCGCGGAAACAATTGCCGACCCGCAGTTTTTGGCCGCCGGTGGCATGACCCAGATTGACGATGGGCAAGGCGGGTCTAAGGCCTCGCCCTCTGGCCCTATCCGTTTCCCTGGTATTCCTGAGGCAACCAAACGGTCTGTGCCCACACCTGGTAAGGATGCGCGCGCAGTTCTGGCCGAAGCCGGCTTTAGTGCTGAGGAAATCGAAGGCCTTTTGGCGAACGCAACGGTCGCGGAGAAGCTCTAATCTGCGTCGGTGGCCTGTTCGCGGACAGGCCACCATAAGGGGCTCATGCCCCCTTACCCGGTCGGCCATTGTGCAAGAATCGTTGCGGCGTCGAAATAGTCCCGCCAATAGGTAATGAGGCCATCTTTTACCTCAAACACACCGGTTACTGGCAATTCGACCCATTTGTCTTTCAGGCGATGACGGTCGAGACGCTCCATGAATACGATGCCGTCTGTGGCAGATTCCCGCAAGACTTTGAATTCATTTTCAAGCGTCGGCGAAAAGAAAGGCTCCAAAACCGCCCGAATGCCTTCTGGACCACTTACCTCGCCGATTGGCGGCGGATTGATGTAAACGCAGGTTGGAGATACAAGAGCTAAGGCAGTGTCATAATCCAAGGGCTCCATCGCCTTCAGAAAGCGGCGGACAATTTCGATCGCATCTGTGCTTGTGTCGGTCATGATCTACTCCTTTTCGGTGCGAAGCTCGTGTCACTGTCATTTCCGCGCGGCGCAATTACGTCGCGGGTTATTGGGTTCGGGCTTGCGCAGCGGCGCGGAACATGGCCTCGGTCTCCGGGTCGGCGGGGAACAGCGTTTCTAAGCGCAATTCGTCAGCCGTTATGTCTTGTGCCGTACCAAAGGTCGCCACAACCGCAAACATGGAGATTTTGAGGCCCTGTATGTCCATCGTGAAGGGGATCACTGGCACGAGTGAGGCTTCAGCAGCCGACCACAGAATATGTGGATCCTGATACGGAGCAAGTTCTTCCAGAACGATTTTCATATCGGCCCCAGCTAGAGCCTCTGCTTCGCGTTGGGCGCGTTGCCACATCAACGGGCCAACAGCTGCCCAATTGGTAACAAAGGGGCGAATGCCGTTTGGATGAAAGAACAAACGCAGCAGATTACGCCCTTCCCCGCCGACCCGTGTCCAAATGTCGTCACCCAGCATCGAGTTTAACTGATCGAAGGATTGGTTGGATAATTGGACATTCCAAGCCCGATCTAGCGCAATTGCGGGAAAGGGCTCATGCGCGGCCAGCATCATTCGAATGGCGGCCATAACTTGCCCCATTTGGGGATCATCCAGTTCTCGGGTTTTGAAGATCGGTGCAAAGCCTGCCGCGGTCAACCAAGCATTGCGATCACGCAGGGGTACTTCCAAAGTCTCGCTCAATTGCAAGATCATGTTGCGACTGGGATTAGCGCGGCGCGATTCTAAAAAGCTTACATGGCGCTGGGACACACCAGACATCAAGGCCAGATCTAATTGCGATAGGCGGCGCTTATGTCGCCAGTCCCGCAGGAGTTTGGCGAAGTTGCCATCGGCTTCCGCCTGCCGGGTTTGAACCGTGGTTGTCATGGAATGTCTCCCGCCTACGGGCCAAAACTGACACGGCGGTGCAGTCAGTTCAATGACGTGGGAGGTAATTGTATGATAGCAAGAACCAGAGCAATTTATTGTCCATCTATCTGATTGGTCTTTCACATAACTGGGCGCTCTGAAATGCTAACCAGCCTTTCGGCTTAAAACACGAGAGAGAATAATCAATGGACGCGCTCAGAACCCCGGAAGACCGCTTTGAGAACTTGGCTGACTTTCCTTTTAAGCCACACTACATCAGCGACCTTGCGGGCTATGAAGGCTTACGCGCCGCTTATGTGGATGAGGGTACGGCGGACGCAGAACACGTCTTCTTATGTCTCCATGGCCAGCCGACGTGGAGTTATCTTTACCGCAAAATGATCCCTGTGTTTGTGGCATCCGGTGGCCGGGTCGTTGCGCCGGACCTCTTGGGCTTTGGAAGATCAGATAAGCCGGAAGACGAAGAGATTTATAGCTTTGATTTTCACCGTAACTTCCTGATTGCCCTCATTGAGCGGCTTGATCTGCGCAACATCACTTTGGTGGTGCAAGATTGGGGCGGGCTGCTTGGCTTGACCCTGCCTGTTTCGCCAGGTCTGGCAGAGCGGATCAGCCGTCTCATCATCATGAACACGACTTTAGCAACGGGCCACCCGCCCAGCGATGGATTTATGGCTTGGCGCGCCTATTCGGCTTCCCGCCCTGATTTGCCTGTGGGCGCCTTAATGCAACGTTCGACCCCGCATTTGCGTGCTGAGGAAGCGGCGGCCTATGACGCGCCCTTCCCCGATGCGCGCTACAAAGCTGGCGTGCGGGCATTTCCAAAGCGCGTCATGACCGACCCAGACATGGCTGGTGTTGACGTGTCTTTAGCCGCACGGACGTTTTGGGCCGAACACTGGCGAGGTCAAAGCTTTATGGCTTGGGGCGCATCTGACCCTGTGTTTGGCTTGGACATTATGAATGACATGCAGCAATTGATTAAAGGCTGCCCTGCCCCACTCATCATTCGAGATGGCGGTCATTTTCTTCAGGAATGGGGCACAGAGATTGCCGAAGCGGCCCTTAGCTCATTCGAAGCCACAGCCTAACAGAGCCACCAAACTGAAAAGACCGGCCACGCGCTGCGGCCGGTCTTCTCTGTCAGAAGAGGTGTGCATTTCTACTCATCCAAGCGCCGCTTGAATGTTTCCGGCAAGAAGAACAAGCCAACGACAGCCGTCAAACCTGCGATTAAGACTGGGTACCAGAGGCCGTAATAGATGTCCCCTGTTGCGGCCACCATGGCAAACGCCGTGGTAGGCAGGAAGCCACCAAACCAACCATTGCCGATATGGTAAGGCAAGGACATGGAGGTGTAGCGGATCCGGCTCGGGAAAATCTCGACCAACAAGGCAGCGATTGGCCCGTAAACAGCGGTGACCAAGAGCACCAGATAAACCAGAATGGCGATTACCATCGGCTTATTCATTGTGGCCGGATCAGCTTTGGAGGGATAGCCCGCCTTGGCCAATGCGGCTTTTACGCTGTCTTGATAGGCCGTAATCGCAGCCTTTTTGTCTGCCCCTGTTATGAGGTTTGGATCAGGTGCCACCAAGGTTTCGGTGCCAATTCTGATCGAAGCCACGCTGCCTGCTGGTGCGTCGACTTTGGAATAGCTAACCCCACTCTTTGCCAAAAAGGATTTGGCAATATCGCAGCTCGTGGCGTCGAACTTATTCCGTCCGACAGGGTCAAACTGAACCGAACAATCGGCGTCATTGACGACTACCGTGATCGGCGCACTGGCTTGTGCTTGGGCCAAAGCTGGGTTGGCGGCTTTGGTCAAGGCGTGGAAGGTTGGGAAGTAGGTCAGGGCCGCCAAGGCGCACCCCACCAATAAGACGGGCTTGCGGCCAATCTTGTCGGACAACCAGCCAAAAAAGATAAAGCCTGGGGTGCCAATGATCAAAGCGATAGCGATCAGAATATTGGTCGTAGCCCCATCAACTTTCAGCATTTTTTCTAAGAAGAACAGGGCATAGAATTGGCCGGTGTACCAAACAACGGCTTGGCCAGCGACTGCCCCGAACAAAACGATGATAACCCACTTCAAATTGCCCCATTTCGCAAATGCTTCGGTCAAGGGTGCCTTGGAGGTTTTGCCTTCGTCCTTCATTTTTTGATAGACTGGGCTTTCGTTGAGTTGCAGGCGGATCCACATAGAAACAGCCAGCAAGATTATCGAGACGAGGAAGGGCACGCGCCATCCCCAAGCCTTGAAAACCTCTTCGCCCAGAAGCGTGCGGGTGCCAATCACGATCAAGAGGGCAGCAAACAGCCCCATCGTCGCGGTGGTCTGAATCCAGCTGGTATAGAGGCCGCGCTTTCCTTCTGGCGCATGTTCGGCGACATAGGTGGCAGCACCGCCATATTCCCCCCCCATGGCCAGACCTTGCAGCAATCTTAGGACAATCAGGATTATGGGGGCAGCCACACCAATGGTGGCATATGAGGGAAGCAGGCCAACCGCGAATGTGGCAATGCCCATCAGACCCATCGTCGCTAAGAACGTATTCTTTCGGCCAACCATGTCACCAATACGACCAAAGACCAACGCGCCGAACGGGCGAACAGCAAAGCCTGCTGCAAAGGCCCCAAGGGCGAAGATAAAGCCTGTGGTTTCATTGACGCCCGAAAAGAATTGCGCGGAAATATAGGTGGCCAGAAGGCCATAAAGGTAAAAGTCGTACCACTCGAAGACAGTGCCAAGCGAAGAGGCCGCAATGACCAGCTTTTCATTCTGCCCTTTTGCCGGAGTGCCCGCTTGGCTCTCGGCAGACGTCGCCATGGGCTTTGAATCCGCCATGTCCTTCTCCCTCCCCTAATTCCTTGGTTAGTAACTATACTTCGCCAAGAACTCGAGCCTGTCGAGTGTGTCAGCGGTATAGACTGCCCGCAAACAACACAAATTAGGCACGCGAACGCCGTGGTTCGGGCGTCCAGCCCTTGTTCCTTGGTTGCGGCAGCGTGAGCAGCAATGCGTGGCTGGAACGACGCTGATCAGCAAGCCTTAACATCGTTTGACCGCATGAATCGAGTGTCACCATTTCGTTGTTTGTGTTAGGCGATACCCACTATATCGTCGCTCCAATGCCTAAGCTTTTAGGTCATCGCTGGATGTGATCGTAAGTAGACGTTGCTCAAGGCTGCGGCGTACGTCAAAAGACTTTAAAAAGACCGAGACATCGCCCATTGTATCGGGCTGACGAGGGAGACGTCCATGGTAGCGCTTTATCCAGTTCCAGCCGAATGGGCTGAAAAGGCTCGCATTACTGAACAAGGCTATCGCGAGGCCTATGCTGCTTCGATCGAGAGTCCTGATGCGTTCTGGACCAAAGAAGCGCAACGCCTGACATGGATGAGACCGTTCACCAAGGTGAAAAATGCCAGTTTTAACGAAGCCGACTTTGGCATCAAGTGGTTTGAGGATGGCGTCCTCAATGTCTCCGAAAACTGTTTGGATCGCCATCTAAAGGACCGGGCTGATCAGGTCGCCATTATTTGGGAGGGCGATGAGCCCACTCAATCGCGCAAAATCACCTATCGCGAATTGCACCGCGATGTCTGCCGTTTTGCCAATGCGCTGAAGAATTTGGGTGTCAAAAAAGGCGACCGGATTACTCTTTATCTGCCCATGATTCCAGAAGCCGCGATGGCGATGCTGGCCTGTACCCGGCTCGGGGCTATTCATACCATCGTCTTTGGTGGTTTCTCACCTGAGGCGCTAGCCGGTCGAATCCAAGATTGTGATTCCAGCATTGTGATCACGGCAGACGCGGGCATGCGCGGTGGCAAGACAGTGCCGCTCAAAGCCAATGTGGACGCCGCCCTTGCCAACTGCACGTCGGTTAAACATGTGCTGGTGATCCGCCATGTCGGCAATGAGATCACCATGCAGGATGGTCGCGATCATTGGTATCAGGAGGCGATTGCTGGGGTATCTGATGACTGTGCGCCAGAGCCCATGAGTGCGGAGGACCCGCTTTTCATACTTTATACCTCTGGCAGCACCGGCAAGCCAAAGGGCGTTTTACATACGACTGGTGGCTATCTGGTTTGGGTTGCCATGACCTTTTCCTATGTCTTCAACTATCAAGACGGGGAAGTGTTTTGGTGCGCTGCCGATATTGGCTGGGTCACGGGCCATTCCTATGTGGTCTATGGGCCGCTGGCGAATGGCGCGACGACTTTGATGTTTGAGGGCGTCCCCAATTATCCAGACTTCAGCCGCTTCTGGAATATTGTCGACAAATATGAGGTCAATATTTTCTACGGTGCCCCAACGGCGCTGCGCTCGCTGATGCGCGAGGGCAATAGCTATGTGACCGCGACATCACGCCAATCCCTGCGTCTATTGGGCAGCGTGGGTGAGCCGATCAATCCAGAAGCCTGGGAATGGTATTATCATGTGGTGGGCGAAGGCCGTTGCCCAATCGTGGATACTTGGTGGCAAACAGAAACCGGCGGCGCGATGATTACACCGCTCCCTGGCGCGACTGCCTTAAAGCCGGGCTCTGCGACTTTGCCGATGTTTGGGGTGAAGACCGTGCTCCTCGACAGCGAGGGCAAAATCCTCGAAGGGGCAACGGACGGCAATCTCTGCATCACCGACAGTTGGCCCGGTCAAATGCGGACCGTGTGGGGCGACCATGAACGCTACTTCCAGACCTATTTTTCAGCCTATCCCGGCTATTATTTCACCGGTGATGGCTGTCGCCGGGATGAAGATGGGTACCACTGGATCACGGGTCGTGTGGATGACGTGATCAATGTCTCAGGGCACCGCATGGGTACGGCGGAAGTGGAAAGCGCGCTGGTGGCACATGCCAATGTCGCAGAAGCGGCTGTTGTCGGCTTTCCGCATGACATCAAGGGGCAAGGCATTTACGCCTATGTGACCCTAAATGCCAATGTGTCCGAAAGCGACGACATACGCAAAGCCTTGATCCAGTGGGTGCGCAAAGAGATTGGTCCCATCGCGACACCTGATGTGATCCATTTTGCCCCGGGCCTACCGAAAACCCGTAGCGGCAAGATCATGCGGCGAATCCTGCGCAAAATTGCAGAGGGCGATGTGTCCAGCTTGGGCGACACATCAACTTTGGCCGACCCATCTGTCGTGGATGCGCTGATAGCCTCGCGATAGAAACAGCGGGGATTAACCTGCGGACGGCGGAGTAACAGTCTCTCCAGTTAGCGCTCTATAGCAATGGTAAGTTGCATGTCCGAGCCACGGAAATACAAGGATCAACCCGACGAAGCCCGTGGCGAGCGACAAGCCTACCAACATGGCGATGTTAAAGGCAAAAGATGCCATCGCGCCTTTGTTGCGGGAAACCGCGATGACAGAAACCAGCATGGCGGTCATGGCGTCTACAGGTCGGTTTGCTGCGAGCGGAATGGAGACGACCGAGACCACATAGCCAATCGTGGCAAGAACGGCCCCCACCAAGGTCCCAATTGTTGCCATGATCAGGCCTTCCGGCGTTTGCAGGGCGAAATTTATAAAGTCCACATGCATAGCAGGCGGTCGGGCGCTGGAAGCGAAGGCATAGAGGAAGCTTGCGAGGCGGGCCCAGACCATCAAAATCAGCATCAAGACAAAGGCGATAATCGCGACTTGGCCGGGAGAGACAATGCGCGGATTTAACATGGCCCGGAGTGTTACAGGCTCGCCGAGCTCCCGTAGTCTGGAAATCTCATAACAGCTTATGGCTAAAATCGGGCCTACTAAAGCAAAGCCGCCACAAACAGCCGGCAAAAAACCCAGCATATCGGCCTGCCACAGTGCCAGCACCATGACCCAAGCCACCACGACGGGGACAAGGCCAATCAACATGCTGTAGCGCCAGGTCGCTTTAAAATCGACCCAACCATTGGCAAGCCAATGCCAATGCGCATCGGGCATGACACGGACCACCTGAACCCGCTCATTTCCCCCTAATGTGATCTCAAACGGGCTCATATCTGCCTCCGATGCTGGGTTCTAAGGTAAGGGAAAATCATCATCATTGAGGATGCGCATCGCTGCACCCTTTGGGTCGTCATATTGTCTGTTATTGAGGTTCCATAAAAACGCGAGGAGGCCAATAAAGCCCATGAACAACGCGATGGGGATCAAAAACATCATACCATCCATCGCGTTAGCCCCCGTTGTTGCGAACTGATGCGAGACGAAGCGCATTCAAGGTCACAATGATTGACGACGAGGACATCGCGATGGCGGCGATAAATGGGGTAACAAGGCCCAGCATGGCGATGGGAGCAGCGATGAAGTTGTAGAGGGCTGCAAACCAGAAGTTCTCCATGACGCGCTTCTTCGCTGTGCGGGCGACGTCAATCGCCTCTAAGACCGACCCCAGTTGATCGCCTTGAAACACAAGGTCTGCGGCGGACTGGCTGGCATCGGCCGCCGTTCCTGGCGCGATCGAGACAAAGGCCTTCGCTAAGGCTGGCGCATCATTTAGTCCATCGCCGACCATCAATACGCGGTGCCCCTGTGCTTTCAGACCATCTAGATGGGCGGCTTTTTCAAATGGCGTCAGCTCACCCAAATAGGTCTCAATCCCAGCAGCTTGCGCCGCACGGGCGACAGCTCCCTTTCGGTCGCCTGATAAGATAATTGGCTGAAACCCAAGCGCTTTTAAGCCTTGGATGGTTTGCACGGTGTCGGGTCGAAGCGTGTCCTCAAAGCAGAAACGCATCGGAGCTTGGCCCTGAATTGCGAAATAGAGTTCCGTCTCCTCAGACTGGGCTTCCTCCACCCCAACCCAGGATGCGCGGCCCAAGCGGGTCCGCAAGCCGTCGATCTGAGCCTCAACGCCACAACCCGGCACTTCGTGGGCGTTTTCAATGGCGGGCCCAGGTCCTGCTGCCCGGGCAATCGCGCGGGCTAAGGGATGGCGAGACGCTCGTGCCAAAAGTGCGGCTTGAGCCAATGCGGTTTCTGTAACCATCACAGTGCTCAGCAATTTCGGCTGGCCGAGCGTAAGAACACCTGTCTTGTCAAAAGCGATGAAGTCGATCTCAGCCAAACGTTCAAGCGCATCACCGGACTTCAACAAAATACCGCGCTTAAACAATCGGCCAGATGCCACCACCTGAACGGCGGGCACGGCTAGGCCAAGCGCGCAGGGACAAGTGATGATTAAAACAGCGCAGGCGTTGAGAATGGCCACGCGCGGTTCAGCACCCAAAAGCAACCACACCACTGCCGTCAAGAAGGCCGCGGCATGTACGACGGGCACATAGAGTTTTGCAGCCTTATCAGCCCAGCGCACATAAATGCTTTTGCTCTGCTCCCCCATTTCAACGAGGCGCGCGATCTCTGCCAGAAAGCTGTCCTCGCTGCGGGCGCTGGCTTCTAAAACCAGCCGCCCAGACAAATTCAAAGCCCCCGCCCGCACCGCTTGGCCTTGTGCCAAAGCCACTGGGGCTGTTTCACCCGTCAGCAAAGAGAAGTCGGCTTCAGAGATTCCTTCAAGGATGGTGCCGTCCACTGGAATGCGGTCACCCGGCAGAATGATCACACGGTCCCCGGGACAGATCTCGCCCACGGCGACACTGATTGAGCTGCCGTCGGGCTCAAGTCGGCTGGCGGTAACAGCTTGCAACGCTAAGAGATCGCGCGCGGCTTGCCGGGCTTTTTGTCGAAGCGCATGATCGAGATAGCGACCGATCAACAAGAAGAACAGCAACATAGCAACGGCATCAAAATAGGCATGCTCGCCGCCGCGCACCGTCTCGACCACAGACAGGCCAGAGGCCAATAAAACGCCCAGCGAAATCGGCACGTCCATATTCGCTCGCCCTTTTTTCAAGGCGTTCCACGCACTTTTAAAGAAGGGCATCCCGGCATAGGCGGCCGTAGGCAGAGCAATACAGGCCGAAATCCAATGAAACATCGTCCGTGTGCCCTCTTCCATCTCGCCATTGAAATGGGCTGACCAGATGGGCACAGAGAACATCATGATGTTCATGGCGGCAAAGGCTGCAACCGCCATACAAATAAGAAGGTGCCGGCCTTCCTCATCGAAGATGGCTTGAACTTTACTGGGGTCAAACGGCTGGGCCTTATACCCTAAATCAATCACACGCTGAACAATGGTGCGCGGGTCAATCCGACCGTCCTGCCATGTGACGCTTAAGCGCCCGGTGGTCAGATTGAGGCGCGCATCAGATACGCCGGGCAATCCAGCCACACCGGTTTCAATTTTGCGCAAACAGCCAGCACAACGCGCGCCACGAACCAAGAGCTCAAGCGATAGGCCATTGGCGCGGTTCTGCTGGACAAATGCACGAGGGTCTGCAGCAGAAACCGTTGCCGCCGGTGGCTCCAGACCCGAAGGGCAGCCCAAAGCAGGCTCTGTCGAGGGATTTAGCGTAGTGATAGCGTTGTCTCCGTCGAAAATTGGGGTGCACCTTCAAGCTTGGCTGAGGCGCTAAACTTCCAGCGGCCCGGCCGAACTTGATCGATCACAGCGCGGTAAACCCCTGGCGCCGTCTCTGAGAAGGTGAGCTCCTGGTCCTCGTTCGCGCCTGTGGTGCGTCCAATCGTACCTTTTAAGAGAGCACCCCGCAGAGGCTGGTTGTTGTGATCCCTTAGGCGCGCTTCAAGCACCGCTCCACCGCCGGTTGGCCGCTCTAGCCCCAGCGACATGGTCCAGCCAAGCTCTGTTTGGCGGGCATTGGCGGCCAAAGTCTCGTTGAACTTAAGGCCGTTGATATAGGCATGGTCCGTCTCACCGGAAAACGTCTTTAGTGCCAGAAAGACGAATAGGATATTGACCGCCAGCATAACGCCGAACATGGCACCGAACATGGCCAAAACATGCCATCCCGTCAGGCGAAACGGCTTTGCAGGAACGATTGCATCAGTCATCGTAGTCTCTTTCTTCTGAATGATCTCCACGAATGAAGACCGATTTTGATTTAGCGATCTCGCCATCTTTGGCCGATTGCACTTCAATCATCACAGGCGTGGAACGATGCTGCAGCCGTTCAGGATCCGCCACAACAAACAAACGGACTTCAGCCACACGGTCAGGCCCAGCCGTCAACACGACACTATTGTCCACCACCGGCAGTTCATTAGCCTGTAAGTGACCGCCCCTTACGCCATTAATCTGTATACGAACATCACGAGTGTGGTTGGCCTTGTTCAAGACTTTAACCGTGTAGGCATTGCGCACTTGGCCGGTGGACAGCGGTACAAATAAGGGTGCGCGGTCACGCTGAACATTGACGTCGAGGGTCGAGCGCATCAACAGACTGGCTATCATCAGACCACCGATCCCGACAAACAGAACCGCATAAAACAACGTACGCCCACGTATGAAACGATAGCCGGGCTTTTCGCCAGCTTGACGACGTTCAATGTTCTGGATGGTGTCATAGGCAATCAGGCCCTTTGGACGATCCACTTTCACCATAATCTCGTCGCAGGCATCGATGCACAGCGCACAATTGATGCACTCAATCTGCAGACCATCACGTATATCAATTCCGGCCGGACAGGCAGCAACGCATTGGCGGCAATCGATACAATCGCCGCGCCCCTCCCAACTATCATTCTTTTTATGGGCACCGCGTGGATCGCCACGGTCATAGCGATACGTAACCGAGAGCGCTTCTTGATCCAGCATCGCCGCCTGAATACGCGGCCAAGGGCACATATAAGTGCAAACTTGTTCGCGCAGCGTGCCCGCAAACATATAGGTCGTTGCCGTCAAAAGGCCCGCGAACACATAGGCGGACATGGGCGCCTGCAAAGTAAAGAAGCCCACAAACAAGCTTGGCGCATCATGGAAATAGGCGACAAACCAGCCCCCTGTAGCCAGCGAAATCATCAGCCAAACAACGTGTTTACCGATCTTTCGCCAAGCCTTATTGAAATCCCAAGCCTGTTTATCGAGGCGAATGCGCTGATTACGGTCGCCTTCAAACCAATGTTCAACCGCGATGAAGAGATCGGTCCAAACCGTCTGCGGGCAGGCATAGCCACACCAGACACGGCCAAAAAGGGCTGAGGCCAAGAATAGGCCGATCGCGCTCAAAATCAGAAGACCGGTAACGTAATGAAGCTCTTGCGGCCAAATCTCGATGGGGCCGAAGTAAAAGCGCCTGCCCGTAAAATCAGCAAGGAGAAACTGATCAGGTGCGGCCCCGGGTCGATCCCAACGCAAGAAGGGAACAACATAATAGATGCCCAATAGGAGGCCCACGATGAGCCATTTAATGCGCCGCCAAAACCCCTGCACGGCCTTAGGATAAATCTGTTGGCGCTTCTCATAGAGCTCTCGCTGCATAGCGGAATTCACCGCCACCGCATCAGAGCGCGCCACACCGTGCGCGGCCTCACCGCTCGCAAGAGCAGTTGGGCCGGCCGGGTCGAGAATATCAATGACTTTCATTGGACCTCAGGGGTCGAGGGCAGGATTAAGTGCCGCCGCCGAGTGAATGGACATAGACAGCCAAGGCATCCAACGTCGCTGGATCGAGGCGTTGCGACATCGTTGGCATGACCCCGCCACGACCCAGATTAAGCTGGGTGGTGATTTCTTGCGCGGTCCCGCCATAAAGCCATTCCCGATCCGTTAGGTTAGGGGCACCTTGGGTTTGATCCCCTTTGCCTTCCGCGCCATGGCAAGCCACACAATTGGTCGCAAACACTACTGCACCGCGGGCGGCGGCTTTGGCATCTGCTGGCTGGCGCGACAGTGTCAGCACATATTGCGTAACATCGGCGATCTGTTCGGGTTCCAATAATTTATCGCGGCCATAGGAGGGCATCTGGCTATAGCGGGCTTCTGGATGCTCGCTGCGTATGCCCGTCTGCAAGGTTGAACGAATGCCCTGGATAGAGCCATCCCACAGCCAAACATCATCAACCAAGCTCGGGAAGCCCTTTGCGCCTTGGCCACCAGCACCATGGCAAGTCGCGCAGTTTTGAGCAAACGCGACGCGACCAGATTCTTGGGCAAACTGGAACAATTCCTTGTTCTTGCTGACCATTTCAATCGGCGTAGCGTGGAGTTGTGCGAACTGGGGTGCACGTGAGCTTACCAGTTTGGCTACTTCTTGGTCCACTTGTTTGCGGTCTGACATCCCTAAGGCGCCCTTTGTATGGCCCGAGAGGGTCGGCCAAGCTGGCATGGCGATCCAATAGACGACGGCCCAAGCGATACAGGCGTAGAAGGTCAGAACCCACCATCTTGGAAGGGGGTTGTTCAACTCGGTAATGCCATCCCAAGAATGGCCCGTTGTCTCCACACCAGTGATGTCGTCCTTTGGTTTTTTATCGGACATGGTCAATATCCTCATTCTCAAGTGGTATGCGGGCAGCCTTGTCGAACTTGGCGCGATTACTGGGCCAGAAGACATAAAGGCAAACGGCAGCGAAGATGGCCATGAAGTAGATCATGCCCGAGGTTTGCGCGAAGGCAGACAATTGTTCGTAAGACATAGACGCCTCCTCAGCGCAGGTTTTCAGCCTTTGTGGGCTCATAGGTTTTGAAATCCACCATCGTGCCCAACACTTGGAGATAGGCCACCAAAGCGTCCATTTCGGTCACTTTGGATGGATCACCATCGAAGTCGCGGACGTTGACCTTGCCGCCATAGCGGGCTTGCAAGCCTTCGCTATCGGCATTGGGGTCAGCCTGGGCCAACAAGTCGGTCTTGGCATTATCGATATCGGCCTGCGTATAGGGCACACCGACCCGGACTTGGGCGACGATATGCTTGTCTACCACCTTCTTGATGCCGATCTCGCGACCCTCCAAGAAAGCGTATGGCGGCATGATAGATTCAGGCACGACAGATCGGGGATTGATCAGATGCTGCACATGCCAAGCATCCGAGTATTTAGCCCCCACCCGGGCGAGGTCCGGCCCGGTCCGCTTAGACCCCCATTGGAAGGGATGGTCATACATGCTTTCAGCCGCGAGGCTGTAATGACCATAGCGCTCAATCTCATCGCGCAAGGGCCGGATCATTTGGCTATGGCAGGAGTAACAGCCCTCCCGGACATAGATGCCGCGTCCGGCGAGTTCTAGGGGCGTATAGGGACGAACCCCATCTACTTTCTCAATGGTTTGTTCGATCCGGAAGAGTGGCGCGATCTGGACAATACCGCCAATCGAGACAACCAGCAAAATCCCGACCAGAAGGATCATAGAGTTGCGTTCGATAATGCCGTGATTTTTGAAAAGCATGATCGTTGCTCCTATTCAGCGGGGACAAAGTTGGGGTTAGTGATGGACAGCGGCTCTTTTTTGGCCACAGCACCTTGGATGGTCCGCCACAAATTATAGGCCATGATGCAGGTGCCAATGAGATAGAGGAGGCCACCGATTGCCCGGACGATATAGGGCAAGTGCATAGCTTTGACGGTTTCCACGAAGGAATAGGTCAGGAAGCCAAACTCATTATAGGAGCGCCACATGAGGCCCTGTTGAATGCCCGACACCCACATGGAGGAGATGTAGAACAAGATCCCAATGGTGGAGAGCCAGAAGTGCATCTCAACAAGCTTTAACGAATAGAGCCGCTCGCGCTTCCACAACCAAGGCGTCAGGGCATAAAGTGCGCCAAACGACACCAAGCCAACCCAGCCGAGCGCACCAGAATGCACGTGGCCGATGGTCCAATCGGTATAGTGAGAGAGCGAATTCACCGCCCGCACCGACATAACAGGGCCTTCAAATGTGCTCATGCCATAGAAAGCCAGCGAGGCGACAAACATCCGCAGCACTGGGTCTGTCCGCAACTTGTCCCAAGCGCCAGACAAGGTCATCAGGCCATTTATCATCCCACCCCAGCTGGGCATCCACAGGATGATGGAGAAAGTCATCCCCAAAGTCTGCGCCCATTGCGGCAGGGCTGTGTAGTGCAGATGGTGGGGACCGGCCCAAATATAGATGAAGATCAGAGCCCAGAAGTGCACAATCGACAATTGATAAGAATAAACTGGCCGATTTACTTGCTTCGGAATGAAGTAATACATGATGGCCAAGAAGCCGGCCGTTAGAAAGAAGCCAACGGCATTATGCCCATACCACCATTGGGTTAGGGCGTTTTGGACGCCGCCGAACAAGGGATAGGAAGAAGTGGCAAAGGGGGAAGTTGGCACCGCCAAATTGTTCACCAAGTGCAACATGGCAATCGTGACGATAAAGGCCAAATAGAACCAATTGGCCACATAGATGTGCGGCTCTTTACGCTTCCAAATCGTGCCAAGGAATACGAGGAGATAAGCGACCCAAACGACCGTCAGCCAAAGATCTACATGCCAAGTCGGCTCGGCATATTCTTGGCCAGACGTGACCCCCATCAAATAGCCCGTTGCGGCCAAGACAATAAAGAGCTGATAACCCCAGAATACGAACCATGGCAGCATGCCGCCAAACAATCTGGCCCGGCAGGTGCGCTGGACAACATAAAAGCTGGTGGCGATCAAGACATTACCGCCAAAGGCAAAGATAACCGCAGACGTGTGCAAAGGCCGTAAACGCCCAAAATTCAAGAAGCCATAGTCTTTGAAGGACAGAAGGTCTGGAAACGCTAGCTGCGAGGCGATTATTACCCCAACCAACATGCCAACGATGCCCCAGAAGGTTGAGGCAATCACGCCAAACCGGATCACGCCATCGCTATAGGTCGACTGATCGCTCTGAAGTGCCGTGCCATGTGCGGTGAAGACAAAGCCAAGCGCGGCCAAGATAGCCGCCCCCAAGAATATCCAACCGTGGACAGCCATGCCGAGATCTTCAGCGCGCGAGACCGCAAAAACGGCCCAAAGCGCCACTAAAAATGCGAGGCCGCACGTAAAGAAAATGTCGAAGCGAGGCAGCGCCTTCGATTTGAGTAGGTTTGGTTCCATCGTTAGACAGGCCCCCCAGAAGCCGGCACGGATGATCCGCACCTCAGTCACAGGTTCGTGATACGCCCTATTTCCACAAAAATAAAAGGGTTATTTTGTCGCAGGGTAGGCGTCCCGTTTTTGCTGGATGTCGCTAGGGCTTTCAGGTAGGGTGACATCTTCTCAAACCCATGAAGGGGCTATTGGTTCCATGCCTATAATTCAAGCGACAACCGATCAAGCCGCTGAAAAATCAACTATTTTAGAGGAAACTCGCTTCATTGCCTTAGCACTCATTAGTGCTGGCGCTTTGTTGATCGCGTTCGGACCTTGGCTTTCGGGTTCGACCCAATCGCTAGGCAGCTGGTGTCAGCATGCAACAAGCTTCAGCGCACATGGCCTACTGCAAGCGCTTAGCTGGATGGCCAGTCAACACTGTGGCTATTGTTACATTGGTGCGGCGATGATCGGAATTGGGATCGCCACTGGGCTGCGACGCGGCATCTAATTCTCTTACAGGCATCAAACTAGATCGGGGCCTTCAGGTCAAAGCCGAGGGACGAATCGTCGTCAGAGCGTGCATCGGGCCCATCCGGCGACAGGATTTGAGCAATAGATTTCATCCCCATAAGCGACTGGATGACATCCAGGCCCGCCTCTTCCTGCTTCTGGTCCCCTGCCCCATAAAGTTGGGCGAGCATGGTTGGATTCAAGCTAGCCAAGGACTTGTCATCGCCGTCTGCGACTTGGCCCAGCATGCGCATAAAGTCATTGGGCTGACCGTTGAAATAGTCATTCTCTAACAGGCTCGCCATCAAACGACTGGCCAAGGCGCGATCAATCGTACCCGCAGCATAGGCTTTTGGACCGAACAGATGCGCAGGCTCATCCCCCAACTCATGTTGGCTGACAGCGGGCGCTTGGCGATTGGCGGTCGCGCGCAGATTGTCTAACACTTCGGCCACAGTGCGTTCGGCTCCGCCGTTTTTATAAAAGATCGGGCGGTTCGCCGCCGCCGCACTTGGAAACAGATCGGCAGCACTGGCCCAAGGCCGATCCCGCACGGCATTGACCAATTCAGCCGCCCCGCCTGCCCCTAAGAAATGGGCAGCGTACAGATCCCCCGCCTCTGGCTCTTGACCCGTTCGGCCGCGCAAATAGTCGGCATTATCGCCTGCGAACTCAGCTGCCATAAGCGATGAGATATTAGGATCATAGCGCAGATCTAAGATCGCGCGACGAAGCCCGGGGTCCGACACATTGGGACGGCCATTGGCACCCATCTCAATCATAGACGCTTCAGCACCCAAACCATGCTTGGCCCCATGGCGCTTGACCGTCGTCAGCCATGTCGCATCGAGGAATTGAAACAAGCCCGTCGCGCTAGACGTTTTGGCTTCAGCCTTAGGATTAAGCGAGCTTTCGCGGACAGCCGTTGACAACAGAAACTGGAAACTCATACCCGTGGCACGCGAGGCGTGGGCAATGGCTTGGCGTACAGGTGAGCCGCCAATGGCTTCGGGTGTCACTTGCTTGTCTCCTACAGCCTTTCAGTCGCACTTCGGGCAACCGGGTCCACAGACGTAGGATCAACCAAACATGGTTAAGACTCTGTTAGCGTAGTTCTAAAGCACAGAAATCAATAGGATTTTGGAAGCCCCAAGACCTTTTCAGCCACGAAATTTAGAATCATTTCGCGCGAAACGGGAGCGATGCGGGCAATCATTGATTCGCGGAACATGCGCTCGACCTGATATTCCTTGGCATAGCCCATGCCACCATGCGCCAATACCGCCGCTTCACAAGCGTGATAACCAGCCTCAGCCCCTAGATATTTGGCAGCATTGGCTTCTGCACCGCAGTCGTGGCCAGCATCAAACAGCGCGGCAGCTTTCATGGCCAAAAGCTCTGCGGCTTCCAATTCACACCAAGACTTGGCAAGCGGATGGGCGACCCCTTGGTTCATGCCAATGGGGCGGCCAAACACAACGCGCTCTTTGGCATATTGGGCAGCACGGGAAAGAGCTGCACGACCGAGCCCGATGGCTTCGACGGCAAACAATACCCGCTCTGGGTTCAGGCCCGAGAGAATATATTTGAAGCCCTTGCCCTCATCGCCAATCAAGGCGTCATGGGGAACTTTCAAATCCTCGATAAACAGCATGTTACATTCAACCGCTTTGCGGCCCATTTTCGGGATGGGTTTCGCGTCAATGGCTGTGCGGTCAAAATCACAATAAAACAGGCTGAGGCCATCGGTCGGGCGGGCGGCTTCCTCGCGGGGTGTCGTGCGCGCCAAGATCAGGATCTTGTCGGCACGTTGCGCACTGGTGGTCCAAATCTTCCGGCCAGTGATCGTATAGCCTTCATTGGTGCGTACCGCGCGCGTGGTAATCGCGGCTGTTTCAAGACCGGCATTGGGCTCCGTCACGGCAAAGCACATCTTGTGTTCACCGGTAATGAGTTTTGGCAAAAAGGCTTGTTTTTGTTCCTCCGTCCCGAATTTTTCGATCGGCTTTGGGCCAAAAATGTTCAGATGAATCGCCGAAGCGCCAGAAAAGCCAGCGCCAGACTGAGCGACAGTCTTCATCACAATCGCCGCCTCAACCAGACCAAGCCCCGCCCCGCCATAAGCTTCTGGGAAGGCGCAGCCTAGCCAGCCACCGTCAGCCATATCGGCAACGAAAGGTTCAGGAAAACGACCGGTCTCATCGGTCTCAGACCAGAAAGCGTCGTCGTATTTGGCGCAGATGCGGCCAACAGCTTCTTCAATCGCACGGTGCTCTTCATTTACTCCAAAGCCGCTCATTCTACGCATCTCCCGTGCATTTGTCCGGACATTTACCACCCGCCTTCTAGCTGGAAAAGCGTTCGGGTGCCAAGAGGTTCATCAGAGCCTGATCCAGTGTTTTGCCAGATATAAGCTGGCTTAAATAGGTGCCAATAGCGGGTGCCAGCAGCCAGCCATTCCGATACGTCCCCGTCGCGAGATAAATGCCATCCACCCCGCTCGCCCCAACCAGTGGCAGATGATCTGGCGTATCCGGGCGCAGCCCGGCCCAAGCTTCAACCGTTGGCGCCGTCGCCAATGAGGAAAGAAGCGCCGTTGCTTCGGCCAACAATGCCAAAACCGGATCGACATCGACACTCAGTACTGGGGCCGCCAACGGCTCCGAGGTTGCCCCGATGACCAAACCGCCGCCGCGTGACAACACATAGATCCGACCCGCGCGCACGATTGGGCTTGCCAATTCCTTGTGAGCCACGCGCACCATTTGGCCTTTGACTGGGCTTAAGGCTTTCAACGCCGGAATTGACTGGCCAAAGCTTGAAGCACCAAAGCCATTGGCCAGGATAATCGTCTCAGCTTCAAAGGTCCGACCATTCACCAGATCGAGCCGATGCGGGCCGATGGCGTCAACTTGGCCCACTAGAAGTTCGCCACCAAGCGACTGAAACTGGTTCATCAAGTTTTTAAGGGTCCCGCGAGGATCAAGCGAGCGCTCACTGGGCGCTTGGAAAGCCGCCGGTGCTGTTAGGCCAGCAGGAACACAAACAGATACAACCTCCAAGCCTAGCTCATCGGCGCGCCGCTGTAGGCTTAGCATGGCCTCTAACTCCACTTGGGTGCGCGCCAAGAATAGGCTGGGCGCTTGCAATTCGAACGCGCAGGTACGCGCCAGCTCTTGCCAATGTTCCGCGCTTTTCAGGGCAAACTGGACATAGGGGTCAGGGCAGGTTGGGTCTGCGGCCATTTCGTAAAGCGGGGCCAGCATGCCGCCTGAAGCCCATCCTGCGCCTTGGGCACCAGAATCAACAAGTGCAACCCGATGGCCGTCTTTCAGAAGCGCGATACCCGTGCATAGACCGACTGGTCCACCACCCACAATCAAAATGGACGGATCACGCGACAGGGTCATTGGATCGGCTGCGTCATGGGGAAGGCTAAACCCTCAGCCAAAGAATGAAATCTGGAAAAGGCCATCTTGGGCTTCGTGAGGCCGAAAGGCAAAACTCGCATGGTACCGTGAAGTGGAATTGAACCGCTGACCTCCAGAGCCACAATCTGGCGCTCTAACCAACTGAGCTACCACGGCACACATGCGAGGGGGCGGGAGATATACTGTCCGCCCTTTTTCTTCAAGTCCCCTAGTGTTCAAATCCATGTTTTGCTTCAGCTTGCGCTAGATCAGATAGCCCAATTTTTTGATCTGTACTCGGAGGATTTCCAGACGATGAGGCGTGATAGGCAGGTCTTTAAAGCGGCTGGAATTTCGCAACTTTTGGGAATTTGTCCAGCGAGTCCAAAGGATCAACGCCTGCCGCGGGTCATATCCTGCGGCAAGCACGGTCGCCAATGCCGCG
>Ga0247832_1001699_pt1 | contig 37130 bp, 30 predicted proteins | sample LaCruzMarch2015__10_FD_192407 | JGI IMG/M metagenome (GOLD analysis project Ga0247832, IMG submission 192407) | Freshwater microbial communities from meromictic Lake La Cruz, Castile-La Mancha, Spain - LaCruzMarch2015_4m | ecosystem: Environmental > Aquatic > Freshwater > Lake | place: Spain... | reverse complement strand
CGAGCTTTAGCAGAGGTAGTTTTGTGGGAAGGATACTGGGCAGCAACCCGATACTTCTCTCACAGGATTTCACGATCGACTCACCTGAGGTGCTAAGGTGTACGGGAAAACGGCCAGAGAGTCAAACATTTTGTCCAAGGGATGCCGTGGGGGGAGGATAAAGAGCCAGGGCGTTGCCCCGAATGGCCGACGCTCTCGTGGGGAAAAGCCCTCTGTTACGCGGTGAAGTAGGCCTTTTCGGGCTGGTTATGACTGTCGGCCCCGGCTGCCACTCAGGAATGTGTTCGGGCTTGGCCAGAGGTCCCAGGCGGTTTCAGACCGGCCCGGAAGCTGCCAGACCCTGCCGGGAGGCTAGTCCGGGAGGCTATCCAGGGAGGCTATCCAGGGAGGCTATCCAGGGAGGCTATCCAGGGAGCTTGTTCCGCTGGAGTTCCTTGTAGGCCTCCACCGCCATCCGGTCACACTGCTCATTTTCGGCATGACCGGAGTGGCCGGCAACGTGGGTAAATCGGATCGTGTGGGATGAGGCCAGCCGATCGAGTTCCCTCCACAGATCCTCGTTCTTCACCGGCACGAACTTCCCCTTCTCCTTCCGCCTCCAGCCCTGCTGCTTCCATTTTGGCATCCACTCCGAGAGTCCGGTGCCGACGTACACGCTGTCTGTCACCAGTTCCACCACCGTTGGCCGCTTCAGTTGCTGCAATCCCTGCACGACGGCGGTCAGCTCCATGCGGTTATTTGTCGACACTGGCTCAGCGCCGGAGTTGCTCGTTTCGCGGCCGCTCTGCGGATGCCGGAGAATATAGGCCCAGCCGCCCGGGCCGGGATTGCCACTGCAGGCCCCGTCCGTGAACAAGACCACTTCGCCGGCGTCACGATCCTTCGTCATCGATTGACCCTTTTCGCGTGCTCTGAATCCCGTGCTTGAATCCCGCGACTGTATCCCGCCGCCGCCGTCGGTTCTAAGCCACATCCCGGGCCGATGTCGCCGTCTCGAATGCTGGCGGCCCGGTCACGAGGTCGTTGCGGGCCATCGGCCCCTGCCCCGACTGGCCCCCCTGCTCTCGCGAAGACAGCCTGACCGGCAGCCGCACGGTGAACCGGCTGCCTCGTCCCAACTGGCTTTCCACTGCCACGTCGCCGCCGAGCAGCCGACAGAGCTCGCGGACAATCGAGAGCCCCAGCCCCGTGCCCGAGAATTCCCGCGTCATCGCATCGTCTCCCGTCTGGAAGACCCGCCCCTGGCGGAACTTTTCAAAGATTGCCTGCTGCTCCTCGTCCGCGATGCCGACACCGGTGTCGATCACGTCCAGCACGAGATCGCCGCCGCTGGCGGGCAGCCCCTCTGCCAGCCGGGCGCGCACGTCGATTCGGCCGCCTTCGGGGGTGAATTTCACGGCGTTGGAGAGCAGATTCGCCAGGATCTGCTGCACCTTTGCCGGATCCTGCTCGAGCTGGTCGAGGCCAGGTCCGATGTCGAATGCCAGATCGATCCGCTTCCGCTCGGCCAGCGGTCTAACCATGTCGCACTGGGCCGACACGATCGACTCGAGCCGGAAGACGCTCGGCCGCACCTCCATCTTTCCCGCCTCGATCTTGGCGAGGTCGAGGATGTCGTTGATCATCTCGAGGAGCATGCGGCCCGACGATCGGATGTTCTGCACGTAGCGTTTCTGCCGGTCATCGAGCGATTCGATCGAGCCGAGCACGTCGGAAAATCCGATGATGCTGTTGAGCGGTGTGCGAAGTTCGTGGCTCATGGTGGCGAGAAAGTCGCTCTTCAGACGGTTCATCTCGTAGAGATGGAGATTCGCCTGGGCGAGTTCGTCGACCTTCTCATCGAGGCTGCCGTTGGCCTTGCGAAGATCCTCCTGGGAATCGACGAGGCCGCGGAGCATGCGGTTGAACGCGACCCCGAGCTCCTCAAACTCATCGGCCGTGTGGATTTCGGCGCGGGCCTGCACGTTGCCGCGACGCACCTCGTCGGCCACGTCGCGGAGATGCTCGAGCGGCTTCACGATCACGTAGCGAACGATCGCGTAGGCGGCGAGCATGGCAAGAAACACGGTCATGATCGCGGTCGCGGCGAGAATGGCCCGGTTCCAGTTGATCGCCTTACGCGTGGCCGAATCGGGCATCACCACCTTCACCACGGCCATGAGATCGTTGTCAGCCAAGAGCACCCGCGGCCTTCCGGCAGGCTGGCCGGCTGCGGGCTCCGCATCCGGTCCGACCGCGGCGTCGCCGATCACGCCGCGGTATTTGTGGCAGCCCGCGCAGCTGCTCCGCCACCGAATCGGCTGGTAGTAGTGGTATTCTGCGTTGTCTGCCGTGCGGAACTCGCGGTATTCGCCGGTGGGGCGAGCCGGACCGCCGGGCACCGTGCCGCCCGGCGACCGATCCTTGAAGTAGGTGAGAACCGCGGCATCGAGCCGCGAGTATTTGCCCCGTTCCTCAGGGAGCGCATCGGGCGTGAGCAGCCAACTTTGATACTGCTCGCTCTGGAGCGTGCGGCTCAAAAACTCGATGGCGCTGGCGTATTGCTGCTCCGGTTCGAGGGTTTTCCAGTGGTATTGCAGCATGATGGCATCGACAAGATGCCGACCGGTGCTCCGCGTCGTGGCGTAGACGAGCGACTCGGTGCTGCTGCCATACCACCAAAAGCTGCCGGTGATCAGCACGAGCAGGCAGAGCCCGAACAGGAAGCGGCATTTCCGCTCCAGACTGGTCTCGCCCAGGATGTCTTTAAATGTCTGATAGGCCATGGAAAGCTTGATAGGCCAGAAGGAGCCCCAATCGTACCTCGGCCGGTTTCCCGGACGAAAGCCGGGAAAATTCGGGCACCGATCCGCCGCGGATTGGTCGTCGCAGGCAGGATGCCGGAGCGAACGTCCGGCCGACGGGGCGTGGGTAGTCCCGAACCGGCACACGGCATCGATTATCCCATCGCTGACGCTCCGGGCTTTTATAAGAATCGAAGATATCCGTGAGGGGTTGTCCATGTCCCGCGAGCCGGCGTTGCTGACCAGCGCAGGCAGGATGCCGGAGCGCAGTCAGCATCGAGTGAGCGAAGGCAGGATGCCGGAGCGAACGTCCGGCCGACGGGGCATGGGCAACCCCGGCCCGCGAGAATACGGGCAGATCATCCGCGAGCCGTCTTACAGCATTTCGACCGGGTCGACGTCGATGATCCAGGCGACGTTGTCGGGGGTATGAAGCGTGGCCGTGGCACGACGGACGAGATCGCGGAGCTGATCGGCATTGGGGCCATGCACCTGGACATGCCAGCGGAAGCGGTCGCGCAGCCTGGCGATCGGCGCGGGGGCGGGGCCGAGCACCCGGATCAGGCTGCCGGTCTGCGTGTCGGCGGCGGCTTCCTTGCGGAGCCGTTCGACGATGTTGCCCGCCCAGTTCGCGGCGGCTTGTTCGTCGATGCTGCGAACCACAAACCGCACGATGCTCCCGAATGGCGGGTAGAGCAGCGTTTCGCGGATCGGGAGTTCGCTCCGCACAAAGGCCTCGTAGTCGTGCGCCGCCGCGGCGCGGATGGCCGGATGCTCCGGAGTGCTCGTCTGCACGACCACCCGCCCGCCGAGCGGGCCGCGGCCGCTCCGGCCCCCTACCTGCGTGACGAGTTGGCAGGTCCGCTCTGAGGCCCGGAAGTCGGCCAGGTGCAGGCTGGCATCGGCGTTCACGACGCCCACGAGCATCACCGCTGGAAAGTCGAGGCCCTTGGCGATCATCTGCGTGCCGACCAGGATGTCGATCTCCCGGTTGCGGAAGGCGTCGAGCGTGCGTTCGTGGCTACCCCGCGACCGCATCGTGTCGGTGTCCATGCGGGCCACGCGACTGCCGGGGAAGGCGGCGCGGATCTGGTCTTCGAGCCGTTGTGTGCCGGTACCCCTGGGCACGAGGTTCGGGGCCGAGCAGGACGGGCATGACGTCGGCAGCTTCGTGACCAGGCCGCACCCGTGGCAGATGCCGCGACTGCCGGGCTGATGCAGCGTGAACGCGATGTCGCACTGCGGACACCGCATCGTGTGGCCGCAGGCCCGGCATTGCACGGCCGTGGCAAAGCCACGGCGGTTGAGCAGGAGCATCACCTGCCCGCCAGAGTCGAGCGCCCAGCGAATGCCGGCGGTGAGCCGGGGCGTGATCGCGCCGCGGGAGCGGCTCTGTGGATCGCGGAGGTCGACGGAGAGCACCGGCGGCAGCTGCGAGCCCCCCACGCGGCCCGGCAGCCGGCACATCCGCCACTCGCCTCGCATGCAGCGATGGAAGGTCTCAAGCGCCGGCGTCGCCGAACCGAGCACCAGCGGCACGCCCTCGGCCCGTGCGATCCACTCCGCCACATCGCGGGCGTGGTATCGCGGCGCGGTTGCCTGCTTGAACGTGGTCTCGTGCTCCTCATCGATCACGATCAGCCCCAGCCGCGGCGCGGGGGCGAAGATCGCGCTGCGGGCCCCCACGACCACGCCCACGTGACCGGCGGCGATCTCGCGCCACTGGGCATGCCGCTCGGCGGGTGTCAGGTGGCTGTGCAGGACCGCCACGCTCCCGAAGCGGGCGCGGAAACGGTCGCAGGTCTGTGGCGTCAGGCTGATTTCGGGCACGAGCACGATGGCCTGCTTGCCATAGGAGAGCGTCTCCTCGACCGCCTGCAGGTAGACCTCGGTCTTGCCGCTGCCCGTGACGCCGAAGAGGACGATCGTCTCGTGCCGGCCGCCGCGGAGCGGGTCGAGGATCGCCTGGAGGGCCGCGGCCTGGGCGGGGGCAAGCGTGGCGGGCCTGTCGTGGCTGATCGGGGGCCTGCCGGCGGCATCGGCCGGAGGCCGACCATGCGGTCGATCGACGCTGCCTGCCTCGCGGAGCAGGCCCATCTTGAGCAGCCGCATGATGACGTCACGGCTCGCGGCCGCGGCTTTGGCCAGGGCTTCGGCCGTAGACGGCGTTGCGGCGGCCGCGAGCACCCGGGCCTGCGCCGCAGTCGGCTTGCGGGGGGAGTCGGCACCGGTGGCGACCAACAGCGGAACGACTCGGCTTTTGCGACGGAGCCGCACGCCTGCCGGCAGGACGGCCTCGAGGACCTCGCCCCAGCGGGCGATCCAGCGATCAGCCATCCACTTCGTGAGATCGAGCATCCGCTGCGAGAGGAGCGGTGCCTCGTCCTCGACGCCCGCCACGCTCTTGAGCGGCGTCTGCGGCAGTTCGCCACTGCGGACGCCGACGCAGTAGGCGAGGCGTTCGCGGTTCCCCCGGCCGAGGGGCACGAGCACCCTGCGGCCCGGTTCCACCGACCCGGCGAGGGCCTCGGGCACCAGGTAGTCAAGCGGCTTCTCGATCCCGTCGGGCAGCACCACGGTGGCGATCATGCCCTGACGGGCGTCGTCCTCCGCCCACTGTGGCCCGCTTTCGAAGAGGCTGCGTTGGCTCGTATGCTGATGCGACATGCCCTGGATTAGACCGTGGCGATGGCATGCTCAGGAAGCCCGCAGGCTCGACAGGAACCACCAGTGCGAATCGGAGTCTTTGGCGGTAGTTTCGATCCGGTGCATATCGGCCACCTGCTGGCCGCCGAATGCTGTCGCGAACAGGCCGGCCTCGACCGCGTGCTCTTCGTCCCGGCAGCGATCCAGCCCCACAAGCAGCATCGGGAGCCCGCCTCGGGGCAGCACCGGATGGCGATGCTAGCGTTGGCCACGGGCGGCAACGATGCGTTTGCGGTTTCGGATGATGAACTCGACCGCGGGGGCGTGAGCTACACCGTCGACACGCTCGAACGGCTGAAGGCGAGGCATCCCGATGACGAATTCCTGCTTGTGCTCGGTCCGGATGCATTTCTGAGCCTGCCCACCTGGCGGGAGCCAGACCGCATCGTCGAACTGGCGGGGATCATCGCGGTGGAGCGGGAGTCGCTTGACGATATCGGCGGCGCGGCCGTCCGCGGGCAGCTCGAGCCCTTGCTCGGCCGGGAGCGGCTTGATGCCGTGATCGCGGGGCGGGTGAGGCTGCCGGCGATCGGTGTCCGTGCGAGCGACCTGCGGGCAGCGGTGGCGGCGGGCAGGAGCATCCGCTACCGCACTCCCCGGGCAGTCGAGCAATACATCGCCGCCAACGGGCTGTACCGCTGACGCGACGGCCGACCTAACAATCCGCGAAATCCGCGGCACGATTCGCGGGCGAAGTCTCCGAAGAAGCCACGCAGGCTCTGCCAAACCAGCCGGCGACATGACCCGGCGACATCAGCCTGCGACGGCTGCGAGCCGAGCGGCGAGCAGACGGCTGACGGGCTGATTCGCGACGGCGGGATCGCAGGCCAAAAAGCCCAGGAGCACTGTGAGCCGGTCGGCTGCCGGGCTCTCGAGATTCAGCAGGATTGTCCGCCGGCCACCGATGACACAAGGTCCGCCGGGGAGGTCGCCGAGAGGTTCTTGACGCACATGCTGGCCCACGTCGCGGGCGAGTTGCAGCGCCTCTTCGAGCAGTCCGAGGGTGTCATCCATGCCGGCGTGTCTGTCTCTGGCGTGTCGGTCTCTGGCGTGTCGGTCTCTTCAGGTCGGGTAGGCGGCGAGGACTGGCGTCTTGTGCGTCTTGTGCGTCACCCGCTCGGCCTCTCCCCTGAGCCCATCAGCTGAGCCCATCAGCGTGACCACGGTGAGGGTGTTCCGAGTTGTTCGCGGCGAGCCTCCATGGCACGCCTGTATTCCACATACTTCGCCCGCTGCTCGGGGGTCGTGCTATCGATGATGTTTTTCCGCCAGCGATTGCGGTCTTCTTCATTGCCATTCCGCGGCGGGCCACCGGAACCGGGGCCTCGGGAGCCACCGCCCGGTCCTCCACCGCCCCCGCTCGCGGTGCCGCCGCTGCCGGCGCCGCCCGCTGCGCCAGTTTGTCCGCCGCCAGCCTGTCCGCCGCCAGCCTGTCCGCCGCCAGCCACGGCACCCGCTCCCGCAGCCCCGCCTGGCCCTCCAGCAGGCCGGGAGCCCTCCCAAGCCTTCCGAAACAGGTCATCTTGCTTGATCTGCCGGTCGAGTTCGGCCTGACGCTGATCCGGCGGCAGTGAGAAATAGGTGCTGATGCGGTTTTGCATTGTGGAGCGGAAGACGCTGCTGCTCCGCCTGCCTGCCTCGCGTCGCATGCCCTCGGGCAGTGCATCAATCTTTTCACGAATCTGGTTCATTGACGTGACGGCAGCCTTGGCATCGTCGAGTGTCTGCGGACCGCCGTTGGCCATGAACGTCTTCTGGGCCTCGGCCTGCAGTTTCTGAATCTCGACAATCCGGGGATCGGTCGTGAGCCTGACGTAGCCGAGCAGCCAGGCGACGAGAAACGCCAGAAAGCCAACGGCGATCAGGAGCAGCAGCCAGCGGATGGCCTTCCGTGTCGGCGAGACTTCGTCTTCGGCCGAAGCAAAAGTTCCCGAACGCATCGATGCTGTACTCATTCAAAAACCCTCCAGAGATGGTGATTCAGCCGTTTCGCGGTGGCGTCAGAGGTTTTCAACGTGACCGTCGAGATAGAGAAAGTTGCGTGCACCTTCCGGGGGCGTCCAGGTGTCAAACTCATTGGTATCGGAGAGGTCTGGCGTCAGAAAGGCCGCCATGCCGGTTGTGTGAAACGGCTGAAATTCGTAGAGGATCCAGAGCTTTGATGTGGCGAGATTGCCTCCCATGCGGCGTGACGACAACGCCTCTTCACGGGTCTTGCCTGTCTCCGGCGTGGTCGTCGCGTTGATGAGTCGCAGGGTCGGGTATTCGTAGCTTGTGCCCTCATACGCGAGTGACTGATATTCCGACACGGCCTGTTTTGCAGCCGCGTCGGTTCCTGACATGATCGCCGCATACGCCGTCTTGATCGCATCTGCCGACGTGCCCGATTTGACGAAATACGATGTATCCGACGGACATTGGAACACCTGCCGGCTTCCCTCGGTGAAGTCGCCGAGGGCCGACGAGATACTCGGTCGCAGCCCGCGTGCAGGCGTGAAGGGATAGTTGAGGACCTCGAAGCTCGGCATCTGCGCCGCCACGGGAAATCGGCCACGGGTCTTGCGGTCGAGAAACATCTGAAAGGCAATGCCGACCTGCTTCAGATTCGACTTGCATGTGATCCGCCGGCCCGCTTCGCGGGCCGACTGCACGGCAGGCAGCAGCAAGCCGACGAGCATCCCGATGATCGCGATCACCACCAGAAGCTCGACGAGCGTCATGCCTCGGCGGAGAGAGGCGGCTTCCTCGGTGGGCTTGAGGGCCCTGGGCTTGAGGGCTCTGGGCTTGAGGGCTCTGGGCTTGAGGGCTCTGGGCTTCAAGACAGCGTCTCTCGATGGCAAAAGTCCGGTGGGCATGCAATGCTCCAATCCGACGGGGGCTCGTCGAGCCGGCGACGGCGGGGAAAGGTGCGAAGGATTAATGGTCTGGCCGAAACTTGAACGGTCGAGTCATCCAAAAGGTGCGGAAGGCCAATTGTAGCCGGCATGCCGCCGGGGCGTCGATACGCCACAAGCGGACGGAAGTGCATGCCTACAAAGAGGTTTGGTTTCAGGAACGGGGTAAAGAGCCCCGGTTGCCCCGGCAATACCTGTGGCGAAGGGTGTGCGGTTCAAGCGACTGCTAGCGGACATGCAGGGCGATGAGGCCCCGGCAGACGGCAGAAGCAAAAGAGAGTGTCAGACGGCAGTGGTAGGGAGGCATCGTGCACGGGTCAGATCAATCATCAGGGGCATTCGAGCGGCCGTTGCCCGGCGTGCCCCCACAGCCAGCCACTGGCCCCATCGGGGTTGTAGCCGCCATGCTCCCCGGCCGTATCGACGAAGCCACGGCATTCCAACGGCAGTTGGAGATAGCCCGTCTGCGGCATGCGGCCGAGGTGGCGGAACTCCGCCGGCAGGTGCTCGAAGCCCGCAAGCTAGCCGGACTGGGTGAACTTCTCGGCACGACCACGCATGAATTCAACAATGCCCTCACCACCATCCTGAACTACGCCAAACTCGGGCTGCGGCATCGCGACCAGCCGACCCGGGACAAGGCTCTCGAGCGAATCCTTTCGGCAGGAACCCGTGCCGCGAAGATCACCGCCAGTGTGCTGGGCATGTCGCGATCTGGTTCGGCCCGATTCGAGCCGGTGAATCTCCATCTGCTCGTCGAGGACGTGCTCGTGCTCCTCGAGCGGGAACTGATGAAATACCGTGTCCAAGTGGAGCGGGAGTTTGCCCCGGTGCCGAAGGTGTCGGCCAATCCGGGGCAGGTGCAGCAGGTACTCTTAAATCTGCTCGTGAATGCCCGGCAGGCGATGGCGGGTGGCGGCAGGCTGATCCTGCGGCTCTCACATGACGAAGCCTCCGGGCTGGTCGATCTGATGGTCCGCGATACGGGCTGCGGCATGACCCCCGACGTGATGCGGCGGATCTTCGAGCCGCGGTTCTCGACGAAGTCGGGCCCCGACGAGACCGGCAAGGGGGGCACGGGCCTCGGCCTGTCGGCCTGCAAGGAGATCGTGGATGCCCACCGCGGCAGGATCCGCGTGGAAAGCGCCCCTGGCAAGGGCACGGCGATCACGATCCGCCTGCCGGTGCAGCAGCCTACGGCGTAGGACGCACTCGGGGCCGGGCCGGGGCTGCCCATGCCCCTGTGGCGGCGAGTTTTGAACGTGCCGTGTTCTTTGTCCGGCGTGGCGGCGAGTTTTTAACTTGCCGTATCCCCTGCCCCCCGTGGCGGCGAGTTTTTAACTTGCCTTGTCCCCTGCCCCCCGTGGCGGCGAGTTTTTAACTTGCCTTGTCCCCCGTCCGGATTCCAGACGTTGAAAACTCGTGGCCACGAGGTCAAAACCCTCGGCAGACGACCCCTCCTCACCACGACGTCAAAACCCTCGGCAGACGTCCCCTTCTCACCACGGGGAAGGAACCCTCGACCACTTTCCCTCGTGGCCTCGAGCATCAGCCCCTTCGGCCAAGCCTCGCCCGCTCTGCGTCACGGCCTCCGGCGCGCCTATAATCAGAGAATACCCACGAGGAAAACCGCCCGATGACGCAACCGCAGCATTCCCACGTCACGCTTCCGCGCACGCTCAAAGAACTCCGCGAGAGCGGTTGGAAGAGCCGCACCGTCAAAGACGAATTGCAAGCGAACTTTACGCGGGCCCTGCGTGATGGCGGTGAACTCTTTCCCGGCATCGTCGGCTACGACGACACCGTGATCCCCGAGATCAACATCGCCGTGCTTGCCGGGCACGACATGCTCTTTCTCGGCGAGAAGGGGCAGGCAAAGAGCCGGCTGATGCGGTTGCTCGTGCGGTTTCTGGATGAGCATCTCCCCTACCTCGACGATCCTGCGATCCCGCTCCACGACGACCCATATGCCCCGATCACGTCGGCCGGCCGCCGGCTGGTGGCCGAACGGGAGCCGATGGATGTGCCGATCGCCTGGTGGTCGCGGGCCGACCGATACGCGGAGCGTCTGGCGCCGGGAACGAAGTTTGCCGACATCATCGGCGAGATCGATCCTGCCAAACTCGCCGGCGGCACGAGCATGGCCAGCGAGGAGGCGTTGCATCTGGGGCTGATTCCGCGGATGCACCGGGGCATCTTCGCCATGAATGAACTGCCCGAACTCGACGAACTGGTGCAGGTGGGGATGTTCAACATCCTCGAGGAACGCGACGTGCAAATCCGCGGGTATCCCGTGAAGTTTGACATCGACGTGATGCTGCTTTTCTCGGCGAATCCATCCACCTACAACCGCTCGGGGAAAGTGATTCCACAGCTGAAAGACCGCATCGGCACGGTGATCCACACGCATTACCCGCGGGACCGCGATCTCGGCATCCGCGTGTCGGAGCAGGAGGCCGGGGTCGACGTGGGGGGCGAGTGGCCCGTCGCCGTTCCGTATTTCATGAAAGAAATTCTGGAGCAGATCACGATCGCGGCCCGGAAGAGCAAGTTCATCGACCAGCAGTCGGGCGTGAGCGCCCGCTTCTCGATCGCCAACTACGAGACGACTGTCGCCAGCGCCCGGCAGCGTGCCGTGCGTCTCGGCGAGCGGCCGGCCGTGCCGCGGATCAGCGACCTGGGCCATCTGTATGCGTCGAGCCTCGGCAAGCTGGAGCTCGACTTGATGGGCAGCCACCAGATGACCGAGCGGCAGGTGCTCGACAGTGTGATCGCCGAGGCGATTGCGACGGTGTTTGAGGAATACGTGGAGAAGCACGGCCTTGACGAGATTGCCAAGGTCTTTGGGCAGGGCGTGAAGATCGAGGTGGGCGATATGGTGCCGTCGGCGGGGTATGAAAAGATCATTGGCGAGGTGCCGGCGGTCTGGGACAAGGCCTTCGAGGTCAACGCCTCGGCCGATCCGGCCGTGCGGGCCTGCTGCATCGAATTCGTACTCGCCGGTCTTTATGCCACCGAACGCATCTCGCGGCTCCAGTCCCACGGCCGCACGATCTACGACACGGGAGGGATGAGGTAAATTCGCTCCCCGCCTGATGCCCCCTGCGGAATCCGTGAGGGGCTGCCCATGTCCCGGGAGCCGGCGTTGCTCGGGCACCGATCCGCCGCGGATTGGTCGGCGGAGGCAGGATGCCGTAACGAACGTCCGGCGACGGGGCATGGGCAGCCCCGAACCGTCGCTCCAAGTTTGATGAAGGCCTCTCGACCGCGCTCAGGAACACTCATCCAATGCCCAATCGCGACACGCTCGGCGGGATCGTCCACAGCTACCAGCGGTATGACCCCGCGCGGATTCCGCCGCCGCGGCCGCCGCAGGTCGATCTCGTCACGCCCGCCATGGAGCACATGCTCGAGTTTGGCGACATGGACGAGCTGACTGAAGAACAGCTCGCCGAAGCAGTCATGCTCGACCCGGAACAGATCAAGGGTCTCGGTCCCTCGCTCGCCCGCATGATCGAGGAGCTCGAAGCCCGCAAACGGAAGATCCTCGAACGGTACGAGGCTGACAGCGTGCGAAAGAAAGCCCGGAAGGCCTTTCATGCCGCCGCCCAGCAGGTTCAGCCGCCGGCGAAGCATCGCGATGCCTTTCAGCGGGCTGTCCGAGAAGAGCAGATTCGGCAGATCGAGCGGCTCTGGTATGCGCAGGACGACGACCAGAGCCGGTTTGGCATGCAACTGGTCGGCTTGGTCGACCGGCTCGGCGAGGCCTATCAAGTCGATGAGTTGGCGGCGAAGTGGACCTTCACGGGAAGGGAAAAACTGTCGGTGGCCGAGGCGCTCGCGGTGAAGGAGGAGCTCGAGACGATCGACGAACTGCTGCGTCAGCTCGAAGAGGCGAAGAAAAACGCCCGCGTCGGCCTGGTCGACATGGAGGCCCTCGGCCGCTTTCTCGAACAGGGCCAGATGGACGAACTCGACATGCTGCGACGGCAGGTGCAGGAACTTGTCGAGCAGGCGGCGGCCCAGCAGGGTCTCGAGCGGACGAAGCGGGGCTATGAACTCACCCCCAAGGCGCTGCGGACGTTTCAGGGCAAGCTGCTCGAAAAGATCTTCTCGGCGCTCGACCCCTCCCGCACCGGTCGGCACCAGGGCGCGATCGTCGGCGACGGCGCGGTCGAACTGGTGCCGACACGTCCCTACGAATTCGGCGACTCCGTGGCCCACATGGATATCCCCGGGTCGCTCGTCAACGCCATGCTCCGGCAGGCCGGCGAGGCTGGCGGCTTGACGGCAGATGGCACTCTTCCGAAGGGTTCAAGCGGCGTGCTCAGGCTGACCCCCCGCGACATCGAGGTGCACCGCACCCGCAACTCGCCCAAGTGCGCCACCACCGTGGTGCTCGACATGAGCGGCTCGATGCGACATGGCGGCCTGCATGTGAGTGTCAAACGGATGGCGCTGGCGCTGCAGGGGCTCGTGCAGAAGGAGTATCCGGGGGACTTTCTGCAGTTCATGGAGATGTATTCCTTCGCGAAGCCGCGGCCCGCGGGCGACATCGTCAGGCTGATGCCGAAGCCGGTCACGATCTTCGATTCGGTGGTCAGGCTGCGGGCCGACATGAGCGATCCGAACATTACCGAGACCGATATCCCGCCCCACTTCACCAACATCCAGCATGCGCTGCAGCTTTCGCGGCAGCATCTGGCGCGGCAGGACACGCCAAACAAGCAGGTGATCATCATCACCGACGGCCTGCCGACGGCCCACTTCGAGGGAAGCCAGCTCTTTCTGCTCTATCCGCCGCACCGCCGGACGGAAGAGGCGACGATCCGCGAGGCCCAGGCCTGCCGTCGCGAGGGCATCACCGTGAATGTGTTTCTGCTCTCCGGCTGGTCGCAGTCGCGGGAAGACATCCAGTTTGCCTACAAGCTCGCGGAGACGGCCAAGGGCCGCGTCTTCTTCACGGCCGGCAAGGAACTCGACCGCTTCGTGGTCTGGGATTACGTCTCCCGCCGCCGCAGCATCATCGGGTAGACCGCCATTCGCGATAGAGCAAGACGCCGGAGCCGATGGCGGCCAGGCCGGCGACCGTCGCGAGCGTCCAGAGCGGCACGATGCGACGAGGCTGCGCCAACTCACGGTCGCGGGCCTCCTCGGCCAGATCGATCGGTGGCAGGCCGGCGGCCCGTCTCGATCGCTCGACCGCCGCTCGTTCCCGGCCGAGGAACCGGCCTTCGATCTGCCGTTGCCGCACATCAAACTTCGGCCCGATCAGCCCGATGCCGACCAGCGCCATCAACGAGAACGCCAGCCCCCAGAACCATGGGCTGTCGGTGAGGCGAAAGGACTGGCGGGGAGAGGTCTCCATAAAAGGTTTGCTCCGGGAAACGCCCACTCCGGCCGGCTCAGCCGCGAACGGCCCGCCATGCGCCGACGCCGACCAGGGCGCCGCACACCGGCGCCACAATGTAGAGCCACAGGGAAGTGTAGGTGCCCGTGAGCAGGGCGGGAGCCAGGGAGCGGGCGGGATTGAGCGAGGCGCCGCAGACGGGGCCAGCCCAGAGTGCTGACATGGCGATCACCGCGGCCACGGCGGTGGCGACGGTGATCAGGCGGACCAGTGGCCGGGCCGACACATTCAGGATCGTGAACATCAGGATCGCAGTGAGCAACAGTTCGAAGCAGAACGCCTGTGTCTCCGATCCCGATGGCAGCGTGGCGCCAAGTGTGGCGTGCTGTTGAAAGAGCAGCCGGAGCACGCTGCTTGCCGCGATCGCCCCGGCACACTGGCTGACCACGTAGGGGATCACCTGGCCAGCGGGAAACCATCCCGCCGCGCAGAGGCCGCAGGTGACCGCCGGATTGATGTGCGACCCCGACACGTCGCCCAACGCCAGGATCATCGCCAGCACGACGAACCCGAAGCAGAGCGCGATGCCCACAGGCGTCACGCCGCCGCCCGACACGTCGTTGACGACGATCGCCCCGGTGCCAACCAGGACAAGGCAGAACGTCCCGAAGAACTCGGCGGCGAGCTTTCTTACCAGCGGAATGGGATGTCCGGGACCTTCGGTCATGGTGGTGGCGCCGTCCGCCTCAGGCGATGCCGGGCCAGCGGGCCTGCACGTCGCGGCCGGCGTAGACCGCGCCGTCACCGAGCGATTCCTGGATTCGCAGCAATTGGTTGTATTTTGCGATGCGGTCGCTGCGGGACGCCGAACCGGTCTTGATCTGGCCGGTGGAGAGGCCGACCGCGAGGTCGGCGATCGTGGCGTCTTCCGTCTCACCGCTGCGATGGCTCGCGATCGACGTGTAGCCCGAACGATGGGCGAGCGAAACGGCGGCCATGGTCTCGGTGAGCGTCCCGATCTGGTTCACCTTCACGAGGATGCTGTTGGCCACTCCTTCGGCGATGCCTCGGCCAAGCCGCTCGGAGTTTGTGACGAACAGATCGTCTCCGACGAGTTGCACCTTGCTCCCGAGCTTTTCGCTGATCAGCTTCCAGCCCTTCCAGTCGTCTTCGGAGCAGCCGTCCTCGATCGACACGATGGGGTAGCGGCTGGCGAGGCTGGCGAAGAAGTCGACCATGCCGGCCGAGTCGAGCGACTTACCCTCGATCGTGTAGGTGCCGGTCTTTGAGTCGTAGAGTTCCGTCGCGGCCACATCGAGCCCGATGAACATGTCCTTGCCCGGCGCGTAGCCGGCGTTGGAGATCGCCGCGAGGATCACCTCGAGGGCCTCGGCGCAGGTGCCGATGTGCGGCGCAAAGCCCCCCTCGTCGCCCACGGCCGTCGACAATTTCTTGTCCTTGAGCACCTTCTTGAGGGCGTGGAAGGTCTCGACGCCGGCGCGGAGGGCATCGTCGAACGTGTCGAAGCCCAGTGGCATGACCATGAATTCCTGCACGTCGAGCGGATTGTCGGCATGGGCACCGCCATTGATGATGTTCATCATCGGGGCGGGCAGCAGACGTGCCGTCGCACCCCCGAGATAGCGATAGAGTGGGATACCGCAGTGCTCCGCCGCGGCATGGGCCACAGCCATCGAGACGCCGAGAATGGCGTTGGCACCGAGGTTTTTCTTGTTGGGCGTGCCGTCGAGTTCGAGCATCAGTTCATCGACGGCGGTCTGGTCGAGCGCATCGCAGCCCTCGAGCTCCTCCGCGATCCGCGTGTTGACGTTCTCCACCGCCTCGAGCACGCCCTTGCCAAGGTAGACACCCTTGTCACCGTCGCGTTTTTCCCATGCCTCGTGGGCGCCCGTGCTTGCGCCTGATGGCACCGCGGCGCGGCCGAAGGCACCGTCGGCAAGGCTGACGTCGACCTCGATGGTGGGGTTGCCGCGGCTGTCGAGAATCTGGCGGGCATGGATGTCGACGATCGTGGACATGGAGGGACTGCCTTCTTGTGGGGGAGACGGGGAGGAGAGGAGGGACGAGACGGACAAGGTTGAAAGGATGCAATGAAAACGGTGCTGGCCGAGCAGAGCGAGCCCGGTACGGGCCTGCCCATCTCGCGGCAATTGTGCCAGCGTCTGCCCGACACGCAAGGCCGAAAGCGGACGTCATGGCTGCCGCGTGCTGCGCAGGCTATTCTAGGTGGGTTCCTGAACGGTTTGGTGCCTCGGGGACACGCACCAGCCCCCCGCGGCCCCTTCTTGAAGCCGAAGCCAATGTTTACCGGACTTGTTGAATCGCTGGGGCATGTGGTCGCGGTGGTCGCCGAGCCGCCCGGGGTGCGTCTGGTCGTCGAGGCGGCCGAGATGGCACGGGACGCACAGCTCGGCGAGAGCATTTGCATCAGCGGCTGTTGCCTGTCTGTCGTGCGGGTCGATGCCCCCCGGCTCGAGTTCCAGCTTGGGCCCGAGACGCTCGCTCGGACGTCCCTGCGACACCTTGCGGCTGGAAAGCACGTCAATCTGGAACGGTCGCTCCGCCTCTCCGATCGGCTCGGAGGCCATCTCGTCACTGGCCACGTCGATGGCCAGGGCCGTCTGGAAGCCCGGGTACAGGAGGGCGACTGGGTCACCTGCCGATTCACAGCGGCTCCCGCCCTGCTCGGCCAGATGGCGTCGAAGGGATCGGTCGCGATCGACGGCGTCAGCCTCACGCTGGTCGACGTGACAGGCGACTGGTTCAGCGTGGCGCTCATACCGCACACGCTTGCCTGCACGACCTTGGGCGGCCTCACTGAAGGGGATGCGGTCAATCTCGAAACTGATCTCGTCTTCAAATATGTCGCCCGCTGGCTGGAAGGAACCCGATGACCGTTGCAACATCAGATGCTCTGGATGGACACAATCCGCCGAAGCGCCAGGACGGCCCGGAAAGGCAAAACGCCCCGGCCGGCCCCGCGCGGCAGACGACGGCCTACCTCAAGAGGCTGTTCGAGCAGGTCGGTTTTCGGATCGATGCGCGGCGTGGCCAGAACTTCCTTGTGGACCTCAATCTGCTCGACGTCCTGGAGCGGTCCGCGGGCATCACTCCGGCCGACGTGGTTTTGGAGGTGGGCACCGGCACAGGCGCCCTCACCGAGCGGCTGGCGCGGGCCGCGGGACGCGTCGTCACCTGCGAGATCGATCCCCGGCTGGCACAATTGGCCCGCGACCGGCTGCTCAAGCTTGACGGTGTTCCAGGCGACGACACCAGCGACGACCTTTTAAATCGCGTCACGCTGGTCGAGGGGGATGTGCTGGCCTCGAAGCATCGGTTCGACCCGGCCGTGCTCGCAGCCATCGAAGAGGCCTGCAGACTGCAGCCGGGCGGCCGCTTTCGGCTGGTTGCCAACCTCCCCTACTGCGTGGCCACGCCGATCATCTCCAACCTGCTGGCGACGCCACGGCCGTTCGACACCGCGACGGTCACCGTGCAGCGAGAGATGGGCGAGCGGATGACGGCCGTGGCTGGCACCCATGCCTACAACGCGCTTTCGGTCTGGGTCGGCGCTCAGTGCCGCGGTGAGGTTGTGCGAATCCTGCCCCCGAGCGTGTTCTGGCCGCGGCCCAAGATCGAGTCGGCGATCGTGCACCTTGAACTCGAGCCGGAGCGGCGGGCCAGGATCGCCAATCTCGGCCGGTTTCATGATTTCGTCAGGGACGTCTTCTGCCATCGTCGGAAACTGCTGCGGGGTGTGCTTGTGCGCATGGCCGGCGGAAAGCAGAATGCGGCGTCAAGGGATGCCGTGGCCGGCGTCTATGAGACGATGGGCTTCGACGAGTCGGTGCGGGCGGAGGAGATTTCGCCCGACGCATTCGTCCGGCTGGAACAGGCATTTTTCTCGCGGAGGTCATGATGAAGTTCATCGAGATGAATGGCCGCGGGCTGATGAGCATGCTGGAACCCGCCGAGGTGTCGCCGGAGGCGCTCCAGCGGGTCGGCCTCACCGACACCTGCCTTGTCCGGGTGAACCAGCAGGGTGACATCGAAGTTCGACGGCACGATCGCTGGGACGTCATCGGAGGATTGCTCGGTAACTTCGAGCACCGCACCGAAAACGCCAGCGGCCGGACGTGGGCGTAAGGCACCGGCCGTGAGACCGTAATCGCCGCTGGTGGAACCGGGGGCTTGTATTGGCCCGTTCATACAAGCCCGGAGCGTCAGCGATGGGATCGCCCTGTTCCGTGCTCCTGTTCCTTGCTTCCGATCCCCCGGCTTCCGCCGGGGGCTTGTATTGGCCCGCATGCCCAGCCTGATCCGCACGGCCCGGCGATGTTCCCCGGGGCGGAAAAACTGCTGCAACGGCCCCATGCCGCAGGGTTGCTCGGCCGGAGAAGCCGACGCTTCCGGTTGTTTGGGCCAGACAGATAGACTCTGTTGGTAGCAGGCGAATCCTGCCGAAATCCCTCTGGTTCCTTTGAGGGCGGAGAGTTGTTTCCGGCACGTACTGGTGGGAGGCTCCACGGACAGTGATCCCCAATCCAAACACTGAAGCGACGATCGCTCCCACCATCGTGGATTTGCTACGGCAACGGGCGGCCTACCGTCCGCATGACCGGGCTTTCACGTTTCTCGTGGATGGTGAAAATGAAGAGCTCAACATCACCTACGCCGAACTCGACCGGAAGGCCCGGGCGGTCGGCGCATGGCTGACAAGCGAGGGCATGGCGGGCAAGCGGGTGCTCCTGCTCTTCCCCTCGGGGCTCGACTTCATCGCGGCGTTCATGGGCTGCCTGTATGGCGGGGCGATCGCCGTGCCAGCCTATCCGCCGCGTAAAAACAGGTCGGTCGAGCGGATCGAGGCCATCGCCTCCAACGCGGAAGCCTCCGTGGCGCTCACGACCCGCGATGTTGTCGACCGGTTCGATTCCCTGCGGGCAACCGCCCCGAGCCTGGAGCACCTGATCTGGAAGGTGGACAGCGAACTCGATGTGGCCTGGGCCGACCGTTGGGAGCGGCCGGATATCGACGGCAGCACCCTCGCCTTCCTGCAGTACACGAGCGGTTCGACCGGCACGCCGAAGGGCGTGATGCTCTCGCACGAAAACCTGCTCCACAACTCGCTGCGGATCATGCAGGCTTTCGAGGTCACGCGGAGCCAGCCGGGCGTGTTCTGGCTGCCGAGCTTTCATGACATGGGGCTGATCGGCGGCATCCTGGTGCCGCTCTACGGCAGCAAGTTGAATGTGCTCATGTCGCCCGTGGCGTTCCTCCAAAAACCGCTGCGGTGGCTGCAGGCGATCTCGAAATACCGGGCCACGATCAGCGGCGGACCCAACTTCGCCTACGAACTCTGCGTCCGGAAGACCACGCCCGAGCAGCGGGCCACGCTCGATCTCTCCAGTTGGACCCTCGCCTTCAACGGGGCCGAGCCGGTGCGGGCCGAGACGATCGACGCCTTCTGCGAGGCCTTCGCGCCGTGCGGGTTTCGCCGGGAGGCGTTCTATCCCTGCTACGGCCTCGCCGAAAGCACGCTGATGGTGACCGGAGGCATGAAATTTGAGCCGCCGGTGGTCCGGTCGTTCGACGCGTCGTCGATCGAAACCGGCTTGGCGATCTCACGGCCCGCGAATGCGCCGGCGGTCCGGCGGCTGGTCGGCAGTGGCCGGGAACTCGACGGTCAGGACGTGCTGATCGTCGATCCACAGACCTGCGATGCCCTGCCCCCCGGCCGTGTCGGTGAGATCTGGGTCAGTGGTCCGAGCGTGGCGCAGGGATACTGGAAGTGTGGCGATGCCTCCGCCGCCACGTTTGGGGCGATGCTGTCGCAGCCTGAACAGCCGTCGCCCGGGCAGGCCGTGGCGCAGTGGCAGCCCAATCCCGGCCCATACCTCCGCACCGGAGACCTCGGCTTCTTTGACAATGGCGAACTGTTCGTGGCTGGACGGCTCAAGGACCTGATCATCATCCGCGGTCGCAACCACTACCCGCAGGACATCGAGCATGCGGTCGAGGAGGCGAGCACGCTCGTGCGGGCCGGCTCGATCGCCGCCTTCGCCGTCGATGTGGACGGCCGCGAACGTGTGGCCGTGGTGGCCGAGGTCGAGCGCGGCAGGCGGGACGTCTCCGAGGTAACTGCCGCCTTCGAGGCGATTCGCAAGCGGCTGGCAACGGAGCACGAACTGGCCGTCGAGGCGATTGTGCTCGTGCGTCCCAACAGCATCTCGAAGACCTCCAGCGGCAAGATCCAGCGGCATGCCTGCAAGCGGCAGTTTCTCGATGGCACGCTCGAGGTGGTGGATCAATACATCGGCTGGCAGCAGCCCGCCGTGCCCGCGCTGGCCCCCGAGCAGCCGCGGCTGGCCCGTCAGCGACCGGTCGGTGAGGCATCGCGGAGCAATCGGGCCGACCGCGATCTGCCGCAGGAAATCGTGCAGGCTGTGTTTGAGCACGTCCGGCAGATTGCCAAGGAACGGGCCGGTCATCTCACGCTCGACACGAATATCGTCGAACTCGGACTCGATTCACTCGAGCGGATGGAGATCGTCGCCAGTCTCGAGGAGGCCTTCGGCGCCCGTTTCCCGGAACAGGTGCTCCCGCAGATCGAGACCTGCCGGGAGGTGACCGAGGCGATTCTCGATCACATGCCGGTCAAGGTCGCCGTCGCCGAGCAGTTGCGTGTCGGGGCCGACGCGGCCCCGGCGACCGGTGGTGAGATCCCCGTCGATGCCTACGACATTGCCCAGTTTCCCGAGGTCCGTGCCCTCGAGCAAAACTTCGCCATGATTCGCGAGGCGGGGCTTGAGAATCCCTACTTCAGCCTGCACGAGGGGCTCACCAACGACCGCACCGTGATCGGCGGAAGAGAGATGGTCAGTTGGGCGACCTACAACTATCTCGGGATGTCGGGCGAGCCGGAGGTGACTGCCGCCGCCAAGGCCGCGATCGACCGCTTCGGCACAAGCGTATCGGCCAGCCGGCTCGTGTCGGGCGAGAAGACGATCCATCAGGAACTGGAGCGGGAGATCGCCCGCTTCGTCGGGGCGGAGGATGCGGTGACGTTCGTGGGCGGGCATGCCACGAACGAGACGGTGATCGGCCACGTCGTCGGCCCGGGCGACCTGGTGCTGCACGACGCCCTCGCCCACAACAGCCTGTTGCAGGGGGCCGTGCTTTCCGGGGCCCGCCGGCGGCCGTTCCCCCACAACGACTTCGATGCGGCCGAGAAACTGCTGGCCCAGATGCGGGGGCAGTACCGCCGGGTGCTGATCGTGATCGAGGGCATCTACAGCATGGATGGCGACTTCTCGGAGTTGCCCAAGTTCATCAGTCTGGCCAAACGGCACCGGGCACTGTTGATGGTGGACGAGGCCCATTCGATCGGCGTGATGGGGCCGCGGGGCCGCGGCATCGGCGAGCACTTCGGTGTGAACCCGGCCGATGTCGACCTCTGGATGGGCACGCTCTCCAAGGCGCTCGGAAGCTGCGGCGGCTACATCGCAGGCTCGAAGACGCTCGTGCGGTGGCTGAAATACACGGTGCCCGGCTTCGTGTATTCGGTTGGCCTGCCGCCGGCTGCGGCCGGCGCGGCGATCGGGGCCCTGAGGCTCCTGCAGAGGCAGCCCGACCGTGTCGCGAAACTGCTTGCCAACGCCCGGCTGTTTCTCCAGTTGGCCCGCGACGCGGGCCTCGACACCGGCCCGTCGGGGGGATCGGCGATCGTGCCGATCATTCTGGGCAACTCGATGAACAGCCTGCGGCTGTCGCGGGCCCTCTTCGCCCGCGGTATCAGCGTGCAGCCGATCCTCTATCCGGCGGTCGAGGAAAAGGCGACGCGGCTGCGTTTCTTCATCACGTCGAGCCATACGCCGGACCAGATTCGGCGGACGATCCAGGCGGTGCAGGAAGAGCTTGCCCGCATCGACCCGGCATATGCACGCCTCGTGTCTCAGCGTCCGGTATCCGTGGCATGAGGACCGGGCTTCCGCTTCCCTCCCGTGGCGACAAGATTGCATCTTGTTGTGACAGCGGCCTTCCCCCGTGGCGACAAGATTGCATCTTGTTGTGACAGCGGCCTTCCCCCGTGGCGACAAGATTGTATCTTGTTGTGGCCCGGGACTGGGATACAGCAAGTTGAAAACTCGCTGCCACGATGGAGAAGCATCTTCTCTCCCCCGTGGCGACAAGGACTGCCACCCCGGCCTTCGAGCTAGTACCGCACCTCGATGCCGAAGTCGAGGCCGTTGGTGAGCACGTATTCCTGGCCACCCGACACGGGGCCGACGCTGTTGAACTCCGGATTGGGAACGTAGTAGGGATTGGGGACCCCGTTGACGAGTGGTGGGTTTTGGGGATTCGGCCCCGAAGTCTTGACCGTCCAGGGGTTCGTCTGACTTGCCGGCTGCGAAGGATCAAGCGGCGCCGCGAACTTCGTGGGCTTTTCCTTGGTGACATAGCCGGTGTTCGTGGAGGCCCGGGCGATGCTGCCCAGCCACATGCCGGTGTAGCCGGCATGCAGGCGGATGGCCTCGCTCACTCGGAACTGCGTGCCGAACCGCCATTCGCCGATCGGGGTGAACACAAAGCGATGCTCTGCGGAGTTGGTCGCGTTGTTCTGCCCGACCCCGTAGATCTGCAGAAAGAGCGGAGGGGCATTGAGCTGTGTGGGAGGGGTCGTCCCGCCCGCGGTCTGTGTTGTCGAAGGTGTGAACGTGGCCCGCAGGTAGTCAGCCCCCAGCGAGTTGGGGAAGTTTGAGCCGCGGTAGATGTTGTTCTGCCAGTTGAAACCAGCGGTGAACTTGAACTCGCTCGAGAATAGCCAGCGGCCCTGTTGCGACTCGAACTGAAGCGAGAACTCCGGCCCGACCATATTGTTGCTGGTGTAGGTCTCCCAGGCCCCAGTTTGGAGCGCCGTGCCCAGGCCCTGGCCGGTGAGTGAGTCGACGCCGGTGATGCCGAGCACATTGCCGGCCGGGCCGGTTCCCAGGCTCTCCTGAATATTGCCGCCCCCGATGAGCTGGGAGCTGCCAAGCCCACCGGTCGTGCCACCGCCGGTCGTGCCACCACCGGTCGTGCCACCACCGGTCGTGCCACCACCGGTCGTGCCACCGCCGGTCGTACCACCGCCCGTCGTACCACCGCCCGTCGTGCCACCGCCGGTGGTGCCACCACTGGTCGTGCCACCAGCTCCACCACCGATATTGAAGGCATATTGGTTGCTCTCATAGCCGAGCTTGTAACGCTCCGCGAACTGCATGAACCGGGGGCCCAGGCCGAACCGTGCGGTCGTGCCGCTGCCCCGCTTGCCGAGTTCACGGCGGATGATAGCCGCCGCTCCGACGCTCTGGATCTCCACGCTGTTGTCCTGCGTGAGCTTCTGCGAGATGAGGTGATCCGGCGGCGGGCTTTCCGATGTGATCGTCGTGGTCACGAGCGGCGTGGCCAGACCTCCTGTCGTTGATTCTGATGAAGCCGTTTCCTGCGTGAACGTCTGGGTTGGCGATGAGGCAGCGAATTCAGAGTTGGTCTGGAAGCTCTGGTCCTGGGCAACGCTGAAGTAGCTGATATTGACGCCGCTATTATCGTAGATCCAGCCACCCTCATAGCGATTGCCCCAGCCCATCCGGGTACGCATCCAGCTGGTATTGAGGTCGAGCGCGAGGGGATCAGATCCGAACGTGTAGAGGCCGCCAATGATGCTGCCACTCCCGCTCGTTCCGGAGGCGGTGATATTGGCGTTGTTCAACTGCACCACTGTCTGCGGCGAGATCGGACTCGTCGGGATGATGTAATTGCCGTTCTGCGTCGTGCCCACGCCAGCCACGCGGGGCGGCGTGATGCCCCAGTAGAGACGGTCGTAGTTGAAGAAGATTCCCTCGCTCGGCTCCGGGTAGATCTCATACTCCTGCAGATCCGGAGGTGAGAACAGCTGGAAATCGTAGAAGTCCTGATTCGGCAACATGGGCATCCAGTCGCCTGCATGGGCGGTGGAGCCGGCCGAAAAACAGTGCGCCAGCACGAGGATCAGGGCTGACAGACGCTTGAACCGCTCGTTCGTGACCATCGCTTGTAGTGTCCTGGGGAGCAGGAGCCGGTTTTCCGCCGATGCGGATTGCACCTTTCGTATCGGTCGTGCCGGTGGGCGGAGTTGACGAAAGTTGGCAGACCCTGACGAATACGCGGGATTTTTCTCTCCGCTGCCAAAAGGGTGGCAGACGGGGCAGGCTCGGGTATGTTGCAGGAATCCCGGTCCGGTCGCGTGGGCCCGGGTTCACTCTGGTGGAGGCCATTCGATGACGACCCCGTGCAGGCCGTGTGTCTCTGAGACTGTGAAACGGTCCGTAGCCGTGCTTGCCACGGCCGCGCTGCTTGCCTGGCCTGCCTGGCCACTCCCGGCGGCGGAGCCCCGGGCCGTTCCGGCAGAGGCCCCGGCCGTCCCCCAGCCAATTCCTGGGGAGGACGGCTTTCTGCGGGTCACCCGCGATGCTGCCCGGAAACCGTTGGCGCTGGAAACCGCCATCGCGACCTATGAGGAGACCCCACAAGCCGCCGCGGCCGCCGGCCGGCGGGAGCCGCTCGAGGTCGATCTCGTGGGGGCCGTCCATCTGGGCAGCAGGCAGTATTACGACACGCTTGACCGGCTCTTTCTGGAGTATGACGCCGTGCTCTACGAACTCGTGGCCCCGGACCATGCCCGTGTGCCGAAGGCGGGCCGCAAGCCGTCGGGGGCCATCGGCTCCGCCCAGCAGGGGCTCACGAAGATGCTTGGGCTGGAATTCCAGCTCGACAAGATCGACTACACGGCCCGGAACTTCGTCCACGCCGACCTGTCGCCGAAGGAATTCGATGCCGCCATGGCGAAGCGCGGCGAATCCTGGTGGACGATGTTCTCGAGGGTGATGCGGGAGAGCGCCGCCCGTGCCGATCGCGGAGGCAAACAGCCGGCGGCGGACGTGGGCTTCGGCGACATCTTCGGCATCCTGTTCGGGAACAATCGTGAACTCCGGCTGCGGCGCCTGATGGCGGAACAGTTCACCGACATGGAGGTGCTGACGGCCGCTTTTGGCGGCGAGGAAGGGTCGTCGCTGATCACCGATCGCAATGCAGCGGCGCTCGAGGTGCTCACGGAGCAGATCGCCAAGGGCAACCGGAAGATCGCCATCTTCTACGGCGCGGCACATATGGATGATTTCGACCGCAAGCTGCGGCGGGATTTCCAGCTTCAGCCGCGAGAGACCGTCTGGCTCGAAGCCTGGGATCTCCGCGATCCCGTCGACCGCAACTGAAGGCTTCCCGGGAGCGCTTGCTCTGCCCGATTTTGATCCGTGGGCAGTTGATCCCCGATAGCGTGGTTCCAGAGTTCGTGGTTCCAGACCGCGTGATTCAAGACAGCTTGGTTCCAAGCAGCGTGGTTCCCGCACAAGACGTGATCGTGTCCTGCCACGCCCGCCGGGGCGGCTCGTGGGTGCAGGCTGGCGGTCTGCCAGATGGCGGCCACCGCACGGTTCCAGAGGAGCCGCTCCTCGGCGGCTGCGGCCCAGGCATCGGCAGTGCGACGGGCTTCGGCCAGCACACGGTCGTAGCCCATCGCCGCCACGGTGTCGCCGATGGGATCAAACTCAAAGCTCCCCGCATAGCCATGATCGATCAGGGCAAGCGCCAGCGATTCCAGCGGCAGCGAACCACGGCCCACGGGAAGACGTTCCAGATCAGCCGTCGGTGGGCCAATCCGGTCGGCCACCTGCACAACGGCCGTCGCCGCCGCTAGTCGCGGCAGCAGCCGTGGCAGGTCCGGATCATCGCCGCAGTGCCAGAGATCGACGGCCAGACGGACCGCCGGATCGGCGAGTTCCTCGACAAGATCCAGGGCCCCGCCGACACGCGTGAGAAAGCTGCATCCTGAGGCTGCTGCGGGGTGCAACGGTCTGAGGGCGATTGTCACGCCCGCAGCGGCCGCGATCGGGGCGAGGATTTCGAGGGCCTCGACGAGCAGGCGGCGGGAATGCGCCCGGGTGTGTCCGCCACGGCAGCCGCTCTGAACGACCAGCACCGGAGCCCGAAGCCTGGCGGCGGCGTCAATCGCCTCAGCCGCGTCGTCGATACTTTCCACGAACGTGCGGCCGTCGCCGCCGGTGAATCCGCCTGCCCACTGGAGGCTCGAGACATGGATGTTTGCCGCGTTCAGCAGCGCCGCGACGGCAGTCGGCCCGAGGTCCGTCAGCTTGGCCCGCCAGAGCGACAGGCAATCGAAACCGTGGTCGGTGAGACCTGCGATCTCTTCGGGAAGTTCCCAGCGGGACGTCGTCAATTGACTGATGGCCACATGGAACATACTCGCGTTTTCTCCTGCACGCCGGAAGCTGGAACTCGCAAGCGCGAAAGTATGGGACGGTCGTCCGCGGACTGTCCAGAGAAGAAGGCGATGGCGGTTTCTGGCCGTGGGAACGGGGTATGGATGTCTGCCAGACCGCTGCTGGCATGCGAGATCTTTCAGCCTTGACAACACTGCAGGCAAGCGTCGCGGCCACACCTGAACAGTGATCAGTTGTCGGTGGATGCGGCGGGCAAGAGGTCGAGGCAGACGAGCCTGCCCTGCCCGCGCAGATAGAGATAGCCGCGGGCGATTACCGGCGCGGCCCAGCACGGGGTCACGAGCAGTTCGGCTCCCCTGCCCTGCGCCGCGGCCGCCGGGTCGACGAGCGCGGGGTCGACAAGACGGGTCCGCGACACTTCCTGATATGCCTCAGGCGATGCCTTCGCCAGCACCAGATCGCCAAACTCGCCGAGCACGATCAGGTGGCCGTCGGCCCACACCATGCTCGACCTTCCGAGCCCCGCCTCACTCCAGCGGATCGCTCCGGACTTCCAGTCGGCGCAGACGAGGAGTGCGTCACCCGCGTTACGTCCGCTCGAGCCGTAGAGATTCCCGTCGTGGAGCACCGGCGTGGCCCAATGGGCCCTGAGGCTACGGATGGGGCGGCTGCCGGCCTGATCCTGGCGGGCCGCTGTGAGGCCTCCCGGCCCGAGGGTCAACAGCACGCTTCCCGGGCCGTAGGTCTCCGACAGCAGCACCTCATTGCCGGCCACGACCGGGCTGGCGGCGACCACGCTGAAGAGTTCGTCGGCCCGCCACCGGAAATCGGCCTGCACGCCCCCCGTGGCCGGATCGACCACGAGAAACCGGTCCCGCATCCAGGCCAGGATGGTGTCGCGACCGTTGATCGCTGCGTGCACCGGCGTGCTGTAGCTCGCCAGCTGATCGCTCGAACGCCAGCGTTCTTTTCCGGTGGCGAGATCGAAGGCGACCAGACCGCTGTCGAGTCCCTTCACAAGATCGAGCCGATCCGGGGATGGCGGCGCAGCGTTCGGTCGGCTGCCACCGACGGGCACGACGACCAGACGGGTCTGTCCTGCATCAACCACCAGTGGGACCGCGGCCACGCCGAAGAAATTCCGAACGACGTGGTAGGCGGCAGAGGTGTTGACGTGCCAGCGGCTCGCGCCGTCGGCCAGGGCCCGGCACTCGAGCCGGCCCTCGGGCCCGAATGTGATCACGGCATCGCCCGCGATGACCGCCGCCGCCCGTGGCCCGCCGTCATAGCCGAAGGTATCGGCATAGTCGGTGGGATACCGCTCCTGCCAGAGTTCCAGGCCCGTTTCCGCGGCGAGGCAGCGGATCCGGATCTCCTTTCCAACCCGGTCGCAGATCACGCACCGGCCGAGCGCCACCGCAGGGCCGCAGTAGCCCTCGCCCAACTCGCCATGCCAGACAAGCCGCGGCCCGCCGGCCGGCCACGGCACGACCATGCCCGTCAGGCCGCTGCGGCCATTCCCCGTCGGCCCGAGAAATGCCCCCCAATCCTCGCCTGGCCGGGTCGAAAGGTCAGCCACGGCGGCGGTCTGCCGTGTGGTCGTCGATTCCGGCTGTTCGGCGGCACCCTGCCCCGTAGCCAGGGCTACGGCTGTCAGTGTGGTGAGCAGGAATCGCTTGAGCTTCACGTGAGGCATCCGGGATTCACAGGCTTGGGTATTCTCAGCCGCTGGCACTCAGCCGCTGGTATTTTGGAGCTCATGGGGTGTGGAGCTCGTGGAGTGTAGATCTCGACTATTTTAGCCCGCCCGGTATTGTGCGGGTCGAACTCCGTAGAGAATGTCACGAGAGACTATCACCCACGCCCCGTGCGACTCCATCCATGGCCAAGGAAAAGGAAATCCGTGTCGGTCCGCTGCTCATTCCGGCAGCGGCGCTTGAGTGGCAGTTTGCGCGGAGCAGCGGCCCGGGCGGGCAGCACGTCAACCGCACCAGCAGCAAGGCGATGCTCCGGTTTGACGCAGTCCATTCGCCGCACCTGCCTGACGATGTGCGTCGGCGGTTTCTACAGCGGGAGCGGGCCCGCCTCACCGGCGAGGGAGCGATCCTGATCTCCAGCCAGCGGCACCGCGACCAGTCGCGAAATGTGGCCGACTGTCTCGAAAAACTTGCGGCCCTGCTGGAGCTGGCATTGATCGTGCCCAAAACCCGCCGCGGCTCGAAAACACCCCGCGCCGCGAAAGGCAAGCGGCTCGACACCAAGCGTCGCCGGTCCGAAACCAAGCGGCTCCGCGGCCGGACGGAGGGCTGAGGGCAGCGGCGGGGCCGCCCTTGTTTCGGGCCAGACTGTGCCGGCAGGAACACCGGCGAATGGACGCTGGTATAATCTCGACGTGCGGCACCGACGCCGCTTGGATCGGCAGAGAAGGAGTGCGACCCATGGCAGCTTCCCGCGATATCGATACCCTCCTCAAGAACTGGGATTTCCAGCCCGGTGAGGTCAACGCCCGGCTGCTCAAGGCGAGAAACGGCCGTGAGGTGCTCCAGATGCGGGTTGACATGGGACTGCTGCAAATGGAGACCGACCTGCGGCCGGACGGGATGCGTCCGCACGGCGCGGAGACCTACTACGACTATCTGGTCAGCGAGGTGATCCGCGAGGGCGGCTCGTTCCGGCTCTCGAAAGAGCAGTGCAGCGAGGCAGACAGGGAGTTCGTCCAGTATTACCACCGTCGGCTCTGCTGGCTGTCGTTACGGGAATACACCCGGGCTGCCAAGGATGCCGATCACAGCCTCGCCTTCATGGATTTCGTGCGGGAGCACTCTCCCGACGAGGAATGGACGCTCTCGCACGAGCAGTATCGGCCGTTCGTGCTCTTCCACCGGGTGCAGGCCGCCTCCCTCGCGGCGCTCCAAGACTCCGGGCCAGAGGCGGCGATTGGCGAGATCAACCGGGGGCTGGGGCAGTTTCGGGATCTGTTTGCCCGCTACGACGCGGTCGAGCAGTATGACGAGGACGAACTCGTGAAACGGCTGAACGAGATGCGAGAGAGCGTCCGTCAGCGGTATGAAGTGGGCCGCACGCTCGATGAGCAGTTGGCCGAGGCGATTCGGGCTGAAAACTACGAGCTCGCGGCTACGATCCGCGACAAGCTTCGCAGCCCCGGTGAATGACGCCGCCGCCCTCTCCTGCCGATTTTGTCCAGCCGGTGCCAGGAAAGGTCCTCGCTGAGAGTCCCTTGCCGGTCGTAGGCAAATTTTTCAAGCCTGCATGTCACACTGGCGGGCCTGGGACGATCGCAACGACTCTGTGTAGGTTGGCCTGGCGAATCAGCGGTGTTTTCCCGCATGAATCCCGATTGGCACGCGATATGCACTGTATGTTTTCAGAGTCGATCCCGTTGAATCTTTTGCCGACGCAGGAGAGCCCCGATGAACGCAACCTCGAATTCCGTTCCCTCCGCCGACGTGGCACTGGCCCGGACAGCAGCCGGATCGGCACGGTTTGTGGTCAACGTCGGTGACACGTCCTGCGAGGTTCGGGCCCGAACGATTGCGATGATCACTGAGGTGCTGGGATTCGAGCAGGAGATGGAGGACGCGGCCGCCGATCAGGCAGGCCATGCGGCTGACGGCCGACTGATCGCCGATCTGCTCGATTCCCGCATGATCGCCCCGCCCCGGTCGCAGCGTCGCCGGCAACGGCACGTGAGTTCGCGGGCCATGTTCTACGGCGTAGCAGGCCGCTGATCGTCCCGAAGCTTGGGAAGAACCGGCCACTCGGGAAACTGCATTCGGGAAATTTGGCCACTCGGGACCGGCATCCTGCGAGGCCGGCTTTGGCCCAGGGCGGCAGCCCGACCAGTGGGAGGCGATCTGGTAGATTCGGCGGCCTCAACCCAAGGGGCCAGTCATGAATCAGCCGCTCACCGTACCCGCCGGACGCGATATCCGGCTGGCGGATTTCGACCCCGACTACCGCGAAGGGCTCGACCGCGCCGACGCCGAGGCCGAGACCCGAATCCACTGCGATGCACTCGACGAACTTGCCTACCGCCTGTTTGCCGAGGCGAAGCGGGCGGTCGTGGTCGTGCTGCAGGGCATCGACACGTCAGGAAAAGACGGCACGATCCGCATGCTGGCCAGCGGCGTGAGCCCCCAGTGCCTCGACGTCAAGAGCTTCAAGGCTCCCAGCAGTCTGGAACTGTCGCACGATTTCCTCTGGCGTGTGCATGCCGCCGTGCCTGCCCACGGACGGATCGGAATTTTCAATCGTTCCCACTACGAGGACGTGGTGGTGGTCCGTGTGAGAAAGCTCGTGCCCAAGGATGTCTGGCAGGAGCGGTATGCCCAGATCAACGCTTTTGAAAGACTGCTGCACGACGGCAATCTTGTCTTCGTGAAGTGTTTTCTCCACATCAGTCGGAAAGAACAGCGGCAGCGGCTCGAAGATCGGCTCCGTGATCCGACAAAGCAGTGGAAGCTGGGGCCGGATGATCTCGAGGACAGGAAACACTGGGACGACTTCCAGAAGGCCTACGATGACGCCCTTACCCAGTGCAACACCGAGCACGCCCCCTGGCACATCGTGCCTGCCGACAAGAAGTGGTATCGCAACCTTGTGGTCGCGAGGCTTGTGCGGGCGACGCTCAAGCGGCTCGATCCGCAGTTCCCTCCCTTCGATTCGAGCCTGCTCGCCAAACTCGATTGACGCTGCCGGCCGCCGTGGTCGGTCTCCACAACACGCTTGAACCTTACGCCTTGAACCTGGACCCTTGAACCTGGACCCTTGAACCTGGACCCGATTTCCCCATGAACGGACTCACGCCCCTGCTCGACCTCGATGCCTGCCGCGTCCGCCAGGAGCGGCTCAGACGCCACATGAACGAACGGTCACTCGACGGGGTCGTCGTCGTCGCGCCGGAGCATGTGCAGTACTTCACCGGGCACCGTTGGGATTTCCGATTTGCTCCGGTTGTGGCGTTGCTCGCCACGGGAGAGACGCTGCTTGTCTGCCCCGATAAACCCTTGGAACTGGAGCAGGCTGCCGCCACCGAGGTGCGAACCTACGCCGCGAAGCGCCGCTCCACGCTGCGGACCGACCAGCGTGAGGCCTCGTCACAGGTTCTGGGCGACTGGCTCGCAACGCAGGGGCGGCGGGCCCGATGGGGCGTGGAGTTCTCCGTCTGCCCGCCGCATGTCACACGGCTCCTGGAGGGGGCCGAGTGCATCGACATCGATCTTGAGCTGCTCTCGCTGCGGCGGCGGAAGGATCCCGACGAGTTGGTGCTGCTTCGACGGGCGATCGCCGCGACAGGGGCGATGTACGAGGCGGCTCGACAGCAGATCCGCCCCGGAGTTTCCGAGCTGGAGATTTTTTCAACGCTCCAGGCGGCGGCGGTGACGGCCTGCGGTGAAATGCTCACCGGCACCGGCAACGACTATGCGTGTGGCGTGAGGGGCGGACCGCCTCGGCCGCGGATCTGCAACGCGGGCGAACTTTATATTCTGGATCTGGGGCCCGCCTACCGCGGCTATTTCGGCGACAACGCCCGAACGATCGCTGTGGATGGCCGTCCCACGGATGCCCAGCTTTCGGCCTGGCACCACGTCTGTGAGAGCCTCTTGCTCGTCGAGCGGGCCGCCCGCCCTGGCGTCCGCTGCCGTGATGTCTACGAAGAAGTGCGGCAGTGGCTGGCCACTTCGCCTGTCGGCACCTGGTCGAGCCATCTTGGCCATGGCATCGGGCTTTTTGTGCACGAGATGCCCCACCTCAATCCCGAATGGGACGACGTGCTGGAGGTGGGGGACGTGATCGCGGTGGAGCCGGCCCTCTATGGTCCGGAGCTGCGGTGCGGGATGCGGATCGAGAACAACTACCTCGTCACCGAGGCCGGGCTCGAACTGCTCAGCCCTTTTCCGCTCGATCTCGCGGTTGACTGACGCGGGCTGCTGCTGCTTTTCGCCTGGGCGGCGGCAGGCTTCTTGATGCCGAACGGCCAGAGCACGGGCGGCGTGACGGCGGGGCTCGGCGGCGGGGGTGGAGTGTCGGGATAATCCACCCGGACGGCGGCCACGGCCATATTTTCCGCAGGCATCGCGGCGTCGGCGTCAGTCATGCCAGCGGTACGGGGCGTGCCAGTGGTGCGAGGCGTGGCTGCGGTACGGGGGACCGTGAGTCGCGCGGTGGCATCGGGGGACACGCCTGTCGCCGTGATGATCGGCAGGTTGGCGGCGGCGATCCGTTCCCCGAGCGGCCGGCGGCCGGTCGCTGCCGAGGAGCGGGTCGACTGCGCCACGATTGAGTAGTTCTCGCCGGCCCGGGCGTTGAGTGCACAAAAACTGGCAAGCGCGGTCAGGCAGCCGATCAGGGTGGCCTCGGCCAGACGCGAGTGGAACATGGTCGAACCTCATTCAGCGGGCGGGAAACAAACCGATCCTGGGGGTTGTATCGGTCGTTTACCCCTCCGGGCTTGTGCCGCTCACGGCTCGGAGGTGCCGCCGGGAGTCTGGAGTGGACTGGGATAGCTTGGGATAGTTGGGGATGGTTGGGCAGGCTTTGGCAAACACAGGTCCGATCGCATACATTCGCGATCGGCGGGTTCCCGTCTCGCCGGCCATGCCTTAGCCTGTTTCCCCCAACCGTTTTTTCCAGCCTGTCTTTTCCAGTGGTTCTTTTCATGTTTGATATTTCTGAGAGCGGAGCAGTCAGTATGCCAGTCGTCCAGGATGCACCCGTCCACGCCAACCGCTGGCAGGCCATGGCCGCCCGCGTGCTCTCGTCCGCCCCACTCGACCGCGATGATGCCCGGGCGATCCTGGAATCGTCCGATGTCGAACTGCTCGATCTCCTGGCCGCCGCCTGGCGGGTGAGACACCATTACTTCGGCAACACGGTGCAACTCTTCTTCCTGATGAACGCCAAGAGCGGACTCTGCCCAGAGGACTGCGGCTACTGCTCGCAGTCGAAGGTGTCGGATGCCGAGATTCCCCGCTACAACCTCCTGTCGGCGCCCAAACTGCTGGAGGCGGCCAAGCTCGCCGCCGAGCGGCAGTCAAAGACGTTCTGCATCGTGATTTCGGCCCGTGGGCCCTCGGAGCGGGAGATCGACTTTGTCTGCCAGATTGTTCCCGAGATCAAGCAGCAATACGACCTCAACATCTGCGCCTGCCTGGGGCTCTTATCACCGGAGCAGGCCCGCAGACTGGCTGCCGCTGGCGTCGATAAGGTCAACCACAACCTCAACACGAGCGAGCGGTTCTATGGCGAGATCTGCTCCACCCACACCTATGGCGACCGCATCGCCACGCTGGCCGCCTGCCGTGCCGCGGGCCTGCAACTCTGCAGCGGTGGCATCATGGGCATGGGGGAGACGCACGACGACCTGATCGACATGGGGCTGGAACTCCGCAGCCTCGGCGTGGAGTCGATCCCGCTCAACTTCTTGAACGCGATCGACGGCACGCCGCTGGAGGGCAACAACCGGGTCAGTCCCCGCGACTGTCTCCGCGGCCTGGCGATGATGCGGCTGCTGAATCCGGCGGCGGAAATCCGCATTGCCGGTGGCCGGGAGCTCCATCTGGGCAGCCTCCAACCGCTGGGCCTCTATGCGGCGAACTCGATCTTCGTCGGCGACTACCTGACCACGAAGGGCCAGTTGCCCGAGGCCGATTACAAGATGATCGCAGACATGGGATTCGTGATCACGCGGGGGCTTGAGTCTGCCGAACCGGTTCCTGCGATCGGGACATGAGGTTCGCGAGCCGCTGGCCACACACGAACCGTTGATTGTTGGAGTTCAGAGGCTGTGATCTCCATGATGACCGGTTTACATGACCAGCGTACGGCATGTCAACGAGTTGCAACCTGGTCTCACCACCTGGTCTCATGGGTAGAAATTTTCCCGAAGCGGCGGGACCCTCTGCCATTGGCGACCCTTGCCTGAAGGCATAAGCTCGTCCCAATGGAGGACGGGAAAACCATGTAAATGGCCGGTTCGCCACAGGGATCATCTTCGCGCCAGGGATCATCAGGAGATTTTATCATGTCCTCTGCTCGGCGTTTGCGGCATGGTCGTCGTCTCCTATCGAAAAGTTTGGCGGCGGAGCGGCTCGAATCTCGCTGCCTTCTCACAGCCGACATCATGTCGGGCATACGGCAGATCGACTGGGGAGGTGAAACCTTAACGGCCCGTGCCGATGGCTGGATCGTGACCACCGAGGGCGTCGCCCCACCGGTTGTCTCCGGATGGTCATCGCGGTCGCTCGGCGAAGGGATGTTTGCGATCACGGCGCCTGGTGCCAGCGTGTCGGATGTGACCTCGTGGTCGACATCAATCGGTGCACGGGGTTTCGAACCCGACCGGATTATCACGTCAGCCGCCCTGCCGAACGATCCGTCCTTTTCTCGGCTCTGGGGGCTGCACAATACCGGACAAACCGGAGGCGTGGGAGACGCTGACATCGATGCGGCCGAGGCTTGGAACGTGACCAGCGGTTCGCGGGCTGTGGTCGTGGGCGTGATCGATACCGGCATCGATTATCGCCACCCGGATCTGGCCGCGAACATGTGGAGCAACCCGGGCGAGACCGCCGGAGACGGAATCGACAATGACGGCAACGGATTTGTCGATGATGTCTACGGCTGGGACTTCGCCAACAACGACGCCGATCCCTTCGACGACGAGGGGCACGGTACCCATGTTGCGGGCACGATCGGTGCCGTGGGAAACAACGGCACTGGCGTGGCCGGTGTGAACTGGCAGGTGTCGCTCATGGCGCTCAAGTTTTTGGGCGCCGATGGGAGCGGCAGCACGAGCGCGGCGATTGCTGCCTTGAACTACGCCACGATGATGCGGCGGACCTACAGCGTCAATGTCGTGGCCACGAATAACAGCTGGGGCGGCGGCGGGGCCTCGACGGCCCTCACCAATGCGATCGTCGCCGGTGGGAATGCCGGCATCCTCGCCGTGGCGGCGGCGGGCAACGAGTCGGCCAACAACGACACGACCCCCTCGTATCCTGCGAACGTGAATTCGACGGCGGTCATTTCGGTGGCGGCCACCGACGCATCGAATCGTCTGGCATCGTTCTCAAACTATGGGGCTACGACCGTAGATGTCGCGGCCCCGGGCGTGGGCATCTATTCGACCACGCCCAACAATTCCTACGCGAGTTACAGCGGCACCTCGATGGCCACGCCCCATGTGGCCGGGCTGGTTGCCCTCATGGCGGCGGCCAATCCTCAGGCGACGGCGAGCCAGATTCGATCGGCTCTTCTTTCGACGGCCGTGCCCGTGGCCTCGCTCGCCGGCAAGGTGGCAACCGGGGGCCTGATCAACGCGGCAGCCGCGGTGAACTTGATCACGGGGACTGAGCCGCCACCTCCTCCTCCCCCACCTCCATCGGCGACGGGTGAGCCCAACGACTCGACTGGCACGGCGACCGCCATCACGCTCTCGTCTGGTGTGGCAACTGTATCGGGCACTGTTGGGGATGGCACCTTCTCGGTAGCCGACGTGGACATTTACGCCGTGACGGTTGCCGCCGGCGGTGTGCTCACGGTCGATATCGACGCTGCCACGCTCGCAACGCCGTCGTCCCTCGACTCGTATGTGCGGGTGTTCAACGCCTCCGGCACGCAGGTTGCGTTCAACGACGACGCCGCCGGATCGCTTGACAGTCTCGTCACATACACCGTGCCCACGTCGGGCACGTATTACGTCGGGATCTCGTCCTATGGGAACTCCTCGTACTCGGCAACGACCGCCGGCACTGGAAGTGCCGGAGAGACCACGGGCAATTACGCCGCAAAGATCAGCGTTGTGCTGCCGGCGCTCCCCGCCCCAACGGCCGACCTCATCGACGTGTCGCCAGATCCTCGGACCACATCGGTTTCGGCGGTCGTCGTGCAGTTCAGTCGCGCTGTCAGCGGTGTGGATGTCGCCGATTTTTCGCTGACTCGCAGCGGCAGCGCTGTATCCCTTGCAGGCGCATCGGTGACGACCACCGACAGCATCCGCTGGACGCTGGCGGGGCTTGACGCCGCGACGACTTCGGCAGGCAGTTATCTGCTCACACTGAATGCCGCAGGCAGCGGCATCGTGGCGGTTGACGGGGGTGCGATACTGAACACCTCGGCCTCCGACGCCTGGACCACGCAGGCGGCGACGCTCGTCGATGCCGGCGACACGCTGGCCACGGCTGCGGAACTCGGAATCACCTCGGGAGACATTCGGCTCTCCGGCCGTGTCGGAGACGGCTCCCGCGGCACGCGGGATGTCGACCTGTTCAGGGTGACGCTTGCCGCCGGCCAGACGATCACGATCGACATCGACGCCAGCACGCTTTCTGGTGGATCGACGCTCGATAGCTACCTCCGGCTTTTCAACTCGGCCGGCCGGCAACTTGCCGCCAACGATGACGATGGGTCATCATTTGACAGCCTGCTGACGTTCCGTGCCAGCACGGCCGGCACGTACTACGTCGGCATCTCGGGCTACGGCAACTCTGGCTACAACCCCACGCGGGCTGGGTCGGGCCGGGCGGGATCGACGGGCGTCTACCAGGCTCGGTTTGCCCTCACGGGAGCCACGGCCGGTGCAGGCGTCAGGATCGCAGGCTTCCGTGACACGAGCACCACCGCGAGGGCCTCGGCCTTCGCGATCTATGGCCTGAACTGGTCAGCGGCGGTGCCTGCTGCTCCTGCCACGGCCGCACGCCTCCGTCGGCTGTGACACCGGCTCACGCGTGCCCGCGATAGCTATTCAGAGCCCCTAAGAGGTGCTGATCGCTCTCGCCGTGCACGAAATGGCCGTTTCGTGCACGGAATCCTGTTCTTCTTGGTCTTCGAAAGCCTCATTCATTAGGTTAGCCCCACAACCAGTCTTCGTGTTTGATCCCCATCTTCTTTTTTGGGTCCTCAGCAGAATCTGTGGGTAAAAACGGGCCTAGCATGAGCCTGTTCCCAGGGTCTGCGATCGCAGCGTGGGCCGTCCGCAGTGGCTGGGCGAGGCAAGGAGTTGGCTGTGAGACGGCGAGGATCTTCTCAAAAGATCTGCCGG
>Ga0247832_1001691_pt1 | contig 37212 bp, 32 predicted proteins | sample LaCruzMarch2015__10_FD_192407 | JGI IMG/M metagenome (GOLD analysis project Ga0247832, IMG submission 192407) | Freshwater microbial communities from meromictic Lake La Cruz, Castile-La Mancha, Spain - LaCruzMarch2015_4m | ecosystem: Environmental > Aquatic > Freshwater > Lake | place: Spain... | reverse complement strand
TGGCTGCATCGGTTGAGTTGGTCGAGCCGCAGGAGCGCTGGATCACCGCAAAGGATGGCCACAAGGTGCAGTGCTGGACGATGCGTCCGCGTGGCGCTAAGGGTCGTTTGCCCGCGTTGCTTGAAGTACACGGCGGTCCGCATGCGCAGTACGGCCTGACTTTCTTCCACGAATTTCAGTTGCTTTGCGCGCAAGGCTACGAAGTGTGGTTCTCCAATCCACGCGGCTCAAAGGGCTACGGCATGAAGCACACCGCCGCGATCCGTGGCGCGTGGGGCACCAAGGACTGGACCGACGTACAGGCCGTCGCCGCAGCGATGCGCGCCGATCGCGGCATTGACCGCGCGCGTATTGGAATCATGGGTGGTTCATACGGTGGCTACATGGCGAACTGGGCCGTGGCTCACGATCATGGATTCCGCGCGGCCATCAGTGATCGTTGCGTGAGCAATCTGGTGAGTCAGGCTGGCAACAGCGATCATCCGGAAGTGCCGAACCGCTACTGGAAGGGCGCTGCGTTTGATCGCCCGGAAGCACTGTGGCGCGCAAGCCCCATCGCGCACTTTAAGAATGTTCGCACCCCGATGCTCTTGATTCATTCCGAAGGCGATCTTCGTTGCAACATTGAGCAGAGCGAACAAATTCACACGGCGCTATGCACGTTGGGTGTTCCGGTGCGCTTCGTTCGCTACCCGCGCGAAACCAGCCACGGGCTGAGCCGCATGGGGCCGCCGGATCTGCGGATTCACCGCTTACATGAGATCATTTCGTGGTGGAAACACTGGATGGCTTAGAAATTGGTATGTATCAGTTCCAAGACGCATTGGCGTCTGTTGCCTAGACTTTCCAAATGCCTGAACCCCGCCCAACACCCGAGCAAGTCATGGTCCATGTCCGCGAGATCCTTCGCTTTATTGGCGAGGATCCGCAACGCGAGGGTCTGCTTGACACTCCAGCCCGCGTGGTGAAAGCCATGGGCGAGCATTTTGCTGGTTACGGCGCGGACCCGATCGAGCCGCTCTCGCGCACCTTCGGCGAGATTGAGGGTTATGACGAGTTGGTGCTTCTCTCCAACATTCAGTTGCACAGTCACTGCGAGCATCACATGGTGCCGTTCGTTGGTGTGGCGCATGTTGGGTACATCCCCAATGGGCGCGTGGTTGGACTTTCCAAACTAGCGCGCGTGGTGGACATCTTCTCGAAGCGTCTACAGGTGCAGGAGAAGTTGACTGCGCAGATCGCCGGCGTGATTAACGACACCCTCAAGCCGACCGCCGTTGGCGTGGTCATTCAGGCCCGGCACTATTGCATGTGCTACCGCGGCGTGCAGCAGCCAGGCGCAATTACCACCACCAGCAAGTTGCACGGGACATTCCTTTCGAACGCCGCCGCGCGATCGGAATTCTTCCAGTTGATCACTTCCGCAAAGCGGTCCGAGGGCCTGTGAGCCGGATCGGTCTTGATGTGGGCGGAACAAAGTCGGAGGTCCTTGCACTCCGCGCTGATGGCAGTGAGGCGTTGCGCACACGAGTTGCGAGCCCGAGTGACTATGGGGCGCTGGTTGACGCCATCGCAGCGCTTGTTGCGCAGGCCGATTCCGCGCTGGAAGTTCGCGCCGCGCCGGTTGGTATCGGTGCGCCGGGATCGCCGAATCCGCAGACCGGTTTGCACCGTAATTCGAACCTCTTATGCATGAATGGCAAGCCGTTTGCTGCAGATATTGCCACGCGCTTGGCGCGCCCGGTGCGCGTGACCAATGACGCCAATTGCCTCGCACTCAGTGAGGCGATTGATGGCGCCGCTGCGGGGCAGGGTGCGGTGGTCTTCGGCGTGATCCTTGGAACCGGCGTCGGCGGCGGCGTGGTGGTCCGGGGCGATGTAGTGGATGGTGGCAACGGCATCGCTGGCGAGTGGGGGCACAACCCATTGCCGGGGCTCGGTGACGCAGAGGCCGCGGCGCATCGCTGCTATTGCGGCAAGAGTGGATGTCTTGAGCAGTTCCTTTCGGGACCAGCGCTTGAGCGTCGATACGCGCAGGCATCTGGCACGCAGCGCGCGCTCGCGGAAATTGCTGCACGCGCGGCGGCGGGCACTGATGCACACGCGGTGGCCACGCTTGACTGGTTCGTTCATGCACTTGCGCGCAGTCTTTCAGTGGTGGTCAACATCATCGACCCGCACGCGATCGTTCTTGGTGGCGGAGTGAGCAACATCCCGGGTCTTGCCGAACGCGTGCAAGCGGCGCTGCCTGCGCTCGTCTTCAGTGATGAGTGCCACACGCCGGTCTTCCGCGCCAAGTACGGCGATTCAAGCGGCATCCGCGGCGCGGCCATGCTTCCGAAATCTGTTGTTGGATAGTCCGTCACTGAAGTGCCGCCCGCCGCGATCCCCCGCATCACCCCGCAATGCGCCGAAGGCAACTTTGGCGCATTGCTCACTTTCAGTCTGCACTTCCTTGCGCGCGCCGCCGGAGCAGGGCCTTGAACCCGTTGTCGGACTGTGAAATCGCACACTATTTGTATGTGTATGACGTGCAAATTCTTAAGAATCACTTTCGAATTCGTGTCATCACTGCTAGATTTGCTCGCTCGTACACAGGCTTATGCCCAACGGGGCACTTGTTGAACGCGTTCAGCCATAGTTCATAGAGGAGCCGTTCCGTGAAGCCACTCCGTTCCATCTCGTCCTTCGCAACCACTGCCGCCATTTCGTTCGGCGTCCTGGCCGCTTCCCTTTCATCAAACGCCTGCGCGCAGTCATGCCCGGGTGATCTCAACGGGGACGGCCAGGTGAACGGCGCCGATCTTGGAGCGTTGCTTGCGACGTGGGGCATCTGCCCCGTGCTAGCGCCGACGATTTCCTCGGTGAATCCGGGCTACGGAACGCAGACTGGCGGCACGGTGTTCGTGATCAACGGTACGAACCTCAACGGCGCGACCAGCGTGACTGTTGGTGGGGTGGCGGCGACGATTGTCGTGGCAACACCCATGGTCATCACGGCCACCGCGCCTGCCAGCGCCACGCTCGGCGCGAAGAATGTGCTGGTCGTGACTCCGGGTGGGACGGCGACTGCTGTCGGCGCATTTGTCTACGGAGGAGGGGTTCCGATTTGGGCGACGCTCATTGAGTTTGCGCCCAACCCAGCAGTTGTTACCAACGCAACCATGCGCGCAGCGATCACTGCGACTGGCCTCGCGTGGCGCGTGCGTGATACGGCAACGCAGATGGAGATGTTGTTGGTGCCGCCGGGGACGTTCACGATGGGATGCACAGGATCGAATCAGTTTGGGTGTAACAGCAATGAGCAGCCCATGCACTCAGTGACCTTGACGCAAGCGTTCTACCTGGGTCGTTATGAAGTGACGCAATCGCAGTGGGTGGCGAAGATGGGGAGTAATCCGAGTTTTTTCCAGGGTCCGAGTTACCCCGACGCGGCGAACCGCCCGGTGGATGCGGTGTCATGGACCGCCATCCAAGGCTATTTAATCACGACAAATACGCGTTTGCCGAGCGAAGCGGAGTGGGAGTACGCCTGCCGCGCGGGTACGACGACAGCGTTCAACAACGGCAGTGGTGATGACGCCACTGTGGGGGAGATTGCGTGGTACGCGACGAACTCCGGCAACCAGACACATGCCGTTGGCGGCAAGGCAGCCAACGCACTTGGCTTGTATGACATGTCAGGCAATGTGTTCGAGTGGATGAATGATTGGTTTGGTGCATATTCGAGCGGCGCGCAGACGAACCCGCTTGGCCCGGTGTCTGGTACTTTCCGCGTGATCCGCGGCGGCGCCTGGGGCTACGACACGAACTACGCGCGCTCCTCGTTCCGCATCGGTACCTCGCCCGGCGGCGCGGACCCCAACCTCGGTTTTCGCGTCGCGAGGAACCCCTGATTGCTTTCCTTTCTTCTCTTTCCTCTTTCCTCTTCCTCTCTCCACCCTCACATTGATTTCGCGTTCGCGGCCTGACCCCGCGTCCCCCGCACCACTCCGCAATGCGCCGAAGGCAACTTCGGCGCATTGCTGATTTTTCAGATTTCTACTTCGCGCCCCTCCGCACTTGAGCGGTAAATGCCGTCCAGCACCGACTGCACCCGCCGACCAGCCGCAGCGTCCGCGTGCGCGGGTGTTCCGTGCTCAGCGAGTGCCTTGAACATCCGGTACTGCTCGTCCCAGGCATCGTGCTCCACATTGCTTGACGCAAACTCCGGCGTCAAGTCCGCCACCTTGCCGCCCGCCTCGGTGGCGATGGTGAATTGTTTTCCAAAGATCGGGAAGAAGCAGCCCCCCTTATCGCCAAAGACAGTGATGCCGTTTGCCATCTGCTTGTCGTCCACGTTCATGGCCCACGTGACATTGACTTCAATGGTGAGCCCGCCCGCGCAGCGCACCAGCGCAGTGGCGTGATCCTCAACATCGCAGACGCCCTCAAATTTTGGTGGCCCCGCCCACATGTTGGTGTAGACGTAGTCCTTCATGCGCCGCCCGAAGTTGGCATAGGTGACGCCGCTCACGCGCTGCGGCGTGGCGTTCCCCGCCAAGAACAGCGACAGGTCAATGACATGCACGCCCAGGTCGATGAGCGGACCGCCGCCCGACATGGCCTTCGTGGTGAACCAGCCGCCGAGGCCGGGCACGCCGCGGCGACGGTACAGGCTGCACTTCATGTGATAGATGTTGCCGAACGTGCCCGCATCAATGAAGTGCTTCACGTTCCGGCTTGCCGGTGTACTCCGCGAAACGAAACCCATCTGCAGGCGACCCTTGGTTCGTTCCAGGACGGAGATGATCTTGTCGCACTCCGCAACATTGAGGGCCATCGGTTTTTCCAGGAACACCGTCTTGCCGGCTTCGAGCGCCTCGCATGCCACCTGCGCGTGGTCGATGTTGGGGACCGCCACCACCACGGCGTCCACTTCTTTCATGGCAAGTAGCTCTTTGACGGACGCGCAGGCCCGGGCGGTGCCGTGCTTCTTACTGAACGCGGCGCCCTTGGCGGGGTTGACGTCCCACACGCCGGCGATGGGAATTCCGGCGCGCGTTGCCGTGTCCGCATGCACATTGCCGATCGCACCAGCGCCGATGATTCCGAGGTTCATTCCCATAGTCACGGAAAGATAGCCGCGTACCTGCCTCCGTGCGCTCGCACACGCGCCCGCTCCGTGCCTACTATCCGCGCATGTCTAGACCACGGACGGTCATTGTCGGCGCCGGCATCGTCGGCCTCACCACGGCGTACTTCCTGGCCCGCGCTGGTCGCGAGGTCATTGTTCTTGATCGCGACGAGATTGGCGACGGGGCCAGTTACGGCAACGCCGGCTTGCTTTCCATCGGTCATTACCCGCTCACTCGCCCCGGCGTCAGTTGGCGCGGTTTCAAGTGGATGTTCGACCGCAACGCGCCGCTCTTCATTCGACCGCGCCCCGACGCGGACTTGCTGTCATGGCTCTGGACATTTCATCGCCACTGCAACCAGCCATGGCTCGATCGCTGCATGAAGGAATTGTGCGCGATGGGTTTCCCCACGCTTGAACTCTTTGAAGAGATCATTGCGGTGGAAGGAATCGAATGCGATTACCGGCGCGATGGTTGGCTTGATGTCGTCCTGAAGAAAGAGAACATGGCGTCCGCCGAGGCAGAGGCGAAGACGCTGGTTCCGCATGGATATTCACACACGGTGATTTCTGGCGATGAGTTGCGTCGCCGCAGCCCGTGCTTCACTGATGAAGTTGCAGGCGCGGTCTGGTACCGCGACAGCGCGCATTGCAGCCCGGGGGATTTCATGATGGGGCTTGGTGCTGCATGCGCACGGCTTGGCGTGGAGATTCGTACATCGTGCACGGTGGCGGGTTTGGAGCGCGATCGATTTGGAAAGGCTGCGGGTATTCACACTTCGCGCGGCGAAACGATTGAAGGTTCAGCGGTCGTCATCACTGCTGGTGTGTGGAGTGACGCGCTCACCCGTGATATGGGGCTTGATATTCCCATGCAGGGCGCGCGCGGATATCACCTGCAATATGAGGGCATTCCGCAGTTGCCCTTCACCGGATGCGTCCTGCACGAAACATTCGTTGCCGTCACGCCAATGCATGAGCAACTTCGTTTGGCGGGCACGCTAGAGATTCAGCCGCTCGGTCGACCATGGATGCGTAACCGGCTTGAGATGTTGCCAGCGGGTGCGAAGCGCTACATCAAAGGTATTGAGCAGGGCACACAAGTGGCCGAATGGGCGGGGTACCGCCCGTGCACCTCGGACGGAATGCCGGTGATTGGTGCAGTTCCTGGTACGCCCGGGCTCTTCGTTGGTGCCGGTCATGCCATGATGGGAATGACGCTTGGGCCGATCACGGGCAAGGTGCTTTCTGACATGGTGATGGGCGCGCCGCCTCCACTCCTTCTGCCGATGGCAGATCCCGCGCGGTATGCGATCAATGGTGGCTCAAGCGCGCGCTACGAAGGATCCGCGCCGGTGAACGGCGCGCCGCGCGAGACCGCTGGGTTGCGCGGCTGATTACTTGTTGCTCTTGCTGTCCGCTGCGTTGCTGTTGCTTCCCGCTGCGTTGCTACTGCCAGTGCCGGCAGCCTTGCTCTCATAGCCCTTCAACTGTGCCGTGAGGTCAGCCACATAGTCAGCGGCAGTGGGGCCAAGACTCTTGGCGGTATCGATCGCGCGGCGCATGAAGTCTGCCGCCTTGGTGAAGTCGCCTTTCAAGCTCCATGCGTATGCCAGTTCCGCCAACACCTGCGGATTTGCTGGACCGGCTGCTGACGTCACATCAGTGAGCCACGTGATGGCAAGATCAACGCGGCGATCAGCCACGTCCGGAAGATGCAGCACGCTGGTTGCTACAAAGTTGCGAAGCGCGGGGTCTTCCTTGATTAGTTCCGCGCACAAGGCATAAGCAGCTTCGCTACGCCCAGCGACAAGGAGAATTTGCGCCTTCTGCACCTTGGATTGCATGGCTTCTTCGCCCGTGCTGGCGGCAATCTCTGCATCAATCAGTGCAACGGCTTTGTCCCAGTCCTTGCTATCGATCGCCTTGGTCATGTCATTCTGCCGACCCATGGCCTTCATCTCTTCGGCAACGGCGTCTTCGAAGGATTGCTTGGCAGTCTTGGGGTCCCATGTTCCATCAACGATCTTGGCAAGCGGCGCGTCCATTTCCATTGGGTGACCGATCCACTGCACCACGCCTTCCTTGACAATGAATGCGGTGGGAATACCGCCTTGCCCGGAAGCCTCCATGTACGCCTTGTGCGTGGAACGATCGGGATCAGTGGCCAGCGTGTAGCGAGCCTTCTGCTTCCATTCGTCCTTCTCCAAGAACGTTCGAACCGTCTCTACTTTTTCGTCACTGACGCCAACGATCACCACGCCCTTGCTCTTCATGTCCTCTGCAAGTTTGGTGAGGTGCGGCATGCTTTGCCGGCAGGGCGGGCACCAGGTGGCCCAAAATTCAATCACATACACCTTGCCGGGTTCAAAGAACGAGGGCTTCTCGCCGCGCACGAAATCGGAGATCTCTGGGATCGGCGCTTTGGAGCCGATGGAGAGGGCGAGCGTGGTTGGAGCGGCTGGTGCTGCCGGTGCAGCTTGAGTAGCAGCCTGCGCCTGCGAGATGATCGCGGCGAGAAGAACATGCAGCATTGGGTCAGTCCTTTCGAGGTGTCGGTCGATCCGTCACTTGCCGGTTGGTGCGCCGGCTGGAGGTGCTGGAGGCGCTGGAGGTGCTGGAGGAACAGGTGCACCAGCCGGAGGCATTGGAGCGCCCGGTCCGCGCGGTGCTCCCGGACCACCTGGTCCGCGTGCGCCGCCCGGGCCCATCGCGCCACCCGGACCGCCTGGTCCGCCCGGTCCACCTTCCATGCCCATCGACTTCATCATTTCGCCCTGCATTGTCTGAGCGAACGCGGAGTTAGCTTCTTCGATGGTCTTGAACTTGCCGTCCATGACCTCCTTGGCGGTCGAAGCGGCGGCGGTCTTGATCGATGCGCGCATGGTCTCGCCCATCATGTTGGCCATCATGGCCATTTGCGCGCCTTCGTCGCCCTTCATGCCGGATGACTTGTCAAAGTCAAACCACCACTTGCCATCGGCCATCACCACGGCGGTCGGCTGACCGGTTGGCTTGCCTTCGGCATCACTCGCCAAGATCATTGCGGCGGAGTCGCCTTCCATCTTCACTTCGAACTTCGCGCCATTGACTGGCACTGGAATCGGCATCGATCCAGCCTTGCCGAACTTCGTGGTAGTGGCGGTGACGACGGGCTGCATGTCTTCAATGAGAGCAGCAGCAACGCGGATCGAAATGTTGCCGCCATCGTTCGCTGAACGCATGGCGCGGACGAGTCGGAGCATCGCTCCTGGATCCTTGCTTGCATTCGGCAGGAAGGCGATGATTTCATCGGTACTGGCAAATCCCTCAGGAGTGATTGCTGGGAACACCTTCTCCGCAGCAGGGCTCAGCTTGGCCGCTGGACGAGCTGGACGCGGCGCGCGGGGAGCCGTGGTGGCATCCGGTGCAGCTGCTGGTGGAGCTGCGGGTGGAGTTGCGCTCGGTGCGCCGTCCTGACGGAACGAAGTCTTCTTGGTCGGCGCGGTGCCGCCCTCATACTTCTTGAGCGTCTCCTTCAGTTCGTCGGCCATATCGCCGTCCGCATTCTCAATTGCCTTCTTCTGCCACTCAATCGCCTTGGCCTTGTTGCCAGATTCCCAGCACGCGCGGGCCATGGTGTCCATGATCGCACCGTCTTCGCCCTTGCTTGCGGCAACCGCTTGCGTAGCAACATCCATGGCGAATGAAAGATCCCGGTCAGTGACCTTCTCATTATCAAGTACGAACCACGCCATCTGATTGAGAATCATGGCGTCATCGTTGTTGGCTGCGGCAACTTCGCGTCCGAGCTTGTAGGCATCGGCTGACTTCTTGGCGTCGGTGAGTAGCACCTGGAACTTGTTGGCCTGCATCGAAGCCTTTGCGCTCGATGGGGCTGCTGCAATATCTTCATCCATCATCTTGATGACGGCATCCCAATCGCCGGTCTTGCGGGCCTTCACCATGGCACTGCGCCGCGTCATTTGCTGGCGCGTCATGGCAATGTCCTTCTCAAACTCGACCTTGTAGTCGGCAGCGTTCCATGTGCCGGCAACGATCTTTGCCAGTGGTTCATCCATCGCCATCGGGTGGCCGATCCACTGCACCTTGTCGTCCTTGATGACAAACGCGGTCGGGATGCCATTCTGAGCGGCGGCTTCCATGTACTGCTTGTGCGTGGAGCGATCCGGATCAGTAGCGAGGTTGTAGCGCGCCTTCTGCTTCCACTCGTCGGTGTCGAGGAACTTGGTGACGGTCTCCAGCTTCTCGTCGCTGATACCAACGATGACAACCGAGTCCTTGTACTTCTCAGAAACATCGCTGAGGTGCGGCATGCTCATGCGGCACGGTCCACACCAGGTGGCCCAGAACTCCACCACGTACACCTTGCCTGGTTCAAACCACTTTGGCTCGGTGCCACGAACAAACTTCTCGATCACTGGCTTCGGGGCAGCGCTGCCGATGGTCATCGGCTCCGGCGCGGCGTCCGCCTTCGGGGTGTCTTGCGCCGTGACAGCAGCGGTGCAGATGAGAGCGAACGCTGCGGCCTGCGCGGAGCGCCAGGAGAACGACGAAAGTGTGCTTTGCATGATGTTGACCTGCATGAGTGGCATGGATGCGCCGTCGGACGCAATCGAGTGGGGCGAAGATACCACTCCTGCCCCTCATGCATCGCGCCTTTGGGGCAGCAGGCGTATCCTGCCGCCGCTCCTTGAGCACGCCCGAGAATCTCCCCTCCACCGCACTCTGCAACGCCATGTCGAACGCCCCCGCCAACACCGCCGCCGCCCGCATCATCGATGGGAAGGCACTTTCTGAGACCGTCCGCAACAGCCTGCGCTCGCGGATCGCAGCGGCGGGGCGCCCGGTTCGTCTTGACGCACTGTTGGTGGGTGACGATCGCGCAGCTGGCATCTATGCGATGAACCAAGCGACCACCTGCGCCGAGGTTGGCATTGAGTATGTCCTGCATCGACTTCCCGCGGGCGCGTCCGCTGATGACATCGCGGGTCGCGTGCTACTACTCAACGTCGACGATGCGGTGCGCGCGTTGATGGTGCATCTACCACTTCCTGAAGGCGTTGACACAGAGCGGATTCAGTCACTCATCAGCCCTGACAAAGACGTGGAAGGCGTCAATCCTGCCAACATCGGCAATGTTGTCTATGGCAGGCGAAGCCTTGTTCCATGCACGGCATTGGCCACGCTGGAGATGATTGAGTCCACCGGTATTCAGTTGCGTGGCAAGCGATGCGTGGTAGTTGGCGCAAGCAACATTGTTGGCAAGCCAATCGCAGTGCTGTTGATGCGCACCGAGGCGACGGTGCACTCCACCAACAAGTTCACTCCGGATTTGCCGGCATTGTGTCGCACCTGTGATGTGGTCATCGCTGCGTGTGGCGTTCCGCAACTATTGAAAGCGGATTGGATCAAGCCGGGCGCAGTAGTGATCGATGTTGGCATCAATCGAATTGATGGACCGGATGGCAAGAAGATCACTGTCGGCGATGTGGACTTTGCGGCTGTACGCAGCGTTGCTGGGTGGATATCGCCAGTTCCTGGTGGCGTTGGACCTATGACGGTTGCCATGTTGTTGCGCAACGTGGTCGACGCGGCGCTTCGCTGAGCGTTGCTTGCTGCAACGTCGCTGTCACGCCAGCAGTCGAGCCGCTTCTTCATACTTCGAACGCGTCTCGCGGAGTACTTCAGCAGGTAGTACGGGTCCGGGCGGTTCCTTGTGCCATTCGCCGCGCGCGACGCGTTCGAGCAGCCAATTGCGCAGGTATTGCTTATCGAAACTGGGTTGATCGCGGCCCGGCGCGTATCCAGCCACCGGCCAATATCGGCTGGAATCGGGGGTGAGCACTTCGTCAACCAACATCAGTTCGGCGGTTGGTTCGTTGTTTGCATCAAGCGCAAACCCAAACTCAAACTTCGTGTCCGCCAGGATCAGTCCACGCGCGCGTGCTCGCGCAGCGGCGGCCGTGTAAATGTTGAGCGTCATCGTTCGCAGGCGCTCGGCAAGTTCGCCACCAACAGCGTCGCACATGGCGGCGAAGGAGATATTTTCGTCGTGCCCTTCCGCCGCCTTGGTAGCGGGCGTGAAGATCGGCTCGGGGAGTTGCTCGCACTGGCGAAGCCCGGCTGGCAATGCGATGCCGCACGCCGTTCCATTCGATTGGTACTCCTGCCAACCGCTGCCCGCTAGGTAACCGCGCGCCACACATTCGACTTGCACCACCCGCGCCGCGCGGCAGATCATCGAGCGACCGGCAAGCAGGGCACGATCGGCATCATCCAGTGTCTGCAGCCGTGACACGTCGGTGGATACCAAGTGATCAGGAGCGATTCCCAGTGAGCGCAAGAATGTGAACCACGCAACGCTGATCTCGGTCAGGAGCTGGCCCTTTCCTGGTACTGGCGTCGGCATCACTACATCGAAAGCGCTGATCCGGTCTGTGGCGACCACCAAGATCTGCGGGCGATCGCCCGCCTGTGTTGGCAGCGAGTAGACGTCGCGGACCTTTCCCTGACGGCGACCCCCAAGGGGCAAGTGCGTTTCGAAGACCGCGTGTGCCGTTGTGTCTGTGCCGGGGAGGGCGTTCATCCGGGGCATCGTAATCACCCGTGATCTCTTCAGCTTTCTTGCTGCCTTTCCGCAGGCATGTGTCGAGCACCACCTGCTGCCCGGCTACACTCGGCGGATGCTTCGTTTCACGGTGTTCGACGAGGTCGGGCCGGCGCGGGATTGGCCGCTCGTCAATGCACACATTCTTGGCGTCGATGACACGGCGCTTGAGGGAGTTGTGACATTCAGTAAAGGGAAGATTGTCTGCAAGGCCGTCGATACCCAGCCGGCCATCGCTTTGTGCCTGGAGGTGAATGCGGGCAAAGCTGGCACGATGATGTTGCAGACGTGCCTCTTGGAGCAGCGCAACGAGCCGTACCGGTTATACGAGGAACTGGCGCGCCACCGCGTGAAGATTTTCTTAGAGAAAAGTGAGAACTGGAGATTCCTTGATCCAGCCAAGGCTCCCGAGGCGTTCGAGCAATTTGAACGTGCGCGTTCCATGTTTGTCACCGGCACAGTCGATCATGAGCCTTACCGCGCGCAGGTTCATCACCGCGATGCCTTGGCGATAGCCATGGATGCCAGTGAGAAGCTGGTGATGAAGCGCACCGAGTGGATGTTGCACCGCCGCTATGCCAAGCAGGGCGCGCAACGCGCACTTGGAGTGCGAGTGCCGGTTGAGAAGGCGCCAGAATTGTTGAAGTCCGCGCTTGTGCAAGACTTTGACATTTTGTCAGTGCCCACGCCGTGGCACTTGATTGAACCGACCCAGGGGCGGTTTGTGTGGGATCAGGTTGATCGATGGATGCAGTTTGCCAAAGCAGGCAAGCGTGAATTGATTGTCGGTCCGCTGCTTGATGCGAGCGCTGCTGGAATTCCTGGTTGGGTGCGTCCAATTATGGCTGATCCAGCAAAGCTGAAGGATCGCTTGCACGCGTTCATTACTGAGGTAGTTACCCGCTACGCACCGCTCAATCCGATCTGGAATATTGTCTCTTCGATCCACTTAAATGAGGCCGCCACGCTCTCGCCGGAGGCGATGGTGCAGGCCACCCGCATTGCTGCTGTTGCGGTTCGTCAGGTGCAGAAGAACGCGAAGTTGCTTGTGGAAGTTGGTGACCCGTTTGGTGACATTCCTCCGGACGCAAGCGGCGCCATGAACGCCATTCGCTATCTGCGATCGCTGGTGTCAGAGGGTGTCACGGTGGACATTGTTGGCATACCGGTGGTTGTTGGCGATGCGGCGCGTGGCAAGGGGACGCGTGACTTGATGCAAATTGCGGCCATGCTGGAGCGATTCACCAGCCGCAAGGAAATGCCTCCCGTAGTGGTCACCGCATGCGGAGCGCCCAGCGAGCCACACCCCGAACCGGGCGCTGGATTCTGGCGCCGCCCATGGGGAACGGAGTCACAAGGCGCGTGGGCTGGCATGTGTTTCCAGATTGCCATGGCCAATCCCGGCATCCAAGCCGTGGTGTGGGATCGGCTCCGCGACGATGCCGGGGTTGGCATCAAGAATGGTGGATTGTTTGCCACTGATGGATCCCCAAAATCGGCCGCCGAACGAATTGTTCGCTTTCGACGCCGCATTCGGATGCCCCTTCCTCCGCTGAATACAGACGTTGTCCGGTCCGCGGCTGAGGACAGTTGATGCACATGCTCATCGCAATACGCCGCCGCGGCGCCGTGGTCGTGGTGCTTGGATGCTCCCTTGCTGCATTATTCAGCGGTGTTTCTGAGTACTTTCGAGCGCCGGGACCTACTGTGATCGGTACGGATTTCATCGATATCAATCGCGCCTCGGCAGCAGAACTCTCTTTGCTTCCCGGCGTCGGTCCGGGTCTCGCACAGGCCATCGTGGACGATCGGGCGGCTCGTGGTCCGTTTGCCACTACCGCTGATATCGATCGGGTCCGCGGCGTTGGTCCTGCCGCCCTTGCACGGATCAGCGCGTTCATCTCCGCTCCCGCCTACGCTCCACAGTGATGTCTTCCACCAAGGATGCGTCGCCCACCTGGTTTGGTGGGCTTGTCGCCGCGAGCGCCATTGACCCACTCGTCAGCAATGTCGAGGCGGGCGGGGCATCTTCGTGCCGTGGTGCGGCGGGCAGCAGCACGGTGTTTGTTGCAGCGGCATTGGCGCAGCGCACCAAGCGCACCGTGCTCTTGGTCACCGCGCACATCGATGAAGCCGACGAAGCTGTTTCAGAACTGAACGACCTCTTTGCCGCGGGCGTTGGTCCGGAGCCGGTTCTCCTTCCCGCGCTGGAAAGTTCGCCCGGCGAAGGTGGTTCCGCCCTTGACTTACTAGCCGAGCGATTGACCGTGGTGCGGCGACTCATTGAGGGAAACGTTCCAGGAATTCTGGTAGCGCCCTTCCCGTCACTGATGCAAATGGTGCCTGATGCCGCACTCTTGCCACGGTTACTCCGTGTGGCGCGCGCCGGGCAGCGTTGCGTACCGCGTGAACTGGCCGAGTGGCTGGCCGATGCTGGATACGTACGCACTGAGGCGATCGAGAATCCCTGTGAATTTGCGGTCCGCGGCGGGCTCATCGACGTCTTTCCGCCGGGCGGGGCGCTGCCCGTTCGTCTTGACTTCTTTGGTGATGAACTCGAGCGCATCTTTGAGATTGACCTGATTACCCAGGCAAGTGATCGACGCATCCCGGAAGCGCAATTGGTTGGCGCCAGCATCTCTTCGTCACTTGATGACGCTGGAAAAGTATCGATTGCTGAGTTGTTGCCGCGGCAAACCGTGTGCGTCATTGCAGAATTGTCGGAAGTACTTGAGCAGGGTCGTGGCTACTGGGAACGAGTGAGTGACGGTCAGGGCGTGCTGTCACCGCAGGCGCTCTTTAAGTCGTTGGGCGCGCGCTGTCACGCGATGGTTGACATCAACGGATTTAGTTCAACCAATGCTTCCGATCGCGTCGTGGCGTTGCCGGCGATCACGCTTCCGGCCTTCGACGAAGAAGTTGCGCAGGCATTCGCAGAACTTGGCGAGTTGTCAGCGCGGGTGCCCACATCCTTATGCTGCGATACCGAAGGCGAATTAGCACGCGCGTGTGAATTACTCGGCGAACACGCCGGCTCTGCCAAGTTGGCGACGCTGCGCCAGCATGTCCATCGCGGATTCATTTGGGAAAGTGATAAGCCATTTGCTGTGGTTCCGCAGCATGAGGTGCTGCACCGATTTGGAGTGCGCCGCCGCGTGCAGCGGGTTGGTGCCGCCACTACGCGCGATGCATTCATGCAATTCGGCGCGGGTGATTATGTGGTGCACCGTGACCATGGCATTGCACGCTTCCATGGCCTGCAATTGATTGGCGGTGGAGAAGAAGAGTTCCTCACCCTGGAATTCGAAGGCGGCGCCAAGATCCATGTGCCCGCCTCCAAGATTGACTTGGTTCAGAAGTACATCGGTTCGGGCGCGGCGCGGCCAACGCTGGCAACCATTGGTGGCAAACGTTGGAAAGCGCAGAAGGAACGCGTACAAGAAGCGGTCCGCGACATGGCCGGCGAAATGCTGCGCATTCAGGCAGCGCGTGAGGCAAGCGCAGGCATTCGATTCCCGGAAGACACCCCGTGGATGCATGAATTTGAAGCAGATTTCGCATGGACGGAAACCGAAGACCAACTGACAGCGATCGCAGCAGTGAAGCGCGATATGCAATCAGCGCGCCCGATGGACCGGCTGATTTGCGGCGACGTGGGATTTGGAAAGACCGAAGTTGCCATTCGCGCCGCGTTCAAGGCGGTGGAGAGCGGTCGGCAAGTAGCGGTGTTGGTGCCAACAACCGTGCTTGCTGAGCAGCACGAGCGCACTTTTCGTGATCGATTCCGTGCCTATCCGTTTCGCATTGAGAGCCTGTCGCGCTTTAAGACTGCCGCCGAGAGCAAGGTGGTGTTGGCGGACCTTGCTGCGGGTAAGGTTGATGTCGTCATCGGTACGCACCGCATCCTGAGTAAGGATGTTGCGTTCGCGGATCTGGGTTTGGTGATTGTTGATGAGGAGCAGCGATTCGGTGTTGAGCACAAGCAGCGCTTGTTGGCATTTCGCTTGGCAGCAGATGTGCTGACTCTGAGTGCCACGCCCATTCCGCGCACGTTGCACATGAGTCTTCTTGGTATTCGCGATATCTCGAGCTTGACTACCGCGCCGCTGGACCGCCGCGCCATTGTGACGGAGGTGATTCCCTGGAATCCCCGGCGCATTCAGCAGGCGATTCGGCGTGAATTGGCGCGGCAAGGCCAGGTGTTCTTTGTGCACAACCGGGTGAATGACATTGAGAAAGTGGCTGCAGAAGTGCAGGCCATGGTTCCCGACGCGCGCGTCTTGATCGGTCATGGCCAGATGACCCCGACCGTGCTTGAGGAAGTCATGCTCAAGTTCATGCGTCACGAAGCAGACATTCTGGTGTCAACCACGATCATCGAGAGCGGTATCGATATTCCGATTGCCAACACCATGGTGATCCATGATGCAAACATCTTTGGGCTGGCAGAATTGCACCAGTTGCGCGGTCGTGTGGGGCGCTCCAAGCACCGTGCCTATTGCTACATGACACTTCCGCAGGATCGTGTCATGACTGAAGACGCCATGAAGCGATTGAAGGCGATTGAGGATTACTCCATGCTCGGCGCCGGATTTCGAATTGCCATGCGCGATTTAGAGATTCGCGGCGCGGGCAACCTCCTGGGCGCGGAGCAAAGCGGACACATCGCCACGGTCGGATACGAGATGTATTGCCAACTCCTTGAGCAAGCAGTGGGCGAATTGCGTTCGGAAGATCGTGTGGTGCCCAGCGACACCATGTTGGACATTGGTATCGCCGCCAGCATTCCGCGCGGCTATGTACCGAGTGACCTGCGCCGGATGGAGGCGTACCGCCGCATTGCCATGGCGAAGGATCCTGCGCAACTCGCCAAGGTGCGCGCCGATCTTGAAAGCGCGTACGGCGCGCCACCCGCGGCGGTGCAGACGCTCCTTGACCTTGCCGATGTTCGCCTCGCTGCCACCATCATGGGCGTGCGCAGCGTGGCGCGGCGCGAACAAGATGTGGTGTTCCGCACCGTTGATCCAGGCGCCCTTGAGACGCGGCTCGCTGGAATCCAAGGAACGGTTCGCGTGGTTGGCCAGCCTGACGAGCACGGGGTGGTGGACGTCTACCTCCGACCGGCGAAGGCGTTCTTGACGCCAAAGCCGCTGTTGCAAGTGTTGCGGCGCCGGTTGGTGGGGGAGTAGCAGGGCGCTCGCGTGGACTCCTGAATTCCTGTGTGAATCTCTCGGGAGCTTGCACAAATATCGCCTAAAAATGCGCCGACCGCGTGCAGGCGTGGAGCACGCGGTCGGTGGCTGTCGAATATTTGAGTCGACAGAAGTTAGTGCTGGCGGCGGCGGCTTCCGGTGGCGATGCTGCCGGCTGCCATGAGCAGGGCGATGGCGCCTGGTGCAGGAACAGCCGTTACGGGTGCCGAGGTTGCGCCGGAGACGACGACCTCGTCAAACTTCCAGGTGGCGGTCTGACCGGTCGCGTTGTAGCGCTTGCCGGAGGTGGCAACAAACTTGTTCGCGTCCGGCGCATGGATGGCCATGAGTCGGAACTGGAAGTCTGCATTGTTGTCGATACCAGCGATGCCGCTGAGGTCGAAAGTGAAGCGTTGGAAATTCTTGGTCGCCGTCACTCGGTAGGCACCATCGTTGTCGAGGCCGGTGGTGATGAAGGTGACGCCACCGTCGATGGAGTACTGGAATTGCGCCCAAGCACTGGAACGAACGCCGTTCTGCTGCAGGAAGCTGACGGAGATTCCATCGAAGTCAGTGGTGTCTGCGTCAAATTGAAGCCCGTCGTTACCCGAGCGAGTGGCCAGGCTGTCGAAGTTCAGCACTTCGAGCGCACGATTGATCACCTGGGTGCGCGCATTGCGTGACCTCTTCACTTTGCCGACGTTGGCGGCGCGGAGGGTGGTCTCGACCGCGTTACCTTCGCCGGTACCGATGTCGGCAATGGTGGTCGCGGCGTTGAAACTCCAGCTCGTTACAACGGCTCCGTGAGCGACGGTCGACAGGAGCACTGCGGTGCTAGCGATGAGGGCTGTTTTGATGTTGTTTGGCATGGTTCGTGTTCAAGACCTTCAAGGGGGAACGTGAGCACTGTCTGGAGGGAAAGCGTGCTCGTGGTCGCGGCAAGGGTGCCGTGACACCAAGGGAGGCGAGAACCATGCGCGGACTGTGTCACTCCGATTCAAATGAATGTGCGGATTTTCACAAGGTCCAAATAATCTTTACGATTGCTCAGGAAATACTTCCCATTCCCATAGATGTGTCACCGGGCGCGTCCATACTGATTGAAGTTCGGAAAGGCGTCATGCGGCGCCTCACGCATGGACGCATTGGGCGCGATGGCTTCGGAGGATCCGAAGTGCAATCGAACCCTGAACCACAGAAGGAGCTACACGATGGCGAATCTCAACAAAGTGATGCTGATTGGAAATCTCACCCGCGACCCGGAACTCAAGCACACGCCCGGCGGTCAGCCGGTGTGCGAGTTCGGATTGGCCGTCAGCCGAAAGTACCGGACGAAGGAAGGCGAAGATCGTGAAGAGACGACTTTCGTTGACTGCGAAGCGTGGGGTAAGCAGGCTGAAGTCCTCAAGCAATACATGAGTAAGGGCAAGCCAGTATTCCTGGAAGGTCGCCTGAAGCTCGACACCTGGGAAGATAAGGAAGGTGGCAAGCGCTCCAAGATGCGCGTTGTCATTGAGAACTTCCAATTCCTCGGTACCGCAGGTGGTGGTGGCGGCGGTGGTGGCAGCGGTGAGCGTTATGTCAGCGAAGAGGGCGGCTCGTCTGCTCGCTCTGGTGGACGTGGCGGCAACGCAGGCTCATCAAACGGCGGTGGAGCCGCGCACCAGCACGTGAGCGAAGAGGAAATTCCTTTCTGATCCCGGTGCGCCATGCGGGCGCATAACGGCTATCGGAACCACGATGTCCGCCGCGGAGGCCCCTGTGGGGCTTTCCGCGGCGGCGTCTTTCTGCCATAATGCGCGGCTCGCCTTGCTTCCGACTACGCGGTCGGTTGCTTTCCAAAGGTTGGGCCCCGAGGCAGCCCTAACTTGACGCGGCATAGCCGCAAAAGGACAGCGTTATGGCATCAAAGAAGATTGAGCTCCTGCTCAACCGCACCATCGAAAATCTGGGTCTCGTTGGAGACGTCGTCAAAGTGAAGCCCGGCTTCGCTCGCAACTACTTGCTGACGCACGGTTTCGCTGAGGCTCCTACCCAAGAGAAGATCGAGGCTTTGAAGGACCGCCGCGCGCAGGCGCAGGCTGAACTTTCCAAGCTTCGTTCGGAGCGCGAGGCTCTCATGGCCCGCATGGAAGGCGCCGCGATCAAACTCATCCGCAGCGTCAACGACCAGGGCGTTCTGTACGGCGCCGTCACGCAGCGCGACATCTCCGATCAGTTGGTGGTTGACGGGTTCATGGTTGACATGCGTGCGGTTCGTCTGCAGAACCCGATTCGACGCATCGGTCAGTACAGCTGTTTGATTCAGCTTGACCGCGACCTCAAGACCGAACTCACCATCGACGTCCTCCCGGACCGTGCCCTTGAGAACTTCACCGCAGCGGCCGCCGCTGCGGAGGCTGCTGAGGAGGAAGAGGCTGCCCCGGCTGCCGACGAGCCTGCCGCCGCCGCCGAGGCGCCAAAGAAGGGCAAGAAGTCCAAGAAGGACTGATCGCTCACTGATGGCTCGCTTTCCCTGCCTCCGGGTGGGGCCCTGCCTCCGGGCGGGGACGGATTCGAAAGGATCCGGGAAAATGGTAACCCCATAACGCGCCACCCAACCCGGGTGGCGCGTTATCGTTGATGTTTGTGGGTTGGCGTTGCCGGTCCCTCTTGACGAATTTCTGACACTTGTCGCTGAGACCTGTTGTACCGATGCCCACCAAAGCGCCGATATTGAATTTACGTGTGGAGCGCGCACCGCATGGCGGCAGTGCGAGTTCCACCCCGGCACCGCGTACGGTCGCGGCGGCTGGCATTTCAGATGTTCCGCCGACTTCCGCTCAGGACGAGCAAGGCGACCTCTCCATGACGACAGCAGTAGTTTCTAATCGTGAGACACTTCCGAGTACGCGCAGTTCCGTCACGCACAAATTTGCAATCAACGGGCATGAGGGCTATCTGACGGTTGGTCTGTTCGCCGATGGGCGACCGGGCGAACTCTTCATCAAGATGAGTAAGGAGGGCTCGACGCTCTCTGGCCTCATTCAGGGTTTCTGCCGTGCATTCAGTTTGGTTCTGCAGCACGGTCTCCCAGCGGCAGAGGCGGCAGAACGTTTCCGCGGCATGCGCTTTGAACCGATGGGCGCGACCAGCAATCCAGATATCCCGGAAGCGCTCAGCATTCTGGATTACGTGGCGCGTTACATCTTGCATCACTACGGTGAATGATTGACTACGCAGACCTTCGCGCAACTTCATCCGAATCTATAAACAAACAGGCCGCGCATCACATGATGCGCGGCCTGTTGAATTCACTGCGGATGGCAGGGGAGGATCACTCCTCGCTGGTGGCTGGGGCGTCCTCGCGGAGCTTGACCTCGTCGGCCGTGCGCTGCGCGGCTTCGACGTTCTGCATCTGCTCGTCGGTGAGCTCATCGTTACGAACGATGAGCGCGCGGAGCATCTTTTCACTGAGGCGGCAATCGCGCTCGATTTCCTTCACCTTGCGGGTGTCGGCGGTGAATCGGGTCAGGAAGTACACGCCGCGCTTGTTGCCCTTGACGTCGTAGGCGAGTCGACGCTCGTCCCACTTCACCAAACTGCACAGGGTGGCTTCACCCTTGGAGAGGCACTCCTTGATGTGGTCAATCGCTGCCGTCAGGTCAGCGGATGCTGCCTGCGGGAAGAGGAACATAGCCTCGTACTTTCCGTTTCGAATCTCTGTCGTTGTCATGTGGTTTCCTTGGTTGAGTGACTGTTGTTGCTATCAATGGCCGCGCCACGCGTGGCCTTGGTGTTGAAACGATTCATTGCCTCTTGGAGTCCCTTGCTCGCCCACACTTCAGCTGCTTGCGCGGCCTCCGTCATGGACGCGTCCGCCAGCGGTTGCTGGTCGGGCGAGAACTTCCCAAGCACGTAGTCCGACTGCGGGATACGCCCTGGCAGATCGATTCCGATCCGCAAGCGCGCCCAGTAGTTTGACCCAAGTTTGAGACCGATGTCGGTGAGCCCGTTGTGCCCGCCACTTGAGCCGTCCGGACGAAGCCGGATGGAGCCGCAGGGGAGGGCGAGGTCATCGACGATCACCAAGAGATCCTTGGAAGCTTCGAGCTTGAAGAACTGCAGCGCCTCCAGGACAGAACGTCCTGAGAGGTTCATGAACGTCGTCGGCTTGAGAAGAATGCACTTCTCGCCACCGATCTCCGCATCCGTCAATAGGCCGGCAAACTTGGACTTCGGTGCCGCGTCCGGCGCAAAGCGCCGGGCAAGGCGATCGATCACGCTGAAACCCACGTTGTGGCGGGTTCCTGCGTATTCGCTTCCGGGGTTTCCAAGTCCGACGATGAGCTTCATAGTTCGCTCTCTGCTGGCGTATCGGAGTGTTCATGCTGCTCGCAACACGATGTCTTGAGCTACTGCAAACTTCATAGGCACGATTACTTCTTCGCGTCGCCTTCTTCCTTCTTGGCGGTGAGCACTTCCGGCGTTCCGGTCTTGGAATCCACGGCAGCGGCTTCGCCGACTGCAGCAGCCTCTTCCTTGACGATCTGAACGCGGATCACAGCAGCGTCCGCATCGGACACAGCGGTGATACCGGCTGGCAGCTTGAGCTGACCAACGGTGAGGGTCTCGCCCATCTGTGAGAGATCGATCTTGATCTCTTCCGGAATGTCGCGCACCTTGCACGACACTTCGATCTGCGGCATGTCGTGGATGATGATGGCGCCAGGCTTCTTGGCCGCATCAGGCGTACCAACGAAGGAGAGGTGCACCTTGACGGTGACGACCTCATCGAGATTGACGCGCGCCAAGTCAATGTGAATGACGTTGTCGCCGAGATAGCCGAACTGCAGGTCCTTCACAAGAACCGTGTCAGTTGCGCCGTCTTCAAACTTGAGCGCCAAGACGTGTGCGCCCTTCTTGAGGGCATAAATGGTGGCGTGCTCGTTCAGGCTGATCGGCATCGGCGCGCTGCCGGCGACGAACAGGTTGGCAGGCAGTTCACCTGCTGCGCGAAGGCGCTGAGCGAATCGCGAGCCGAGTTTGTCGCGCTTCTTCGCGACCAGTACCGGAGTCTCCTTGGACATGTTTGATGTCTCCTTTCGGGGATGGAGTGTGATGGTGGTGTCAGTAAACAGTGATGTGCGCCCGAACGGCCGGGCGCCTCTTGAAATCGGAAGTCTGTTAGCGCTTCACGCCAATTCCATCGCGGAACATGGCGCTGACGCTTTGATCATGGTGAATGCGGTGCACTGCTTCGCCCAGTAGCCGCGCAACGGAGCGGACGACCAGCTTGTGCTCAAGTGAATTCAGGCGTTCGCCGCCTGGGATGGTGTCAGTAATGGTGATGCGTTCAATGACCGGCGTGTTGAGGCGGGTAAAGGCTTGGCCAACCAGCACGGCGTGCGTGCACGCGCATTCGCATGCGGTGGCGCCTTCGTCCATGACCACGCGCGCGGCTTCGGCAACGGTGCCGGCCGTGGAGATCATGTCGTCAAACATCAGGACTCGTCGGCCCTTCACTTCGCCGATCAAATTCTTGACGCTGACCTTGGAGCCGCTTTGGCGGCGCTTATCAATGATGGCCATGTCGTAGCCAAGCAGGTTGGCAAACATGTTTGCCACCTTGACATTGCCGACATCGGGGCTCACCACCACGCATTCGCCAAGTTGGTCGCGCAGGGCCAGATAATGCTCAGCAAGCACCGGGGCTGCGGTGAGGTGATCCACCGGGATGTCAAAGAATCCCTGAATCTGCGCGGCATGCAAATCCACGCACAAGACGCGGTCGCAGCCGGCGCCAGTGATCAAGTTGGCCACCAGTTTGGCGGTAATTGGTACGCGCCCCTCATCCTTGCGATCTTGACGCGCGTAGCCAAAGTACGGAATGACCGCGGTAATTCGCCGAGCGCTGGCGCGGCGTAGGCAATCGATATAGACCAAGAGCTCCATCAAGCTGTCATTGACTGGCGCTGATGTGCTAGCAACTACATAGCAGTCACGACCGCGCACATCTTCGGCAAGCTTGACGAGCAGTTCACCGTCTGGGAACTGCACGGTCTCTGCTTGACCAAGCGGCAACTCAATATGCTCACACATCTTCTGCGCAAGCTCGCGCCCGCTCCGTGATGCAAAGATCTTGAGATTGTCGCGATCCGTGGTGCTCATGCTCGTGCTCCGGCGTTGGTGGACGAACGACTTTCAAGAATTCGGCTGACTTCAGCAAGTTGTTCAAGCGTGTTCACGCTGAGGACATCTTCAGCGGGCACCGCATCCACCACACTCACGCGCTTGCCGTCGCGGAGCAGCAGCTCGAATACATCGGTGATGTAGTACTCGCCGCTGGCATTCTGATTGGTCACGCGCTTGAGCGCATCAAAGAGATCAGCAGTACGGAAGCAGTAGTAGGAGGGATTGATTTCGCAGATGGCGAGTTGCTCTGGTGAAGCATCCTTCTGCTCCACGATCCGTGCGAAATTCCCGTTGGAATCACGCTGAATACGGCCATATCCTTGGGGATCGGCAATCACGGCAGTGGCAAGCGTTGCGCTCGCGCCGGTCTGGCGATGGGTGTCAAGCAGCACTTGCAAGGTGTGCGGACGGATCAGCGGACCGTCGCCGCACAAGACCAGCGTTTCTTCGCCGAGCAGCCCCTTCTCAAACAGCGGTCGCGCCATATCAACGGCGTGACCAGTGCCCAGCTGCGGCATCTGCATGACGAATTCAGTGTTTGCTCGTCCAGCGAAATGCGCGCGCACAAGATCAGCGCCATGACCGATCACCAGTACGACTGGGGAGCATCCAACCGAACGTGCTGCATCAACAACGGCTTCCACCATGGGTCGGCCAGCCGCGTGGTGCATGACCTTCGGCAGATCACTCTTCATGCGCGTGCCCTTGCCGGCGGCAAGGACGATCACGCTGCGAGAGTAGGAGGCTGTATGTGTATGGATGCTCATCGATTGGCATTTCAAGACCATCGATGAAGCTGAAGGAACTGGCCCGCCAGGATTCGAACCTGGGCAAGCAGGATCAAAACCTGCTGTGCTACCGTTACACCACGGGCCATTAGCAACATCAATGATAAGTTGGATTGGGTGTTCGTATCAGGTGCGCGAGGCGCTTCTCCAGGGGTTCGTCAGTCCATACCCGTTGCTCGCTCAGAAATGAGCATCGCGCGGGGTGCCAAACAATCTGGCGCGGACCGGGATCACCCTGGCCGCGGCACTCTCGAGGCTGGAGCAGGCGGTCATGCCGCAAATGCCTGCACCATGCGGCGCCTGACCCGTGTCAGTCACCGACGGCCCATTGCTGAGAGACGGGAAAGTGTAGCGGATGTGACGATTTCTGTGCTCATGGCCTACGAATCTCTATCCTCTGTCCCCATGAGCACCGCGAACTCCATTTCCCCCAAAGTCTCCATGAACACCACGAACACCCTGGTTTCGCTCAACCCCGCCACTGGCGCGCCCGCAGGCACGGTTCAGACCACCCAGCCCGCTGATATCGGACACACCGTTGCACGCGCTCGGGCGGCGCAGCCGGCCTGGGCGGCGATGGGTCTGGAAGCCCGCGTGGCCATGATTCGCGCCGCTGTTCCGGATCTCAAGGCCGCGGCCGACCGGCTGGGCGAACTGGTAACGCTCGAAATGGGGAAGCCACTCGCTGAAGCGAAGGGCGAGGTGAATTACGCCATTGACATCCTGGGTGAAGAACTTGATGAAATGCTGCAAGCGCTGCGCACTGAGACGCTGACAGACGCACGCACCGTCACGGCACTTCACCATGATCCCTTTGGAGTGTGCGCCGCCATTACTCCCTGGAACTTTCCGATTCTCATGCCGCAGCAGTGTGTGATGCCAGGCCTTGCAGCCGGGAACACCGTGGTCTTGAAGCCGAGCGAAGAGACTCCTCTCTCTGCGGCGCTATGGGCGGAAGCACTTGGGCGGCATTTACCCGCGGATGTTCTGCAGGTCGCGCAGGGCGCCGGCGATGTTGGCCGTGCGCTTGTCCTGAGTGATGTTGATCTCATCGTGTTCACTGGCAGCCGCGCCACCGGGATTCGCATCATGCAGGACGCCGCTCTTGGCTTAAAGCGCGTGATTCTTGAACTGGGCGGCAAGGATCCGCTGGTCGTCCTTGCCGATGCTGATCTTGACGCAGCGGCTGCATTTGCCGTGCAAAACAGCTTCCGAAACGCTGGGCAGGTGTGCGTCAGCACGGAGCGTATTTATGTTCAACGCGCAGTCGCTGACGCATTTGTCGAACGCGTCGTTGCGGGCACGCGTGCATTGATCCAGGGCGACGGAATGCGTGAAGGCACGATCATTGGCCCGATGGTCAATGCCAAGCAAAAGGAAAAAGTGGTTGCGCAGATTTCCAGCGCAGTGCGTGCCGGCGCGCGCGTCTTGGCAGGCGGCCATGACGCACCGGGCAACTTTATTCAGCCCACCGTTCTTGTTGACGTCGATCACACCATGGACATCATGCGTGACGAAACATTTGGCCCGGTGGCATGCATCATGCGCTTCGATACGGATGCCGATGCCGTTCGACTTTCCAACGATTCGCCGTATGGACTTGGCGCGGCGGTCTTCGGCGCCGCGGCACACGCGGAGTTAGTCGGTCGACAGCTGACCGCTGGCATGATAGGAATCAACAAGGGATGCGGCGGCGCGCACGGAACTCCGTGGGTGGGCGCGCGCAACTCTGGTTATGGATTCCACAGCGGTAAAGCAGGGCATCGACAGTTCGCACAGGTGCGCGCGGTCAGTCATCCTGCGCCAGTCACCGCCCCATGATTTCGTCTGCTTGCCCCAGGATGAACCGAATGCGAACCAATGCTCCCGGCTCCAGCGGCACTTTCGCGGCGTGGGCAGCCACCCGCAGGTTGGCGCGGGTTCCTTCGCCGCCACCCTCGGCCTCAAGAACGATGCTGCAGTCGAAATACCGGTCGCCGTGGATCAGAACTTCGCGGGACTGGGTGATTTGCGCAGGGTGGATACCAACAAAAGGGAGCATGGGAAGGGAGAATAGTGGCTGCGATGGCCCGCCCGATTACTCCTGAACTTGTTCTCACCGGATACCTGCGCGGTGCGTTTCCGATGTGCGAGCCCGAATCCGGGCGCGTCGAGTGGTTCACGTGTGACCCACGCGCGCTTGTTCCGCTTGACGAACGATTTCGTATTGCACAATCGCTTTCGCGCGTGGTCCGCAGCGGGCGATTCCAAGTGCGGGTGGACACGGCGTTCGAACAGGTGATGGCCAATTGCGCCAGCGACCGCGGCCCGGACAATCGCAACTGGATCGGGCCTGAAATTACTGAGGTTTATTGCGAACTGCACCGGCTCGGTTTCGCACATTCTGTGGAGGCCTGGCGCGACGGCAAGCTGGTCGGCGGGCTCTACGGAGTGGCGCTCAAGGGCGCGTTCTTTGGGGAGAGCATGTTCAGTGTGCGCGGCGCTGGCACCGATGCCAGCAAGGTGTGCTTGGTGCACTTGGTGGATCGCCTGCGTCGCGGCGGATTCCTCGTCTGCGATAGTCAGTACGCCAACGACCACATGTCCCGGTTTGGCGTGTACGAAGTCTCTGCCAAGGAATATCTATCGCTTCTTGAGGACGCGGTGGAGACGGATGCCCGTTGGGATGTGGAAGGCGATCCGTTACAGGGTCGCTGAAGCGGGCACGGCTGGGGCGGCTTCGCGAAGGGCGGCGCTGCGTGTGATGACGGTGAGCGCTGCCAGTCGAGTGCGGGCATGGCTCCGTCCACCAAGAGTCATCACTCGCGGAACGAACATCGCTGGCGTGCGGCGGGGGGCCGATGCCTCAGCGGTGTTCATGCGAATCTGGGTCTTGGCTGCGAGCATCGTGGGTTCCCAAGGATAGTGCTGTCTTCCGCACAGTCAACCGGTTCAGTTGCAACTTCTGTCGAGAGAACGTGTTACGACAGGCAGAATCGTCGTCCAAGCCCATGGTTTCATGGATTATCAGACGTTAAACAGGAAGTGCGCCACATCACCGTCATGCATGACGTAACTTTTGCCCTCACTGCGCATGCGACCAGCTTCGCGAATCAGCTTCTCGCTGCCATGCTTCTCAAGGTCTGACACCGAGTAGATCTCCGCGCGAATGAAGCCGCGTTCAAAGTCGGTGTGAATCACGCCGGCCGCTTGCGGGGCAGTGGAGCCCTTCAAGATTGTCCACGCGCGAATCTCCTTGGGGCCAGCCGTGAAGTAACTCTGCAGGCCGAGCAGCTCATAGGCAGCGCGTGCCACGGAGTTGAGAGCGGGCTCGTTCATTCCAAGACCGGCAAGCATCTCGGTGCGATCGGCTTCGGTCAGTTCGGAAAGTTCGCTCTCAATCTTGGCGCACACCACTACCACGTTGCCGCCGTTGGCCTTGGCGTAGTCGCGCACTTTCTGTACCAATGGACCGGTTCCGTTGGGATCCTTCTCGTCAACGTTGGCTACAAAGAGGACCGGCTTGGCGGTGATCATTCCTAAGGATCGCAAAATGCGGCGTTCCTCTTCCTCAAGGTCCAAGCTTCGGATCGGATTGGAGGTATCTAGGCAGGTTTTGCACTTTTGCAGCACCGCGCCCCGGGCGATCGCTTCCTTGTCCCCGCTGCGTGCCAGGCGCTGCGCCTTGTCCAAAATGTTCTCGACCACCTGCATATCCGCCAGCATCAGCTCGGTCTCAATGGTCCCGATGTCGCGTAGCGGATCGACCGACCCTTCAACGTGAATGATGTCCGCGTCTTCAAAGCACCGGACCACATGAAGGATGGCATCCACCTCGCGGATGTGGGTCAGAAACTTGTTGCCAAGGCCTTCACCCTCGCTGGCACCGCGGACGATGCCCGCGATGTCTACAAGGCGGATGATGGCCGGCAGGATCTTCTGGCTCTCAATGTGGTGGCGGAGAATCCCCAGCCGCTTGTCGGGCACGGTGATCACTCCGACGTTCGGTTCGATGGTGCAGAACGGATAGTTCGCAGCCTCGATTCCTGCCGCGGTGAGGGCGTTGAAAAGAGTGCTCTTTCCGACATTCGGTAGACCGACAATTCCTGCGTCCATAGGGGGGGGAATGGTACGCTCTGCGAGTCAAGATGTCCCGCCCGCGGGGACCCGTGCGGCAGGACGCTGCGCGGATCGTGGAGCATCGCTCCACAACACAGATTCACCACGGTCAGGACGACCAATGGCTTCGGAGTCGGAATCGGATCGCCCATCGTCACTGCGCGGCACCTCCATGTTCGAACGGAGGATGATGGTTGTTGGCGTGGTCTTTGCCGTGGTCCTTGGCGGTATGGCAGCGAGGTTGTTCAGCCTCACCGTGGTCATGGGCAGCCAGCAGCGCGCACTGGCGGATAGCCGGCTCGACCGCAGCACGCTGCTTCCAACCGTGCGTGGCTCGATCAAGGACCGCAAAGGTCGTGTGCTTGCTGAGAGTGTCCCCAGTTACGACGTCGCCATCTTTTATCCCGCTATCAATGGCTCTTGGGTTGATACGCGAGCGATCGCTGCTGCGAAGAAGGCGACGGGTCGTGCGGCATGGAATCGCCTTGGACCCGCTGAGCGCGAGGAGCGCATTCAGGCGCAGCGACAAGAACTAGCAGCGGAACTTGAGTCAGTGTTGAATGACGTTGCAACGGCATGCCACATGACGTGCGATGAGTTGTCAGCGCAGATGGGCGATGTGCGGATGCACGTAGAGAAGAAGGCGAGCGCGGTATGGGAGGCCCGGCTTGAAATTGACCGAGCCAAGTACGGGGAGGATGCCGAGGGGCAGTTTGATGCGCAGCCGATCGCGGAACAAAGCGAAGCGCATGTCGTGAAGTCAGGCATAGAAACTGCAAGCGCCTTCGTACTGCGAAAGCTTGCAGATGCCCATCCGGGGACCATTGAAGTTCAAGACAGTACGCGCCGCGTCTATCCGTGGGCATCGGCGCGGATCGACTTGGATCGTTCCAGCATGCCGCGACCGCTTCGTGGCAGCACGCTGAAACTTGATGTGCAAGGCATTGCGGATCATGTGATCGGCGGGGTTCGTGATGAAGTGTGGCGGCAGGATCTGGAGCGTCGACCATTTCGCGTTGTTGGTTCCGCGGGCGATGTTGCGTTGGACTTAGGCGGCTACCGTCCTGGCCACGACATGGTGGGCAGTTACGGAATCGAGCGCACCTATGAGGATCTTCTCCGTGGCCTGCGCGGTCGAACAGTGCAGCGCCTCGACACCAACGAGACATCGCGAACCGAGCCGGTGCTTGGATCCGACTTGCAACTGACACTCGACGTTGCGCTGCAGGCGCGCGTGCAAGCGCTCTTCATGCCAGAAGTTGGACTCGCGCGTGCACAGCAGTGGCACTACGGATGGGATAACGACGGTACGCCGAAGCAAATGCCGTTGTCATATTTGGCGCCCTTGAATGGCGCTGCGGTGGTGCTTGATGTTGATACTGGCGAGATTCTCTCCATGGTGTCATGGCCAACCGTCGCTGCGGGGGAAGACTTTGATGACGCGGTACGTGCCGCACGCCATCCGTCGGTCAATCGAGCCATTGAGGGCTTCTATCCGCCTGGCTCGATCATCAAGCCAATTGTGTATGTGAGCGCGGTACGCAGCGGAGCATTTGGTGCCGATGAAGAAATCGAGTGCAACGGACACTTCTTTGGCGAGAGCGATCCATTCGGGCGCTGCTGGATCTACACGAAGCAGAATAAATACCTGACGCACAGCAAAGTCATCTCTGGACCGCTGGGCATGGAGGCGGCCATCAGTCGCAGTTGCAACATTTACTTTTACACCATCGCGCAGCGCATGGGCTTGCGCACGCTCACTGATTGGTATCGCAACTTTGGACTTGGCCAGAAGTTGGACATCGGTATTGCGCGATGGGAACCGCGATTGGATGAAGCGGGGAACATCGTTGGCGATCGACTGACGGGCGAACATCCAGGCATCCTGCCGTCGGCGCAGGCGATCGCCAAGATTGAATCAACAAGCGATCGCATCGTTCCAGTCATCGCTGGTATCGGTCAAGGTCCGATCGCGTGGACGCCCATGCAGGCAGCGAACGCCTACGCAACCCTGGCGCGCGGTGGAGTGATTCGCGATGCGGAATTGTTAGTCACACCAATTCCTGGTCGGGCGGCACGTCGGACCGGTGATCTGAAACTGAACCCGCACAGTTGTGAGCGCGCATTTGAGGGTTTGCGTCAGGCGGTAGAGGAGCAGCACGGCACGGGTAATCATGTGAGTTACGAAGATCGAAGGCCAGAGGCAATCATCAACGCGCCCGGTGTGGTGGTGTGGGCTAAGACCGGTACAGCACAGGCATCGCCGCTCAAGGTTGATGATGATGGCAACGGAACGATGGATCGCACGATTGCTGGACTGAATCACGCATGGTTTGTTGGCCTTGTAGGCGACGCACGCGAACACCGCCCGCGCTATGCGGTAGCGGTGCTATTGGAGCACGGCGGATCGGGCGGAAAGTCTGCGGGCCCGATTGCCAATCAGGTGATTCATGCGTTGATTGCGGAGGGTTACTTGCAAGGGGATCCGCAATCGCGCCCCGCGCGTAAGCCGTTGCAACCAATCGGTGCTGACGATATTGAGCCAACCGGAGGCGCTGGATGAGCATTCTGGTCTCCAATTCGCTGGCGCGCGGACTGCGCCGCGAGCGCGCGGTTGATACGCGCACTGCGGATCGGCAGTGGTTGCATTGGGCTTGGTTACCCGTTGTGGCTGGGCTGGGTCTGAGTTTGCTGGGTATTGCTGCTATTGGCACCACTGAGCCAGTGCTGGCGCAACGGCAGTTTGGATTTCTGATCGTTGGCATGCTTGCAGCGGCGTTTGTTGGTGCACAACAGTGGCGTTGGATGCGGCGTTGGGCATGGCTTCTCTTTGCAGTGAACCTGGCGTTCTTGGTGCTGCTATTGATTCCCTTTGTGCCAGACTCCATTGTGCGCCCACGCAACGGCGCGCGTCGCTGGATCAATCTTGGGGCGTTGGACTTCCAGCCAAGCGAATTGATAAAGCTCACCTGGGTAGTTGCCATGGCCGCGTGGATGCGCACCACGGCTCATGTGAAGCGCTTCAGTGGCATTATCGCCACCATGGTGGTGACGCTTGTTCCGGTGGGGCTGATCATCTTGCAGCCGGATCTTGATAGTGCGCTACTGTTCGCGCCGGTGCTGTTAGTGATGCTGCTGGCCGCCGGTGCGCGCATCAAGTACTTGCTGATCATTGCGTGCATTGCAGTGGTTCTGGCGCCATGCAGTTATCCCGTCCTCAAGAAGCATCAACGCGATCGCATTGACACACTGATCGCGCAGATTGTTGGCGATACGCGTCTCAACAACGGGAACGGATTTCAGTCGAGCCGAGCGGTCACCCTGGCGGCAGCGGGCGGGATTGTTGGTTCTGGCAAGTCAGAGTCTGGCGCGCTGATTCACTACAACCGGTTGCCCGAAGAGCACACGGACATGATCTTTGCGGTCATTGTTTGTCGCTGGGGGCTTCTGGGGGGCCTGGCGCTGTGGGCACTGGCAGCAATCTATGCATTTGGGGCATTCATGGTGGGAGTGCGCGCCGGAACCATGTTTGGACGCTTGGTTGCGGTGGGGATCGGTGCTATGGTGTTCCTGCAATTGATGGTGAATACCGGCATGACCATCGGCGTGTTGCCGGTTTCTGGCATGACGCTTCCGTTCGTGAGTTACGGCGGCTCGAGCCTGGTGTGTCTGTGGATCACCACCAGTGTCCTTTTTGCGGTGGCCAGCCGGCGATCAAGGGGCTTTGACCTCGACGCCTAAGATTCACATTTGATTGACGACCGTTCATTGCAACTTTACCTTCACTGACAACCTCAACCCTACAAGTCTCGCCATTCATACTGAATCAACTAATCCCTCAGCTGCTGATCTGCCTTCGTCTTCACCACTGCCGCCGCTGCCGCCCGTCCCGGCAATTCCAGCAGCCGTCACGGAAGCACTCGCCACCATGGGCATTGAACTTGAGGCCGGTGATGCAGAGCGGCTGCGCGCGTACCTTGAAGCGCTTCGCGATGCCAACACTCGCTTCAATGTGACCGCCATCGTTGAACCGGAAGCCATGTGGGTGCGACACATTCAAGACAGTCTGACCTTGGTGCCATTCCTTGCGAGCGCCGAAGCAAAGGCCGTGATCGATATTGGTTCGGGGGGAGGACTTCCCGGAATCCCGCTCGCCATCGTCATGCCTGAAGTGCAGTTCACGCTGCTGGAGGCAACTGGCAAGAAGGCGGCGTTTATCAAGGAAACCATTGCGGCCCTGGGCATTTCCAATGCGCGCATCTTGAATGATCGCGCTGAGACCGCGGGCCAGGACCATCATGATCACCGCGCCAAGTATGACGCTGTGGTGGCACGTGCGGTTGGCAAACTCAATGTGCTTGCTGAACTCACTATTCCATTTGCGCGCGAGGCGGGATCGATCTTTCTGATCAAGGGCGATAAGGCTGCTGAGGAAGTGGAAGAGGCCAAGCCAGCGCTCTACAAACTGCACACGCATGTTGTTGACTTGCACAAGACGGCTACCGGCACGGTGGTGGTCCTAGAGAAGACGCGTGCCACACCGCGCAATTACCCGCGTCTGCCGGGCGAGCCAAAGCGAAGGCCCTTGGGGTGACACTCTCTGTTGATATGTTGCTTTCCGACACCGGGGCAATCGCGCGGCGATTGTCCGGCTTTGAAGTGCGTCCACAGCAAATTCTGATGGCAAGCGCGGTAGAGCGCGCGTTTGAAGAGCGGCAGCGATTGTTTGTGGAAGCAGGCACCGGGGTCGGCAAGAGCTTTGCGTATCTGATTCCTGCCATCCGGCGCATTGTGGAACGCGGCGAACGCGTGGTGGTGGCTACCAACACCATCAGTTTGCAAGAGCAGTTGATTGAGAAGGACATTCCGCTTCTCAATGCGGTGATTCCTGAGGAATTCAGTTCCGTGCTGGTGAAGGGTCGCGGCAACTATGTCAGTCTGCGCCGTCTCAAACTCGCTAGTGAGCGCGAGGGTCGCCTCTTTGCGCATGATGAAGATCGCAATGACCTCCGGCGTGTTGAGAAGTGGGCGTACCACACTACTGACGGATCGTTAGCAACGCTTCCACAATTGCCGCGCAGCGAAGTGTGGGATCAAGTGCAGAGCGACGCGCATAATTGCATGGGGCGGCGCTGCCCAACCTTTGACAAGTGTTTCTATCAAGCGGCGCGCAGGCGTATGGAGAATGGGCAGCTGCTCATCACCAATCACGCGTTGTTCTTTGCTGACTTGGCCATGCGCGCCCGCGCGGGCGCTACGGGCGGAGTGCTCCCGAATTACCACCACGTGATTCTTGATGAAGCGCATGAGATTGAAGATGTTGCCGCAGAGAACTTTGGGATTCGACTCTCGGAGAGCGGCGTTCGGCATCTCTTGCGGACGCTTTATCAAGTGAGCACTGGTCGTGGCTATCTGAGCGCGATGCGCTCCGATGACGCAGCGGAAACAGTAATTGAAGATGCCATTCGCTGCATTCGTGACTGCGAAAGCGCTGCGGATCGGCAGTTTGACGCGCTGTGGCGCTGGCATGAGGAGTATGCCGAGTCATCAGGTCGTATGCGTGACAAGGATGCGGTGCGCGACCACCTGAGCGGGCCGATGTTGCAACTAGCTGCAACGCTGCGCATGTTGCGCGACCGCATCGCCAATGAGGCTGATCAGTTTGAGTTGAATTCCTACGCTGCGCGCGCCGAGGCGCACGCCACGGGTGCGCGTGATCTCTTGGCACAGGCGCTGGCGGGTTGCGTGTACTGGGTGGAGATCGGCAAGAAGCGACGCGGCGGTGAGCGCCCCAACATTACCGTGGTGTGTGCGGCGGTGGATGTTGGGCCGATTCTGCGCGAACATCTCTTTGCGCAAGACAAGGGCGTGGTACTCACCAGTGCCACGCTCGCAACAAGCCACGGCGACTTTCGGCACGCCGCCATTCGCCTTGGGTGCGACGATCCGCAGACGCTGGAGCTTGGCAGTCCGTTTGACTACGCGCGCTTGGTTACGCTGATCATCGATCGCACCATGCCGGAACCGAATCATCCGGACTATGAAGATGAATTGGCGGGGCGGGTTCTGAGCCACATCCGTGAGACGGACGGCGGTGCATTTGTGCTCTTTACGAGCTTTCGAACGCTGAATGCGGTCGCTGAGCGTATTGCCGATCGGCTTGTTGATGACAGTTTCCCGCTGCACATTCAAGGCATCGGCGTGCCGCGCAACACGTTGCTGGAACGATTCCGCACCGATGAACGCAGCGTGCTCTTTGGCGTCGCCAGTTTCTGGCAGGGTGTTGATGTGCGCGGTCGGGCGTTGCGCAATGTGATCATTACGCGGCTTCCCTTTGAGGTGCCGGATCGACCGATCGTTCAAGCTCGCCATGAATTGATTGAATCGCGCGGGGGCAAGCCATTCTCGGAAGACTCACTTCCGCGCGCCGTGCTGCGCTTCAAGCAGGGTTTCGGTCGGCTGGTCCGTAGTTCCACTGATGAGGGCAGGGTGGTGGTACTTGACCCACGCATCCTCACCAAACGGTACGGGCGCATGTTCCTGGATGCACTCCCGGATGGAATTGTGGCGAGGGTGGAAGAGTGATCGGCGTTGGGGGCTGACGTATCACTGCTGTCGGTCGGGTGACGTCTACCGCTACTGCATGACTTTGCCAAGCATCACTACCGTTCTCCGTACGCCGTCCATGTCACAGGCATCAGGAATTCGACCCCATTCGGTGAATCCGCGCGAACCGAACAGACGCACGCTCGCCTCGTTGTGAGCGAAGCAGAGAGCGATGATGCGGTCGATGCCACACTCGGTGGTGCGCGCCAGTAGGGCATCAAGCATCACTCTGCCCACGCCTCGGCCGACGGCTGACGGATCCACATAGACGCTCACTTCAGCAGTGGGTGCATAGGCCGCGCGATCCTTGAAGTTGGTGAACGCGCCCCACGCGATGACTCTTCCGGACTCTTCCATGGCCAGAACGGGTCGCGTGGCGTGGTCCCGCTGGTCCCACCACGCTTGGCGAGCAGGAAGTTGTTGCGGCGTCAGGTCCGCGGTGGACATGTGCGCAGGAATCGACGCGTTGTATATCGCCAGAATGCCTGGAAGATCGGCGCGTGTGGCAGGGCGTGGAGCGGAGTGCGTCATGAGTGTTGTTGTTCGAGCGCGATGGGTAGTGACCCTGCCTTGAGCACGCGTACTATATTCGTATGAAGGTCATCGGAATCGTGTTGACGTGCGCATGCTTGGCTCCGCAAACGCAGCCAGCCACTCAACCGCCAAATCGAACCTCCGATGCGCCAAACAGTGCGAGTGCCAGCACCGGCGCCAGCGTTTCCAAGCGGGAATGGACGGTGGACGGCGTGGTTCGCACGGCACTGGTGTGCCTTCCACCCGCGGCCAACCGAACGGCTGAGACGCCCCTAGTGTTCTGTTGGCACGGTCACGGCGGTACCGCAGTGCATTCCCGCGCAACCGCGGCATTTGAAATCGCGTGGCCTGAGGCAATCGTTGTGTATCCGCAAGGATTGAAGACCGCGAGCCCGCTTGTTGACCCGGAAGGGAAGAAGTCTGGTTGGCAAACCGCTGCTGGCAATAACGGAGACCGTGATATCAAGTTGTACGACGCCATGATGGACTCGTTGCGTACGGAGTACAAACTTGACGGACGACACACTTACTGCGCTGGACATTCAAACGGTGGGGCCTTCAGTTACTTGTTGTGGCAGACGCGCGGTGTCACGCTCGCGGCCATCGGACCGGTGGCTGGCGCGTATTTGAAGCCGACCGCGGACATCAAACCGTTACCGGTGATTCATGTAGCGGGCAAGGATGACCCCATAGTGAAGTTCTCGTGGCAGGAGCGAACGTTCGTCAATGTCCGCGCTGCGAATGCGTGCACAAGTGAAGGCAAGCCGTGGGCAACCGAGGGTGGTCTCACTGCAACGCTCTATGAATCGAGCAAGAGCGCACCACTGGTGACCGTCATTCATGAAGGTGGTCACGAGTTTCCGAAGGGCGCGACTGCACTGATTACTCGTTTTTTCAAGGACCACGCGCAGCCGGCGGTCACTGCACCTGTGCCGAAGTAAATGCACGCCAGACGCTGCAGCGCCAGGCCTTTACGTGTGCTGGAGTGAATTGGACGTTGCCGACGTTTGGTTGGTCGGGTCGTTGAGCGTGCTGTCGGTGCCACCTGATCCGTCGGTGTCATCGGTTCCGCCGGTTCCATCCACACCACCCATTCCATCCGCACCACCGATGCTATCGAGCCCATCGAGGCCATCGTTGCCGTTCGCCGCCGCTGGCACGGCCTTTCCAACCAGCCACATCGCTCGCTCGAAGAGTGCCAGCGTGTATTGCAGCCCAGGTCGAGCGCCGTGTGACGTTGACGCTGCGATGTCTGCTCGCAGCTGTTCCATGAGGTCGCCGCGGTCGCTGACAATCATGAGCAACATGGAAACATCGCTCGGTACCCGACTGCGATCGCACTCCACCAGTCGCGAGAGCACCAAGTGCAGTCCTTCCGTCATCCCAAACAGCAGCGCGTTGCCGTCGGAATCGCTCCCTGTCTCACTCGACCGGCGTTCATCGAGTGATGCTCGGGCAAAGTGTGCGACCTCGGTGACTAGCTGATCCACTGCGCGTTGCTTAATGTCTAACGCCAGCAATTGCTCAGCGTCTTGTCGATCAAGCCGCGTCTGCGAAAGTTCCCGGAGCGCATGGTGGATCTCAGCGCCCAGTGACTTGCACGACTCCGCCATGTGGTTGCATTCCGCCATGGTCCGCTCGCCATCAGAACGCACGCAGTCAAGAATGTCAGGAAGTCGCTCGAGAATGCGCGCTTGCTCGCGAGCAATCATGTCCAAGAAACTGGTGGGATCGACACCCGCTCCCTGGTCGATGTACATCGGCGTGGCAAGATTCTGCGCGTCCGTTGGCGGGCTCAGTCGGTTCAGCCATTGCGTCCAACGGCTGCCACACAGTTCCGCAATTCCAACGCAAAGCGATTGCTGCACCACGTACACGATCGCCAGCATGCGGCTTGAGTCCGAGGTGATGGTGTTACGAATCAGATCCATCAGGCTTGGCAGGCCCGTCAACTTTGTCGTCAGAATTTCAAGCGCCAATATGGCGCCCGCAGCGGAGTTGATGATCGCTTGGAAATACGCAAGTTGTCGGGGGAGGCCATGTGAACTGCGGCCCATCAGCAGCACCGTTGCACCGACACCCACACCGGCGCCG
>Ga0247832_1001686_pt1 | contig 37299 bp, 36 predicted proteins | sample LaCruzMarch2015__10_FD_192407 | JGI IMG/M metagenome (GOLD analysis project Ga0247832, IMG submission 192407) | Freshwater microbial communities from meromictic Lake La Cruz, Castile-La Mancha, Spain - LaCruzMarch2015_4m | ecosystem: Environmental > Aquatic > Freshwater > Lake | place: Spain... | reverse complement strand
GCACAACGCACAACGCTGAACCTGCCATGAACGTCATCGAAATTCAAAGCTTCGGCGCCCCTGAAGTGCTGGTGCCCGGCACCCGTCCTGAGCCTGTGGCCGGGGCAGGGGAGTTGCTCATTCGCGTTTCGGCCAGCGGCATCAACCGCCCCGATGTGCTGCAACGCACCGGCAATTACCCCGTGCCACCGGGTGCCTCGGACATTCCGGGTCTGGAGGTCGCAGGCGTGGTGGTGTCGGGTGATGCGGCGGCCATGGCCGAAGCAGGATTTGCAGTGGGCGACCGTATCTGCGCTTTGGTAGCGGGTGGTGGTTATGCGCAACTGTGCGTGGCACCGGTGGCCCAGTGTTTGCCAATCCCCAAAGGCTTGACGGATACCGAAGCTGCTTCGCTGCCTGAGACATTTTTTACCGTGTGGAGCAATGTGTTTGACCGTGGGCGTTTGCAAGCGGGTGAGACCCTGTTGATCCAGGGCGGCACCAGCGGCATCGGCGTCACAGCCATCCAGATGGCCAAGGCGGCTGGCGCTAAAGTGATTGCCACGGCAGGTTCTGATGCCAAATGCCAGGCTTGCTTGGACTTGGGCGCTGACCATGCCATCAACTACAAAACCTCAGATTTCGTTGCCGAGGCCAAGCGCATCACAGGTGGCGCTGGTGTGAATGTGATCTTGGACATGGTCGCTGGCGATTATTTGGCGCGTGAAGTTGAGGCCTTGGCCGAAGACGGTCGCTTGGTCATCATCGCCGTGCAAGGCGGCGTCAAGAGCGAGTTCAATGCCGGCATGGTGTTGCGCCGTCGCTTGACGATCACCGGTTCGACACTGCGTCCGCGCCCCGTGGCCTTCAAGGCAGCGATTGCCCAGTCTTTGCGCCAGACAGTTTGGCCCTGGATCGAGTCAGGTCGCATCAAGCCGGTCATCCACAGCGTTTTTGTTGCGGTGGAGGCGGGTGGTGGTTTGCCATCCGGGGCGGCGCAAGCCCATGCCCTGATGGAGACTAACCAGCATGTAGGCAAGATTGTGGTGACTTGGTGATGGGCATGTCCGGCAAATTGATGGTGGGCAATTGGAAGATGAATGGCAGCCTGGCTGCCAATGCTTCTTTGTTATCCGACATTTTGAACGGCATGGCGGGTGTGAGTTGCCATGCTGCGGTGTGCTTGCCCGCACCCTATCTGGCGCAAGCTCAAAGTTTATTGGCCGGATCGGCCTTGGCATTGGGTGCGCAGGATGTATCAGCCCATGAATCAGGTGCCTACACCGGCGAGGTGTCGTGCGACATGTTGCGTGATTTTGCGGTGCGTTTCGCCATCGTGGGCCACTCGGAGCGGCGTCAATACCATGGCGAGACAGACACCGTGGTGGCCAACAAAGCCCAGCGCGCCTTGGCTGCAGGCATCACCCCCATCGTGTGCGTGGGCGAGAGCCTGGCCGAACGCGAGGCAGGGCAGACCGAGGCGGTGGTCAAACGGCAATTGGCGGCGGTGATCCACACCAACGGCCACTGCATCAGCGAAATCGTGGTGGCCTATGAGCCCGTTTGGGCCATTGGCACTGGATTGACGGCCACGCCTGAGCAAGTCCAAAGTGTGCACGCTGTTTTGCGTGCCCAGTTGCAGGCCGCCACAGCGCATGCTCAGCGGGTGTCGATCTTGTACGGTGGCAGCATGAATGCCGCCAATGCCGCGTCCTTGCTGGACAAGCCCGATGTGGACGGCGGTCTGATCGGGGGGGCGTCACTCAAGGCCCCAGACTTTTTATCCATGTTGAAAGCCGCTTCGCGCTGAGCTTTTCAACCCAGTTTTGATTTTTTTCGGAGTACTCAAATGAGCGTGATGTTGACCTTGATATTGGTGGTGCAGATGTTGTCGGCGCTGGCCATGATTGGCCTGATCCTGATCCAGCACGGCAAAGGCGCGGACATGGGGGCCGCTTTTGGAAGCGGTGGTTCGGGCAGCTTGTTTGGCGCGACAGGCAGTGCGAACTTCATGTCGCGCACCACGGCGGTGTTGGCGGCCGTGTTTTTCGTCTGTACTTTGTTGCTGGCTTATTTTGGCAAGCTCGCTCCCACCTCTTCGGGCAGTGTGCTCGAAGGCGCGGCTGTGACGGCGCCTGCCCCAGTGAACACCAGCCCCGCTGCGCAGATTCCCGGCAACACTCCTGTGGCCCAGCCCGACAACAGCGTCCCCCCCGCACCGGTGAAGTAAACGGCTTATCAGTAAGCTGTCATTCAGCTTTGCTGCTGTGCACAATTTTCCAGTTTTAAGTCGGGAAATAGCCCATTTTTCGGGGTAAAATCAGAGACTGATCAGCAAGCGATACGCACTCAAGGTGTACCTCATGCAAGCTGGTCCTGAGCATCCAGCCGTCGTGGTGAAATTGGTAGACACGCTATCTTGAGGGGGTAGTGGCGAAAGCTGTGCGAGTTCGAGTCTCGCCGACGGCACCAGACAAACAGAATCGCTCGTGCTGAAGGCTTGGGCGGTTCATTCGGTCATTAACCGGCAGTCACCCAATGAACCTCGAACAGTACCTCCCCATTCTCTTGTTCATTTTGGTTGGTGTTGCTGTCGGCATCATTCCCCAGGTTTTAGGCTACATCCTCGGTCCCAACCGGCCTGACGCGGAAAAAAATTCCCCCTATGAATGCGGCTTCGAAGCCTTCGAAGACGCTCGCATGAAGTTCGATGTGCGCTACTACCTGGTGGCCATTTTGTTCATCTTGTTCGATCTTGAAATCGCCTTCCTGTTTCCTTGGGCCGTGGCCCTCAAGGAGGTGGGCATGGCCGGCTTTGTGGCTGTGGTGATTTTTCTGGCCATTCTGGTCGTCGGCTTTGTTTACGAGTGGAAAAAAGGCGCCCTGGACTGGGAATGACCGTTTTACGCACCACAGCAAACTGCCTGTTTGAGGAATCCAAATGATTGAAGGCGTGATGAAAGAAGGTTTCGTCACCACGAGTTACGACTCGGTGGTGAACTGGGCCAAAACGGGCTCGCTCTGGCCCATGACCTTTGGTCTGGCTTGCTGCGCAGTCGAGATGATGCATTCGGCCGCTGCCCGTTATGACTTGGGGCGCTTCGGTGCAGAAGTGTTCCGTGCCAGCCCCCGTCAGGCCGACTTGATGATCGTGGCGGGCACCTTGTGCAACAAGATGGCTCCGGCGCTGCGCAAGGTCTATGACCAGATGTCTGAACCACGCTGGGTGATCTCCATGGGTTCTTGCGCCAACGGCGGCGGTTATTACCACTACAGCTATTCGGTGGTGCGCGGTTGCGACCGCATCGTACCGGTGGATGTGTATGTGCCGGGCTGCCCGCCCACAGCCGAAGCGCTGATCTACGGCATCATCCAGCTGCAGCAAAAAATTCGCCGCACGCACACCATTGCGCGCGCTTGAAGGGAATGACGATGACCGTTTTCGCCATTCGCCCCGAAGACTTGCAAGACACCTTGGCTGTAGCCTTGGGTGATCGGGTGCAAAAAATCACCTTGGCCCTGGGTGAGGTGACTGTGCAGGTGAGCGCAGCCCATTACCTGTGCGTGATGCAAACCCTGCGTGATGCGCCGGGTTGCCAATTTGAACAGCTTGTAGATTTGGCAGGTCTGGATTACTCGGCTTACCGCGAAGTGGGCACCGATGGCCCGCGTTTTGGTGTCACGGTGCATTTGTTGTCGGTGAGCCTGAACCAGCGCGTGCGCGTCAAAGTGCTGTGCCCCGACGACGACCTGCCTTTGGTGGATTCGGTCAACGACATCTGGAACTCGGCCAACTGGTACGAGCGCGAAGCGTTCGACCTGTATGGCATCGTGTTCGAAGGCCACAACGACCTGCGCCGCATCCTGACCGACTACGGCTTCATCGGGCACCCCTTCCGCAAAGACTTCCCGCTGTCGGGCCACGTCGAAATGCGCTACGACGCCGAGCGCAAGCGCGTGATTTACGAGCCCGTGAGCATTGAGCCACGCGAGATCACGCCGCGCATCATCCGCGAAGACAACTATGGAGGCCTGAACTGACATGGCCGAAATCAAGAATTACACGCTGAACTTTGGCCCCCAGCACCCGGCTGCGCACGGTGTGTTGCGCTTGGTGCTCGAGTTGGATGGCGAGGTTGTGCAACGTGCCGATCCGCACATCGGCTTGCTGCACCGCGCTACCGAAAAGTTGGCAGAGAGCAAAACCTACATCCAGTCGCTCCCCTACATGGACCGCTTGGATTACGTGTCGATGATGTGCAACGAGCATGCGTATTGCTTGGCCATCGAAAAGATGCTGGGGCTGGAAGTGCCCATGCGCGCGCAGTACATCCGCGTGATGTTCTCGGAAATCACCCGCGTGCTGAACCATTTGATGTGGCTCGGTTCACATGGCAACGACTGCGGCAGCTCCACCATCCTGATCTACACCTTCCGCGAACGTGAAGACTTGTTCGACATGTACGAGGCCGTGTCGGGTGCCCGCATGCACGCGGCGTACTTCAGACCCGGTGGCGTGTACCGCGACTTGCCAGACAGCATGCCCCAGTACAAGGTCAGCAAAATCAAGAACGCCAAGGCCATCGAGCAGCTCAACAGCAACCGCCAAGGCTCCTTGCTGGACTTTATTGACGACTTCACCCAGCGCTTTCCCAAGTGCGTGGACGAGTACGAAACCCTGCTGACCGACAACCGCATCTGGAAGCAGCGCACCGTGGGCATCGGCGTGGTGGCACCCGAGCGCGCCCTGAACCTGGGCATGACCGGCCCCATGCTGCGCGGCTCAGGCTTCGCTTGGGACTTGCGCAAAAAGCAGCCGTACGACGCTTACGACCAGGTCGAATTCGACGTGCCGGTGGGCAAGACCGGTGACAGCTACGACCGCTATTTGGTGCGTGTGCAAGAGATGCGCGAATCGAACCGCATCATCCAGCAATGCGTGAAGTGGCTTCGTGCCAACCCTGGCCCCGTCATCACCGACAACCACAAAGTGGCACCGCCTGCGCGCGAAGGCATGAAGTCCAACATGGAAGACTTGATTCACCACTTCAAGCTCTTTACCGAAGGTTTTCATGTGCCCGAAGGCGAGGCCTATGCCGCCGTCGAGCACCCCAAGGGGGAGTTCGGCATTTACATGGTGAGCGATGGGGCAAACAAGCCTTACCGTCTCAAAATTCGTGCCCCGGGCTTTGCCCATTTGGCCACCCTCGATGAAATGGCCCGTGGCCACATGCTGGCCGATGCGGTCGCGATCATCGGGACCATGGACATCGTTTTTGGAGAGATTGACCGATGATCTCTGATTCAACCAGAGCACGCTTTGCGCGTGAAGTTGCCAAGTTCCCTGCAGACCAAAAGCAGTCGGCCGTCATGGCTTGCTTGGCCATCGTGCAGCAAGAACAAGGCTGGGTGAGCCCCGACAGTGAGCAAGTCGTGGCGGAGGTGTTGGCCATGCCTGTGATGGCGGTTCACGAAGTGACCACCTTCTACAACATGTACAACCAAAAGCCGGTGGGCAAGTTCAAGCTGAACGTGTGCACCAACCTGCCTTGCCAGTTGCGCGGCGGTCAAAAAGCGTTGGAACATCTGGAACACAAACTGGGTGTGAACGTCGGTGAAACCACGCTTGACGGCCTGTTCACCTTGCAGCCCAGCGAGTGCCAAGGGGCTTGCGCCGATGCGCCGGTTTTGTTGGTCAATGACCGCCACATGTGCAGTTTCATGAGCCACGACAAGCTCGACCAATTGGTCGACAGCTTGAAGAAAGCCGAGGCCACCTGATGAACGTCGAACAAATTCTCAGCCAATTCCAGGCCAATGGCGTGGAATCCTGCTTCCATGACCACCACATCAACCCGCAAATCTATGCAGGGCTGAATGGTACGAACTGGGGCATCCAAGACTACGAATCGCGTGGCGGCTATGCTGCTTTGCGCAAAATTCTGGGCAAAGACGGTGCTGAGCCTAATGCCGAGACCGGCGTTGCTGGCATGACGCAAGATCAGGTGATCGCCACCGTTAAAGAGTCGGGCCTTCGCGGTCGCGGCGGCGCTGGCTTCCCTACGGGTCTGAAGTGGAGCTTCATGCCCCGCCAGTTCCCCGGTCAAAAGTATTTGGTGTGCAACTCGGACGAAGGCGAGCCGGGCACCTGCAAAGACCGCGACATCATGGAGTACAACCCTCACACTGTGATTGAAGGCATGATCATCGCCGCGTATGCCATGGGCATCAGCGTGGGTTACAACTACATCCACGGCGAAATTTTCCACACCTACGAGCGCTTTGAAGCTGCCCTCGAAGAAGCCCGCGCAGCAGGCTACTTGGGTGACAACATCATGGGCAGTTCGTTCAGCTTCCAGCTGCACGCCTCGCATGGTTTTGGCGCTTACATCTGCGGCGAAGAAACCGCTTTGCTCGAATCTCTCGAAGGCAAAAAAGGCCAGCCCCGCTTCAAGCCACCGTTCCCGGCGAGTTTTGGCCTGTACGGCAAGCCCACCACCATCAACAACACCGAAACATTCGCGGCAGTGCCCTGGATCATCCGCAATGGGGGTCTGGCCTATCTGGAATGCGGCAAGCCCAACAACGGCGGCACCAAGATCTTTTCGGTCAGCGGTGACGTGGAGCGCCCCGGCAACTACGAAGTCCCCATGGGCACGCCGTTTGCCAAGCTGCTCGAACTGGCCGGTGGTGTGCGCGGCGGTCGCCAGCTCAAAGCGGTGATTCCTGGCGGATCGTCTTCGCCGGTGGTACCTGCCGAGTTGATGATGAAGCTCACCATGGACTACGACAGCATTGCCAAAGAAGGCGGCTCGATGTTAGGTTCGGGGGCGGTGATTGTCATGGACGAGACGCGTTGCATGGTCAAGGCTCTGGCGCGTTTGTCTTACTTTTACTCGCACGAGTCTTGCGGCCAATGCACGCCTTGCCGCGAAGGCACAGGCTGGCTGTGGCGCATGGTGGACCGCATTGAACACGGCCAAGGCCGCGCCAGCGACATCGACATGCTCGACAGTGTGGCCGGCAACATCATGGGCCGCACGATTTGCGCCTTGGGCGACGCCGCGGCCATGCCGGTGCGCGGCATGCTCAAGCATTTCCGTCACGAATTTGTACACCTCATCGAGCACAAGACCTCCATGGTCGGTGCCGATGCAACAGCGGTGAAGACCCATGGTTGAAATAGAACTCGACGGTCAGAAAGTGGAAGTTGCCGAAGGCAGCATGGTCATGCATGCCGCTGAAAAAGCCGGCACCTACATCCCCCATTTCTGCTACCACAAGAAACTCTCCATCGCGGCCAACTGCCGCATGTGCCTGGTCGATGTGGAGAAGGCTCCCAAGCCCATGCCCGCATGCGCCACGCCCGTGACGCAGGGCATGATCGTGCGCACCAAGAGCGACAAGGCGATTGCAGCCCAAAAGTCGGTCATGGAGTTTTTGCTCATCAACCACCCGCTCGATTGCCCGATTTGCGACCAGGGCGGTGAGTGCCAGTTGCAAGATTTGGCTGTGGGTTACGGTGGCAGCAGCTCGCGTTACGAAGAAGAAAAGCGTGTGGTTTTCCACAAAGAAGTCGGCCCGCTGATCTCCATGGAAGAGATGAGCCGCTGCATCCACTGCACACGCTGCGTGCGCTTTGGCCAGGAAGTGGCCGGTGCCATGGAGCTGGGCATGTCGCACCGCGGTGAGCACGCCGAGATCGAAACCTTTTTGGGCCAAACGATTGACTCCGAACTGTCGGGCAACATGATCGACATCTGCCCTGTGGGGGCCTTGACCAGCAAGCCTTTCCGCTACCACGCCCGCACCTGGGAGCTGTCACGCCGCAAGTCGGTCGCAGCCCACGATTCATCTGGTGCCAACCTGATCGTGCAGGTCAAGAACAACCAGGTCATGCGCGTCGTGCCCCTGGAAAACGAAGACGTCAACGAGTGCTGGATCGCCGACCGTGAGCGTTTCTCGTACGAAGCCCTGAATGGCACTGACCGACTCACCCAACCCATGCTCAAGCAGGGCGGTGAATGGAAACCCGTTGACTGGCAAACCGCCCTCGAATACGTGGCCAACGGTCTGCGCAATATCCAGCGCGACCACGGTGCCAACAGCATCGGCGCTTTGGTCAGCCCGCACAGCACTGTCGAAGAGTTGTACCTGGCCGGTGCTTTGATGCGCGGCCTGGGCTCTGACAACATTGATTACCGTTTGCGCAACGCCGAATTTGGCGCTGCTGAAGGCGTGCGCACGTTGGGTACATCGATCGCATCGCTGAGCACACTGCAGCGCATTTTGGTCGTGGGCTCCAACCTGCGCAAAGACCATCCGCTGTTTGCGCTGCGTGTGCGCCACGCTGTGCGCCATGGCGCTGCCGTGAACCTGATCGCCGACAAGGGCGCGTTCAGCCACGCTGATGCCTGGGCCATGCCTGTGGCCAATGCCGTGGTGACCGATGCTTTTGCCTGGGCGCAAACCCTGGCCGATGTGGCGACCGCCATTGCAGCAGAGAAAGGTGTTACAGCTCCCTGTGTTGGCACGGCTTCTGCACAAGCCCAAGCCATCGCCAAGTCTCTACTGGGTGGTGAGCGCAAGGCGGTGCTGCTGGGCAATGCCGCAGCACACCATGCCAACGCTTCGACCTTGCTGGTCCTGGCCAACTGGATTGCCGAGCAAACGGGTGCGTCTGTCGGTTACCTGACCGAAGCAGCCAACACCGTGGGCTCGCAATGGGTGGGCGCTCAGCCCCAAACCGGCGGCAAGCATGCGGGCCAGATGCTGGCCGGTGGCCTGAAAGCTGCAATCTTGCTGAACACCGAGCCCGAGTTTGACAGCGCTGCAGGTGGCGCCGCTGCCCATGCATTGGCGCAGACCGAAATGGTGGTGACCCTCAGCCCGTTCAAGGCCAACATGGCATTCAGCGATGTGCTGCTGCCGATTTCCCCTTTCACCGAAACCTCAGGCTCTTTTGTCAATGCCGAAGGCCTTCTGCAAAGCTTCCACGCTGTGGTCAAGCCTTTGGCCGATACCCGTCCAGCCTGGAAAGTGCTGCGCGTTCTGGCCAACTTGCTTGACATACCGGGCGTGTCCTTCGAGACCTCTCAAGACGTGTTGTCTCGCGCCACGGCTCAACCGCTAATGGCATCGAACGTCACACGGGCCGCCATCAACCTGACGGGGACCACCACGCCCGCTCCGGCGGTCGCTTCCATTTACCAGCTGGATGGCACCGTTCGCCGCGCGCCGTCTTTGCAATTGACTGCAGACGCCCGTCTGGAGGTGACCCATGGTTGACACGCTGTACAACGGCGGCCTGAATTTGGTGGCTGCCAGTTGGTGGGCCACGCTGGTATGGCCTGTTTTGTGGATTTTGCTCAAGATCGTCGCCATCCTCGCGCCGCTGATGGGCGCTGTGGCCTACCTGACGCTGTGGGAACGCAAACTCTTGGGCTTTATGCAAGTTCGTCATGGACCCAACCGCGTGGGGCCGTTTGGTTTGTTGCAGCCGATTGCAGATGCCCTGAAGTTGCTGACCAAAGAACTGATCAACCCCACAGCTGCCAGTCCCGGCTTGTTCCGCCTCGGCCCGATCATGGCCATCATGCCGGCGTTGGCCGCTTGGGTCGCTATTCCTTTCGGCCCCGAGCAGGCACTGACCAACATCAATGCCGGCTTGTTGCTGGTGATGGCGATCACCTCGATTGAGGTGTATGGCGTGATCATTGCGGGCTGGGCATCGAATTCCAAATACGCCTTTTTGGGTGCGCTGCGTGCATCGGCGCAAATGGTGAGCTATGAGATCGCCATGGGCTTTTGCTTCCTGGTGGTCTTGATGGTCTCGGGCAGCATGAACCTGACCGAGATCGTTCTGGCGCAAGGCAAGGGCGCAGCCGCCGACATGGGCTTGAGCATTTTGTCTTGGAACTGGTTGCCGCTGCTGCCGATTTTTATCGTCTACTTGATCTCGGGCGTGGCCGAAACCAACCGTCACCCTTTTGACGTGGTCGAGGGCGAAGCCGAGATCGTGGCCGGTCACATGGTTGAGTACTCGGGCATGGGCTTTGCCATCTTCTTCCTCGCCGAATACGCCAGCATGTGGCTCGTGTCCATCCTGGCCGTGATCATGTTCTTGGGCGGCTGGTTGTCGCCGATCGACAGCGCCTTGTTCAATTGGATACCCGGCTGGATCTGGCTGGGCCTCAAGACTTTCTTGGTGGTGTCCATGTTCATCTGGATCCGTGCCACATTTCCGCGCTTCCGTTATGACCAGATCATGCGTCTGGGCTGGAAGATTTTCATCCCGGTCACCTTGGTGTGGTTGCTGGTCGTGGGCGTGTGGTTGCACTCGCCTTGGAACATCTGGCTTTGAGCGGTGAATGACCATGACAACAATAACTGCTTCCTCTTTCTCGATCAAGGACTTCCTCAAGAGCTTCATGCTCGTGGAGTTACTCAAGGGCATGGTCCTGACCGGACGCTACGCTTTCGCCCGTAAGGTGACGGTGCAGTTCCCGGAAGAAAAAACACCGCTGTCGCCGCGTTTCCGTGGATTGCATGCCCTGCGTCGCTATGACAATGGTGAAGAGCGCTGCATTGCCTGCAAGCTCTGCGAAGCCGTTTGCCCAGCGATGGCCATCACCATCGAAGCCGGTCAGCGCGAAGACGGTTCACGCCGCACCACGCGCTACGACATCGATTTGACCAAGTGCATCTTCTGCGGCTTTTGTGAAGAAAGCTGCCCAGTGGACTCGATCGTCGAGACGCACATTTTTGAATACCACGGCGAAAAACGCGGTGACCTGTACTTCACCAAAGACATGTTGCTGGCCGTGGGCGACCGTTACGAAAAAGAGATCGCTGCCGCCCGTGCCGCCGATGCTCCTTACCGTTGAACGCCGCCCAGTCCTGAACACTTAAAAAGACAGACTTATGGACGTCAAGACCGGTTTCTTCTACCTCTTCTCGGTGGTACTGCTGTTTGCAGCCTTCCGGGTGGTGACCGCACGCAACCCCGTGCACGCGGTGCTGTACCTCATGCTGGCTTTCTCGCAAGCCTCGGCCGTGTGGTTCCTGCTCAACGCCGAATTCCTGGCCATTTTGTTGGTGCTGGTGTACCTGGGCGCGGTGATGGTGTTGTTCTTGTTCGTGGTGATGATGCTGGACATCGGCATCGACACAGTACGCAAAGGCTTCTGGAAAAACTTTCCTTTGGCGGCCACTTTGGGGGCCATCGTGGCCCTGGAAATGGCCGCTGTGTTGTTGTCCGGTTTTCGCGTGTCCGAAGCACCTGTCATGGGCAACGGTGCCTTGCCGGTGGACAATGCCAAGGCACTGGGCATCTTGCTCTACACCGAATACCTGATGCCGATCCAGATCGCTGCGGCCATTTTGCTGGTGGCCATGATCGCGGCCATTGCTCTGACTTTGCGTGAGCGCAAGGACAGCAAGGCGATTGACCCGTCTATCCAAGTCAAGGTGCGAGCTTCCGACCGCATGCAAGTGGTCAAAATGGCCCCGACCCAAGCAGCGCCTGTCCCCGTTGCTCCAACTGATGCAGCACCTGTGGAGGTGAAAAAATGATGACTCTGACCCTTGGACACTTTTTGTCACTTGGCGCCATGCTGTTTGCTTTGTCCGTGATCGGCATTTTCCTCAACCGCAAGAACCTGATCGTGTTGCTCATGGCCATCGAGTTGATGCTGCTGGCCGTGAACATGAACTTTGTGGCGTTTTCGCACTACCTTGGTGACATGCACGGGCAAGTGTTCGTCTTCTTCATCCTCACGGTGGCCGCGGCCGAATCGGCCATTGGCCTGGCCATTCTGGTGCTGTTGTTCCGCAACCAGAACAACATCAACGTGGACGAACTCAATTCGCTCAAGGGTTAACAAGAATATGAGTCAGACCCTCAACGCCAGCACACTGCTGGCCATTCCCTTGGCCCCACTGGTGGGCTCTTTGCTGGCCGGCATTTGGGGCACCCAATTCGGCGGCAACTGGATTGGCCGTCGCCTGTCGCACAGCTTCACCATTTTGGGCGTGCTCTTGGCATTCATCCTGTCGGCCATGACGCTCAACAGCGTCCTGGGCGGGGCCAGTTTCAACGAAAGCATCTACACCTGGATGGTGGTGGGTGGCCTGAAGATGGAAGTCGGCTTCATGGTCGACAGCCTCACGGCCATGATGATGTGCGTCGTCACCTTTGTGTCCCTCATGGTGCACATCTACACCATCGGCTACATGGACGAGGACGAAGGCTACAACCGCTTTTTTGCCTACATCTCGCTCTTCACCTTTTCCATGCTGATGCTCGTCATGAGCAACAACTTGCTGCAGCTGTTCTTCGGGTGGGAAGCGGTGGGCTTGGTGTCGTATTTGCTGATCGGCTTTTGGTACAACAAACCGACCGCCATCTTCGCCAACATGAAGGCATTCTTGGTCAACCGGGTCGGAGACTTTGGCTTTATTGTCGGCATCGGCCTGATTGTGGCCTACACCGGCACACTCAACTACTCCGAGCTGTTTGCCAAGGCGCAAGAACTGGCCGCGATCGATTTTCCTTGGTACATCTTCGGCATGGACGCCATGCTGATCACCGTGATCTGCATTTGCCTCTTTATTGGTGCCATGGGCAAGTCGGCGCAGTTCCCTTTGCATGTGTGGTTGCCTGACTCCATGGAAGGCCCCACGCCCATCTCGGCCCTGATTCACGCGGCCACCATGGTGACGGCCGGCATCTTCATGGTGGCGCGCATGTCGCCGCTGTTCGAGCTGTCTGACTCGGCGCTCAACTTCATGATGCTCATCGGCTCGATCACGGCGCTGTTCATGGGCTTTTTGGGCATCATCCAAAACGACATCAAGCGCGTGGTGGCTTATTCCACGTTGTCGCAACTGGGCTACATGACGGTGGCTTTGGGTGCATCGGCTTACTCGGTCGCGGTGTTTCACCTGATGACGCACGCGTTCTTCAAAGCGCTGCTGTTCTTGGGCGCTGGCTCCGTCATCATGGGCATGCACCACAACCAGGACATCCGCTACATGGGCGGTCTGCGCAAGTACATGCCCATCACCTGGATCACCTCTTTGCTGGGTTCGCTGGCCCTGATTGGCACACCTTTGTTCTCGGGTTTTTACTCCAAGGACAGCATCATCGAAGCCGTGCACCTGAGCACCTTGCCTGCGGCTGGCTTTGCCAACTTCGCGGTTTTGGCAGGTGTGTTTGTCACGGCTTTCTATTCGTTCCGCATGTATTTCCTGGTCTTCCATGGCCCAGAGCGCTACGACCAGAACCCGGACGCGCACCATGGGCACGATGACCACCACGGTCACAACGATCACGGAACCGATCACGGCCACGACAAACCCCACGAGTCGCCTTGGGTGGTGACGGTGCCACTCATCTTGTTGGCGATTCCTTCTGTGGTGATTGGCTACATGACGATCGGCCCCATGTTGTATGGCGACTTCTTCAAGGACGTCATCTTCATCGACGCTGTCAAGCACCCTGCGATGCAACAACTGGGCGAGCTGTTCCACGGCCCGGTGGCCATGGCGCTGCACGGCCTGAGCATGGCGCCGTTCTGGTTGGCTTTGGCCGGTGTGGTGACCGCTTGGTACATGTACCTGGTCAACCCCAAAATACCAGCCTTCTTTGCGCGTGTACTGCGTCCGCTGATCGTGGTCATGGAGAACAAGTACTACATGGACTGGATCAACGAAAACATCCTGGCCAAGGGTGCCCGTGGCTTGGGCATGGGTCTGTGGAAGGTGGGCGACCGCGCCATCATCGACGGCTTCTTCGTCAACGGTTCCTGGAAAGTCGTGGGTTGGGTGTCTGGCGTGGTGCGCTGGTTCCAGTCGGGTTTCCTGTACCACTATGCCCTGGTCATGATTTTGGGTGTGTTCGTGCTGATGACGTATTTCGTCTGGCTCGCTTAACGGTTTTGAGGACAAAATAAAAATGGGATTGTTAAGCCTTGCCATCTGGATGCCGATCGCTTTCGGTGTCGTCTTGCTGGCCTTCGGTCGCGACAGCCAAGCGGGCGCTGTGCGCTGGTTGGCTCTTGTCGGCGCGATCGCCAGTTTGCTTGTCACGCTGCCTTTGATTTCGGGCTTTCAGCTCGGCACATCCGCGATGCAGTTTGTCGAAAAAATCTCTTGGATTGAGCGCTTCAATGTGCACTACCACCTGGGTGTGGACGGCATCTCGTTGTGGCTGATTCCACTGACGGCCTTCATCAACGTGGTGGTGGTCATTGCGGGCTGGGAAGTCATCACCCGCAAGGTCAACCAGTACATGGCCGCTTTCCTGATTTTGTCGGGTCTGATGATCGGCGTGTTTTGTGCGCTCGACGGCATTCTGTTCTACGTCTTTTTTGAGGCGACCTTGATCCCGATGTACCTGATCATCGGCATCTGGGGCGGCCCGAACAAAATTTACGCAGCGTTTAAATTTTTCTTGTACACCTTGCTCGGCTCTTTGCTGATGCTGATCGCGCTGATCTACCTGTACGTGACGTCGGGCGGCAGCTTTGACATCTTGACCTGGCACCAGCTTCCCTTGTCGGGCACAGTTCAGACCTTGTTGTTCTTTGCGTTCTTTGCGGCCTTTGCCGTCAAGGTGCCCATGTGGCCGGTGCACACCTGGTTGCCCGATGTGCACGTTGAAGCGCCTACAGGCGGCTCTGCCGTGCTGGCCGCCATCATGCTCAAGCTGGGCGCTTATGGTTTCTTGCGTTTCTCGATGCCCATCGCCCCCGATGCGGCCCGCGAGTGGGGCATGCTGATCCTTGTTTTATCGCTGGTGGCCGTGATCTATGTGGGCCTGGTGGCCATGGTGCAACAAGACATGAAAAAGCTGGTGGCTTATTCGTCGGTGGCGCACATGGGTTTTGTGACGCTTGGCTTTTTCATCTTCAACCCGCTCGGCGTGTCCGGCGGCATTGTGCAGATGATCGCGCACGGCTTTGTGTCCGCCGCTATGTTCCTGTGCATTGGCGTGTTGTACGACCGGGTGCATTCGCGCGAAATTGCCAGCTATGGCGGCGTGGTCAATACCATGCCCAAGTTTGCCGCCTTTGCCTTGCTGTTTGCCATGGCCAATGCGGGCTTGCCGGGTACCGCGGGTTTTGTGGGCGAGTGGATGGTCATTTTGGGCGCCGTCAAGTTCAACTTCTGGATCGGCTTGTTGGCCGCCTCGGCTCTGATCTTTGGCGCGGCTTACACCTTGTGGATGTTCAAGCGCGTGTACCTGGGCCCTGTGACCAATGACGATGTCAAAGGGCTGGCCGACATCAACGCGCGTGAATTCATGATGCTCAGTTTGCTGGCCGTGGCCGTGCTTTACATGGGCATTTATCCCAAACCTTTCACCGATGTGATGGATGCTTCGGTGATGGACTTGCTCAAGCACGTGGCCGTGTCCAAGCTGCCTTGAGCAGCCCGGGCCAGAACGTATCGCCTGAATTGAAGAATTGAAAGAACACAGATGATGGACAACTCCAGCTGGATGACGATGTATCCGGAGATCGTGTTGCTGGTCATGGCCTGCGTCGTGACGCTGGCCGACCTCTTCGTGAAAAGCCCCAAGCGCACAGGCACTTATGTGCTGACGCTGGCGTCTCTGGGCGGCGTGGCCTTGTTGCACGCCTTCTACGCCGATGCCGGGCAAACGCTCTACGGCTTTGGCCGCATGGTGGTCAGCGACCCAATGGGCCACTGGCTCAAGTGCTTTGCCACCATCGCCGTGATGGTGACCTTGGTGTATTCGCGCCCCTACGCTGCTGACCGCGAGATGCTGCGTGGCGGAGAAATTTTCAGCCTCAGCCTGTTTGCCTTGTTGGGCATGAGCATGATGATCTCGGGCCAGAACTTCATCGTGATCTATTTGGGCTTGGAGCTGCTGACCCTGTCGAGCTATGCGCTCGTGGCCCTGCGCCGCGACCACGCGCAAGCGAGTGAAGCGGCCATGAAGTACTTTGTGCTGGGGGCCATGGCCTCAGGCTTCTTGCTGTACGGCATGTCCATGATGTATGGCGCGACCGGCAGCCTGGAGTTGTCCGCGGTGCTCAAAGCCATTGCCTCGGGCCAGGTGAACCACCAGGTGCTGGTGTTTGGTTTGGTCTTCATTGTGGCTGGATTGGCCTTCAAGATCGGCGCCGTGCCTTTCCACATGTGGATTCCTGACGTGTACCAGGGCGCCCCAACTGCGGCAACCTTGATGATCGGTGGCGCGCCCAAGCTGGCCGCGTTTGCGATTCTTGTGCGCTTGCTGGTGGAGGGCATGCTGCCGCTGGCGTTTGACTGGCAGCAAATGCTGTCGCTGCTGGCCATTGGCTCCTTGCTCATTGGTAACTTGGCGGCCATCGCGCAGACCAACCTCAAACGCATGCTGGCCTATTCGACCATCTCTCAAATGGGCTTTGTGCTGCTGGGTTTTGTGGCGGGCGTGATCAATGGCGAGACCACCTTGGCCGCCAACGCTTACAGCTCGGCCATGTTCTACATGGTGTCGTATGTGTTGACCACTTTGGCCGCTTTCGGCGTGATCATGTTGCTGGCCCGTCAGGGCTTTGAGAGCGAAGAGATCACCGACCTGTCAGGTCTGAACCAGCGCAGCCCCTTGTATGCGGGTGTGATGGCGATCTGCTTGTTTTCGATGGCCGGCATTCCGCCGATGGTGGGCTTTTATGCCAAGCTGTCGGTGCTGCAATCTTTGCTCGCATCGGGGCAGGGCTTCTATTTGGGCCTGGCAATTTTTGCGGTCATCATGTCGCTGATTGGCGCTTTCTATTACCTGCGCGTGGTCAAGGTCATGTACTTTGACGAGCCAGTCACGGCCACCACCGTCTCGGCCTCGCTCGATGTGCGCCTTGTTTTGTCCACCAACGGCCTGCTGGTCTTGTTGCTGGGCATTTTCCCCGGCGCACTCATGGCTTTGTGTGCCGACTCGATTGTGCGTATGCTGGCGGTCTGATGTTTTGAACACCGCACCATGAGCACGTCCACCCAAATTGGTTTGTTGATCCTGCTGGCAACGCTTGCCGCCAACGTGCCGTTTTTCAATCAACGCATCATGCTGATGGGTCCACAACGCCTGTCCAAGCCTTTGCTGTGGCGCTTGATGGAGCTGTTGGTTTTGTACTTCGTGGTGGGGGTGGTGGGCCTGGCTCTGGAAAACCACAGTGGACAAGTGGCCCCGCAGGGCTGGGAGTTTTATGCGGTGACTGGCACCATGTTCATCACGCTGGCGTTTCCGGGTTTCGTTTACCGCTACCTGATGCACCGCAAACACTGAGCGCGGCACGGCCCTCAAACTGGTTTGCATGTCTGACGACCACCTGATCGAGCACCGGGTCCACCAGGAAGAGATCTTGCGCGGGCGTTTTCTGCATGCATTCCGCGACACTGTGCGCTTGCCCAATCAGAACCTGTCTACCCGCGAATACGTGGTGCACCCCGGGGCCGTCATGGTCATCCCCATGCTCGACACGCCCGACGGTCTTCGCTTGGTGATGGAGCGGCAGTTTCGCTACCCCGTCGGGCAAGTCATGACCGAGTTCCCGGCCGGCAAGCTCGACTCTGGCGAAGACACATGGTTGTGCGCCCAACGCGAATTGCAAGAAGAAACCGGCTACACCGCCCGCCAGTGGGCCCGTGCCGGGGTGTTGCACCCGGTCATTGCTTATTCGACCGAGGTGATCGAGATCTGGTTTGCCAAAGAACTGAGCCTGGGAGAGCGTCAACTGGACACAGACGAATTCTTGGATGTGTTCACCGCCAGCCCCGCCGAGGTGATGGCCGCTTGCCAGGAAGGCCGCTTGACAGATGCCAAGACCCTGACGGGCTTGCTCTGGTTGCAAAACGTGCAATCGGGCCAGTGGCCCTTGAATTGGCAAACCGTTACCTGAGTCGATGGCATGAAAGTCCTTGACCTGCAATGCCGCTTGGGCCACAGCTTTGAAGGCTGGTTTGGCTCTCAAGACGACTACGACGCTCAGCGCGAACGCGGCCTGGTGACCTGCCCGGTGTGCAACGACAGCGAGATCACCAAAAAGTTGTCAGCACCGCGCTTGAACCTGGGCCACGGCACAGCCCCCAAAGTGGAGCCGGGGCAGGGCGCTGAACCTGCGGGCGCGGGCAGCGCTGCGGGTGGCTCGCAATCCTCCGCTGCCGTCGCCCCACCTGCTACACCAGCCCTGGCTGATATGCCGCCCGATGCCTTGCAGCAGATCCAGTCGGCCATGATGAAAATGGTGCGCCACGTCATGGCCAACACCGAAGATGTGGGAACGCAATTTGCCGAAGAAGCCCGCAAGATCCATTACGGCGAGCGCGAAGAGCGCAACATCCGAGGCCAAGCCACGCGCGAAGAAACCGAGGCCCTGATTGACGAAGGCATCGAGGTCATGGCTTTGCCCGTGCCAGAAAACCTCAAGGGGCCGCTGCAATAGAAGCAGCCGTATTGAAGGGCCGTGCGGAGTTCGCTGGGTGATGCCCGAACTGGGTCCGCGCCGAGCATATATTGGCTTATTTATGATTCACAAAAGTCTATTTGACTCGTTTATGAATCAAATCAAAAGTGCAATCCCCGTGATCAATGGGATATGGTGAGAGACATAACTGTGTGTGAGAGTGTGCCTGCTCGCGAATGTTGAAAGAGCCCAAACCGATGAAACTTGCCCTGCACATCGACGACAGTGAAGTCGAACTGAGCGCCATCCGGGCGCAAGGCCCGGGTGGGCAAAACGTCAACAAAGTCTCCAGCGCCATCCAGCTGCGTTTTGACGTGGCTAACTCTGGCTTGCCCGACGACGTCAAGCAGCGTTGGCTCGAGTCGGGCGACAGCCGATTGACGCTGGAGGGCGTTTTCATCCTCAAGGCCCAGCGCCACCGCACACAAGAAGCCAATCGGGTGGACGCCTGGGCGCGGCTGTATGAAACGCTTGACCTGTACGCCAAGCCCCCCAAACCCCGCAAAGCCACCAAGCCAACCTATGGCTCGGTGCAAAGGCGGTTGGAGGGCAAGTCGATTCAGTCCAAGATCAAAAGCGGTCGGCGTAAAGACGCCCAAGATTAATACGGGCCTGTCTCAGCGCGCCTTAGCACTTGTGCCAGCGCATCTGGTGCATCGGCCTGCACCACCCGCCGCCCCGGCATGCTGCGCAGCCAAGTGATCTGCCGCTTGGCCAGTTGGCGCGTGGCAAAGATGCCGCGCTCCAGGATCTCGGCTTCGGTCCAGCCCGCATCCAGCCCTTCCCAGGCCTGGCGGTACCCCACGCAGCGCATGGACGGCAGGTCGGGGTGCAGGTCGCCGCGTGCTCGCAAGGTCTTCACCTCGTCCATGAAGCCTGCCGCCATCATCTGCTGCATGCGCAGGGCGATGCGTTGGTGCAGCCAGGCGCGGTCGAGCGGCTCCAGGCTGATGATGGGGATGTGCCAGTCGGGCGCTTGCGCTTTGGCGCTTTGGTGAAAAGAGCTCAGCGTTTGGCCCGTGGCGGTCCAGACTTCGAGGGCGCGGCCGATGCGCTGGCTGTCGCCCGGGGCCAGGCGGGCGGCCGTTTGCGGGTCCACCTGGGCCAGTTGCGCGTGCAGGGCAGGCCAGCCCAGCTGCTCGGCTTGTTGGTGAATTTGGGCGCGCACTTGCGGGTCGGCCGCGGGGATGTCGTTCAGGCCTTCCAGCAGCGCCTTCAGATACAGCATGGTGCCGCCCACCAAGAGCGGGGTTTTGCCGCGTGCACGGATGTCGCGGATCAGTCGGGAGGCGTCTTTGGCAAACTCGGCCGCGCTGTAGCTTTGCAGTGGGTCCAGCGTGTTGATCAGGTGGTGCGGCACAGCGGCCAGCTCGTCGCGGCTGGGTTTGGCGGTGCCAACGTCCATGCTCCGGTAAACCAGGGCCGAGTCAACACTGATGATTTCTGCACCGCCTTGGGGCTGCAGGGCTTGGGCCAAGGCCAGTGCAACGGCGGTTTTACCGCTGGCCGTGGGGCCCACGATGGCGATGGCGTCGGGTTTGCTCATGCCGTTGCTGTGGACATGAGCACCGGGCGGCCGTGGCGTTGAACGGCGGTCCAGGCCAACAGCGTGATGACGATGGCCCAGAGCAAGATGCCGTGTGCCAGCGCAAACACCGGGCGGTCCATGTGGGTGCTCAGCCAGGCGCCCATGAAGAATGCGCCCAGCATCATCAAAAACCCATTTAATGCCGAAGCTGTGCCTGCCCGTTGCGGAAAGGGCGCCACGGCGCCGCTTTGACCGCAAGGCTGATGGACGCCATGGCCCAGCATGAAGATGTACATGGGCACCATGACGGCCCAGGCACCGTACCAGTCCTGGCCTTCTCCGGCATGGGCCAGCGCTGCCATGCTGGCACCGCCTGTGATGGTCAGCACCGCTGCCATGCCCACGGTGCGGTGCACGCTGGTGCGGCGCAGCATCCAGCGGCACAAGAAAGTGCCCACGATGTAGGACAGCGACATGCTGAGCATCAGAAAACCATAGGCCGTTTTGCTGTAACCCATGAATTGAATGAAGACAAACGACGAGCTGGCCAGAAAAGTGAACAGCCCAAGGTAAGACGCGGAAGACAAAGCGCACCAGGTGAGGAAAACGGGGTGGCGCAGGATGGCGAGGTTGGCGCGAATCAGGGGGCCGGCGCGCAAGGCGTGCGCATCGGGTTGGGCCAGAGTTTCTTCGAAGCGCCAGGCCAGCAAGGCGAGGGTGCCGGCGCCAAACACTGCGACGGCGATCAGGGCCACGCGCCAGCCCAGCCAATCGGTGAGCAGGCCGCCCAGCGGTGCGCATGCGCAAGCGATGATGCCCAGGCCGGTGAGGGCTTGCGACATGACGGTGGCACCTTGGGTTGGTGCAAACAGGTCGCGCACCACCGCTCGCGCGGCCATGACCCCCGCGCCCATGGCGATGCCTTGCAGCGTGCGGCCTGCGATCAGCCAAGCCATGCTGGGGGCAAATGCACACGCCACCGATGCGAGGGTGAAAGCAGCCATGCCCCACAGCAAGATGGGTCTGCGTCCAAAGCGGTCCGACATGGGACCCCAGACGAGCTGGGACAGACCAAATGCCAGGAGCAGCGCCGTGAGCGTGAGTTGGGCCTGGCCCATGCTGGCACCAAAGCCTTCGGTGATGACGGGCAGGGCTGGCAAATAAAGGTCGCTGGTGACGGGTTGCAGTCCGAGCAGCAGGGCCAGGAGCAGGACGATGAGTTTTTGACCCATCACCGGCCTCGCAAGAACAGCGCATCCAGATCGCGCAGCGTCATCTGCCGCCAAGTGGGTCGGCCGTGGTTGCACTGGTCGGAGCGTTCGGTGTCTTCCATTTGACGCAGCAAGCCGTTCATTTCGTCGAGCGTCAGGCGGCGGTTGGCACGCACGGCGCCGTGGCAGGCCATGGTGGCCAAAATCTCGTTTTGGGCGCGTTGCACCACGGTGCTGGCGTCGTGCTGGGCCAACTCGGCCAACACGCTGCGGGCCAGCTCCACCGCGTCGCCTTGCGCCAAGCTGGTGGGCACGGCGCGCACGGCCAGGGTCTTGGCCGACAGGGGCGATATTTCGAGCCCCAACTGTTCCAGCGCCTCGGCGCAGGCTTCGGCGGTGGCCACTTCGTTGGGGGTGGCGGCAAAGGTGGCCGGGATCAGCAGCGGTTGGCTGGTGATACGTGAGGCTTCCGTGGTGTTGAGTTGGTTTTTGAGGCGTTCGTACACGATGCGCTCGTGCGCCGCGTGCATGTCCACCACCACCAGGCCTTGCTTGTTTTCGGCCAGGATGTAAACGCCGTGCAGCTGCGCCACAGCGCGGCCCAGCGGCCAGTCGCCTTCAGGCAGGGGATCAGCCACTGAACGGGGATCCCCGTGGGAGCGCACCCCTGTGCGCGATTCGTTGTCGGCAGTGGGTCCGATGGTCCAAGCTCCAGGCAATTCTTGCGCGCTGGGTGGCTTCTGATCAAAGCTTGTCTCGTGGCCATTGGCCCGGAAAGCGGAATCGTTTGTGGGTTGCCACAGCGCCTTGAGGTCGGCCATGGCCTGTTCGCCATCCACGCGGGGGCGCACAAAATCGGCCAGTTTGTAGCTGGGGGCAGAAAAAGTCGAAGGGCCAGGGCGCTCGAAAGCCATGCCGCCTTGTTGCCAGGCGGCTGATTCGGGCAGGGCTTTGGGTTCGGGGGCTTTCAGGTCGAAGTCGCTGGCAGGCAGTGCAGGCGCATCGCTCAGGTTTTGGGAGCGCGGCGCAGCCAAAGCGTTTTCCAGCGCATGCCGCACGGCCTGGTGCACGGCCCGGCTGTCGCGAAAGCGCACTTCGATCTTGGTGGGGTGCACGTTCACGTCCACCAGCGTCGGGTCGATCTGCATGAACAGCGCATAGGCCGGTTGCTTGTGGCCGTGCAGCACGTCTTCGTAGGCGCTGCGCGCACCGTGCATGACCACTTTGTCACGCACAAAGCGGCCGTTCACATAAGCAAATTGGTGGTCGGGACGCGAGCGCGCGGCGTCGGGCAGACCGGCGCGGCCCATCACCTTGAGCGGCCCGGCGTTGTATTCCACAGCGATGGATTGCGCCACGAACTCTTCACCCAGCACATCGGCCAGGCGCTGAGCCAGGCCTGCCGCGCCAGGGTGCACGCGCCACTGCTCCACCAGCTTACCCTCGTGCCAGATGGCAAAGCCCACATCGGGGCGTGCCAGCGAGTGGCGGCGCATGGCTTCGATGCAATGCGCCAGCTCGGTGCTGTCACTTTTTAAAAATTTGCGGCGGGCGGGGGTCGAGAAAAACAGCTCTTTGACCTCCACCGTGGTGCCCACTGCGCGGGCGGCCGGGCGGATCTCGCCGGTGCGGCCATCGAGTGCAAAGGCGGTGGGCTGACCGTCCATGCGAGAGAGCAGGGTGAGCTCGGACACCGAATTGATGGCCGCCAGGGCTTCGCCCCGAAAGCCCATGGTCATGACCGATTCGAGGTCGTCCAGATTGCCGATCTTGCTGGTGGCGTGGCGTTTGAGCGCTGTGGCCAGCTCGTCCGGCGCGATGCCGCCACCGTCGTCCTCGACGGAAATCAAGCGGGTGCCGCCACCCACCAGGCGCAGCGTGATGCTGCGTGCGCCCGCGTCCATGGCGTTGTCCACCAACTCGCGCACCACCGAGGCAGGGCGCTCAACCACCTCGCCTGCGGCGATCTGGCTGATCAGTTCATCGGGGAGTTCGCGGATGGGGCGGCGCGCGGAAGCCGGGGTTTGTTGGGAAGTCACTGACTGATTTTAGGGCTTGGGCAGGGATAATCGGCGCATGGACATTCTTTTGCAACTCGTTGATTTCATCCTCCACGTCGACCGTTATTTGGAGGCCTTTGTCGCTCAATATGGGGCCTGGGTCTATGCCCTGCTGTTCCTCATCATCTTTGTGGAAACCGGTGTGGTGGTCATGCCGTTCTTGCCGGGCGACTCGCTTCTCTTCATCGTGGGGGCCATGTGTGGCGCGGGTTTGATGAACCTGCCCTTGGTCATGGGCCTGCTGCTGGCAGCGGCCATTTTGGGCGACCAGACCAACTACACCATCGGGCGCTACTTTGGCCCTAGGGTGTTCCAGTGGGAAGAGTCGCGGTTTTTCAGCCGCCGGGGCTTTGACCAGGCCCACGCTTTTTACGAAAAATACGGCGGCATCACCATCATCTTGGCCCGCTTCATGCCGTTTGTGCGCACCTTTGTGCCCTTTGTGGCAGGCGTGGCCGAGATGACGCGCAGCAAATTCACCTTGTTCAATGTGATCGGCGCGGTGATTTGGGTGGTGGGCTTGCTGTCGGTGGGTTATCTGTTTGGCAACCTGCCGATCGTGCAGCAGCACCTGAGCAAGATCATCTGGGCCTTGATCATCGTGCCGGGTCTGATCGCCCTGTTCGGGGCCTGGAAGGCCCGCCAAGCGGCTTGAGGTCAGCCCCCGGTCACTCGCCAAAATTCAGCGGCAAGCCCACATAGTTCTCGGCCATGGTGCGCGAGCCTGCTTCGCTGTGGACCAGGTAGTCCAGTTCGGCGTCCTGAAACTTCTGGCCGATGTCGCCGTTTTCCGGAAAGTGGTGCATCAGGCTGGTGAACCACCAGCTGAAACGCTCGGCACGCCAGATGCGGCGCAGGCAGCGCTCTGAATAGCTGTCGATGCCCGCATCTGATTTTTCCTGGTAGTGCTCGATGATCGCGGTGGACAGGTACTTCACGTCCGTGGCGGCCAGGTTCAGGCCCTTGGCACCTGTGGGCGGCACGATGTGGGCCGCATCACCGGCCAGGAACATGCGGCCAAAGCGCATGGGCTCGGTCACAAAGCTGCGCAGCGGGGCGATGCTTTTTTCGATGCTGGGGCCGGTGACCAAATGCTGGCGGGCTTCGGGGTCCAGGCGATGGCGCAGTTCTTCCCAAAAGGCTTCGTCAGACCATTGTTCAACTTTGTCGGTCAAGGGCACCTGCAGGTAATAGCGGCTGCGCGTGGCACTGCGCTGCGAGCACAGGGCAAAGCCGCGTGTGCTGTTGGCATAAATCAGTTCGTGGTGTACGGGTGGGGTGTCCGACAGCACACCCAGCCAGCCAAAGGGATAGACCTTTTCGTATTCGCGGATCTTGTCTTTAGGGGCGCTGGTGCGGCACACCCCGTGAAAGCCGTCGCAACCGGCAATGAAATCGCATTCGATGGTGTGCAGCTGGCCATTTTTTTCGTAGGTGACGCGGGGCTTTTGGCTGTCAAAGTCGTGCACCTGCACGTTCTCGGCCTCGTACACCGTGGGCAGCCCCGCGGCTTGGCGTGCGTCCATCAGGTCGCGCGTGACTTCGGTCTGGCCATACACCATGACGTTTTTGCCACCTGTGAGCTGGTTCATGTCGATGCGGTGACGTGCCCCTTTGAACAACAAATCAAAACCGCCGTGGACCAGGCCCTCCTTGTGCATGCGCTGGCCCACACCGGCTTCGTCGAGCAGGTCCATGCTCACTTGCTCTAGCACACCCGCGCGGATGCGTGAGAGCACGTAGTCGCCGCTTTGCCGCTCCACGATGACGGCGTCGACGCCGGCCTTGAACAGCAATTGGCCCAGCAACAAGCCGGAAGGGCCTGCCCCAACGATGGCCACTTGGGTGCGGGTGGTGCTCATGATGTGTCTCCTGAAATCGGTCAATGCAATCAATGCAAGCTTAAAAGTCGGGGCTGTTTTTCGAGGAGGTTTTTGATGAAGTTTGTGCGATTGAAAGTAATTTTGTGCGATGATCGCGCAATATGACGCAAGTCAAAATGATTGCGCAGGTTGGCGTCTTCAGATCTGACTTGTATTTTTGAGGTATTCCATGACCATCGCCAAAGCAGATTACATCGAAGGCTTGGCCAAGGGTCTGGCTGTGCTGGAGGCTTTTGACACCGAGCGCCAGCGCCTGAACGCCACGCTGGCTGCGCAACGCACGGGCATCACGCGGGCGGCGGCACGGCGGCACTTGCTCACGCTGGCCGAGCTGGGTTATTTGGAGACCGACGGCAGCCACTATTGGTTGTCGGCGCGGGTGCTTCGCTTTGCGGGCAGCTACATGGCCACTTCGCGCTTGCCACGCACGCTGCAGCCCACGCTCAACCGCTTGGCGCAGCAAACGCAAGCGGCCTTCAGCGCGGTGGTGCGCGATGGCGATGAATGCGTCATCGTGGCCCGCAGCGCAGGCGCGGCCGAGCCGGTGCGGCACCTGGCCTATGGCCTGCACCTGGGGGCTCGTTTGCCCGCGCACGCCACATCCACCGGGCGGGTTTTGCTGGCCAATTTGCCCAAGGCCGATTTCGCCGCTTGGCTCAAGGGCCGCGAGCTGGCCCGGATCACGCCGCAAACCGAGGTGAACGCTACCAAGTTCAAGGCCCTGATCGCGCAGGTTCGGCACTCTGACCACTGCCTGGCCCGCGATGGCCACGAGCTGGGCATTCACGCGTTGGCCGTGCCGCTGCGCAACATGCAGGGCCAGACCTTGGCGGCACTGAACGTGGTGGGTACGGCCGAGCAATTGAGCGACGCAGCGGTGCAGCGCCAGTGGCTGCCACTGCTGCTGCAAGCTGCGCGGGAGTTGCGCCCTTTGTTGTGAATCAGTCCAGCAGAAAATTGCCAGACGTGAAGTGCACAGCAGGCGCGTTGGCATCGAAGTGCACACCCGCTGGGTCACCGCCGGCAGCAACGACATCCAACTGTTGAAGCAGCATTCGGCGCAGCATCACGATGCCTCGGTCGCTGGTGGCCAGATGCTCGTCGGAATGGTGGGCGATCACGCCCTGACTGACCATGGCTTCCACGTCGTTGGGAAACATCTGGTGTTCCTCTTCGCTCATCTCTTCCCACAGCTTGCCGTTCATGCGGGTGCGCATGCGTGACAACTCGCCTTGTTCCCGCACACGCCCGACCACAAAAATTCGGAAACTGTGGTCGTCGATCGGCAGGATCCAACCGATGGACTCAACCCGGCCCATGCGGCCAACTTTGGGGCTGGGGATCACGCGCAGTGTGGGCAGCCCCGCTTCGCTGATCCGTTTGAAAGACCGGCCATCTGGCAGATGGCGCATGGAAATGGTCCGCACACCCGATGCGGTGTTTTCCCAGTTGACCTCGGGCATCACGGCCATTTCTTCAACAAACTGCGTGCCACTGAAGGACGAATGCAAGATGACGACGTGAAACGGGTCAACCAGGTTTTCGTAATGCTGCATCCAGTTGCAGGGAATGACGCGGGGCCCGCCACCGCCGATGCTGCTGTCGTCGGCCTCCAAAAACTCGTCTTCGTCCAACTGGTCCAGACATTCGTAGGTGGGCAACGCGGGCTTTTTGTCGGGTGGCCCCATGTAGGCCCAAATCAGCCCGTAGTGCTCTTGCAGCGGATACCAGGGCTGGCGCACTTTGTCTTTGAAGCGACCGCCATCGGGCTCACACGGCTGGTCCAGGCAATGGCCGGTGGCATCGAATTTCCAGCCGTGGTAGCAGCAGCGAATGCCGGTTGCGTCCACTTTGCCGTAGAACAGGGATGTGCCCCTGTGCATGCAGTGCGGGTAAAGCAAGCCCGGCTGCCCCGACAGGTTGCGAAACAAAATCAGGTCTTCGCCCAGCACGCGGACTTTTTTGGGGGTGGCTGTGGCGTCGCCGCTCAGGCCAATGGGGTGCCAGTAACGGCGCAACAACTCGCCCATCGGGGTGCCTGGCCCCACTTCGGTCATGTTTTTCAAATGGCTGGGGGTGGGGCGGCCGTAAGCCGTGCCGGTGTCTGCTGCCACCAAGGGGAAGATTTTGCTCATGGGGTGTGGGGTTTCAGTTGGGGGTCACGCCTGCGGCTTTGATCAGTTCGGAGACCCGGGGGTAATCTGCATTGAAGACCTCCATGAATTGCGTGGGCGTATTGCCCAGTGGTTCAAAACCAAAGGCGCTCAGGCGGGCCTGAATCTCAGGCATCAGGGTGATTTCCCGCAGGGCCGTGACCCAGGTGTTCTGAATCTCAGTACTCAAACCGGCCGGGGCGTACATGCCAATCCAACTGTCCACGTCAAAGCCCTGGAAGCCTTGCTCCTTGAAGGTGGGCACCTGGGGCATGCTGGAGACCCGGCGGGTGCCTGCAATGCCAATGACTTTCATTCGGCCACCCTGGGTTTGGGCCTTGGCTGTGGACGGGTTGGCCCAAGCAAAGTCGAGCAGATCACCGAACAAGTCGTTGTGCGCAGCGGCTTCGGATTTGTAGGCCGCATGCACCAGGTTCAGGCCAGCTTGGCGTTTGAGCAACTCACCAAACAAGTGGGCGCTGGAGCCGTTGCCCCAGGTGCCAAAGGACATGGCGCCTTTCTTCTTGGCAAACTCCACGAATTCCTTGAGGTTGTTGAACGGTGCATTGGCCCGTGCCACCAGCATGGGGCCGCCAGTGGCCAGCATGGACAGCGGGGTGAAGTCTTTGACCGGGTCATAGGGCAGCTTCGCTTGCAAAATGGCGTTGTTCACATGGGTCAGCGGCAGCGTCATCATGACCGTGTAACCGTCGGGTGCGGACTTGGCCACAAAATCGGCCGCAATGATGCCGCTGGCACCGGGCTTGGCGTCGACGATGATCGACTGACCCCACCGTTGTTGCAGTTTTTCGCCATAGGCTCGGGCCAGCGCATCGATGGGCCCGCCCGCCGTGCCAAAGGGCACGATGCGAATCGGACGGTTAGGGAAAGTACTGGACTGAGCCCACACTGGCGCACTGAGCAGTGCGGTGGTGGCGGTCAGCACCTGGCGGCGGTTGATGGTCATGCTTGTCTCTCGTTGCAAAGGTAAGACAGTATCTTCGGTCAAGCTTTGTCTGAATGCAACATGGCAGTCAGCGCCCAATCCCGCGCTTTAAGGGATTGCGGATCGGTCGCAGCGTTTCTCGTGCGCTGATCAAGGCCTCCAAAGCTTGGGCGCTGGTTTTGTGGGGCGTGAAGCCAAACCGGGTTTTGAGTGCCGTGTTCAGCAACACAGGCCGGTAGCGCAGAAAGTCGAGTTGTTCTGGGCCATAGCGGCTGATGCCCAGTCGGTGGCCAATGAACAAAGCGGTTTTCAAGAGCCAGGCGGGCAGCACGCGCGGGCGTTTGTTCAGCCGCTGCGCGATTTCAAAAATCGTCAAGGCCCCATCACCCGCCAGGTTGAAGCAGCCACTGGGTGCTTGGCCGCTCAGAGCGTGCACGATGGCCCCGGTCACATCTTCGTCCCAGATGAAGACGAAGGGGCTGTCCGAGCCCTGGATGGCCAGCAAGCGGGGTTTTTCAAACAGCGCGGTGATCTGGTTGTTGACGCGCTCGCCCAGGATGGTGCCGATGCGCAGCACCGTTTGCTGCAGCTGCGGGTGGGTTTGGCGGTGCTGCGCCAGCATCTCTTCGACCAGGCGTTTGTGGTGGCTGTAGGCAAAGCTCTCGTTGCCGCGCAGGGGCATTTCTTCGGTGAGCCATTCGGCGTTGTCGGCATGGTAGCCATAGGCCGCGCCGCTGGACGAGACCACGATGTGCTGCACACCATGCGCCACGCACGCTTGCAAAACGTTGCGCGTGCCTTCCACGTCAACCGAGTATTCGAAGGCGCGGTTGGCGTCTTTGCCGGGCGTCACGATGGCGGCCAGGTGCACCAGGGTGTCGATGCGGTGCGCCGCTACAGTCTCGGCCAGGGTCGGGTCTCGCACGTCTTGCGTGAGGTAGGTGATGCCAGGCAGGCGCTGCCCAGCAGGCACTTCGCGCACGTCCACCGCGATCACGGCTTCGCTGTCAGCTTGCCGGGCCAGTTGGCTGATCAGCCCTTGGCCCAGAAAGCCCGAGGCGCCCGTGACCAAAACCCGCTGCGCACGCTGAGGGCATGGCCTGATCATTCGGCGGTGCCGGGCCGCTGAGCGGCAACGCCGTCCAGTGGCCTGCGTGCCCACCAGCCCGCCAGCAACAGTCCGGCGATGATGTCCCAAAAGCCCCAGACGCCCGCCACCACGGCCATACCGCCCAAGCCGTCAAAAAAACTGAAAATCAGCACCAGGCCCAGACCTGCATTGCGGATGCCCACTTCAATCGACAATGCGCGGCTGTCGTAATCGGACAATCGGGCGGCCTTGGCACACACCCAACCGGTGCCAAAGGCCAGCGTGTCGTGCAAGATGACTGCCACCAGCACCAGGCCCACATAGTCCAAAAAATAGCGCCAGTTGCCCGCAATGGCGGCCACGATGAAACCAATCAGGGCCATGAAACTGATGATGCGCAGCGGCTTTTTGAAGCGCTCGGTCCAGACCGGCACATAGCGGATGCACAGCAGGCCCAGCACGAAAGGAATGCCGATGATGAGCAGGATGTGCGCAAACATTTGCACCGGATCCAAAGCGATGCTGGTCAACAACTTGGAGCCCGTGGGGTGCAAGCCACCCCAAAATGCAAAGTTCAGCGGCATGGCCACTATGGCGATGGCATTGGACACGGCCGTCATCGACACGCTCAGCGCCACATTGCCCTTGGCCCGGTGCGTGAGGATGTTGCTGACATTGCCCGGCGGGCAGCAGGCGATCAGGATCATGCCCAAGGCAATGCTGGGTGAGGGCTGCAGCACCAGGGTCAGCCCATAGGTGATGGCGGGCAAGAGCAGAAACTGCGCCCCAATGCCCACGGCAAAGGCCATGGGCATGCGCAGCAAGCGGCGAAAGTCGTCCAGGCGCGTGTCCAGCGCGATGCCGAACATCAAAAAAGCCAGCACGCCGTTGAGCAGGGCCAGCGAGGCAGGGTTGAAATTCAGGCGGATTTCGTCGACAGGCAGCATGGGGGCTTTCGTGAAGGAGGAGGGGGCTCAGGCCAGCTCGGCGGCGGTTTGGCGCATGGTGTCTCGGTAAACATCCTTGTTGACGTAACAGGCCATGCGCTCAACCTTCAGGTAGCGGTAACCGCCCGACAAATCGGGCGAGGGGCCTTGGCGCGCTTTGGAAAACGCCAGCGCCTTGGCCTGGCCCGCGTCCAGGCCTTTGAAGTACAGCGCCATCACTTCGGCCTGCTCGGCGCGGCCTTCCCAGCCCAGGCCCGCCGCCTCGACCATGCCCAACACGGCCAGGCGGTCAAAGCGGGGCGCAAAAATGTTCAGGTACAACTGGGGTGACATGCCTTGCCAGTTGAGCAAGGCGTTGTTGATGAAGGGGTAGTGCAGTTTGTAGCCGGTGGCGGTCATGACCAGGTCGTAGTCGGCTTGGGTCCCGTCTTTGAAATGCACGGTGTGGCCATCGAGTCGATCCACATCGGGCTGCACCTTCACGTCGCCATGGCCAATGTGGTGCAGGATGAGCGAGTTCACGATGGGGTGCGACTCGTACATTTTGTAGTCGGGCTTCGGAAAGCCAAAGCGCACCGGGTCGCCGGTGAACCACTTTAGCAGGGTGCTGTCGACTTTTTGTTTGAGCCATCGCGGCAGTTTGGTTTTGCCCCCCACGGTGTCGGCGGGCAGGCCAAAGACATATTTGGGTACGAAGTAATAGCCCCGGCGCACCGAGATGTCCACGCTTTGCGCGTGGTGCACCGCGTCCACCGCGATGTCGCAGCCCGAGTTGCCCGCGCCCACGATCAGCACGCGCTGGCCTTTGAAGTTTTCGGCTTTTTTGTAGGCCGAGGTGTGCAGCAACTGCCCGCTGAACTGGCCTGGCCATTTGGGCATGTTGGGTTCGGCCAGGATGCCATTGGCGATCACCACACCTTTGTAGTCGTGGGTTTCCAGTTGCCCCCCGCCGACATCCAGGGTCACGCGCCACAACGTGTCGGGCGCATCGCTCACGGGTTCGACCTGTTTCACCCGCACACCAAAGCGGAAATGGCGCTTCAGGTCAAAGTGCTGGGCATAGGCTTGGAAGTACGCGAGCAACTCGCGGTGGCTGGGGTAATCGGCCGTGCCGCCTGGCATGGGGAATTCCTTGAACTCGGTAGTGCGTTTGCTGGAGATCAGGTGGGCCGACTCGTACACGGTCGAGCGCTCATTGCCGATGTTCCACAAACCGCCGACGTCGGTGTGGGCTTCAAAGCCCTGGAATGCGATGCCGTGTTTGCTCAGGGCCCGTGCCCCGGCCAGGCCGGCGGGGCCTGCGCCAATCAAGGCGAATTGTTGCTGTGTGGCCATGCTCATAAGGTGCGTTGGAGAGGGGTGTCAGAAAGGCCAGGGATCGGTGTGGCTCCGGCTTGGTGGGCGCGGGGTTTGCGGGGCTGGCCCAGCAAGATGCGGTCGTGCCAGCGGGCGGGCAACAGCGACAGGGCTTGCGACAGCCAACCAATGCGGCGCGGCAAAACAATGTGTTCGCGGCCTTGCGCCACGCCGCGCAGCAAGTCGCGCGCCGCTTCATCGGGCTCCAGCAGGCCTGGCATGGCAAAGGTGTTGCCCGCCGTGAGCGCTGTGCGCAAATAGCCTGGGCTGATGGTGTGCACCGTGAGCTGGCTGGGGCGCAACTCTGCCCGCAAGCTTTGCAAGTAAGCGATCAGCCCGGCTTTGCTGGCGCAATAAGCCCCATTGCCCGGCATGCCGCGCCAGCCCGCCACGCTGGCCACGCCCACCAGCGCAGCAGGGCGCTGACTGTCCAGCATGGCCTGCAGGAAGGGTTGGAACGTGGTGACCACACCCAGCAGGTTGATCTCCAGCATGCGGCGCATCACGGCCAGATCGGCCGGGTCGCTGGTTTCAAAACCGCCGGCCACACCGGCATTGGCGATCACCAGATCGGGCGCGCCCCAGTGGTGCAAGCAGTCGGCGGCCATGGCCTGAATGGCCTGGGCATTGGACACGTCGGGGGTGTAAATGCGGCAGCGCTCGGGGGCCAGTGCCTGCAAGGCTTTCAAGGTATCGTGGTTCAGGCCCACCAGCGCGACCTGCGCACCCGAGCCCAACAACTGCCGCGCCAAACTTTGCCCTAAGCCCCCGCAGGCTCCTGTGATGACGGCGCATTGGAACGAGGGCATGGCGTGTTGGCTGGAATGCGGGTGAGTGGAATTGTTTGCAATTTTGGCACGTTAAACCACCCTTGGACCTCAGTGAAGACCCTTGCGAAAGGCTTGTTCAAGGGCTGCACTGGGTGGCGGTCTTTTTCCCGATCGCATGCCGCACGCAGAAGTAGCGGATTTCGGGCGACTGGAATTCCTTGACCGATCGCACCATGGACGGGTTGGGCATTTCCGGGGCCATCACCCGTTCTTGGGACAGGGCCCACAAGCCTTTGTCGCTGCGCACGCCGCCGTTCCAGTCGCCCAATTCATTCAGGTAAACGTACTCACCCACGGTGGGCAATCTGGCTTGTATGCATTCACAGGCGAACTGGGCTTTGCGCGGCGAGTTGGTGGTGCCCAGCACGTTGCCTGGCGCACCCAAAAGTTCCAAGGTTTTTCCTAGGTAAGTGACTTGGCTTGGAAAGTGTGTTTTTTGAAACTGGCTGAACACTTGGTAAGCGATTTGTCCCATCACCGATTCCGGCATGCCCCGGGCCTGGTAATTGAAGCTGTGTCCAGTCTGGGTTTCGAGGTGCAGGGTCACCAGCACATCGCCTTTGCATCCCGGGCTGAAGGAATAAGTGCCCCAAGCCATGCCGGTCAAACCCTCGATCGGTTTGGCTTCCAGGCTGCCCTGTCTTTGCTGGGCGCGCAGCACGCGCACCAACTCGCTCAGGGCCGTGGGGTTGAAGAAACTGACCTTGCGAACTTGGGGATGGTGCAGTTCATAGACCCGGTCGAGCGCGGCCTTGAAACTGCCTTCGAGCAAAACGTCCATGCCAAACCCGCCCGTAGCCCTCTGACGCCCTTGGTCGATCAGGCTGTCCAAGGTCTGCAGCAACTCAGGTGCTTGTTTGGGCTCTGCGCCGGCGCGGATCAAGTCGCCCAACAAACGGACCATGTCGCTGGCCTGTTGAGCGCGGGTGCGGCCATAGGCGTCCTGGTATTGGCACAGGTCTTGGCCGCGTACAAAGGGGATGGTCGGCCACAAGGCCACATGTGCAGCGCTGTGAGATGGATCGGCCAAAGCCTGCCCGCCCAAGACCGCGCCACAAAAAATCAGACTCACATTGCGCATCATCCGCGCCAGCATAGTCACAAGCCCAAGACATTGCCTTGACATAGCGCAATGAATCAGCACAAAGGTTTCAGCTCAAGACCCCATCCCCAAGATGAACTGGCGCACGCCCAGCTCGTCCATTAGTTTTTGTTCATGGCGTTTGGCGTCTTGTGCCACAGCTTTCGCATCTTGCGCTTCCAGCGACGCCATCTTGTGCAATTCGATTTCGGCTTGCAGCTTTTTTTGGCGCATCTGGGTCAGCGTGGCCTGGGCTTTGCTCAGGTCAAGCACCACGCGCTGCTGCAGGTTCAACAGTTGGGCCATGAATTGGCGGTGGTTCATGCTCGCTTGCATGCCCATCACGGGCGCTTGGCTGGTCTGCTCCTGCAGGCGGTATTCGTCATACAGCTTGCACAGGCGCTGGTGGCTGGCTTGGAGCTGATCGACACGGGCCAGGGCCTGCACGATGTCGTTTTGCGCATCGTTCACCGCATCTTGGGCTTTGCGCACCAGCACGGGCCAACATTTTCGGGCTTCTCGCATGGTCTTCTCCTTGGGGGTGTCAGGTGGACATCAAGGCCTGGACTTCGCGGCGCGTGGTCGCGGCGTCCTGGCTGGTGTGCATGTCTTGTTGTAAAAAATGTTCCATCGCCGTGCGCAGGCGAATGGCCTGGTCCAGGTCCGGGTTGCTGCCTGCCTCGTAAGCGCCGACCTGGATCAGGTCCTGGTTTTGTTGGTACAGCGACCACAAACGCCTAAAACGGTTGGCCAGCTTTTGGTCTTCAGGCGAGAGCAGGTTTTGCATCACCCGCGAGACCGAACCGGTGAGGTCAATGGCGGGGTAATGCGCCGCATCGGCAAGCTTGCGCGAGAGCATCACCTGGCCATCGAGCGAAGCGCGGGCAATGTCCACGATCGGGTCGTTGGCGTCGTCGCCTTCGGCCAGCACGGTGTAGATGGCGGTGATCGAGCCAAAGCCATGTCGCCCGACACCGGCACGTTCGATCAAATTGGGCAGCAGCGCAAACACCGAGGGCGGGTAGCCTTTGGCGGTGGGGGGCTCGCCAACCGCCAGACCAATCTCGCGCTGCGCATGGGCCACACGCGTCAGACTGTCCACCAGCATCAAGACGTTTTTGCCTTGATCGCGAAAGTATTCGGCGATCACATGCGTCAGGTGCGTGGCTTTGAGGCGCAGCACCGGCGACTCGTTGGCTGGAGCGGCCACCAGCACCGACTTGGCCAGACCCACGGGGCCCAAAGATTCTTCAATGAAGGCTTGCACCTCACGGCCGCGTTCACCGATCAGGCCGATCACCACCACGTCGGCTTCGGTGAAGCGGGTCATCATGCCCAGCAGCACGCTTTTGCCGACGCCAGAGCCCGCGACCAGCCCCAGGCGCTGACCCCGGCCAATGGTCAACATGCCGTTGATGGCTTTGACACCCACGTCCAGCACTTCTTTGATGGGGCCACGCTCCATGGGGTTGATGGGACGGCCTTGCAGGCTCAGCACATCACGGCACTCGGGCGGTGGTTTGCCGTCCAGCGGTTGCCCGCGCCCATCGATGATGCGGCCCAGCAAATCGGGGCCCAGGCACACTTGTGAGGTATGGCTGATCACGCGCACCTGCGCACCTGGACCAATGCCTTGCGGTTCAGTGAATGGCAATAAAAAAAGCGTTTCATCGTTGAAGCCCACCACCTCGGCCTCGACCCGGTGGCCCATCTGCCCCATCACTTCGCAGCACGCGCCCAGCGGTGCCATCAGGCCACGCGTTTCCAGCCGCATGCCCACCAAGCGCACCAAGGTGCCGCTGCGCTGGGGCTCGGGGGCATGCAGCCCGCCGATCAGCTGGTTAACTTCTTGTTCAAAATTCATGCGGGCATGTCCCCGTCGGGCGCTTTAGCGCCCGTAGATTTGGCGTCGGTGTCCTGCACGTCAATCACTTGACGGTCCCAGTCTCGTTTGGGGGTGTTTTCAGGCATGGCGTCGACTTTGTCTTGCACCAAACTGGACGTTTGCATCCAGGCCTCGGGCTGGGGCAGCAAGCGACGCGCCAATGACTCCAGGCGGTGCTCGATCAAGTCTTGCACCACGCTGTCTTGCACGCGAACGCGCACACTGCCCGGGCGCAATTGGGGGTCGGCCTCCAGCTCCAGGTGGGCCGTTGCGGCTTCTCCCATGGCTTGCAGGCGCTTCATGTCTTGTGGGTTCAGGCTGACTTTGACCGGTTGCGCCGGGTGGTCCAGTTGCTGGATGCACGACTGAACCAGGCCCTGAATGGCTTGTCCAGAAATTTGCAGCTCGGCGCGAACCAGTTGTTCTGCCAGGTGCAAGGACAAGCGTTTGAGCGGCTCAAAAAAGCGCTGGGGGTCTTGGCTGATGCTGCGCAGCTCAATGCCCAAATGGCGGATGAGTTCGCGTTCTTTATCGCGCTCGGCGTCCAGTTGGGCGTGCAAATTCGCTTGGCCTTCCTGGATGCCACGCTGGAAGGACTCGTCCAACATCTTGGCCAGGGCCGCTTCGGAGACGTGGTTTTTTTCGGGCTCTGGCGCAGTCAAGGCCGCAGTCTGTGTGGCCTCATGCTGCGGCTTTTGATTGTCATCGGTGAATTCGTTTGCATTCAGAGGTGAAGGCAAGGTCAGGGCGTCGGTGGGCTCGCTGCGATCGGCCACACGCCAGGGGCCAAAGGCGTGCGCTTTGGCTTCGTCCCATTGCGTGCGCAAAAAACTGGGGGTCTGGCTTTTGCCGTTGAGCAACGGATTGGTGCTCCAAGGGGCAGCTTGGGCATTCAGGTCAGACAAAGCCATCGCCGCCTCCTGCCAACACCAGCTCGCCCGCATCGGACAGCTTGCGTGCCAGACGCATGACGTTCTTTTGTGCCTCTTCCACTTCGGAGATGCGCAATGGCCCTTTGCTTTCCATGTCGTCCACAAACATGACGCGAGCACGGGCGGACATGTTGTCGAGGAACTTGTCCTTGACGAAGTCTGGTGCACCTTTGAGCGCCACCATCAACAGGTCTGGCTCGGCCTTGCGCATGATCGCCTGGATGCCCCGGTTGTCCACACCCACCAGATTCTCAAAGGTGAACATGTTGTCCTGGATCTTTTGCATCAAATCAGCATCAATCACTGACAGGCCCGACATGATGGCCGATTCGAGTTCGACCTTGACCGAATTCATGATCTGAGCCGCGGCTTTGACGCCACCAAAGCTGGACGATTTGGACGAAGAGTTGGATGCGAACTGCTTCATCATGATTTGCTCCAACTCTTCCATGGCCGAAGGCTGCACCGTGTCCAGGCTGGCAATCCGTTGAATGATTTCTGGGCGCGCTTCTGCGGGCAGGAAATTCAGCACGTCGGCGGCCACGGTGTGCTCCAACACTGACAAGATGATGGCCACCACCTGCGGGTGTTCACCCCGGATCATTTCTGCAATGGAACGGGCATCCATCCATTTGAGGATCTCCAGCCCTTTGCTGCCTTGGCCTGGCATGATGCGGCTGAGCACCGAAGAGGCTTTGTCGTCACCCAAAGCGCGTTTCAAGACTTTCTCTACATAGTCGCCTGTACCCAAGCCCAAGCTGGTCTGCTTCTTGAGAGTGGCCACAAATTCGTCGAGCACAACGTTCACCGCCTCTTGCGACGAATCGGCCACTGACACCATGGCACCGCCCAGCGACTGAACCTCTTTGGGATTCAAAAATCGGATGATTTCGGCCGCTTGTTGCTCGCCCAGCAAGAGCATCAGCACCGCAGCCCGCTGTGCGCCGG
>Ga0247832_1001679_pt1 | contig 37399 bp, 26 predicted proteins | sample LaCruzMarch2015__10_FD_192407 | JGI IMG/M metagenome (GOLD analysis project Ga0247832, IMG submission 192407) | Freshwater microbial communities from meromictic Lake La Cruz, Castile-La Mancha, Spain - LaCruzMarch2015_4m | ecosystem: Environmental > Aquatic > Freshwater > Lake | place: Spain... | reverse complement strand
GCGTGCGCCTGTACGGCGGTTTTTTGGGCACGGAATCAGTGCTAAATCAGCGGGACTGGTTGGCCAACCCAACCATCCTGAATGGCGACATTGGCATAGCGGGCGACAGCACCGACAACAGCTACAACGTGGTGTACTGGCATCAGCCCGACAGCAACTCGGTGTTGGACGGATTTATCCTGACCAACGGCGTGGCCGACTACAACCAATTGTCCAACGCCCGCGACCGCCGAAAATGCGGCGGCGGATTGTACCTCAACGGGGAGGCCTGGGAGGCTTACCCCAATGTGCTCAACTGCACGTTTCGGCACAATACGGCACGCAACTTCGGCGGGGGGGCCATGATCAACGGTGCCGGAGACGGCAGCGTGTCACCCCGGTTTTTCAACTGTCGGTTCGAATACAACCACTCCCTTCAAAACGGCGGTGGCATGTACTGGTATGCCGGTGCTTACGTGGAAAGGGGAGTGGATGTGGATTCGTGTGTGTTTGAGCATAATTTGGCAAATTCGTCGGGTGGGGGGGTGCAGTTCACAGAGCTTCCGGGGATTAATTCTTTTCATTTGAATAAGTGTAATATTATTAATAATTTGGCGCTTCAAAGCTTTGGTGGAGGGGTGTATCTACAAGTGGGACGTCAAAATAATTTAAGTGAGTCGTCAATTACATCTACTAAGTTTGAATATAATGAGAGTGTAGATGGGCCAGCTATGGCTATTTATCCTTTTTCTTTCCAAGAATTAAACAAAATTAAAATTGCAGAGTGTACTTTTTCATACAATAAGTTGATTATAAATAATAGTGACAAAGCAACTGTTTATGTTGATATACTGCCAAGTCAAAACCAAAATGCAGTTATTCATGACCTAAATTTTAATAATAATTCTAATACGCCTTACTTATTTTATATTACAAATGATATAATGTCTTTAAGTAAATTTGAAAATATGGTATTTCATGATAATGTTAACTATTCAGGTTTATTGGTTTCCTCCGCTGATACCGTTGTTTTTAGTAATAGTTACTTTCAAAATAATGAAGGATATTACTTAACTGTAACTTCTGTAACTAAAGAATTGGTTTTTAAAAATGTGCTTATTTGTGACAATGTTACAGAATTCAGAAATATTAATCCTGTTGGAAATACATACTCTGCTAATTATATTAACTCCTTGTTGTACAATAATAATATTGGAAATTCTTTTATTAGCCCATTAGGTGACCCTAAAAACGTGTACTATCGTAATACGATTATTTCTGACGCCAATAATATCGACAAGTATTTCCTATCCAAATCTGGTTCCAGCGTCGAACATTCCAGCCTATCCGTGCCAGACTGCTCTGCCCTGCCATCGAATGTGACTTGTGGCCCTGGAAACCTGTTCAACGTAGACCCTCAATTTCGAGATACGGCCAATGGAGATTTTACACTGCTTCCCTGCTCCCCGCTCATCAATGCCGGCAACAACAACGTACTAAACCTTCCCCTCACCGACCTCAACGGCGACCCACGCATCCAGGAAGGTACGGTTGACATAGGCACCTACGAACATGCGTATGCGCCCGGCCCCGATACCCTTAGCGTGCAGGCAGCCTGTGCAGGGGCACCTAATGGTGCCATTAACTGGAGCTTAGATCAAGGTTGTTTGCCTATACAATACATCTGGACTGACGCTCAAGGCAACACGGGCACGGGCATCGACAGCCTGCCTGCTGGCGAATACCGCTTTACCTTCACCGATGCCCGCGGCCGGGTTAATGAACAAACCATCCTCGTCCCCGGCAGTGCACCCACCGTATCCATCAGCGGCGACACCCTCCTGTGCGGTACCGGCACCACCGGCGAACTCACTGCCCTGCCCGGAGGCGTGGCCCAAACGCCCGTCACCTTCCTGTGGAACACCAACGACATGGATACCACCATCAGCGGCCTCACCACCGGCCTGTACACCGTGACCCTCACCGACGCCATCGGCTGCGCCGACTCGGCCCAGGCCAGCCTCACCGTGGTGGACGCCCCGGAAAGCACGTCTTCCGTCACCAATGCCACCCACGTAGACTCCCTCAACGGCCGCATTGATTTTGTCATCACCTCGGGCGTTGGCCCATACACCTATGCCTGGGACACGGGCGACAGCACGGCTTCCATCAGCGGCCTGGCACAAGGCACGTACACCATGCTGCTCACCGACGGCGCGGGCTGCACCTATGGATACGTGTTTGACGTGGGCGTTTCCAGTAGTACCGTAAACCCTGGCACCAACTTGGGAGTCAGGGTGTGGCCCAACCCGGTAAAAGACATCCTGTACCTTCACTTCCCAGCGCCTGAGCTCGTGGCCGGCATTCAACTCACCGACGCGCTGGGCCGCTTAGTGTATTCGGGTGACCAATGGGTGCCAATCATCCATGTAGCGCACATGCCGGAGGGTGTTTATTACTTAGTCATCAGGCAAAGTAATGGGGCTGTTTTTTCAGAAAAAGTGGTGGTGCAGCGGTAATCGCTGATGCGCGGACGTCCTGTCAATCCTGTCTACAAACCAATTCCCCAAATCAACGTCAACATCCAGTGCCGTCCTGCCTGGGTGAAAAAACCGGTCTGGTTGTACGAGCCGGCACCTTCAGCCCGGGCGTAGGGGTTGAACGGCGTCTCGTCGTATCCCTCGGAGGTGTAGCGGTAAGTCCAGCCGTTGTTGCTGTACCGGGCGTTGAAGAGGTTGTTGACCGACAGCAGCAGGCTGGCCCGTTGGCGGGAGCCCTCGGGCGTCCAGTCGTAGTGCAGGCGGGCGTCCGCATACGCGTAAGCCGAAAGGGTGGTGTTGTCGTTTCCGGTGTTGTCGAGGTATTGTTTACCCACGTATTTAGCCACCAGACTCAGTTCAAGGCGGTGCTGTTTTTGTTGCCAAAAGGCGTACCCGGTTTCAGCACGGCCTACCACAGCAGGCGAATAGGCTATGGGCGTATAGCGCCAGGTGAGCACGTCTTGCGCACCGGTATCCCAATTGTCGCGGTATTCTGTAAACTCCCGGATGCGGTTTTGGCTAAGTGACAGGTTGGCGGCCACACGCAGGCGCGCAGTGGCCTTAACCGTACCTTCCAGTTCCACGCCTGCACGGTAACTTTCCGGCACATTGGTGCGGATGTACGCGCCCACGGCGTTGAGCCGACCGTCGAGCACCAACTGGTCGCGGTAGTGCATGTAAAACAGGTTGGCCACGGCATTCCACGAGGTGTTTTTCCAGCGCAGGCCCGTCTCCACGTTGTGCAGGCGCTCCGGACTGGGGCGGGTGTCGGGTGTCGATTGGGTAAAATCGTCGCGGTTGGGTTCCCGATTGGCCATGCCGACAAAACAATACGCCTGCGCTTGTAAGTTTATCTGCCAGCTCACGCCCATTTTTGGGTTGAAAAAATGCAAATAAGCCGCCTGATCCACGTTGTTCAGGTTGTTGTCGAAACCCAGAAAAGTGTATTGCACGTTTCGGTATTGGAGGTCGACAAACATGTTCCATTCATGTTCAAAGTGGAAATCGGTTTTGGCGTACAGGTTGGCGTCGCGTTTGTCGGCGTCGTTTTCATAGTAGCGCGTTTCTTTAGGCAGGGTTTCGGCAAATTCAGCCCAAATGACATCGCCATAATGTTTGCCCTGGTAGCGGCTCCAGGCACCTCCCAGCAACCAGTGTGGTAGGTTATCGGGCTTCCATTGCAGGGCAAAAGTGGCACCGTAGAAGTGGTTGTCGAGCCACAGCCGCCGGATGAGGTCTGTGGTGTCTGCGGTTGCAGCAGCGGGTACGCCGTAATCGGCAAACGCCTGATCGGCCTTATATTGTTCAAAAAAGCCCTTTCCGCGGGTGTAGTGGCCGTTCAGCTGGAGTTGCAGGTGGTTGGTCAACAAGCGTTTGTAGTGCATTAAATAATGCGTTTGCCGGTAGTTGTCCACCTCGTTGTCGTACGGGGTGCCTGGTTTTTCGGTGCCCGCCACGTTGTAGGTGCGGCGCGCCGGATCGTCGGCATATTGGGCGGGCACACCGTACCAGGCCTGATACGTAACCTCCCGGCCGGAGAGCACGTGCGCCTGAAACGACTGTTTGTCGCCCACGTATGCACCGCTGAGGTGGTACGCATTCAGGTCGGCCGTGGCGCGGTCGATGTAGCCATCGGAGCGAATAGACGACAGTCGACCGCTGAATGCCCAGCGCCTGTCGAGCAATCCTGTGCCTGCCCGTGCGCTGAATTTTTGGGTGTTGAAGCTGCCGAGGGTGCTGCTGACTTCGGCAAACGGATCGGCTTTTACCTCCGAGAGGTCGATGTTGACCGTTGCGCCGAATGCGCCTGCGCCGTTGGTGCTGTTGCCCACGCCGCGTTGCACCTGAATTTCGGTTGCCGAAGCCGCCAGATCGGGCAAATTGACCCAAAAAACGGCCTGGCTTTCGGCGTCGTTGAGGGGCACGCCGTTGAGGGTAACGTTGATGCGGGTGGGGTCGGTGCCGCGGATGCGCATGCCGGTGTAGCCGATGCCGGTGCCCGCGTCGGAGCTTTCGACCGTGGAAGGGGTGGCCGACAGCAAGTAGGGCAGGTCCTGTGCGTGGTAGGCGCGGCGGATGTCGGCCGATCGCATGTTGGTGTGGGGGACTGGCGCGGAAGCGGTTGCACGGGTGGCCTGAATGACCACTTGTTGGAGGTTGAGCGCAGCACTATCCGGCAGAAGAACATCATTTTGGGCGTGCAGGTACCCGAAAAAAAGCACCATGGTGCTGACAAAAAACGTGCGCGCAGTGCGCACAAGGCCGTGTGTCGACCTCGGAAAACAACAAAACATGAAACAAACATTGGTGTGAAACATCCGACGGCAAAGGGGTTTTGCCGGCGTGGTGATGCCACGGCCCCGTCTCAAAATCCCTTCCCGGCATGACCCGGGCAGGTTCGATGGGTATGATCTCAGCCGGGCGGTTTGGGCTTTCCCAACACGCTTCGGCACCCCGATGAGGGCGGCAAAGGTAATGCGGAATGCGGAATACGGAATGCGGAATACGGAATACGGAATTTTTAGGATAGAGATTGGGTTTTTGCAGTGGTTTTGGGTTATTTGTGCTGGCGTTTATTTTTAAGTACGCGTTACTGGTACCAGAGATATTCCTTATATTTGTACTCCATACACATCATTCCTGCCGACACCCTGCCTGCCTTTTGCGCGCATGACCATCAACATACTTCGCTAAATGCCTGCAACGTTTGCATAAAGCACCTGTCTATCTACGCATTCTTCATACACTTATATGCTCAACAACATGAAAACATTAACCTTCCAACACTGGGGCGGAATCCTCGCGCTGGCCTTGCTTGCTTTTTCCCCCCGGATACAGGCACAAGAGAGCAACTTCATCGTACAAAGCACGGAGCACCACATACCCCGCAATCCGTGCAAAGTGTTCATCGGTGTGGTGACTACCTCGGAATCGGGCAAGCTATTGGTCACCGAAGTCGTGGAAAACTCCGCCGCCGAAATTGCCGGTGTCCAAACGGGCGATGTGATCCTTCAATTGGACGGTGTGGCCGTCTCAACCCAGCCGGAATTGATTGCTGAACGCAACAAGCACCAGCAAGGCGACCCTTTTACGCTGAAAGTGGTGCGCAATGGCAACGAAATGACCATCAACGCCCGTTTTAAATCCTGTACAGAGACGGAAAAAGCCGCCTACAAAAAGAAAGAACTGGATCGGGTGATCATCAACGTCATCTCACCGGAGCAATTCATGGCCAATGCTTACGAACGACGCGACCCTTGCGTCCCTTTCATCGGGGTTTTGACCGGTGAGGTGGAAAAGACACCCCTGTCGAGTGAAGGGGTGTTGGTCACCAAAGTACTCGACGACACTCCGGCCCAAAAGGCAAGCCTGCAAACAGGCGATATTATCCTGGCACTTGACGGCAAAAAGGTGAGCACCCACACGGAGTTGTGCGCAGCACGCGATAAACATTCAGCGGGCGATCGATTCCAGTTGACGGTGCTGCGCGACGGCAAAACGATGCGGGTAAACGCCCAATTCAAAGCCTGCAACAAGCCCGCAAAAACTGCGGATGCAAAGCAGCCAGCAGCGGTCGCCGCCCAACCTTCCAGCCCCGCCAAGCCGATCGGCCGATTAGAATTAACTTCGTTACAGGTGTTCCCCAACCCGACCGCCGGACCTGTGAGCGTCCGTTTTGAGGCACCTGCGGTACCCACCACGGTGCGAATCATAGACGTGACGGGACGCACGGTGTACAGCCAGACCATCAACCAGTTCAGCGGTTATTTCAACGAAGACATTGATTTGGGCAACAACCGTCCGGGCATTTTTACCCTACAAATTGAGCAAAACGGCCAGACCCTGACCGAGCAAATTGTGCTTACCAATCGGGCTTGATGACTTTCCGTACGGCTGAAAGGCGTTCCTCCATTGATCCGTACAACACGAGGGTAGGGCAGGGCACCTGCAACAACACTTTTTGATACCAGCCAAACAGTTCCGCCCGCGCCTCCGGATGTTCCCGCAAGGGGTCGGGTGCCCACGGAAAATCGGGCGCACACAACAAATAACGGTACGGCGTCTCCACGGCGCCGTACCCTTTGGGCCAACAATACCGCAAGGGCTTGTATTTATACGATTCCCACACCTGCAGCACGGTCCAGTCGGTATCCACCACAAGCCATTCACCTGCTGTTGCACGGTGGTGCGCGATCCACAGGGATTGACCACGCGCTATGGTTTGCAGGTCGGCTTGTCCGTAAGGCCTGTTGAGGTGTTGAAGGTAGTAGCGCGCAAACTCGGGCACCACCGGCGCGTGCAAAGCCTGTCCGAGCGCTTCGGCGAGCACTGATTTGCCCGTCGATTCAGGCCCCGTAACCACTAATATTTTGGTCATGTTGTCTCGTTGTTGGCGCTGCGCGCACAGGCACGGCACGCGTAAAGGTCGTATCTTTGACCCAAACAAACAGACAACGATGCACGACATAGAGCCGCATTTTCAGTGGCGCGACTTGTATACTGCGGAAGCCGACGCCCATGCGCCGTTTTACGGACGCACGTACAGTGAATTTGAGTTTACCAACATGCTGTACAATTTTTACCTGCATCCGCAGTGGGACGAATTTGGCTCTGCCACTTTGTATGCCAAAATTTTATACGCAGACTATGAAGATGGTTTTGCCTGCATCGAATTGATCGGGGAGTGGAACGATGCGCTGTATAACGACATTAAATTTTTGAAACGCGAAATCGTGGACGTCCTGATTGCGGAAGGCATTTACCGGTTTGTGCTGATGTGCGACAACGTGCTGAACTTTCATGCTTCTGACGACGATTACTACGCCGAATGGTACGAGGAGGTGTCGGAAAACGGTGGATGGATCACCTTGCTTAACACCCGCGAGCACGTGGAAGACGAACTGGAAAGCGCCCGACTGCAGCGCTACATGCAGTTTGGCGAACCGTTCAACGAAACCAACTGGCGTCCGCACAAACCACAGGTGGTGCTGCACATGGTAGACCTGATGCGCAGCGGTGTGACCCCTCAATTGGAGTGGTAAGATGAAAGAAACAACAAATGTGCCCCAGCCTTTCCGATCCGGATTTGTCAACATCATCGGTCTGCCCAACGCGGGCAAATCGACCCTCATGAACGCCCTGGTGGGCGAGCGCATGAGCGCCATCACCCCCAAACCCCAAACCACACGACACCGCATTGTAGGCATCCTGACCGGAGAAGACTTTCAGGTCATTTTTTCCGATACACCCGGCTATGTGTCGAGGCCATCGTACAAAATGCACAACGCCATGAACCGCTTTGTGGAAAGCACGCTGGAGGATGCCGACCTGATGTTGCTGGTAATAGACGCCACCGAAGACTTGCAGGAAGACAACCCCCTGGTGGAAGTGCTTCTGAAAAACAAGGCACCCCTGCTGATCGTGCTCAACAAAATGGACCTGGTGCAGCCCCAACGCGCCGAAGATGTGGCCAACTGGTGGAAAAAACGCGTTGATGTGGCCACCTTCATTGGCATATCGGCGCTCAAACAGGAGCACACGAGTGATTTGCTCGAACGCATCATCGGGTATTTGCCTGAAGGGCCTGCTTACTATCCACTGGATCAGTTGACCGACCGGCCTGAACGCTTCTTTGTGAGCGAGATCATCCGCGAGAAAATTTTCATGCAGTTTTCCGACGAGGTGCCGTACTCCTGTGAGGTGGCCATCGAAAGTTTTCAGGAAACGGAAACGAATGCCGGCGTGCCGTTAGCCCGCATTTATGCCATCATTTTTGTGCTGAGGGAAACCCAAAAAGCCATCTTGTTGGGCAAAAACGGCGCGGCCATCAAAAAATTGGCCACCGCATCCCGCGAAGCCATAGAGGCATACCTGCAAACAAAGGTGTTTCTGGAAGTGACCATCAAAGTACGGGATAACTGGCATGACAATGAGCAGTCGCTGCAACAGTTCGGATATCGGTAGTTTAGGGAGTTTAGGAGAGTAGGAGTTTAGGAGTTTAGGAGTTTAGGAGAGTAGGTGCTGAAAAGAGTAAGAGTTAGCAAGTTGAAATGTTGAGCAAACTAAACTCCTCCACCCCTCCACTCCTCCACTCCTAAACAAAAAAAAGTCCATCCCCATTCGTTAACGGAGAAGGACGTCATCAAAACACGCTTCATTTTAAACCTATATCTTCAAGCTGCCCATGTTTAAGCAGCGTTAAGTTCAATTGCCGGGGCAAAGGTAAATCACTTTTTCAAATAAGACGAGCAAATGTTGAAAAATAATGTTTCTCTTTGCACATTCTTTCAAACGACACCACAAAGATAAGTCAGTCTCGTGTTTTGTCAAGTGATTTCTTATCTTTTTTTCAAAAAATTGATACTTAATGAAAGACTTGTTGATTCGCAATGCTTTAGTAGTGAACCGTCACCGCGTAGCAACTGGTGACATCCTGATTCACCACGGGCGCATTGCCCGGATCGGCGGCCAGATAGACGTCCCGGCACGCCAGGAAATAGACGCCAGGGGATGCTGGGTATTGCCGGGCATCATAGACGACCAGGTGCACTTCCGCGAACCGGGCCTCACGCACAAGGCCACCATACATTCCGAAAGCCGGGCTGCGGTGATGGGGGGCGTGACGTCGTTCATGGAAATGCCCAACGTGAACCCGCCCTCGGTGACCCAGGAGCGGCTGGCTGAAAAATACGCCATTGGCGCGCGCACCTCGTTGGCCAACTATTCCTTTTACATGGGCGTCACCAACGACAATTACGACGAGGTGATGCGCACCGACCCGAGCAATGTGTGCGGCATCAAAATTTTCATGGGCAGCAGCACGGGCGATATGCTGGTGGATAACCCGGGCGTCCTGGAGCGCTTGTTTGCCCATTCGCCCATGCTCATCGCTACCCATTGCGAAGACGAAGCGACCGTGCGGCACAACATGGCCGCCTTTCAGGCGCGCCTGGGCGACCAACTGCATGCCCGCAACCACCCGGAGATCCGCTCGGTGGAGGCCTGCCTGCTGTCGTCTACATTTGCGGTAGCATTGGCGAAAAAACACGGCACCCGCCTGCATGTGCTCCACATCAGCACGGCTGACGAACTGGCTTTGTTCGACAATACCCTGCCGCTGGCCGAAAAGCACATCACCGCCGAGGTGTGTGTGCACCACCTGTTTTTCAGCGCCGCCGATTACGAGCGTTTGGGCAACCTCATCAAATGCAATCCGGCCATCAAAAGTGCCGCGCACCGCGACGCCCTGTTGCCGGCGTTGCTCGACGGTCGGCTCGACGTGGTCGCCACCGACCATGCCCCCCACACCCTGGCTGAAAAAAACCAGCCTTACGCCGCTGCGCCGTCGGGCTTGCCCCTCGTTCAGCACACCCTGAACCTGATGCTCGACTTTTACCACCGGGGCGACATCAGCATCGAAACCATTGTAGATAAAATGTGCCATGCACCGGCTGTGGCTTTTCAAGTGGCGGAGCGCGGTTTTGTGGACGAAGGGGCGTGGGCAGATTTATGCATTGTGGATCCGCATGCCGAGTGGACGGTTTCAAAAGACAACCTGGCGTACCTGTGCGGCTGGTCGCCCCTGGAAGGACATCGCTTTAAGGGCAGGGTAGTGAGCACCATCGTAAGCGGGCATTTGGCCTGGCATGAAGGGCGGCTGGATGAGGGAAAGATGGGGGAGCGGTTGGGGTTTGGACGGGAGTAGGCGCTGGGATATAATGCAAATATAAAAAGGATGAGATGATGCTTGCATACTGTCCGCAGAGTTCCCCAATGTTAATTTACGTTTTTTTTTGATTTTTTACGAATAATCAAGAAAAAATCGAGGCAAATTGATGCTTTAAACTGGCATATTCCACAAAACAAAAAGGAGACAAAAGACCGTCTGAATCATCGGGCTCAAGTATTTTACCAATAAGTTTTCTTACGACTTCTTTTCGCTTTTCGATGGAAACGTTAGCGCTATTGATGGCCAATAACGAATCAGCATATTTTTCTTCAAATGCATCTTTATCCGATTTTCCCCATGCTACTTTTCGTTTTTCGGTTAGTTTTTCGATCCCAAGCGCAAGTACTTTGATGGTAAGCAGGATAATTGTTTCCTCATCTGCATTAGCATTATTAAAACTTATTTGTCCTTCAGCATTATAAGTCAGTTTTTCAATCAAATGCCCATCACAAGTTGGGTTGATGATTGCCAAATCAGGGTCAGAATCGAACTTGCTTTTTTGATCATCACAGTGTGTAGGGTTAGGAATGCGGATAACATCGCCATTTTCCAATCTATTTTTCTTTTTTAAATCTCGATTTGAGGGATAATCAATAATTTTTTCGAGGGGAATTTCCGAAATTCTGGTAGCATCATCCCAATTTCTGACTTCAATTCCTCCAAATATGCCACCAATTTTGATTTTTGAAAAACCAGTGCTGTTCTTGCAGCACAACATCAAGTTTTCATAATTAAACATCAACCTCTTGTGTTGGCTTTTCCCTTTAAAATGTTCTATGGATTGTTTAAAAAATTCCCATTTTTGGGTATTAACGTTCCAATCTCGTCTCAATCGATCCCCACAATAACAACAAATCCCTCCCTGTTCTTCATAAAGTGAGTACTGTAATTGATATCGGACATTGAGCGGGTCTATGTCAGTTTCGCGCTCAGTCAAAGTTTTTCCCAACAGTTCCCATAATGTACGCGCCGAACGCAAATCGGTATGTAAGCTTGCTATCGCATTTTGGTTTTCTGATAGCCAGTCTTGATATGCCTTTGGAAAATTACCTGCTGTTTTTTTGTTAATCAAAATCATTGCGCCAGCAATTCTTTGGTTTTGATAAGGGTTCGTTTGCGGTTCAGTTCCGGATCATCGCGGTCAATGTCACGGAAATCATTTGCAAGCATATTGTTGGCCTCGACCAATTTGTCATTGGCAATCAACTCGGATAGGTTTTCCATTTTCCGCTGAATTTCGGGCACAAATCGACCGGGAGTACCGAAAACCTCTTCTGACAAGCGTTCCAGGTTTGCTCCATATGTATTGAATTCTGAAAATTCTTCTACCTCAACCATACTATCTCCTTGGGGTTTGCAAACGTAAATACGCAAGCGATTATTCGGGATACTTCCAAGCACATAGGGTGAATGCGTGGTAACTACAAATTGCACATTTGGGAATGTATCCATCAATACGCGCAAAGCCCTTGATTGCCACACAGGGTGCAAGTAAGTATCAATTTCATCTACCAATACAATGGCGTTTGTTTTTTTAAAATCCTCTCCTGTGGGAGTCACGTCAATCAGGCGTTTGAGCAAATATCCCATCCAGCCAAACACATTATTGTAGCCTGAACTAATTAATTCGAACAAAATAGGCTGGCCATTTTCACCAATTGAAACCCAAATAGGATCGTCCCCCCCAACGCCCACTTCAATTGAATGAAGCTGAACTTTTTGCAACAGCACGTCCGAGATAATTTTAAAAATTTCTTCCATTAAAAGCCTTTCATTAGGCTTTTGTTCGCCCTTAGCTTGCTTGTCATTGGCAATGGCGTTCAGAGTACGTAGAAAATTTCCAAAGCGCAACAAGCGGTTGTCTGGTTGGTTGTTTAACATCGAAATGGCATCTCCCGCATGTGGGTATATTTTATCATCTAATTTTTCGGATGCATCTGGCAAGCCTAATACTTGCGGAAAAGCTAAAAAAAGACTCTTAAAACGATCATCTATTACGTTTCTAAAATCAGCCTCGGGGTCATCGCTAATGATTGTATTTTCAGCCAGATTTTGAAAAAAAACACTGTTCCGAAAAAGATCCGGGTTTAATGACTCTCCACCAACTAATTCTATGGAGTAAAACAAATCTATAGAGCCTTGATTCTTTGTGTATTCGATCCGCCCGTTTTTTAACCCTGTAATACGCTTCATTTTGACAATGCTTCCTGTGAGTAACTCATTGTCTTCCACACCGATGGTTTCGTTTTGTTCGTAGCCCATAAATCCGAGTACAAGCGCGCGGAGTACCGTGGTTTTGCCCGTTCCGTTTTCTCCAATAATGCAGGTCAGGTTAGGATGAAAGTGAATTTCCTGCGGCTTGCCGAATAAAGCCAGATTCTCAAATACCATCTTGTTTAATTTGATCGAGCGGACTTCGTCATATTCTTTTTTATAGGTTTTATCTTTTAATAATTTTTTGCGTATTTTTTCAATTTTTGCTTTTTGCTTTTTAAATTCTTCAGGATCAATTGGCCCAAAAATATCTTCCATTCCTTCCGAACTCTTCAAAAATGCATCAATGATGCGTTTGTCTTTTTTCAAAAAATTATCCAGCGAAGTCAGATAATCATTGCCGCGGTACACTTTTTGCCAATGTTCAAACGTCTCCTCTGTCCGGATTCTTGATAACTGGCGCATGTCCAGCGCTTCCGAAACATCCGAAAAAAATTTCACTTTCGCATCGTTGTCGTAGGAGACAAAGTTGAGCGACGCACCCCCATCCAGGTTTACTTGAAAATAGATATTTGGCGTTTTGTTCTTCCAGTCCAATCCTTTCCAAAAAGAAAAAGCCAGGTAATTTTCATTGCCTGTGAACCAATAACCCGCCGCCAGACGTCCGGCACGGTTTACCTGCCGGAGTGTAAATCGCAACGATTCATCTTTAATCAAATGAGCATACACCCGTTCGTGCAACTCCGCAATATTATTTTCCATCTTCTTTTGATGTTATTTCAAGCAAAATTAGTATTAAATTGTCAAACGAATACTTGAATATATGAAGTACGCACTTTTCCTGAAAAAAATATCTGCCTCTCTATCCATAAAAATTTCATGTTTACATAAAGTGATGATAGTGGCTTTTCAAGTAGGCGCTGGGATATTTACTTTACAGGTGCGTACACGAAGCACGTTACTCGCCAGCGGGCAACGCGCGCAATTTCATTTACACAAAAAATCATGCAAGGCCGCCAGATGCTCAGCCTCCAGCTCGAAACAACAGGTTCCATCTGGCTTGTTTTTGGGGGTCAGACCTTCGGGAAGCACGAGATCGTCGCAATGGAAGGTATCTCCACGAAGAATATACCGATCAAAAAGCGGCTTGATGTCCAAGCCAGTAGCTTCGGTCAAATGTTCCACCAGGCGCTCGTTGTTCATCCGCAAGTCGGGGCGCTGGCGGCTCACTTCCAGCAGTCGAAACATGCCATCGTCCAGGCTTTTATCGCCCTTGTGTTTGATGTGGTTGTCCAACAGGAATGCAAACAGAAATCCGCGTTGGTACGGCAGTTTTTCGTAATACTTGTCGTTCCAGAAATGGGCGTACGTCATTGAATCGTTGGGCATGTTGCGGACGGGCGATTGGGAATACGGTGCGAGCACATCGTTGTTGATTTCATCAATAAACTGCGCAGTACTCAACACGCCGCTGCGCAAGCGCAACTTGGTTTGATAGTAGTCGGTAAACCCTTCGCTGAACCAGTATTGTTTTTCTTCATCGGCTGTTCGGATGGTGTTGCCGATCCAGTGGTGCATCATTTCATGAAAAAACAGATATGACACCCGCTTTTGTTTGTGGGGGGCGGCATTATCAGACACCATACAGGCAAATGACTGATGCAACCCGCTACCGCCCACGCTGAGCTGCTTGGAAGTATCGTTCCACACATCATAGGTGGGAAAGAGGGTAACCAAATAGTACGGCTGGGTTTCGCGCCAAAATGCCCGCTGGCTCGATACTGCTTTTTGGAGCGTGTTGGCTACGCTGTCCATGTCCAAGTACTCAAAGGATTTGTACGCCAGAAAGACCGTATCCTGCTCAATGGGCAGGGCACGCACCTGAATGTTGCCGCCAACAAACACCGACTCATTCAGCATCAGACGGGTCACCTTAAGCGTATTTTTTCCGGAAAACCCGGTGAACAAACTGCTTGCCAGCGGGGTGTCGGGCGGCCCGGCATACACAAACGCAACAGGCATACCAGACTTTTTATTTTTCCAATACTGGTCGGGCACAGCAAACAGCGCAAATCCGAACACATGAAAACTGCCCGATTCCACAACAGGCCGGAAACTGCGGTCCCACACCAAGGGACTGAACTGATCGGGCTGAACCCGGTAGCTCAATTCCACAGTGGCACCTGCGGCATGTCTGACGGTAAACCTGCCACTGTCGCGCTCCATGTATACCTCGCCATTGGCCTCCAGTGCCTGCAGGCAATTCCACAAATCCTGTTCCCCCCAATGTGCATTTGGATAAGAGAAGCAAGTTGCAGTATCGCCTTTTGACGGTTGGTACTGCAATGAGACATGGAGGTATGGCCTGGGCTGATCAAGTACAGGAGTGATATGGTACTGCAACGCCTGTGCACGAACAAGGACGCTCAACAGGCAACATACACCCGTCAAAATGTTTCCAAGGCTCAAAAAACCTGAATTGCCAATCATGAGATAGTAATTTATGCGTAATGGTTAAACAATTTTTTCAGTCTTGAATCGATGTACACCATAGACAACGCAAAAATCTTAATGCTGCCTTAACCTTATTAGAAATAATTTTGAGCAACAAAAGCTTTGCTATGAAACACCTGGTTATCACCTTGTTATGTGCCTTTAGCAGCCTGCTGAGCGCGCAAACCTTGTCGCCCTACCTCCAGGGCGTCACCCCCAACTCTATCTGGATCACCTGGAAAACGGCTTCCAATACCGAAAGCGTGGTGCAGTACGGCGCTTCACCCGCCAACCTGGGCACCAGCGTGACCGGCACCACACAAATTTTCAGCGATGCCGGCTATCCGGCCAATTACTATTACCACAGCGTGCAGCTCACCGGCCTGCAGCCCAACACCAAGTATCACTACCGCATCAAAACCGGCACGCAGGAGTCGACCGTGCACAGCTTCCGCACCCTGCCGCTGCCAGGTCAGCCCATGACTGCTGGCGGACACCTGCGTTTCCTCATTTTTGGCGACAACCAGATCAAGGCCCAGCCGCGTTTTGACTCCCTCGTGGTGTTTGCCAAACGCAAGTGCGAACAGCTGTACGGCCCCAACATCAACGATTCCATCAGCATGATCCTCATGGTGGGCGATCAGGTGGACGTGGGCACGCTCGACCACTACGAGTTTGTGCATTTTGCCAAAAACCGCTACCTGTCGGGCGAACTGCCCATCGGCACCATCATCGGCAACCACGAAACATACGGCACCCTGCAACTCGGCGCGTATGAGAACCACTTTTTTTACGATAAAATGCAGTATGCCGACGTGCCCTCCAATTCGGAGCGCTATTACGCCTATCAGGTGGGTCCGGTGCTCATCATCAACCTGAACACGGAAGCCACCAGCGGCGCGGCAGGCCTGGCGCAGTACACGTGGCTGCAACAGGTGTTGAACAAGGCCAACACCGACCCATCGGTGCAGTGGATCATGTCGTTCGGCCACCGGCCTTACCAGGCAGAGCAGTATGTAGGCGATATTTCATCCTGGATTCGCAACACTGCTGTGCCCTTCCTGAGTACCAGCCCCAAGTTTTTCATGCACACCGGTGCACACCACCACCTGTACGCGCGCGGCCAGCTCAAAGAAACACCCAACTACCACATCATTTCGGGCGGCACCGCCTGGGATCAGTACTGGGGCATGAGCAACGAAACAGATTTTGACGACGTGCAAAAAACGCTGTCCAACTGGCCTTACCAGATCGTCGATTTTGACCTGAACAAACAAAGCGTAAACGTGAAAACCTACTCCGTGGGCAGCATATACCGCTGGCACGAGAACCGCTTGATCGACGAATTCCACCGCACGCTGAATCAACCCGCTCCCGCCGTACCGAGTGTAACGGCCACTATTGACACGGTGCAATTGCCCTTTACGATAAACTCATCTGCTTTTTCGTCGCCTGCAGGTGAACTGCTTAACAGCACGCAATTTCAAATAGCCGCTTCGGCCAATTTTGTGGCACCAGTGGTGGACAAACTGCGCGACTTCGAGAACTACTACGGCTCGGCTGGTGCACCCGACACCACGAAAGACATCAACCTCGGCATCAACATTCTTGACTATACCGTGCCTGCCGGTGCCCTGCCCAACGGCAAACATTACGTGCGCGTGCGCCACCGCGACCGCAATCTGGAGTGGTCGGGCTGGTCGGCTGCCGATTCGTTTGTGGTGGTCAACAGTGTACAGGGTTTTCCGTCTATCGCTTTAGATAAAACACAATATGACCTCGGCGAAACCATCACTGTGACGTACGCCAACGGCCCCGGTTTAGCCACCGACTGGGTAGGCATCTACAAAAAAGGCCAAACGCCCGGTCAGGTTTCCTCCACCAAGTATCAATACGTAAACGGTGGCAACGGTGTGTTGACGTTTACCCTGACGGAACCTGGCGAGTATTTTGCCGCTTTTTTTACCAACGACACCTACACCGAAATTGCCGACCGCGTATCGTTTTACCACGGCAACATCCCCTTCCTCACTTCAAACAAAACCGCTTACGCCGAAGCCGAAGCCGTAACCATCAGCTATGCCAATGCACCCGGCTTAGCCAACGACTGGGTGGGTCTGTACAAAGTAGGCATGACGCCCGGCGTGGTCGGCTCCGTGCAGTGGAGCTACGTCTCGGGCGCTGCGGGCAACCGCACGTTCAACAACCTGCCCAAAGGCTACTACTTTGCCGCGTACCTGCTGCAAGATCAGTACGCTGAAGCGGGCGAGCGCATCTTCTTTTCTGTGGGCGACACCATTGCGCAATTGGTCATTGACAAAAGCATTTACAACCTCGGCGAGTACATTGTGGCCACCTGGACCGACGGTCCCGGCATTCCGAAAGACTGGCTCGGCGTATACCAGGCCTGGAAAAATCCGAACATCGACGCCCTGGATCAATACACCTACTTTGGCGGCGTGCCCGAGGGTACCATTACGCTGAAAGACACCTTAGTGCCTACCGTGCCCGGCAATTACTTTGTGGTGATGTTCACCAACGACTCCTACAACGAGGTGTCTAACCGTTGCTACTTCACGATGGTAGACGGCGGCAGCAACACCAATTCGATCATTGACAACCACGGCGTGCGGCTCTTCCCAAACCCCTCAGGCGATTACACGATTGTGGAATCGGAGTACCCAATCGACAAGATTGAGGTGTTGAGCCAGGAAGGCCGCTTGTTGTACCGTTCCACGACCAACGCGGGCAACCAGCAGTTTACCCTCCTCAACCAGCAGTTGCCGGAAGGCACGTATGTGGTGAAGGTGTACTCTCGGAAGTTGTTTACTTTAAAAATGGTGGTGCAGCGGTAACAGTAATAATTCGTCCTACGAATATATTCGTAGGACGAATTATTTTTGCATGTTTGCCAGTATTGGGCACTTCAACAATAGGCTAATACACAAACCCGATCTACTTTTGACGCAGTTCATCTTTTATAAGCCCAACGCGTCATCCCATGAACATAAAATCATCCTCCGCAGCGGCCTTTCTGGCTGCCTTTTTTCTTATTGTAACCCATCTCGCCGCACAGTTGCCTTCCGGTTTTGTGCAGGTCAAAGTAGCCGACGAACTCAATCCCACCGGCATGACGCTGAGCCCCGACGGGCACTTGTTTCTCATAGAAAAAAACGGCGTGGTGCGGGTGGTCGACAACGGTGTGCTGGATCCCATTCCGGCCCTAAACCTCCCGGTAGACGACTACAACGAACGCGGCCTCGGCGGCATCGCGTTTCACCCCACCGAACCCTTTGTGTACCTGTACTACACGGTTCCGGGCACCAACCGCAACCGGATCAGCCGATTTGATTACTACAACCACACCATTTTTCCGCAAACGGAAGAAATTCTCCTCAACCTTGATCCGCTGTCAGGCACCATCCACAATGCAGGTGCCATGGTTTTTGGGCTGGATGGCAAGTTGTACGTGTCTGTGGGCGACGGCGCAGCATCCAACCTCGCACAAAACCCAAACAGCCTGCTCGGAAAGGTGCTCCGCCTGAATCCCGACGGCAGCATCCCGACCGACAACCCGTTTTACAACACCTATACCGGCGTGTACCGTTACATATACGCCCTGGGTTTTCGCAATTCCTTCACCATGGCCATACAGCCAGGGACGGGCCGGATATACGCCAACGACGTGGGCAATGCCACCTGGGAAGAGGTCAACTCCATCTTGCCCGGCAAAAACTATGGCTGGCCTCAGGTGGAAGGGCCCATCGGCGGGGGCAATCCGCCCGCCAACTACCAGGATCCCGTGTACGCCTACACCCACGCTCAGGGCTGTTCGGTTATTGGCGGCACGTTTTACAACCCAACGGTCAGCGTTTTTCCGCCAGCCTATAGTGGGCGCTACTTTTTTGCCGATTACTGCGGCGGTTACATTAAAACGCTTGACCCCAACACGGGCACCGTCAATCCGTTTGCCGCAGGCCTGAACCGGCCCATCGCGCTGCAAACCATGCCCGGCGGCGATATGTACTACATCGTACGCGCGGGTTTGGGCGGAGGCTCCGAAGCAGACAACACCAGCACCTTCAACGGTCAGTTGTGGCGGATCATTTACACCGGCAGCGGGGCGCCGTTTGTGTACCAGGATCCGGAGTCGGTGCGCTTGTCGGCAGGAGAAGACGCCCGTTTTGAAGTGTTTGTGCTGGGCGACCCCACGCTGACATTCAAGTGGCTGCGCAACGGCGTGGATATTCCGGGGGCAGATTCCGCGGTGCTGGTTGTGCCGGCCGTGGCGGTATCCGATTCCGGCAGCTTGTTCAGTTGCATCGTCACCAACAGCCAGGGAACCGATATCAGCGGCGCGGCGCTGTTGGAAGTGAGCGCCAACCAGCGTCCGCAGCCTCAAATTACTGTGCCCGACACCAGTTTTCGGTACCGGGGCGGCAGCGTCATTCCGTTTGCCGGTTTGGCCACCGATCCGGAAGAGGGCTTGCTCGACAGCGCCAGGCTGAGCTGGAGCGTGGTGTTTTTTCACGACAACCACACCCACCCCGGCCTGTCGGCCCAAAGCGGCTTGTACAATGGCAGTTTTCCGACGCCTGCCCAGGGCGAAACCAGCCCCAACGTGTTCTATCGCATTTACCTCAACGCAACCGACGCCAACGGTTTTTCAAAATCGGTGTACCAGGACGTGCAGCCCCTCAAATCTACGCTCCGGGTGTCGGCCAATATCCCCAACGCCACCCTTCAAATGGACGCCACGCAATACGACTTGCCCGCCGACGTATTGAGCGTAGCAGGCATTCGCCGACAACTGAATGCGCCGCCGAGCATTGTGGTGGGCGATTCGCTCTACCTCTTTGATTCTTACCTCGGTTTGGGTGCCGATCCGTTTTTGGACCTCGTGACGCCCGACACCGATTTGGTCATTCAGCTCGTTTACGTGGCCATACCCGTTGGCAGCGGCACCGGTTTGCTCGGCCGCTATTTTGACGCACCCAACCTCGATTTTTCGGGCGATCTGCTGCTGACCCGGGTGGATTCCATTGTCGATTTCGACTGGGGGAACGATGCGCCCGACGCCACTGTGCCCAACGACTATTTCAGTGTGGAATGGCGCGGTTTTCTGGAACCCTTGTTTACGGAAGAACTGACCTTGACAACCGAAACCGACGACGGTGTGCGCTTGTGGATCGACGGCGTGCAAATTATTGACAAATGGATACCGCAATCGCCCACCACCCATTCCGGCAAATTCAACGCCGTGGCCGGGGAGCGTTATCCCATCCGCATGCAGTTTATGGAAATCGGCGGCGGCGCAGTAGCCCGACTCCAGTGGCAAAGCCAGCGCCTGTTCAGCAGCGTGGTGCCGCAGTCGCAACTGTACCCGTCGCGACCAGGCGTGGTCAGCGGAAAAGTATGGATAGAAAATACCACTTCCGGTGTGTTTGAAGTAGGCGATGTGCCCATGAAAAATGCCGTGGTCAGCGCCCACAACAGCCAAACCAACGTGGTGGTCAGCTACGACCTGACAGACGCCGACGGCCTGTACCGACTGGAAAACATGCCCGACGGTTTATACTACCTCTCGGTGATGAACCTGCCTGGATCCGGAAACCTGAAACCCGATGCGGGCCTCGACAGCAACAGCCATACGCCTTTCCTTACGCTTGATCTCGACGTGGACACGGTGCTGAACGCCTCCTTCCGGGTCATCAGCGCTGCTTCGGTGCCGGCAGCGGCAGCTGGCATCCGCGTGTTCCCCAATCCGGCGGCTGCACAACTGATCGTAGAATGGCCAAAAACAGGTCAAACGCCCGACCGACGCCTTATGGCGTATGATGTGTCGGGTAGGGTAGTGCTCAACCAAATCTTGCAAGCTGGCACCACCGCTGTGCAGGTGGATGTTTCCAACTGGCATCCGGGATCGTATCGATTGTTGTTTTATACCGGACAACAGCTGATGGGTGTGCAAAGCATGGTGGTGGAGCGGTAAGGCGGGATTGATACCCGAAACAGTGCGGCAAGTATTTAGTAATGCTGTTGTGTTAAACACGTTTACTTTTGCGCCCGTTTTATAAAACCCTGGCGCATGGACTTGTCTGTACTGATTTCGAATGTCAAGAACCCGACCCTGTTGTTTTTTTTATTGGGTATTTTTGCTGCCTGGGTAAACAGCGATCTGGAGATACCGGCGCCGTCGGTTAAATTCATATCGCTGTATTTGTTGTTTTCCATTGGGTTTAAGGGCGGCCAGGAGTTGAGCCATAGTCCCCTGCCCGCGGCCATGCGCCTGGCCGCTCCCGAGGCCGATCCGGGCCTGTACATTCCCATGGCGCTGGGCGTCACGTTTCCATTCAACATTACGGTGGGCATGCCGCTTTATTTCTGGCTGGTGGGTTGACTATACGACATGCGAAATTCACACCAATACTGCATCCATCAAGGATTGCACATACGCCGTCGGCGGCGACTGAAACAGGGATTGCGGCGTGCCTTCCGCATCAATCGCACCCGACTGCATGATAAGTACCCGGTCGCACAGTTGGTTGATCACGCTCAGGTCGTGGGAAATAAACAGATACGACAGCCCGAATTGTTGCTGCAAGTCGGCCAGCAGGTTCAGGATGGTGGCTTGCACCGACACGTCTAAGGCCGACACGATTTCGTCGCAAATCAACAAGGCGGGCTGCAAGGCCAGTGCCCTGGCGATGCCAATGCGCTGGCGTTGGCCGCCCGAAAACGCGTGCGGATAACGGCTGTAATGGTCAGCCTGCAAACCCACTTGTTCCAGCAGGGCAATCACTTGTGCCTTGCAAGCTTTTTTGTCGGTGGCCAGGCCGTGCACCAGCATGGGCTCCCCGATGGCGTCGCCGATGCGCATGCGCGGGTTCAGCGAGGCGTACGGATCCTGAAACACCACCTGCATGTGCCTGCGCTGCTGCCGCAAGGCTTTGCCCGACAGCTCCGACCAGTCGTCGCCCCGAAACACCACCCGCCCTTTTTCTGCTTGCACCAGCCTGGCGATGGCCCTGCCCAGGGTGGTTTTGCCGCAGCCGGACTCGCCCGCCAGGCCGAGGCATTCGCCCGGAAACAGGTCGAACGACACGTCATTGACCGCCTGGGTCCATTCCACAGGGACGCCCAACACGTTTTTGCGCTTCGGGAAACGCACACTAAGGTGTTCTACCTGAAGCAAAGGCGGCTGAGCAGGCGCGTTTTCAGGTGCTTTGTGCGGGCGGATCAGCGGGGTATAGCCGGGGTTTTCCTTAAAATCGGCCACCGTGGGCATGCGTTCGTAGCGTACATCCATGCGGGGTCTGCTGGCTAAAAGGCCCCGGGTGTAAGGCGCTCGAGGCTGCCGGAGGACGTCGGCCGTGGGGCCTTCTTCTTGCAGTTCGCCCCGGTACAGCACCGCCACGCGGTCGGTGATGCGGCGCACCACGCCGAGGTCGTGGCTGATGAACAGCATGGCGAGTCCGCGAGCAGCGCGGATGTCGTCGAGTAAGTCCAGGATGCCCTTTTGCACCGTGACGTCCAGCGCGGTGGTGGGCTCATCGGCCAGCAACAGGCGGGGTTTGCAGGAGAGGGCCATGGCGATCATCACGCGTTGCTTTTGGCCGCCACTGAGCTCGTGCGGATAGGCGCGAAAGGCACGTGCGGGGTCTGGCAGGCGCACTTGTTCAAAAAGTTCGAGGGTTTGTTCGCGGGCTTCGTGTTTGGTTGCCCCCAGGTGGTGCCGGATGGCCTCGGTCACCTGAAAGCCGCAGCGCATCACCGGGTTCAGGGCGCTCATGGGCTCCTGAAAAATCATGGCGATTTCCTTGCCGCGGATGCGCGACAGGTCGTGGCCGAGCAAGGAAAAGCTGGTGTCGGGGTCAGGGGCGTACTGGACTTGTCCGCTGATGCGGTGCAAATTTGCTTTTGGCAGCAGACCGAGTATAGACAATGCGGTGACGGATTTGCCGGAGCCAGATTCCCCTACAAGACCGACCGATTCACCGGCATGGATGTGCAGGGAAAGTCCGCGAACGGCTTCTACGGGAGCGGGGTTGCCCTTAAACGCAATGTGCAGTTGTTGGATGTTGAGCAACAAGTGACTCATGAACGGTAATGGAGGGTACAATACTGGTCTTCCCATTCCAGGGTCAGGCGGCCGTTGCGTTTGAGCCAGTCGACGAGCGTTTGCCCCAACAATTCGGCGCGCCAGCCTTCGAGCAAGTGGGCATTAAACGAACTTTCACCCGCTTTAAGCTTGTTGAAGTCGCCTTTGGGCAGCAGCAGTGCCGCGCTGATCTCGTGGTCGAGGCATTGACGCCGCACAAAATGGTAGAGCAACTCCATGGTCCATTCGCGTTCCGGATCGTCGGGCGCGGGTTCGGGCAACGCCTGGACAAAGGCTTTTTCGGCTTCGGTGATCTCTTTTTCCCAGAGTTCCATCCAGTCATGCTGGTGGCGGCGCCACACATTTTCCGAAATGGTTCGGTTGCTTTTGCCAGACCGGAAATGGTCTTTGCCTGCCCGAACGACTGTGGAAATATGACGCGATTGCAAAATGGTTTCCCTCGGCACATTTTGTTCGGCCGCTTTGTCGCGTCGCCACTGGTACAGGCGCATGAGGAACACCTTGCCCTTGAAATCGAGCTGATGGATATAATCGTTGCCGAACACCTCTTTATACGGATCGACAAAATAAAACGAGTCCACTTCCCACTTCCTGTTTTCTTCCCGAGCCCAGCCTTCCCGGTTTTGGCGTCGCAATTTGGCCGATAATTTGGCGTGGAGCGCAGGCAGGTATTTCACGTCTTCTATGGCGTATTCGAGGGCTTTGGGGTCAATCGGACGGGCCTCCCAATCGGCTACAGTATGGCTTTTGGCCAGCGTGACTTTCAGCTCCTTTTCCACGATTTTGCCAAAACCGGCGGGGTAGTTGTACCCTACAAAGCCGGCGGAAATCTGGGTATCAAACGTGTTTTGAGGAACCGTTTTGTACAGGGTGTGCAACAGCCGGTAGTCGTTGTCGCCTGCATGTGTGATTTTCAAGATGTCAGGATCTTCTACGAGGTGCAGAAAAGCGCTTAAATCTTTTAGTTTCAAGGTGTCCAACAGGTAAATATCATTTTCGGACACCACCTGAATGAGGCACAGCACAGGCACGTACGATTTTTCGCCAACAAACTCGGTATCGAACCCAATCCAGGGTTCATGGGCAATGGCTTGCATGACGCGGTCAAACTCCGCCTGTTCATCAATAAAATGTACTCGGTAATTCATGGGGTAAAAATACAAATCTATGTGTTAGTACCCATACCCCGGCTTTTGTTCCAGTGCATTTACATAGTCTACCGACCCCAGGCGAAACAGCACCGGAATGCGCGATTTTTGAGCGACATGGTGCTCTATTTTACAAAAAAGGGGCAAATCGGACGCTTCCCACGCTGGAATGGCGGGCATTCCGGGCAAATTTTTTTTTGTTTTTTCGACCGAAATGAAGATATTTCTTTGTTCAACAGGGGTACGCCGGGCCTCGTAACGGGTCAGGGCCGCGTCCCAGGCGCTCGTTTGAGCGCTTAAACCCAGGACAGGCAAGGAAAACAACGTTGATAAGAGAAAAAATTTGTTGTTCATGGTGGCACAAATTTTACCGTTTTTGAGGGCACTATACTTTTGCGGTTTTGCGGTTTTACATTTTGCGGTTTTGCGGTTTTACATTCTGCGGTTTTGCGGTTTTGCATTTTGCGGTTTTGCGGTTTTACATTTTGCGGTTTTGCGGTTTTACATTCTGCGGTTTTGCGGTTTTGCATTTTGCGGTTTTGCGGTTTTACATTCTGCGGTTTTGCGGTTTAAATTTTTTTAATTTAAAAATTTTTAAATATTAAATTTTTTAAACCGCAAAATGTAAAACCGCAAAATGTAAAACCGCAAAACCGAAAAACCGCAAAATGTAAAACCGCAAAAGTTTGGTGGATTGTACTAAGGCAAATTTATTTTTTCAAAACAACTCATAATGATAAAATCCGCACTCAATCGCGCCGTTCAACAAGGGTATTTTGTGCTTCGTTTTTAAGCCCAGGTGTTTGAGGGCTTCCTTGTGGCCGGAAATCACCCACGCATCCCAGCCCGTCCAGTGGTGTTTCAGGCGGTCACCTATGGATTTGTAAAAGGAGATGGCGTCTTCCAGCGACATGCGTTCGTCATACGGCGGGTTGATGATGAGCGTGCCCGGCGTGTCGGGAGGCGAAAATTTTTCGAACGGGTGTTTTTCGATGCGGACGACGCGCTCGAGTCCGGCGGCCATCACATTGATCGAAGTGGCATTGCGGGCACGCGGGTCTTTGTCCGACGCGATGATCGGGTATGCGGGCGTATGTTCGGCGGCATCGGCTTCGGCCTTGACTTTTTTCCAAAGGATGGAGTCAAAATTGGGCCAACGCTCGAACCCGAATCGTTCGCGCAATTGCTGCACCGGGCGGTTAATGGCCATCAGCGCGGCTTCTATGGGCAAGGTACCACTGCCGCACATGGCGTCTACAAAAGGCGTGCTTCCGTTCCAGCCGCTGAGGCCAATCATGCCCGCCGCCAGCACTTCGTTGAGTGGAGCAGCCACCGTATCGCGCCGGTAACTCCTGCGGTGCAGGGAATCGCCACTGCTGTCGAGCGAAACATACACCTGGTCTTTGTGGATGCGCAAGTGGATGCGCAAGGACGGATATTCGATGTTGACGTCCGGTCGGGTGCCGGTTTGTTCACGGAACTGGTCTACAATAGCATCTTTGGCCAGCAAAGCGGTGTATTGCGAGTGCTTGAAAAATTCGCTGGTGACCACCGGATCAATGGCAAGTGTTCCCTTTACGTCGAGATACTGTTTCCAGTCGATCTCCCGTACACCGTGGTACAGTTGTTTTTCATGTTCAGCGCTGAACTGGTGCACGGGCTGCAACACCCGCAAGGCGGTGCGCAGGGTGTAATTGGCTTTGTACTGGAGTTCAAGATCGCCTTCGAAAGAAACGGCCCTGCGCAACTGCGCGATGTCTTGTGCACCCAGGGCCTCCAGTTCGCGAACCAGTACAGGCTCAAGCCCTTCCATGGTGGTGGCGATTAATTGCATAAATGTGGGGGTTATTTTTGCTTTTCAGCGGCCTCCAGGGCCTCTTGTATGTTTTGTTTAAGGGCTGTATCGGTGCTCTTTGAGGTCATTAATTTTGCCTGTTGAAGCACAGGAATGGCTTCTTTGGTGCGCCCCAGTCGGATGGCAGCACGGCCGAAGTACAGGTAAGCAGACGGCTGGTTCGGCCACGCGTCCATGGCTTTTTCGGCCGTGGCGAGCACTTGATCATCCTTGTTTTGGTCGTACAGAATTTGCAGGGTGTTTTCCCACACGGTAAACGGAGTTTGTGGAAATTGCAGGCAGCGCTGATAACGTTCTAATGCCTCTACCGGTTGGTTGCCGAGGTAGTACACGTCGCCCGAAAAACTCCAGGTGCGCGGGTCACTGGGGTGGGCCTGTTCAAGGGCGGCGGCGGCGGCGAGGAGTTCGTTGTACAGCGTTGGATTGGGTTTTTGCTGGTAGGAAATCAGCTTGGACGTCACCTCGCGTATTTTGGAGTCCAATGGCACGTTTGGGTCAGCCAGTACGTTGTTGACGGAGCCTTTGCCGGTGGCCAGCAACGCGGCCGGGTCTTTCGGATTCATCTTCAGGATGTCGGCATAAACCCTTTTGGCGTTGGCCTCATCGGGCAGTTGGCGGTAGAATTCGGCCAGTCGGCGTCGGTAATCCAGGCGATCCGGACAGGCGCTGACGAGTCGTTCCAATTCGGCTGCGGCCTTTTTATTTTCGCCCAAACCGACGTAGATGATGTGCCTTTTGTCGGCAATTTCAGGAGAAAATCCCGTCTTTTTTTCGAGTTTTTCCAGTGTTTTCAGGGCATCCTGCGGATTTCCAGCCAGGGTTTGGAGATAAACGAGGTGACGAATATAATCGGTGTTGCCCGGATACGTTCGGATCAGTTGAGCGTACACGTCAGCTGCATCGGCGGCCCTTCCGGTGCTTTCGAGCAGGTCGGCCTGAAAAATGGGGTACCACGGATTGGCCTTGTCGAGCGCAATTGCTTTGGAAATGCTTTCAAGGGCATCTCCGTAGCTGTCGAGTTCCGTTTGCACCCGGGCAAGGCCGTGCCAGGCCGCGTCGACGTTGGGGTTGTCGCGCAAAAAAGTTTTGTAGAGCTGCTGTGCCTTATCCCAATGGCTGAGCATGCGCTCGCGTTCGGCGTCTACAAAAGCGCTTTGGCGGTTCACCTCGGCTTCGGGCACAATGGCCAAGCGGCCTTCGAGGGTGTTTTGGGCAAAAGAGAATGCTGGTATAACCAATGTGACCACAATGCGGGCACCGGCAAAAAAAGAACGCTTCATATCATACATGTTCGATTCCCCGGAGGAATCATCAAAAACAGCCAGGCTAAGTCAAACAGCCTAGCGTTTCGAAAAGTTCGAAAAGTCGCCCAGGTTCAACTCGTCTTTTGAGCCAATGAATCGGCTGGCGTTGCCGATCATGGAGTGTTCCAGCACCGCATTTTTGATTTGCGATTTATTCTGGATGATGCTGTGTGCAATAACGGTGTTTTCGACCGTGGAATTATGTCCGACGCTGACATAAGGTCCTACTACCGCGTTGCGCACCACCGCGTGGTGGCCAATGAAACAGGGCGGGATGATGACGCTGTTTTCCACAATCGCGTCTTTGGAGACAAGGCCGTTGTCGCGGTTAAACTCAAGCATGCGTTCGTTGGAATGCAGAATGGCCTCTTTGTTGCCACAGTCCAGCCACTCCTCAATTTCGCCGGTGTGAAACCGGAGCCCTTCATTTTTGAGCATCTCGAGGGCTGTGGTGAGCTGGTATTCGTTTTTTTCCTTGATGTCGTTTTTGATGATGTGGTGCAAGGTGCTGCGCAGGCGCTCGCCCTCGCGGAAGTAATAAATGCCGACAATGGCGAGATCGGACACAAATTCTACGGGTTTTTCCACAAATTCAGTGATGATGCCGTGATCATTGAGTTTGACTACGCCAAAAGCGGAAGGGTCTTTCACTTTTTGAACCCAGATGAGGCCGTCTACTTCCGTATCGAACACAAAATCGGCTTTAAACAGCGTGTCGGCAAACGCGATCATGCAATTACCTGCCAGACTCTCCCAGGCACAATAAATGGCGTGGCCTACGCCAAGTGCTTTTTCCTGGTGGTAAATGACCCCGCGGGCCCCCATGTTTTCAGCGATTTGAATCAGCTCTTTCTCCACCTCAGCGCCAAAATCACCAACGATGTAAGCGATTTCTTCCAATTGGCCTTTGTAAGACTTGGACAGGGTTTCTACCAACCGTTGAATAATGGGCTTGCCCGCAACGGGAATGAGCGGCTTGGGAACAGTCAGGGTGTGTGGGCGCAATCGCGTCCCGCGACCGGCCATAGGAATGATTATCTTCATGTGTTTATTTTGCTTAGGCAAATGGATTTGAGGGAGAAATGACAATTTGGATGCCAAATTAGGTTGTTTTTGCGGGTGCAATCTGTAAATATAATGTTTTGTGCATTAAATAAATGTTACGCGCCTGTTGTTAGTGTGTTTGCGTGCTGCCGAATCCGCCTGAGCCCCGATCGGTTTCCCCCAAGGCGTCTACCAGCACCCACTCCACGCGTTCGTGTCGAGCTACTACCAACTGGGCAATGCGCTCGCCAGGATCAATGGTTTGTGGTTCATTGGACAGGTTGACGACAATGCAGCCGATTTCCCCCCGGTAGTCGCTGTCGATGGTGCCAGGACTGTTGAGCATGGTCAGGCCGCGTTTGAGGGCCAAACCACTCCTCGGCCTTACCTGGGCTTCATAACCCATCGGGAGTTCAATGGACAGACCCGTCGGGATGAGCATGCGCTCCAGCGGTTGCAACACCACAGGAGCTTCGAGCACGGCGCGCAAGTCCATGCCCGCGCTCCCCATCGTCTCATAACGGGGCAGCGGTTGGTCGGTACGGTTGGTGATTCTAACGGAAACAGGCATGATTTTTTGGGCAAAAGTAGCATATTAAAAGAAATACGACCCCAACGCGCCTAAAACCCATAAAAACCCAATATTTTTCGCACTTCAAATGGTCAATCCACATTTATGAAACAAATCCCAGTGCTGATCCACTTCCGGTTTCCCATTGTTTTATTGCTCTCCACCCTGGCTTTGCACGCCTATGCCGGCCCCTCTGATACCCTTGTTTGCCCCGGCAACCCGGTATCGCTCATGGCCGATGGTGGCGATATTTACCTGTGGTCCCCTGCAACAGGTTTGTCCTGTACAGACTGCCCCGGCCCAACTGCCATCGTCACCGAAAATACCATCTATACGGTAGAAATTATTCGGAACGGCGACACCACCGTACAAACTTTTGCCATTGACGTGTACGGGATAAACCTCGGCCCCGATGTATCGGTTTGCAACAATGCCGTCATTACCCTTAACCCCGGCGGCGTTGATTACCCCGATGCCACCTATGCCTGGCAGGGTTTTCCGCCCAATTTCAGTTGCACAGACTGCCCGTCGCCCCAACTGACGGGCCTCGGTACGGGCATTTATTTTTATTTTGGTTTTCTGAATGCACCGGGCTGTTCGTTTACAGATACCTTGAAAGTGAGTGTATTTAATGGTCAACAACCGACGTACGATATTGCCAATGACACCATTTTGTGCATCGGCAATGCATTGAACCTTGGAGGGGCCGACGAGCCGAACAATTTTTATAGCTGGACGTCTAATCCGGCGGGTTTCAGCAGCAACGAGCCTAATCCCACGGTTACACCGCAGGAACCGACTACGTATTTTTTGACCGTAGCCAGCAGCAGCTGTCCTTTTAGCGTTTTTGACAGCGTTCGGGTTGATTTGGTGCCCAATATTGTGCTCAATTTACCAAAAGACACCCTGATTTGCCAGGGCCAACCGGTGCGGCTCAATGCTTCCGAAACGCAGGATGGGGTAGTGTACGCCTGGACGCCCAATGACGGCAACATCAGCGATACCACCTTGGTGAATCCGATTGCCCGGCCTGAAACAACTACAACCTATAAAGTGGTAGCCACCAATGCTGGCTGTGTGGTGACGGACTCTGTAGAAATTGCCGTTTCGCCGATTGATATCCAGCTGAGCGTCGATACAGCGTTTCTGTGTTTGGGTGGCGAGGTACAAGTGGACGTAGTGGCGTTGATACCGTCCAACGCCCAAGTCACCTGGTCGCCATTGTTCGACATATCGATCGGTGCCGGTGGCCTGACGGTGAGCCTTGATCCGGATGAAAGTGCTTTGTACACTGCTTCCATTTCCACGCCCGGATGCACGCGTTCGGCTTCCGTTTGGGTGCAGGTAGACAGCCTCCCGGCCAACCTGAGCGTGTTGCCCGCCGACACCACCATTTGCCAGGGCTCATTAGTGTTGCTTACCTCGCAGGTATTCGAACCGGCTTCTTTCCCGGGTATTGCGTTTGAATGGACCCCGTTGACAGGGCAGGAGTCGGCCGACAGCTTGTACAACTTGGTGGTGAAACCCTCCGATACCACTGTTTACCAACGCATTACCACCATTGGTGCTTGTATTGACACCACCCTGGCTACGGTGAATGTGATACCAACGGCCAACATGAACATCACGCCACAAAACGCCATCGTTTGTCCGGGCGATACCGTCCGCTTAACCCTGACGTACGATCCGGGCGTAACCAACATCATGTGGATGCCCGAAAGTGGCCTGAGTTGTACGTCATGCGATACCCCGTTGGTCACGGTATTTGGCAATGCTTTTTACACCGTTACCGGCGAATTTCAGGGCTGTCCGGTGTCTGCAACTGCGCTGGTACAAGCCTATCCGCTGCCTGGCTACGCCTTTCCGAACGACAGAAAGCTGTGTTTGGGCGACACGTTAAAACTCAATACTGTTGACGACCCGCTGACTACGTATTCCTGGACTTCCACCGCTCCGGGTTTTGGTACCCAAACGACGGCCACCCCGATCTGGATACCAAACCAGCCCAATGCCACTTTCTTCCTGGACGCTTTTACGGGAAATGGTTGTCGGGTGTTAGACACTTTCTCCGTGACCTACAGCACCTCCACACTGGAAGCTTTTGGCGACACGACCATTTGCCGGGGACAGGTTGCAAAACTAACCGCCATAGCCGCGCTGCCAGGTACTTTTACCTGGAACGATGGCCAAACCGGCTCAACCATACTCGTCAGCCCCATAGGCACCACAACATATACCGTGGAGTATAAGTACGCAGGTGATTGCTTTTTGTACGACTTGGTGACGGTAGCGGTGCAAGGGTCGGGGCCAGAGGTCACTTTTCCGATTGATCGGCAGCTTTGTCTTGGGGAAACTTCACCCCTGAATACAACTCCTGTATTGGGTGCCACGTACTCCTGGACATCCCAGCCACCCGGTTTTACGTCGAGTTCATCGGCACCGACCGTGAGTCCTGCGGTGACCACTACGTATTTCGTCACTGCTGTACAGGGCTCCTGCGTCGAAACCGGCAGCGTAACCCTTGTAGTCTCCAACGCGACGGTAAATGCCAAGCCCGACACCGCCGTTTGCGCCGGTGAAGACGTGCTGTTGACGGCTACACCCACCGGTACTACAAGCGGCAGCTCGTACAGCTGGAGCCCTCAAGCTGGTAACGGCCCCAGCATCATCGTTGTACCCGATACCACCACTACATACGTCGTCACCTATTCTTACGGACAAAACTGCAAAGCTGTGGACAGCGTGACGGTGGTGGTCAATCCAGGTTTTGAACTGAGTGTAGACGCTCAACCCGATACCGATACCTTGAGCTTGGGCCAGGAAATTGTCTATAGTGCCGAGGTCAAGCCATCGCAGAATACAGATAACTTTGACTTTACGTGGATTGAAGTGTTGCCCACTATGGAAACCATCGGCACCGGTGAAATGCTTACCTTCATCCCGTCTGTAAATGAAGACACCCTGATCAAACTCACCCTGATCGCCGTGTCGCCCAATGGATGCGAAAAGCGCATTTCGCTGGATTTGTTTATTGTACAACCTGTTGTGAAATTTCCGAATGTGTTTACGCCCAACGGGGACGGCACCAATGATGTCTTCCACCCGGTCGAGGTTGTGGGTGCCATTTTCATAGAGCAAATGGACATTTACAGCCGATGGGGTCAAAAAGTGTTCACCAGCACCGACGTTAACGCCGAATGGGATGGCAACGTCGACGGCAAACCCGCACCCGGTGATGTGTATATTTATTACGTGCGCTACCGCCGTGGCGACGGCTCCTTGCAGGTGGAACACGGCGACGTGACGCTCTTGCGCTAACGGCCCAATAGACGCTGGCGGGTGCAAAAATCCGGCATGAACGGTTTTTTTTCCGTATTTTTGCACCCGCCGACGTCCGAATGCGCCGGTTGACTGTTTTTCATGATCAAAATCGGACAAGTTGAACTGGGCGATTTCCCGCTCTTGCTGGCGCCCATGGAGGATGTGAGCGACCCGCCGTTTCGCCGTTTGTGCAAACAGCAGGGGGCAGACATGATGTACACGGAGTTCATCAGCGCCGATGGCCTGGTGCACGATGCCTTGAAAAGCTTCAAAAAGCTCGATATCTACGACTATGAGCGGCCCATTGGCATTCAATATTTTGGCGGCCAAATAGACAACATGCTCGAAGCAGCGGGCATCATTGAGTCCAAAAATCCGGATGTGATCGACATCAACTTTGGGTGTCCGGTAGCCAAAGTGGCCTGCCGCATGGCGGGCGCCGGTTTGCTGCGCGACATCCCCCAGATGGTGCGCCTCACCGAAGCCGTGGTCAAAAGTACGGGAAAACCCGTGACAGTCAAAACCCGTCTGGGCTGGGACCACAACACGATCAACATCGTGGAAGTGGCCGAACAACTGCAGGATGTGGGCATACAAGCCCTCAGCATACACGGCCGCACCCGCGCACAGATGTACAAAGGCGAGGCCGACTGGAGCTGGATTGCCCGGGTGAAAGACAATCCGCGCATGCACATTCCTATTTTTGGCAATGGCGACGTGGATTCGCCGGAGCGGGCGCTGGACTACCGCAACCGCTTTGGCGTAGACGGCATCATGATCGGCCGCGCAAGCATCGGGTATCCGTGGATTTTCCGGGAAATCAAACATTTTTTCAATACCGGCGAACTGTTGCCCCCGCCTGATGTGCGCGAGCGCGTAGCGGCGGCCAAACAACATTTGCAAGACAGCCTGGCGTGGAAAGGTCCCAAGCTCGGCGTACTGGAAATGCGCAGGCACTATTCGCCGTATTTGCGCGATTTGCCCCACGTGAAAGCTTACCGGGCCCAATTGGTTACCCTCATGGAACCGGAAGCCCTTTTTGCCGTTTTGGATGAAATTGAGCAAGTATATGCCGGCTATTCGCCGGAACTTGTGCCAGCCTGATGGTTGTTTGAACTGAAGACATGATCTTTTCCTTACAAACGGAAGAACGAAAAGTATTTGAACTGGTCGCCCAGGCAGCCAAAAACATCCATGTGCCCGCTTACGTGGTCGGCGGGTTTGTGCGCGACCGGCTTTTGGGCAGACCGAGTAAAGACATTGACATTGTGTGCGTGGGCGACGGCATCCTGCTGGCGCAAACGGTGGCTTCCATGTTGTACCCCAAGCCCAACATTGCAGTATACCGCCGTTTTGGCACCGCCATGTTGCGGTATGAAGGCATTGAAATCGAATTTGTAGGCGCCCGCAAAGAGAGCTACCACGTAGACAGCCGCAAGCCCGATGTGGAGTCGGGCACCCTGGAAGACGACCAAAACCGCCGCGATTTTACAATCAACGCCCTGGCGGTCAGCTTGAACGACGGCGATTTCGGGCAAATCATCGATTCCTTTGGCGGGTTGGGGCACCTGGAACAAAAACGCATCATTACCCCTCTCGAACCCGGCCAAACGTTCAGCGATGACCCCCTGCGCATGCTGCGGGCCATTCGCTTTTCCAATCAACTCGGCTTCAGCATCGATCCGGAAACATTTAAGGCCATCGGCCGCCACAAACAGCGCATCAACATCATCTCCAAAGAACGCATTGCCACCGAATTGGAGAAAATACTGTTGACGGCCAAACCCTCCATCGGGTTTTCCTTGCTGTTCGATTCCGGGCTTTTACAACTCATTTTACCGGAAGTGGCTGCTTTGCAAGGCATTGAAAACCGGGACGGCCGTGCACACAAAGACAATTTTTACCACACCCTTGAGGTGCTCGACAACCTTTGCCGCCGCAGCAACAACATCTGGCTCCGCTGGGCTGCACTCCTGCACGACATAGCCAAGCCGGTCACCAAGCGTTTTCATAAAGACACAGGCTGGACCTTTCACGGCCACGAGTGGGTGGGTGCCCAAACCACGGTGCCCCGCATCTTCAGAAATTTGCGCCTGTCGTTGGGCTCCGAAATGGAATATGTGCAAAAAATGGTGCGCCTGCACCAACGCCCCATCAGCCTCACCAAAGAGGAAATAACCGACAGCGCGGTGCGCCGACTCCTTTTTGAGGCCGGGCCCGATATTGAAGATTTGTTTATCCTGTGCGAATCGGACATCACGACCAAAAACCAGCGCAAAATGGTGCGTTATATCGAAGGATACGAACTGTTGAAACAGCGCATCGGGGAAGTATCTGAAGCCGACCGCCTGCGCCTGTGGCAACCGCCCATCACCGGCGATGTGATCATGCAGACCTTTGACCTGCAACCGTCTCGCGCGGTCGGACAGGTAAAAAATGCGGTGCGCGATGCCATACTCGATGGCGAAATAGACAATACCTTTGAGGCGGCATACAACCGCATGTTGGAAGAGGGAAAAAAAATTGGATTGCAACCCAAGGCTTAGGTTTGGGGTTTGGTGGTGACGTCTTAAACAAGCAAAATCAATCATGAAAAAAACCAACCTATCCGTATACGATGAATCGACCATCCCGGATGCGTCCGAGTGGTCTTTCGGCATCGTGTTGTCTGAATGGAACGGTCAAGTGACGCATGCCTTGTACGAGGGCTGTGTTGAAACCCTCCAAAAACACGGTGTAAAGCCCGAAAACATTCATATTTTGCAGGTGCCGGGGAGCTTCGAGCTGCCTTTGGGCGCCCGCCTGCTGAACAGCAAGCACAAACCCGACGGCATCATTTGCCTCGGCTGCGTGATCAAAGGGGAAACCAACCACCACGAGTACATCAACCAGGCGGTGGCCAACGGCCTCATGCAGCTCAGCATCACCGCTGGCAAACCATTTGTGTTTGGTGTGCTTACGCCCGACAACCTGGAACAAGCGCTCGCGCGGGCAGGCGGCGAACACGGCAACAAAGGCGTGGAAGCAGCGGTAACGGCCATCCGCATGGTCGACTTAAAAGAACAAAAGCCGGAAGGCAAAAAAACAATCGGATTTCGCTAATGCTTACCATTCGCAGCATACACGCCGGTAATTTCAAACTCGACGGCGGCGCCATGTTTGGCGTGGTGCCCCGGCGCCTTTGGGAAAAACTGAACCCGCCCGACGAAGACAACCTCTGCTCCTGGGCCATGCGCGCCTTGCTGGTGCAAACCGACGGCCGCAACATCCTCATCGACACCGGAATGGGCAACAAGCAGGACGACAAGTTTCGCAGCCACTTCAAACCACATGGGCCCGAAACGCTTTTCTCGTCGCTGGCTGAAGCCGGTTTGCAACGCGAAGACATCACCGATGTGTTCCTCACACACCTGCATTTTGACCACTGTGGCGGCGCCCTGTGGAAAAATGAAGACAGCAGCATCGTGGAACTGGCATTTCCCAACGCCACATATTGGACCAACGAGCGCCACTGGAACTGGGCCATGCACCCCAACGCACGCGAGCAAGCGTCGTTTTTGAAGGAAAATTTTGTGCCGCTGGCCGACATGGGCAAAATCAAATACGTGCCCGTTCGGCAAAATACGCTGTTTGCCCCCGGATTTCGCGTCCGTTTTTTTCAGGGGCACACCGAAGCCCTCATGGCACCCGTGCTGGATACCCCTGTGGGCACGGTGGTATACTGCGCCGACGCCCTGCCGTCGCAGTGGCATGTGGGCATGCCGTACGTGATGGCCTACGACATTCGGCCGCTGAAAACCCTGGAAGAAAAAGCGCGCTTGCTGGCAGAAGCTGAAAAAAAACAGCAATATTTGTTCCTTGAACACGACCCCCTTCGGGAAATGATCATGATTCAAAAAGACGAACGGGGCAGGTTTGTAGCCGTTTGAGAACGAGGCCCTGTGTCTATGAAAAAAAACAACGATCAGCCCTTGCGGGATGCCATGAAGGACATGTTCCAGGAGTACAAACTGGCACCCAAACTGCACGAAACGCAGATAAAATCGCTGTGGGAGCGGCTCATGGGCCCTCAAATCGGCACCTATACCAGCGCCCTCCGGCTGAAAGACGGGGTACTGACCCTCACCATCGTGTCGGCATCGTTAAAACAGGAATTGAGCTACGGCAAAGAAAAAATCCGCACCCTGCTCAACGAAGAATTAGGCGACGAGTTGGTGAAAGAAGTGGTGATCCGTTGAATGAGATATTATCCTTGAGCCACCAATAAACCCCATAACAACTTCAGCGCCATGCCTGCAAAAAGGAGGCTTACAATCCGATTGGCCCATCTCGACAGCCAGGCACTTTGCCGCAACAAACGGTCGCTCAGCAGCGCATAACACCCCAGGGCCAGCACCGTGCCCGCCGCAACGCCTGCGGAAAACAAGAGGGTGGACAACGTGCCTTCGCGCCACCACCCGCTCACCCGCAACCAGCCCACGTACACAAACCAGTAGGGTATGGCCAGCAGGTTGAATGCACTGATCAGCACGCCGTGGAGGAAAACGCGTAATGGACGAGCTGTTTCAGCCTCCCTTGGCGATCCCGGCGGTTGGGCAAAAAACATAAGATGGATGGCAAGCACCAGGAACACCGGAATGGCACCCCACTCGAACCACCGTTCCGTTTCGCGGTGTTGCAAAAACCAGTCGCTGAGCCATACGGCGATTATTGCCTGAAAAAATTCGGCGCAGGCTGCTCCCCAAGCCAGGATCATGGCGGTGTACAACCCTCGGTGCAGGGCCGTTTGGGCTACAGACAAACTGATGAGGCCGGGAGGAAGAGAGCCAAGGAGACTCAAGATAATGCCAAATGCAAACAGGATCACGCCTCAAAGGTACGTTTCCGGTCAGGAGGTTTCGGATTTCTGCATTTTTCGGATGATTTTTCGAATCAGGGATATTTTTATTTAATTTTTTAGAAAGGGTACACATTTTTCCGGGAACAAACTGGAGTTAGTTCTTTGACATATCGGAAAAAGAAAAATGGAGGGGAAATTTGTGTTTTCGACGCATAAATCCCCCCTTCCATGCGCAATAG
>Ga0247832_1001676_pt1 | contig 37445 bp, 32 predicted proteins | sample LaCruzMarch2015__10_FD_192407 | JGI IMG/M metagenome (GOLD analysis project Ga0247832, IMG submission 192407) | Freshwater microbial communities from meromictic Lake La Cruz, Castile-La Mancha, Spain - LaCruzMarch2015_4m | ecosystem: Environmental > Aquatic > Freshwater > Lake | place: Spain... | reverse complement strand
GCCAGACCAGCCAAGGTTTGGCCAACGGACGGAGGATCCAGGGCAGGGCGAGACAGAAAACAGAAGCGAGCCACGGATTCCACCGCGCCTGCCATCCGGTCAGGGCGGTGACCACGGCAAGAAGGACAAGAGCCATGAGTGCGAGGGGATCGCGGGTTTTGCCATAGCTCCAGGCGAGGAGGAGCGGTGCGGGGACAAGGAGCCATCCCGTCCAGGCAAACATGCCCTGAGGTGTGGTGCCTTGCAGTTCGCCGAGCAACGCGGCCCAGCGCGGGAAAAATTCCTGCACGACCGGATCCGGCCAAGGGTTACGGAATCCCTCCAAAGCCCACGCGCCGAGGGCGAGGCTTGCGGTGAGAAGCAGACCGCGTCGCCAGACCGCCGGGTAGGCCGCTTTTCGAAGAGCAATGGCCCGGCCAAGCTCCTGCGCGGCGAGCAGAACGAGTGGTTCGAACCAGGAAACCCAAAGAGCAAAGCCCCAAAGGCTGGCGGAGGCCCAAGCCCAGGCCGGACGCGCAGTGCGCACAAAAGCGAAATTGGCGGCGAGCGCGGTGACGGTCAGGGCAACAAGCAGTGATTGATGGTCGGGCCGGCCGAGGGCGAACGCGTGGGTGAGCGCTGGCGAAAGAGCGAAGAGAAACAGCATGGGCCCACGCGGACGCAGGTCGATCGTCCGGGACCAAAAAAAGAGAAAGAGCAAGGTGAGGAGCCCGAGGAGCGGCGAGACCCATGCGCCGGCCAACTCGGGCGGACGGACGAAAATGCCCAAGGCCGCGACGAGGTAATCCATTGGTGCGGTGGTATGCGGCACGGTGCCGGCGGGATGATTTTCAAAATCGTGGGTGCGCACGATGGTACCGGGCCGGGCAGTGACCAAGTCCGCACGCTGCATGCGGCTGTGGCAGTCACCGTCGGCCAGCACGACCAAGGTGTCTCCGTCGGCGAGGCGGACAATGACCTGGCTGCGGTTCCAAGTCACCGCCGAGAAGAAAAGGACGGCGAGCAAAAGGGCTCCGGCGAGTGGCGGGACGATTTTCGGCACGGGCCGCCATCGTGCGGGAGGATGTGCGGGAAAAGCCAACCGGAAAACGTTCCGTGGTGCGGTTGGCCATGCTCGGAGGGCCCGGCTGCTCACGCTTTTCCGGGCCGCGCCAGCGCAGCCACCGAACCTTGCTCGCCCGCTTATGACTCGGAAAAGCGGCGGCCGCGCCCAAAAAAGGCTGGAGCGGGGCGCGTGTCGGGATAACTTAGAGATCTGCACCCGGTGAGCCGGGCGCATCCCGGAAGAAACGATATTTTATGGCGTCGAAAGAGAAGGAAACCACGGATACAGCCTTGGCCAAGGATACGGCATACGGCGCGGCGCAAATCGACAAACTTGAGGGTTTGGAAGCGGTGCGCAAGCGGCCGGGGATGTACATCGGCTACACCGACGAACGCGGCCTGCATCACTGCGTTTACGAGGTCCTCGACAACTCGATCGACGAACATCTGGCCGGTTTCTGCACGCACATCGATGTGACCATCCACGCCGACGGCTCGTGTTCCGTCCGCGACAATGGTCGCGGCATTCCGGTCGACATGCACCCGAAGTGGAAGATTCCGGCCATTGAGCTCGTGCTGACCAACCTCCACGCCGGCGGCAAATTCGGTCAGGGCGCCTACAAATTCAGCGGCGGTCTTCACGGCGTCGGCGCCAAGTGCGTCAACGCCCTCTCCGAATGGTTCAAAGCCGAGGTTTACCGAGACGGCCAAGTTTACTTTATGTCGTTCGCCAAGGGCAAAACGACGCAGAAACTCACCGTCCTGAGCGAGCTGAAAAATAAAAAGCAGACCGGGACGCAGATCACGTTCTTGCCTGATACCGAGATTTTCACCACCACGGAATTTGTCTTCGAGCGCCTCGGGGCGCGCATGCGCGAGTTGGCTTTCCTCAATTGCGGCCTCGAGATCCGCCTGACCGACGAACGTGTCGAGGGCGAGCCGAAAAAGACCCTTTTTGTCTACAAACTCGGCATCGAGGAATTCGTCAAGGAATTGGGCGAAAGCAAGTCGGTTCTTCACCCGAAGGTGATCAAGCTGACCGGCGCGCGGAAGACCAAGATGAAGAACAAGGATGGCGAGGACGTCGAAGAAGACGTCCTGGTCGAGTGCGTGCTGCAATACAACGACAGCTACACCGACCAGATCCTCTGCTTCACCAATTCGATCCCGAATCCGGACGGCGGCACGCACATCACCGGGTTCCGTTCGGCGCTGACCCGCGCAATCAACCAATACACAAAGGCCAACAATCTGGTCAAAGACAAGGATCCCATCATCACCGGCGACGACGTGCGCGAGGGTCTGATCTGCGTCCTCAGCCTCAAGCACCCCGACCCGAAGTTCGAGAGCCAGACCAAGGTCAAACTGGTCAACCCAGAGGTCGACGGCATCGTCAGCTCCATCATCTACGAGGGGTTGATGGATTTCTTCGAGACCAACCCGCCCATTGCGAAGAAGATTTTCGAAAAGGCCATTACCGCGGCCCGCGCCCGCGAGGCGGCGCGCAAAGCCCGCGAGACGGTGCGCAAGAGCGCGTTGACCGGCGGCGGCTTGCCCGGCAAATTGGCCGACTGTTCCGAGCGTGATCCGTCTTTGACCGAACTTTTCATCGTCGAGGGCGACTCGGCCGGCGGCTCGGCCAAGCAGGGGCGCGACCGCCGCTTCCAAGCCATCCTGCCGATCCGCGGCAAGCTGATCAACGTGGAGAAAGCGCGTTTGGACAAGGTGCTCCAGAACACCGAAATCCAGACCATGATCACCGCGGTGGGCACGGGCATCGGCGAAGGCGACCAGGAGGGCGCGTTCAATTTCGGCAAGCTGCGCTACGGGCGGATCATCATCATGACCGACGCCGACGTGGACGGATCGCACATCCGCACCTTGCTGCTCACCTTTTTCTACCGCCAAATGACCGAGTTGGTCCGCCGCGGTTGCATCTACATTGCGCAGCCGCCGCTCTACCAGATCAAGCGGAGGAAACGCGAGGAGTACGTCGACGACGACGCGCAGCTGACCAAGATCCTCATCTCGCTCGGTGCGGAGGAGGTCAAACTTGTCCACCTGAAAAACAAGAAGACCTTCACCGAGACACAGCTCAAAGAAATCCTCGAACTCCTCGAGCGCCTTAACAAGCACAGCAACGCGATCCAGCGTCTGGGCGGCGATTTCGAAAGTTACCTCGAAGCGCGCGACCCGAAAGACGGACGCTTGCCCATTTACCTGATCAAAATCCGCGACGGCAACACGGAGTCGGTCGAATATTTTCACGACGAGAGTGAGTTGCAGTCCTTCGCCAAAAAGAACAACGACCTCAATTTGTTCGAGGGTGAAGAACCGGAAGGAGCAGAGGGCGAGAGCGCGCCGAAGGAAAAAGAAACGCCCGGCCGCCGCCGCCGTGCGCGCCTTCTCGAGATCCACGAGTCGGTCGCGGTTGACAAGCTGGTCAAGGAGCTGTCGAAAAAAGGCCTCGAAATCGACCATTACACGGCCACCGACCAGCCGATTTTTCATTTGATCGAGGGCGAAGGCGAGCGCGAGGCGAAACACGAAATCTTCGCCATCCCGCGCATTCTCGACTTGGTCAAGGAAATCGGCCGCCGCGGTGTGCAGATCAAGCGATTCAAGGGCTTGGGGGAAATGAACGCCAAGGAACTTTTCCAAACCACAATGGATCCGGACAAGCGCCGGCTCCTGCGGGTCAGACTCGACGACACCAATGCGGTCGAAGCCGACAAAATGTTCACCGTCCTGATGGGTGACGTGGTCGAACCGCGCCGCCATTTCATCGAGGACAACGCCCTTAACGTCCGCAACCTCGACATTTAGAAAAACCCGTCCCCATGCCCGCCAAATCCGCCGAACCGAAAACCGAACTTGCCACCGACAAAGCGTCCTCCCAACGCAACAAGAACCTCGATCTCGCCCTCCAGCAGATCGCCAAGGACTACGGCGATGGAGCTATCATGCGCCTCGGCGACCATTCGCAGACCAACATTGACGTTATTCCGACCGGCAACATCATGATCGACCGTGCGCTCGGTGTGGGCGGGGTGCCGCGGGGCCGCATTGTCGAGATTTACGGCCCCGAGTCCTCCGGCAAAACCACCCTCACGCTGACCATCATCGCCCAAGCCCAAAAGCGCGGCGGATTGGCCGCCTTCATCGACGTCGAGCACGCCCTCGATCCGAAATACGCCCAGCGTCTCGGGGTCAATCTTGATGACCTGCTGGTTTCCCAGCCCAGCTCGGGCGAGGAGGCGCTCCGCATTTGCGAAACGCTCGTCCGTTCCAATGCGCTCGACGTTATCGTCCTCGATTCGGTGGCCGCTCTGGTCACCAAACAGGAATTGGAAGGTGAAATCGGAGATTCCACGGTCGGCGCTCAGGCCCGTCTGATGAGTGCGGCCATGCGCAAACTCACCGCCCTCATTGCCAAAGCCCGCACGTGCTGCATTTTCACCAACCAGATCCGCGAAAAAATCGGTGTCATGTTCGGCAGTCCCGAAACCACTCCCGGCGGCAAAGCGCTCAAGTTTTACTCCAGCGTGCGGATGGATATCCGCCGTATCGGCGCGATCAAGCAGGGCGACGGCACGGTCACCGGCAACCGCACCCGGGTCAAGGTGGTGAAGAACAAAGTCGCCCCGCCTTTCACCGAGGCCGAATTCGACATCATGTACAACGAGGGTATTTCCAATGTCGGCTCGCTCATCGACATCGCCTTGGAAAAGGGCGTCATTGAAAAGCGCGGCAGCTGGCTCAGCTTCAACGGCAACCAACTGGCCCAAGGTCGTGACGCGGCCAAAGAAGCGCTCAAGGCCGATGGAAATTTGTACAAGGAAATCGAGGAAGCCACGCTTGCCTCGATGAATGCGACCCAGGCAGCATGACCGATCAGGCCAAGACGAGCGGAATGCTCGTCGGCCCGGGTGAACCGGACACGCCAGCCGCGTGCCCCCGCCGCCAAACCTCATGAATATCCACGAATACCAAGCCAAGGAACTGCTGACCAAATTCGGCGCGGACAACCCGCGCGGCTCTGTCGCCCGTACGGCGGTTGAGGCGGAGAAAGCAGCGCGCGATCTCGGGACCGATTCGATCGTGGTCAAAGCGCAGATCCATGCCGGCGGGCGGGGCAAGGGTGCTTTCACCAACGGATTCCAAGGCGGGGTACATCTCTGCAAGACGGCAGGCGAAGCCCGCGATATCGCGGACCGGATGATCGGGCAGACGTTGGTCACCCACCAGACCGGGCCCGAAGGACGCCTGGTCAACCAGGTGCTGGTGGCCGAATCGGTCGAGATCGAGAAAGAATTTTATTTCGCCATCCTCATGGACCGCGCGACCGGTGCACCCGTCATTGTGGCCAGCCGCGAAGGCGGGATGGACATCGAGGAGGTGGCAGCCCGCAGCCCGGAAAAAATTCTCCGCGAAGCTGTTGACCCGGCGTTCGGTTTGCAATCTTACCAGACCCGCAAACTGGCCAAAGAGCTCGGGTTCGCACCCGGCCAAATGCGCGCTGCCGGCAGGCTGTTTGCCGCACTCTACCGCTGCTTCATCTCGTCGGACTGCTCGATGGTCGAGATCAACCCGCTGGTCTTGACCAAAGGCGGCGAGGTCCTTGCCTTGGATGCCAAGTTCTCGTTCGACGACAACGCGCTTTTCCGTCATCCCGACATCGTCGCCCTGCGCGACATCGTCGAGGAGGACCCGCGCGAAGTGGCCGCCTCCAAACACCACCTGAGCTACATCGGGTTGGACGGCAATATCGGCTGTATGGTCAATGGTGCCGGTTTGGCCATGGCCACGATGGACATCATCAAGCATCACGGTGGCGATCCGGCCAACTTCCTCGATGTCGGCGGCGGCGCCAGCGAGGAGCAGGTGACCGAAGCTTTCAAAATCCTCCTTTCCGACGCGAAGGTGAAAGCGATTCTGGTCAATATTTTCGGCGGTATCATGAGGTGCGATGTCATCGCGCAGGGCATCCTCAACGCGGTGAAATCGGTGAAGCTCGGTATTCCTCTCGTTGTGCGCCTCGAAGGCACCAATGTCGAACAGGGCCGCAAGCTGTTGGCCGATTCCGGTCTGCCCATCGTCACCGCGACCGACCTCGATACCGCAGCGAGCGAAATCGTGAAACTTGCCAAATCCTGACTATGTCCGTTCTCGTCGATAAAAACACCCGCCTGGTCGTGCAGGGCATCACCGGCAAGTCCGGCGCCTTCCACACGCGCAACTGCATGGAATACGGCACGAATGTCGTGGCCGGCGTCACTCCCGGCCGGGGCGGCGAGACATTCGACGACAAAGTGCCCGTCTTCGACACAGTGCACGAGGCGCGACGGGAGACGGGCTGCAATGCCACCATGATTTTTGTCCCGCCGGAATTCGCGGCGGACGCCATCCTCGAAGCCGCCGATGCCGGGGTTGAACTGATTGTCTGCATCACCGAGGGCATTCCGGTCATGGACATGATGCGGGTGAAAAAACTGCTCCAATCGAGTCCTTCCCGCCTGATCGGTCCGAATTGTCCGGGCATCATCACTCCCGGTCAGTGCAAGATCGGCATCATGCCCGGCTACATTCACCAACCGGGCCACATCGGCGTGGTCTCCCGCTCCGGCACGCTCACCTATGAAGCGGTCTGGCAATTGACCAGCCGCGGGGTGGGGCAATCGACCTGCATTGGCATTGGTGGTGACCCGATCATCGGCACAACCACGCTGGATGCGGTGCAGCTGTTTGCCGGGGACCCGGACACCCATGGGATTATTCTGATCGGTGAAATCGGCGGCAGTGCCGAAGAAGAGGCCGCCGCCTGGCTCAAAGAGCATTGTGACAAACCAGTAGCCGGCTTCATCGCCGGGGCTACCGCGCCCCCCGGGCGCCGCATGGGCCACGCGGGCGCGATCATCTCCGGCGGCAAGGGCACGGCAGCCGCCAAGAAGGAGGCGTTGCGCGAGGCCGGCATCGCCGTGGCGGAAACACCGAGCACCATTGCCGACACCCTCCTGGCGGTGATGAAATAAGTCGTCACCGCGGGACTAGCGGTGGCTATCGGGCACCTCGGTTCCGCTGAGCGGTCTTGCCCGCTCTTCTGCTGGTAACCGGGATGGAAGCGCGCCAAGAGGCTAGGCGGGATTAACCGCCGCAGGCGGCGCGGATCATTTGGACAAAGGCGGGCTCGGCTTTGTCCACCGTCGGGGCCGGGCCGGTCATTTTGAGGTACACATCGCCGTCGGGACTTTCGAGGATGGTGCCGAGGAGGGCTTGGCCCTCGAGCGGGGTGGTTGATTGGCCGGGCATGCCGCTTTGGAACGTGCCGCGGGCGCGGGCGAAGGTAACCGGCACGGTGCCGATGGTTTCCTTTGCGGTGGCCGCGCCTTTGGCCTCGTTGTCGCCATCGAATTGGCCGAACCAGCGATCGACATTTTGCTGCACGGTTCCGCCTTGGCCCGGCCCGAAGTGGAATACTGTGATGATGGCTTCTCCGGCTTCGCCCGTTCCTTCGGGTCCCGGAACGCGCAACTCGGCTTTGCGCATGGGCGAGGACGGCGCGACAGAAATCCATCCCGCGGGCACGGCGAAAGTGAAGTCACCCGCGACGAAAGACGTGGCTTCCTCTGCCCGCCCAAGAAAGGCGGACAGCAAGAGCGGGAGAAGAACGCGCGCGGCGCGCATGGTTTAACGCTTGGAGAACTGGAAGCGCTTGCGGGCACCAGGGCGACCGGGTTTTTTGCGCTCTTTCATCCGCGGATCGCGGGTTAGAAGACCGTTCTTCTTAAGTTCAGGTCGCAGATTGGCGTCGAGCTTGAGCAGTGCCCGCGCAATGGCGAGGCTGGAAGCTCCGGCTTGGCCGGCGACGCCGCCGCCGGAGGTTTTCAGCGTGATGTCGACGTTCTGCTTGCGTCCGGCGAGTTCGAGCGGGCGCAGCACGGCAGTCTGCAAGGTGGTCGTCGGGAAGTAATCGTTAAATTCGCGTTTGTTGACCTCGATTTTGCCGGAGCCTGCTTTGAGGCTCACGCTGGCAACGGCGGTGCGGCGGCGGCCGGTGGCGGTGTGGACGTCGGACATAATCAGGGAATTTTGAGTTCTTTGGGTTGTTGGGCGCTGTGCGGATGTTCGGCGCCGGCGTAAACTTTGAGTTTGGTGAACTGGGCGCGGCCAAGGCGGTTGTGGGGGATCATGCCACGCACGGCACGTTCGACGAGCAATTCGGGACGACGGGCCTGGCGCTTTTCGAAAGTTTCGCTTTTGTGACCGCCGACGTATCCGGAAAAACTGGTGTAAACCTTCGCCGTGGTTTTCTTGCCGGTCACGCGCACCTTGGAAGCGTTGATGACCACGACAAAATCGCCGGTGTCGCAATGCGGGGTGAAGACGGCTTTGTTTTTGCCGCGTAGGACGTCGGCTATTTTGGTCGCGATGCGTCCGAGGACCTGGTTTTCAGCATCCACAATCCACCAGCTGCGCTGGATTTCTTCGGCTTTGGCGGAAAAAGTTTTCATGGCAAAATTGGCCACGCAGAATATGGGCCCTGCGGCAGGGTGTCAAAAGCATTTCTCTATCTGCTTGACCCCTCATCCGGCGGGGGAAACGGTCCCCGGGTGCAGAAAAGGGGAAAAAACAGTGTCGGCAGCTTCTGGGACGAGGTTTTCCAGCCGGATGGCACGCCGCGTGAAATCTACCGGCCGGTCCTTGATCTTGTCCTTTCCCTCCCGCGCGGCGAGACGAGGCTGATCATCGAGCGGCTCGAAGCCACGATGCGCGAGATGGGTGTGACCTTCGACATTGCCCGCGACCGTCCGTGGGGGCGGCATCCGTGGTTTTGCGACTTGCTGCCCGCGCTGTTCGGTGGGAGCGAGTGGGCAAAGGTGGCGGCCGGTGTGCGTCAGAGGCTGAAAGCCTTCGAACTCTTTCTGGACGATATTCATGGCGAGAAAACCATCCTCCATGCGCAGGTCGTTCCGGCCCGCGTGGTCCTGGGCAGCCCGTTTTTCCAGCGTCCGGCGGTCGGTCTGCCGCGGCCCGGCGGCGCGTTTCTCCATTTGTCCGGCCTGGCCTTGGCCCGGCGCACGGACGGGCGGTTGGCTGTGGCGCACCACTATTTCAGCAATGCCTCGGGTATTTCTTACATGATGCAGAATCGCCGTGTGTTGACGCGCGTCTTTGCCGAAGCATTCCAGAACCACAATCCGCAGAGCATCGCGAATGTACCGGTCTCCATTCTCGAGACGTTCCGCTCGCTCGCACCGCGCGGCGTGGACGAACCGGTGGTGGCATTGCTTACGCCCGGGTCGGGCAGTCGCGCTTATTCGGAGCATGGTTTTCTCGCCCGCCGCATGGGTATTCCACTCGTGCAGGGGGGTGATCTGCTTGTCCTCGACGACCGGCTGTATCTAAAGAGTGTTTCCGGCCTGGAGCGTATCGATGTGCTCTACACGCGGGTGGCCGATGCGTGGCTCGATTCGATGGCCTTCCGTCGCGATTCGCTGCTCGGCGTGGCCGGTCTGGCCCAGTGTGTGCGTGAGGGCACGGTTGCGGTGGCCAATGCGATGGGCAGCCAGTTGGCCGACGACCGCGCCCTCCTGCCGTTTTCCGGCCGGATCATCCGTTTTTATCTCGGGGAAGACGAAATCCTGCCGACTTTGCGCACTTGGTGGCTGGGTGACCTCGACCAGCGCGACCATGTGGTCGGGTCTCTCGCGGACTACGATATCCGTCCGCTTTACGGGGAGCCCTACGTTTACCATGCGGGGAGCGGCAAGGCGGATATGGCCAAGTTGCAACGTCTCCTTCGCGACGAGCCGCAAAACTACGTGGCCCAACCGCGCGATACCGGGGCGGTCACGGTGTGCCTCGACCGCAAGGGCGGACTCGATGACCGTCGACAAGATCACATTGTTTTCGCCCTGCGTGGAGCGGATGGCGACTATGAGGTGTTTCCGGGGGCCCTGACCCGCGTTTCGTCCGGGGAAAGCAATTTCACGGCATCGGAGCTGGGTGGCGGCAGCAAGGACACCTGGCTGCTGGCCACCGACCACGAGGACGGCGCCCGTACTTTGGTCGTCAATCGCGCGGTCGAGATCCATGCCCCTCAAACCCGGGTGACCAGCCGCGTGGCAGACTCGTTCTACTGGTTGGGGCGTTATCTCGAGCGTGCGCAGAGCCTCTCTTACATGGTTGGTGTGGTCGAAAGCCTTGAGACCGAGGAACTCAACCGCGCCGAGCGCCAGCTCTACCGTCCGGTCTGGAATCGTGTACTACCCCCGCTCGAGAACCGCGATACGGGGCGCAAGCGCGGCATATCCAGTGCGCTCGAGCGCTACCATCTCGTACTCGACGGTCGCGAGGAGGGTTCGGTCTGCAGTACGCTGCGCCGCGCCGTGCGCAATGCCGGTCAGATCATGGAGTGCCTGAGTGTTGAAGCCTACGGTGTGCTCAGCAACCTCGAAGGGCGTTTCACCCGCGCGCGGTTCCGTCCGGAGGCGGACGAGGCGCCGCTCGCGCTGGCCACGCAGCGCTTCAGTGCGGAGGCTACCTCGGGCATCGCGGAATTTTTCGGCATGGCGGAATCAACCATGCTAGCCGATCGCGGTTGGAATTTCTGCCTCCTCGGCCAGCAATTCGAGCGCGCGGCCATCACGGCCAATGCAGGGCTGACCATTTTCAAATCGATCGCGTGCCAGACGGAAAAAGCACCGCATCCCGCCGGGCATGCGATAGAAATCGAGTTATCCGGCTTTCTCCGCCTGCTCGGATCGCGCGATGCCTACCGGCGAGTTTACCAAATGCGCGCCGAGCCGGTCCCCGTCTTGAGCCTACTTTACGACAATCCGGACATGCCGCGTTCTGTGCTCCGTTGTCTCGGGCGTTGCCAGCACTTGCTCGGGCCGAAGGAGGATGATTCTCCCGGGATGATCCGCACGCGCGGAGCGCTCGATGCCACCAGGCAACTTGTGGCCGCGGCGGATTGGACGTCTTATCTCTTGCCCGCCACCATGGCTTCCGGCGAAGCGGGCGGCGGGGTGCAACTTGATCCGGAGTGTCTTGGTCGGTTGGTTGCCCTGCTCACCGATATCAGCGAGCGGACTTACGCCATTCATGACGTCATTGCCGACGGATTCATCAACCACCAGATCCTTCTCGACTGATGCGTTTCGAGATTCTACACACGACCGATTACCGCTATGATGCGCCAGCCAGCGAGGCTTACGTTGAAGCGCGTCTGACGCCCCCGTCCCGGCCGTCCCAGCGTATCGCGGCCCATGACTTGACCTTTCATCCGGCGGGGCCGTCGTCGACCTATGTGGATTATTTCGGCAATCCGACTTCGTTTTATTCCATGGTCAAGCGCCACGATCATCTGCGGGTCAGCAGCCGCCTTTTGGTCGACACCTCGCCACCCCGGCTGCCCGAGGGGGCCCTCGATCTCACCATCGGGGAGGCGCGCCAAATCCTTTCGTCGGTCGGCACGGATATCTTCGACTACCTGCGGGCTTCTCCGGCCGTGCCCACGGGCGGCGATGCCACGGCTTGGGGACGCCGCTGGTTGCGGTCGGATGCCAAGCTGTACGCCGCTCTTCAAGCGCTCAATGGTGCGATCCACCGCGAATTCCGCTACGAACCGGGCTCGACGGAAAACTCGACGCCGCTCGCGGTTATCTGGAAGGCGCGGGCCGGAGTTTGCCAGGACTTCGCCCACCTCATGCTCTCCGTGCTTCGTACCTCGGGCCTGCCGGCGCGTTACGTTTGCGGCTACATCGAGACCGATCCGCCCAAAGAGGGGCGCCGTCTGACCGGGGCGGTCGCCACTCATGCGTGGGTCGAAGTTCTGGTTCCCGGGATGGACTGGATTGCCCTCGACCCGACCAATGACCAGTGGTGCGGCGAGCGTCATGTCGCCGTTTCTTTCGGGCGGGATTTTGCCGATGCCACACCATTGCGCGGGACATTCAAGGGCTGCGGTGGGCAGGATATGAACGTGAAGGTCCGGATGAAGCGCACCGCATGAAACTCGTCATAGATTACCGGGCCGAATACCGCTACGAGCGCAAGGTCGGTCTTTCGCCCCATGTGGTGCGGCTCTTTCCGCGCGACGCCTTGCAGGCCCGGATTGTCGCCATGAACTTCGCGACGAATTCCTCCGGCACTATTCACTGGCGTCATGATCTTTTCGACAACGTGGTCGCCCATTGCTTTTACCCACGCGAGGAGGATCATTTGCTCTACACGCTGCGGGCGGAGATCGCCATCGAGGCGCGTAATCCCTTCGGTTTCCTGCTGGATAGCCGCGCTCTGCAGTGGCCGGCCGAATACACGGAGCGTGAGCACGAGCTGTTGGCCACCTTCCTTGCGCTGGAGGACGGGGCCGATTTCCCGCCAGCCCTCCGTCCCATGCCAGGCTGTGAAATGGTCGGCGCACTGGTTGCCATGAACCAGTGGATTCACGCCAACATCGCCTACGAGCGACGCGAAGATGGTGATGCGCATGCCCCGGCGGACACCTTGCGCCTGCGCCGCGGGGCCTGCCGGGACACCGCTGTCTTGCTGGCTGCGGCACTACGTGCAGAGGGTCAGGCGGCACGATTAGTCAGCGGCTATCTGTGGGAAAGCGCCAGCGATCCTGCCGAGCGCAAGGCCGACAGCGCACTGCATGCCTGGACTGAGGTGTTCCTGCCCGGCGCGGGCTGGGTGGGGCTGGATCCTTCCAACGGGGTTCTGGTCGACCATCACTACATCGCCACCGCCGTCGGCTTGGATTCTGCCGACATTACACCGGTTTCCGGACTTTATTTCGGCAAGGAAGTGGTGCCCGGGACATTGACCTCATCGCTCGGCATCACGCGCGCGTGACGGCCATCGCGGGGACTGTTACAAACCGTCATGTCCGGTCTGCTTCTCGTGGCGTTCTTTGCCTCCGCTCTGAATCCGGGACGGGCCTGGTCGGACCGTTCCGGATGGGAGGACCTGCCCGTGGTGGCTCTCTCGGGTGTCGACGGCACCTCCGCCGCTCCGGCGGAAGTGAGGGCCCGGTGGAATGACCAATGGCTCTTTTTTGAATTCGTCTGCCGTGACGCCGCCCTCATCGCGCCCGGCCGCGCCGACGGTGAAGATCACTTCAGGATCGGCGATGTGGTCGAAGTGTTTGTTGCGCGTCGCGGAAAACCGGACTATGTCGAGCTCCATGCCACGCCGGAAGGTCGTCAGACAGTTTATGCTTTCCGCGACTACCGTCGCGCTGCGGTGGCTCCGGGAGGCATGGTGGTGCAGGCCGGACGGACAGAAGGCGGCTGGCGCGCGATACTTGCCTTGCCCTGGGCGGCTCTGGGCGGAAAACCGGACCAGGACAAGTGGGAGTTTCTGGCCGGACGTTACGACTATGACAAAGTGGGTGGCCGGCCGGCTTTGTCCTCCTTTCCCGCCCAGCAGGGCAAACCTGACTTCCATGACCGCGCCCGTTATGCTCGGCTGACCCTGCAACGATGAAAATATTCCTGCCGCTTGTTCTCCTTGCGACCGGCTGTTCGTCGGTCAGTGTGCTGCAAGAACGCGAAAATACCGCGCTGGCCCCCTCCGCGCGGCCCGGCGTGCTGTATGTGCGCCCCTTTGAGGTGCGGCGCGGGGCGGAATTTGACGCGGCAGCAGCCAAGGCGAACGAGGATGTTCCGGCCAAGGTTGGCTCGTTGGTGGCTGACGGCATCATGTCCAAGGCCGGGGAGTGGGTTGCGCCGGGACGTCTCTTGGAACCCGGCGCGGCCACACCGTCCGAGGGTCTGCTCGTGCGGGGAAAAATCCTCCGTTTGCGGCAGGGTAGCCGTGCTTTGCGCATGGCGATCGGGCTCGGTGCCGGGCGCACCCGTTTGGAAACGTCGGTGCGCGTTTTTAACCTCGCAGCCTCGACCACTGAGCCATGGCTGTCGTTCGAGACCACCGGCGGGAGCAACATGGAACCCGGCATAGCGGGTGCCCTCGTGCCCTCGCCGTTGACCATTCCGATTGCCGTGAGCGTGGCCAGCGGTGCGGTGACCGCTGGCGCAATCGGCGCGAAAGGTGTCACCCAGGATGCCCTGCGCACGGGCCGGGTCATTGCCGCGGCGGTGCACGACAAGCTGGTCGCCGGGGGGCTGACCGAAAGGGCGACCGGTGTGAAACGTGCCGGACGTCTCGCTACGCCGGTCGGCGAGGTGTCGCTTCCGGGGGTCGGGGCGGAGTGATCGTCCTGCCGGCTGCGTTTTTTCGGCGGCCGTCTCCGGGGCGGGCAAAGCAGGTCCGACGGAGCCAGCAGTTTAGTGGAGCGAGGGCGGGTAAATGCCCGCCGCAACCAGACCGGCAATGCTGGTCACCACCCGTGGACGGTCTTCACGGTAAGTAATACCAAACCATTCGGCTGCGGTCGGAAGAACGCGCACGGTGGCCGAGCCATCGGCAATCATCCCCGCGACGGCGGACGGAATGTAGCACTCGTTTTTCTCGCTCCCCGCCTCCTGCTCGAGGAAAGCTTCCAGCGCTTTTTCCAGGAGCGGGAAAATTTGCGGGGTGAACCCCCAAAAATTCATCGAGACACACGCATCGGGGACAAAGGTCCGCTGGCCAGCTGCGACGATCACGTCCGCTCGCCGGGCCAGATCGGTTAGTTCCTCGACGCTGCGCAGGAGTCCGTCCGGGCCGACCTCGCAAATCCCGCGCGTCACAGTGCCGTGGTCGCTCAGTGTTTTGTCCAAACGGTAACCGGCCATGGCGAAGCGGGCTGGCTGGACGGAAGGATCAACGGCGGCGAGGAATTGTCCGACCTGCCGGAAGGAATCCGGGCCGTAAAAGTCATCCGCATTGATCGCGGCAAAAGGTGCAGTGACGGCCTCGCGCGCGCACCAGATGGCGTGCGCGGTACCCCATGGTTTGGTTCGCCCAGCCGGGGGAATGAATCCTCCGGGCAGGTCGTCGAGTTGCTGGAAAGCGTAGACCACGGACAGTCTTCCTTCGTAGCGCGCGCCGATTTGGTCGCGGAAGTCTTTTTCGATCTCGCGGCGGATGAGAAAAACCACGCGGTCGAATCCGGCCCGGATGGCGTCGTGCACGGAATAGTCGAGCAGGGTCTCGCCGGCGGGTCCGACCGGGTCGAGCTGTTTGAGCCCGCCATAACGGGAGCCCATACCGGCGGCGAGAACGAGGAGGGTGGGTGAAGACATAAAAAGCGAAGTTTATAGCGATGCTGTCCGCCGCGGCAACCCGCTTACGCCTCCGGCGCGGCTTCGCGGTACAGTTCGTAAGCGTTGATGATTTTCTGCACGAGCGGATGGCGGACCACGTCCTTGCGGCTGAGGGAGCGGATAGCCAGGCCATCGACGTTTTGCAGCACCTCGACCGCCTCGAGCAGCCCGGAACGCTTGTGGCGGGGCAGATCGATCTGGGTGCGGTCGCCGGTGATGACGCACTTGGAGTCGTTACCCAGACGGGTCAGGAACATGAACATTTGTTCGGCGGTGGTGTTCTGCGCCTCGTCGAGGACGACAAAAGAATGGTTCAAGGTGCGTCCGCGCATGTAAGCCAGCGGCGCGATTTCGATGATGCCGCGGTCCATGAATTTCTGGATCTCATCCGTCTCAAGCATGTCGTAAAGCGCATCGTAAAGGGGTCGCAGATAGGGGAGGATTTTTTCCTCCAGCGCGCCGGGCAGGAAGCCGAGCGCTTCGCCGGCCTCCACGGCGGGGCGGGTCAGGACGATACGGCTGACCTGTTCCTTCTTCAAGGCAGCCACGGCCATGGCCATAGCGAGGTAAGTTTTGCCCGTCCCGGCCGGGCCGACGCCGAAGACGACATCATGCTCGCGGATGGCGCGGACGTAATCGCGCTGTCCCGGCGTCTTGGGAATGACCGGCGCCTTGCGCAGCGAGCAGACAATGCGTTCGGCAGCGAGCTCGGTGATGCTGCTATTGGGGACTCGGTCTTCGGCGGTTTGCAGGGCGAAGCGGAATTCCTGCTTGCCGATGGCTGCTCCGCTGCGGCGGGCTTCGTCGAGCTGGGTGAAAACTTTGGCGGCGCGGTCGGCGTTGTCTTTTTCCCCGTCGATGCGGATCCACCCTTCGCGGGCGGCGACTTGCACACCGAGGCGCTGTTCCATCTCGCGGAGCAAACGCTCGTCGTTCTGGTACAGCGCGCCCGCCGCACGGGCATTGTCGAAATGGAGCGTGGTGCTCTCCATCTCAAGCGCTCATTTCCGCTGAAACCCGTAGACCAGCGCCCAGCCGGTGCGCTCTTCGGGAGAGGAGATGATTTCGACGATCGCGTAATAAGTTCCGGTCGACCGCGGCTTGATCTCGGCGTAGGCAAAACGTCCGCGCTGCCAGGATTTGCTTTCGGCGAGGTTGCCCTCCGCATCGTAAATATTGACGCGCAGGGCGGCGCCGTCGATGTCGGTGGCGAGGAAGAACATGTAGCTGTTGCCGCGGAAAAGCTGGGCGGTGACCGCTTTTTTGTCGCCTTGGCCGAGGTCGCCGCCCCAAGCGTCTTCGCGGATGATCCAGCCGCGTTCGGCGTAGGGATTGGCCGCCTCGTAAGCAAAGGAAAGCGCATCGTCGACAAATGCGCGGCCGGCCGGCGCGGCGAGCAAGAGGGCAAGCAGCGCCGCGGGCCAACGGAATCGGGAAGCGGGACGGTTCATGGTCAGCCGGCTTTGGCCCGAATGAGTTCCACCATTTGCGTGGCGAGGGCGTTGATTTCGGTCACGGTTTCCTCCGAAATTTCGCTGGGCCGCGACTTTTTGATCAGCGGCCCGATGCGCCCGAGGGACTTGCGGATCTCGCCGACGAGTTGCTGGCGGCGCAGGCGGGGGCTCATTTGGTCAAGTTGGCGATTGAAATAATCGACCAGCATGGGTTGGTAGAGAAGTTCGGCGCGATCGCGGGAATATTTGTCCTTCACAATGGAGGTGAGCACTTCGGTGCCACGCAGCCAGCCACCGAGGCTGACCAGTTGGGCGAGTTGCGCGTCGTTCAACTCGAGCATGGCTTGGTTGACATCTTGCAGGGCGCCGTCGAATTCCCGGCGCACCGCATTCCATTCGCGGGCATCGGCTTTCTCGATGATGCTGTTGCTGCGGGCCACGACGGATTTGCGGACGTTGATCGCCTCGGCCAGGGTGAGGACATTGCGGCCGATTTTCTTGACCCGCTCGCTGTCCTCGGCTTCCACCGCGACGAAGCCGTCGGCGATGACCGTGCCGAGGAGAAGGGCGACTTGGGCGCGGTTCGGGCTGGCCGGATAATTTTCTTCCGGCCCCAATTCTCCGCGCCAGTTCGGGTTGCCGAGTTTGTCGAGGACAGTAAAAATTTCGCTCGGCACCGGGATAACCACGTTGTCGACGGTTTCGGCCGGGAATTGGCCCAGATCGATGGTTTTGTCCGGTTTCTGCCCGAGGGCGGTGCCCAAGCAGAGGAACAGGACGAAAAGGAGGCGCAGAATCACGGTTCCTACAAATTTCACTTGGGAACCCGGCAAGATAAAGCATAAAAAGCTCGTCGTGGAACAAGTGCCCAGCGCCGCGCGCGTGCAGGAAATCATCGGAAGGATGTCGGGTCGCCGTATTTTGACGGCGGGCGACCTCATGCTTGACGAGTTCATCTGGGGCACGGTGTCGCGCATTTCCCCGGAGGCGCCGGTTCCGGTGGTGGCGGTGGACCGCGAGACATCCTACCCCGGAGGCGCGGCCAATGTGGCGCGCAACCTGCACGAATTCACGGCCCGGACCTCGGTGTTCGGTTTGGCCGGTGAGGATGCCGCGGGCGCGCGTTTGCGGGATCTCCTCGCTGCGGGGGGGATCGGCATGGAAGGCGTGGTCATGCGGGAAGGACCAACCACGGTGAAGACCCGCATTATCGCCCGCACCCAGCAAGTGGTGCGCGTCGACCGCGAACTGGCCAAACCGGCCGGTCCGGCTCAGCGCAAGGCGCTGTTTGACGCGCTGGATGCGGCGCTACCGCAGGCCGATGGCGTCATCCTTGAAGACTACGGCAAAGGCTTTTTCGACGAAGAAATGTCGGGCGAATTCATTCGCCGGGCACGGGCCGCCGGTTGCGTGGTGGCCGTCGATCCCAATCCGGGCAATCCTCTGCCCTGGCGCGGCGCGACGGTGATCAAACCCAACCGGCACGAAGCTTTTGCCGCCGCCGGTCTTCCCTGGAGCGAACCTGCCTCGCACCCGCTCGAAGACAAACAACTGCTCGTGGCCGGGGAAACGCTCCTCGCCAAGTGGGAGGCCGACCAACTGCTCATCACGCTGAGCGAACTGGGGATGCTTCTCCTGACCAAGGAGGGAGCCCGTCACCACACACCGACCCGCGCGCGTGAAGTTTTTGATGTCTCCGGCGCCGGCGACACGGCCATCGCGCTCTACACGCTGGCCCTCTGCGCGGGCGCCACCCCGGTCGAGGCTTCCGAAATCGCCAACCACGCCAGCGGTGTGGTGGTCGGCAAGCTCGGCACGGCCACGCTCACGCCGGACGAACTTTTCGCCAGTTTTGCAAACCATGCCCGCTGAGCGTCCCGCCGTGTTTTTCGATCGCGACGGCACCCTCATCCACGAGGCGCACTATTGCGCCAAGCCTTCGCAGGTTCGGGCCTTCGATGGTGCACCGGACGCGCTGGTCAAGTTATCCGAAGCCGGTTTTGCTCTGGTCATCGTGACCAACCAGAGCGGCATCGGCCGCGGCTATTTCACCCTCGAAGATTATCGCCGGGTGCACGAAGAAGTGCTCGGGCAACTCCGGCCTGCGGAAATCGCCGCTGCCTACCATGACGAAAGCACGCCTGACGCACCCAGCCCGCGCCGCAAACCGTCCGTAGCCATGTTGGAGGAAGCTGCCCGTGAGCACGGGTTGGACCTTTCCCGATCATGGATGGTCGGCGACAAAACCTCCGACATCGAGTGCGGCAAAAATGCCGGGATGCGCACCGTGTTGGTCGAGACCGGTCACGGCAAAGACCACCTGGCCTGCGGCGCCGATGCCATCGCGACCGGCCTGGTCGGCGCGGTGGACTTTATCCTGAGGCAGTCATCATGTCGGAAGTAACCGTTATCATCCCCGCCCGCTGGGCCTCGACCCGTTTTCCCGGCAAGCCACTGGTCGAATTGCGCGGTAAACCGCTTGTCCAGCACGTTTGGGAACGCGCCAACCGCGCCAAACGTGTGGGGCGGATCATCGTCGCGACGGACGACATGCGCATCGCCGAAGCTGCTTTCGCTTTCGGGGCGGAAGTGGCGCTGACCTCGCCCAAGCATCCGACCGGCACGGACCGGTTGGCCGAGGTTGCCGGAAAACTCAAATCTGCAGCAATCATCCTCAATGTGCAGGGCGACGAACCTGATATCGCGCCGTCGACCATCGACCGTTTGGTCCGGGCGCTGCAGGACGACCCAGGGCTCGGCATGGTCACCGCGGCCAACCCGGTGACCAGTTTGGCCGATGTTCGAAATCCCCATGTGGTCAAGGTTGTCACCGACCTCGCCGGCCGGGCGCTTTACTTCTCCCGCAGTGTCATCCCGCATGACCGTGATGGTCACCGCGGGATCCGGTATCTACGCCACCAAGGTATTTACGGTTACCGCCGCAAGGTGCTCCTCGCTTTCGTGAAATGGAAACCGACGCCCCTCGAGCAAGCGGAGAAGCTCGAGCAACTGCGCGCCTTGGAGCATGGCATTGCCATTGGTGTTATCGTGGTGCGTCGCGGATCAGTCGGGGTCGATGTCCCCGGCGACGTGGCTAAAGCGGAACGCGCCCTGCGCAAATAAATGAAAACAATTTTTGTCACCGGAGGAGTGGTCAGTTCACTCGGCAAAGGTCTTGCTGCCGCCTCGCTCGGCACATTGCTCGAAAGCCGCGGCCTGCGGGTCACCATGGGAAAACTTGACCCGTATCTCAATGTCGACCCGGGCACGATGAGTCCTTATCAGCACGGCGAGGTCTATGTGCTCGACGACGGGGCGGAGACCGATCTCGACCTCGGACACTACGAGCGGTTCACCGGTTGTGTGCTCGGGCGCCGTAACAACCTGACCAGCGGACAAGTTTACGAGAATGTGCTGGCCCGTGAACGTCGCGGTGATTATCTCGGCAAAACTGTCCAAGTTATTCCGCACGTCACGGACGAAATCAAATCCCGCATCCGCGAACTCGCCACGAAGAGCGGGGCCGATGTGGCCATCATCGAGATCGGCGGCACAACCGGCGACATCGAGGGACTGCCCTTTCTTGAGTCCATCCGCCAATACCTCCTCGAAGCTGGCGAGGGCAACGCCATGCTCATCCACGTCACGCTTGTGCCGTTCATCAAGGCGGCCGGTGAGTTGAAGACCAAGCCGACCCAGCAGAGCGTGGCGAAACTACGCGAAATCGGCTTGCAGCCCAAAATCGTCATCGCCCGCACCGAGTGCCCGCTCGATGATGACGTCCGGGAAAAGCTTTCCCTCTTCTGCAACGTTCCCAAGCGGGCGGTGATCGAAGCGCGCGACGTCGCCCATACCATTTACGAATTGCCGCTCATGCTGCAGCAGGAGGGCCTCGACACTGTGGTCTGCCAGGCGCTGCAACTCGAACCGGCTCCGGCGCAGATGGAGGACTGGGCCAAATTCGTCGAGCGCGTGGTGCGTCCGCGCAAACGCGTCCGCATTGCCGTGGTCGGCAAATACATCGAACTCCAAGACGCCTACAAAAGCATTTACGAATCCCTGACCCACGCCGGCGCCGCGCACGATTGCGGTGTCGACCTTGTGCTGGTCGACGCCGAAGGCCTTGAAGCGGACGGCGGACCGGAAAAACACCTCCGCGGGGTGGCCGGCATCCTTGTGCCCGGGGGTTTCGGTGACCGCGGCATCGAAGGTAAGATCGCTGCCGCTCGCTACGCCCGCGAAACCGGCACGCCTTACCTCGGGATTTGTCTCGGCATGCAGGTCGCGGTGGTGGAATTCGCGCGCCACGCCTGCGGGCACGCCAAGGCCGACAGCACCGAGTTCGATCCCGAAACCCCTGATCCCGTGATCTATCTGATGGAAGGCCAGAAAGATGTGACGGCCAAGGGTGCCACCATGCGCCTCGGTTCGTATCCGTGCGCCCTGCGCAAAAACACCATGGCCCACCAATTGTACGGCATGTCCGAGATCAACGAACGGCACCGTCATCGCTACGAGTTCAACATGAAGTACCGCGACGAAATGGAGAAGCAGGGACTGGTCATTTCCGGCACCTCGCCCGACGGCACGCTGGCCGAGGTAATCGAACTGCGCTCGCATCCGTGGTTCATCGCCTGCCAATTTCACCCGGAATTCCGCTCCCGGCCCCGTGCTCCGCACCCCCTTTTCAAAGGATTTATCGCCGCCGCGCTGGGCCATGTGGCGTGAGTGGGGAGATTTTTAAGAGAAGATAACGCACGAAACGAAGGAAACGAAGAGGATGCCCGGATTATTGCTGAATCTGGCTTCGTTTCTTTCGTTAATTTCTGTCAAACTCATTCCATGAATCAACTCGACCAGCTGAAGCAATTCACCACTGTGGTCGCTGACACCGGCGACTTTGAAAGCATCCGGCAATTTTCCCCGCAGGACGCTACGACGAATCCTTCGCTCATCTTCAAGGCAGTCTCGCAGCCGGAATACGCGCCATTGCTCGACCAGGCGGTGGCCGAGCGCGAAGGGGCGAACTTGCCGCGCGCGGAATTGATCCGCGACATCATCGACGACTTGTTGACCATTTTCGGCGAGAAAATTCTGCAGATCGTGCCGGGCCGGGTTTCGACCGAGGTGGATGCGCGGTTGTCCTTCGATACGCCGGCGACCATTGAGAAGGCTCGCAAGCTGATCGGCTTGTACGAGAAACGCGGAGTTTCCAAAGAACGCGTGCTGATCAAGATCGCTTCCACGTGGGAAGGGATCCGCGCCGCCGAGGCGCTCCATCAGGACGGGATCAACTGCAACCTGACGCTGCTCTTTTCGCTTCCTCAAGCCATCGCCTGTGCCGAGGCCAAGGTGCGGCTCATTTCGCCATTTGTCGGTCGGATCTACGACTGGTACAAGGCCAAGACCGGGCAGGAATACACTGGGGCCAACGATCCCGGCGTGCAGTCGGTGCGGGTCATTTACAACTATTTCAAAAAATTCGGCTACGAGACGCAGGTCATGGGCGCGAGTTTCCGCAATACATCGCAGATCCTCGAGCTGGCGGGGTGCGATTTGCTGACCATCAGTCCGGATTTGCTCGCAGGGTTGCAGGGCTCGGATGGTGACGTCACCCGCCGACTTTCGGTCGAGGAAGCCAAGGCGTCCGATCTCGCGAAGGTGATCATGGATGAGAAAACCTTCCGCTGGATGCTGAACGAAGATGCGATGGGCACGGAAAAGTTGGCCGAAGGGATCCGCAAATTCACCGAGGATATCATCAAGCTCGAAGGCCTGATCGCGAAGCGGTTGGCCTAATTTTTTAAACCAAAGGTCGCGAAGGAAACGAAGGGGGGATGCTCCCGGCTCCGCTTGGCCTTCGTTCGCTTCGTTACCTTTTGTTCAACTCCGTCGCTTTTTCGTCCAACTTCTTCAGCTTCGGCCGGATGACCGCCTGATTGTAGGGGTGCATCGGATTTTCGCGGTAAAAATCCTGATGGTAATCCTCCGCGGGGTAGAACTTGGTGAGCGGGACGATTTCGGTGACGATGGGGGATTTGCTTTTGGTCTGGGCGCGGGTCTTCGATTCGTTTGCTATCCGCATTTGGTCGTCGTTTTCCGTCAGGATGATCGAGCGGTATTGCGGGCCAGTGTCGGCACCTTGACGATTGAGGGTGGTCGGGTCGTGCGCCTCCCAGAAAAGATCGATGATCTTTTCGTAGGAAATCTTTGCCGGGTCGTACTCTATTTGCACCACCTCGGCATGTCCGGTTTTGCCGGTCCCGATTTCCTCGTAGGTCGGATTCTCGGTTTGCCCGCCGGCGTAGCCGGACACAACGGAGATGATGCCGGGGAGGCGTTCGTAAACGGCTTCGACGCACCAGAAGCATCCTCCGCCGAGGGTGGCTGTTTCGGTTTTCATGGGTTCGGGATCGGCCTGGAGGGTTACTGTCAGCACGGCACCAAGTGCCGCGGCCAAAGGTCCTCTCATTCTTTTGCCTCCGGCACAAATTTGAGCGATACGGAATTGACGCAGTAGCGCAGGCCGCTGGGCGGGGGGCCGTCGGGGAAAACGTGACCAAGGTGGGCGTCGCAGCGGGCACAGAGGATTTCCTCGCGGGTCATGCCGTGGCTGCGGTCAACTTCGGTGACCACATTTTCCTTGGCCACCGGCTGGAAAAAACTCGGCCAACCCGTGCCGGAGTCGAATTTGGCATCGGAGCGGAAAAGCGGCAGATCGCAGCAGACACAATGGTAGACGCCGATCTGTTTGGTGTCATGAAAGGCGCCGCAGAAGGGGCGCTCGGTGCCCTTGCCGCGGGCGACTTCGTAAACCTCGCCATCCCCGAGTTGGGCGCGCCACTCGGCATCGGTCTTGATCACTTTTTTCACGGCTTGTAAGGGGAGATTGTTACCCATCTTGTCGAGCAAGACAACGTCCACGACGGGTGCGGCGGATTCCCGGGCCACGGCGGTGGTGAGCAGAAGCAGCGAGATGAGGAGGGACCTGATCATGAGGGAATGTTGAGCCGGGGAGGGGTAAAGTCAAAGGCCGAGGGCCTCCCCCGCCGGGGGGCGCGTCAGGCCTGCTCGGCGGCGCGGCGTTTGCGGCGCCGGGCGGCCTCGGCCAGAAATTCCTCCTGGGCGTCCCAGACCGGTTCGCCCGCCGGGACGGGGAGGTAGGATCCGTCGGGTTGGAGGATGCGGGCTTTGACGTTGTCCTTGGCAAAGGTGTCGATGATGTCCTGCACATGTTCTTTCATTCCTTTGGTCTCCACGGGGAAGACGGCCTCGACGCGGTGGAAGGAGTTGCGCTCCATCCAGTCGGCGCTGGCAATGAAGTAACGCGGATCCCCCGCATTCTCGAAACGATAGATCCGGCTGTGCTCGAGGAAGCGGCCGACAATGCTGCGCACTTCGATATTCTCGCTTACGCCGGGCAGGCCCGGTCGGAGGGCGCAGATGCCGCGGACGAGAAGTTGCACTTTGACCCCGGCGCGCGAGGCGCGGTAGAGAGCCTCGATGATTTCTTCCTGCACCAAAGCGTTGAGTTTGGCGTAAATACCGGCCGGCTTGCCGGCGCGGGCATTTTCGATTTCGCGGTCGATGAGCGAGAGGATTTCCTTGTGCAGATGCCATGGGGCGACGAGCAGGCGGTTGGGCGGCGGCAGCTGGGATACGCCGGTGACCGTGTTGAAAAGGTTGGCCACGTCCTCGGTGATTTCGGGGCGTGCGGTGAAGAAGCTGAGATCGGTGTAGAGGCGTGCGGTGGACGGATGGTAGTTGCCGGTTCCGAGGTGGACGTAGCGGCGGATGCCGTCGTACTCCTTGCGCACCACCATGGCCATTTTCGCGTGGGTTTTGAGTCCGGCCACGCCGTAGACCACGTCCACACCGGCTTCGCGAAGTTGGCGAGCCCACTTGATGTTGGCCGCCTCGTCGAAGCGCGCCTTCAATTCGATGGCCACGACGACCTGCTTGCCTTGCCGCGAGGCTTGGACGAGCAGCGGGATGAGCGGGGAGTCGGAGCTCGTGCGGTACAGGGTTTGCTTGATGGCTAGCACCTGCGGGTCCTCGGCGGCCTGACCGATGAAATCGAGCACGGTCTGAAAGCTGTCATAAGGATGATGCAGCAGGATGTCGCCCTTGCGGATGTGGAAGAAGATGTCGTGTTCTTCGCCGAGCCCGACCACCGTGACGGGGGTGAAGCGTTTGTATTTGAGGTCGGGCCGGTCGAGTTCGGTGGCGACCGGCATGAGACGCACGAGATTGAGAGGCCAGTCGACGCGGTAGACGTCCTCCTTGTCCAAGCTGAAGATGTCGCAAAGCCGTTTGGTCAGCTCTTCCGGGGCATCCTGCACCTCAAGGCGGACGGCGTTTCCGCGGTTGAGTTTGCGCAACTCATCCTCGATGGCGCGGAGGAGGTTGCGGGCTTCTTCCTCGTCGACGTAAAGGTTGCTGTTGCGGGTGATGCGGAACATGTAGGCGCCGCGCACTTTGACCCCGTGGAAGAGGCGCCCGACATGCGCTTGGATGAGGTTGCCGAGGAAAATGAAGTCCTGACTGTCGCCGCTGGCGGTGGGGAAGGGAAGGAGGCGTGGAAGAATACGCGGAATCTGCACGACGGCCAGATCGGTGCTGAGGTCCTCGCCTTCCAGTTCGACAATAAGGTTGAGGCTTTTGTTGAGAAGTTGCGGGAAGGGGTGCGCAGGATCGATGGCCAGCGGGGTGAGCACGGGGAAGACTTCGCGCTCGAAATAGTCGTCGAAGTGGGCGCGCACCGAGGGATCGACGTCGGGATAGTGGTGGAAGCGCACGCCTTTCTCCGCGAGCTGTGGTTTGATTTCTTCTCGCCAGCAATCGTACTGCGCAGCGACGAGTTTGCGCACGCGATGGAAGATGGCGGCCAGTTGCTGCGAGGCGGTGAGGCCGTCCGGCCCGGTGGCTTGCGAGCCGGCCTGGACGACTTGCTTGAGCCCGGCCACCCGCACCTCGAAGAATTCGTCGAGGTTGGAGGAGACGATGCAGAGGAACTTGAGGCGTTCGAGCAGGGGGACGGACGGGTCCTTCGCCTGGTCAAGCACGCGACCGTTGAATTCGAGCCAGCTGAGCTCGCGGTTGATGAAAAATTTGGGGTCTCCCAGGTCCATGGGCAATTGGTAAGTTTCCAGCCGCATCCCGGCAAAGACAAGAGAAAGGCGACAGGTCCGTTGCCGGCGGCGCCGGGTGTGATAAGGTGCATGGCGTGAAGAGCGTAACGGTCATGGTTCTGGCGGTGCTTGGTCTGGTGGTCGGTGAGGTATCCGGCAACCCGGCGGCGCGCGCTCTCGGCAATGCCTTTGCCGACGTCTATGAAAAAGTGGCGCCCAGCGTGGTCGTGCTCGAGGTGACCAAACCGCCTGAAACGGACGACAACTTCGACTGGCAATCCCTCTTCGGCGCGCCGGGTGGTCCGCGCCGTCCGCGCGCCCAGGAGAGCGAAGGGTCGGGCTTTGTCATTGGGGCCGGAGGCTACATTTTGACCAACGCGCATGTCATCGAAGGCGCCGACCCGGAGAATGGTGTGGTCGCGCGCCGGCAGGATGGCACGCGTCTGCCGCTCAAGGTGGTGGGGGTGGATGAAAAGACGGACCTCGCCGTGCTCAAAGCCGATGTCTCGGACCTGCCGGCAATCGCGTGGGGTGACAGCGACAAGGTGCGCGTCGGGGAATTTGTCTGCGGTATCGGGGCCCCGTTCGAATTGGATTACACGCTCACCGCAGGGGTGATCAGCGCGAAGGGTCGGAGCAACCTGACCAGCACGGTTTATGAAGATTACCTGCAGACCGATGCGGCGATCAACCCGGGCAACAGCGGGGGTCCTTTGGTTGACCTTGACGGCAAAGTTGTCGGGGTCAACACCCTGATCAACGGCCTGAATAGCAGCCTGGGTTTTGCCATCCCTGCGAAGCTCGCCCGGGCGGTGAGCAAGCAGTTGATCGCCGAGGGCCGTGTGGTGCGTCCATGGTTGGGCATCCGTATCGAGACGCTCGCCGACCAACCTGCGCTGCAGAAAGTGCTCGGCTTGGACAACGGTGTGGTGGTGAGGGAAATTTTCGCCAACACGCCGGCGGCGCGCAGCGAATTGCAACCGGCCGATGTGGTGGTCGATGTGGACGGTGATCCGGTGGCCAGCGCCCGCGATTTGCAACGATCCATCCTCAACAAAGGCATCGGGGCGACGGTCAAACTCAAGGTCTGGCGGAGGCAGGAGGGTGATTACCGGACGGTCTCGGTCCAAGCCGAGGAGTTGCCGATGGCTCCCGAGACGAAGCAAGCGGCGGGTCGTCCGCAGCCGTTCCGTCCGCCCGCGCCCGGCAGCGAGGGCTCGGAGGATCCCTTCGCCGTCTTCGGATTGCAGGTGCAAGACTTGCCCGACGAGGTGGCGGCGGAAATGTCACTCCCTGCGGGCGGTGTCATCGTGACGCACGTCGAGCCGGGTGGTCCGGCTGCGCTGGCCGGGTTGGAACGGCGCGATGTGATCACGGCCGTCGGTGAAGATGCGGTCGGGAACAACGAGGGGCTGGCCGTGGCGCTGGGCAAGTTGGCCGAGGGTGATGGCGCCGTGTTGCTCGTCGAGCGCCAAGGCAAGGAAACCTACGCTATCCTCAAAAAGTAGCGTCGAGGATGCGGCGCAGGGCGGCGGCGGCCTCGGCCGGGGCGATGCGTGTCATACACCGGAAGTCGATCGGGCACTCGCGGCGGAAACACGGACTGCATTCCACTTTGTGGCGCAGGATCTGGTGGAAGTCGCCGAGCGGTGCCGTGAGTTCCGGTTCGGTCGAGCCGAAAATGGCGACGGTCGGGACGCCCAGGAAGGCGGCCAGATGCATGGTGCCGGTATCGTTGGTCAGCAAGGCGTCGCACGCGGCCAGCTCGTCCATGAGTTGATCGAGTGTAGTTTGTCCGATGCGGTTCGAGATGGTACCGCTGCAGGCGTTGGCAATGGCATCCCCGGCCGCTTTGTCGCCGGGCACCCCGAAAAGAACCCAGGAGGCGGGTGAGTGCCCGTTGAATTCCTGTACGGCCGAGGCGAACCGTTCGGCCGGCCAACGCTTGGCCGGTCCGTATTCTGCGCCCGGGCACACACCGATTCGCGGGATCATGCCGGGCGGTGTCCGTTGTGCCCCCCGCCGGAAGGTGGCGGCCCCGGGTTCGACCGGCGCGCCGCAGAAAGCAACCAGCTTCATATAACGATCGGCATGGTGTCCGCCGGACTCCGGAGCGAAGGGCGGGATGCGTTGGAGCAACCAGCGGCGCCAGTGCCCGGGATAACCCACGATGGAGGGGATGCGGAGGGCGCGCGCCTCGAGGGCGGAGCGCAGTGAGTTGGGGAAAAGAAGGGCCGCGTCGAACTTTGCCCCGACCCGCCGGGCCAAAGCGCGTGGAGATTCCCCCGGTTGGATTTCGATCACCTCATCGACCGCGGGGACGCGCCGCCAGAGGGCAGCCAATTTGGCCGGAGTCAGGATGGTGAGGTGGAGGTCGGGACGGCCCCGGCGGCAAGCTTCCACCGCGGGAATACTCATCACGGCATCGCCGAGCCAATTGCTCGAGCGGACAAGGAGCCGGAAGGGTTGCAGACCGGGGACGGCTTTCGCTGCGGGCGGATGGAATCCGCGCCGTGCGTTGCCGAGGAGAAAGGGCCCGGGGGTTTTCCAGCGGTTGTGGACCCAGAACCAATCCGGCGGTCCGGCCGAAATCTCGCGCTCGAGGGTGCGGTTGAGTTCGAGAGTGAGTTCTTCCACGGACCGGCCTTGCGGTGCGCAGGGCGGCTCGATAATGCAGCGCCACCGCGCGACTCCCGTGGTATGGATGGCCACCGAGACGAGTGGTGCGCCGGTGCGATCGGCAATGATGGCGGCCAGCGGGGAGGTCGAGGCAAATTTGCGGAAGAGGGGGGTCCAAAGCGCGCCGTCCCCGGCATGCTGGTCGACCAGAATGGCGAGGATCCCGCCTTTTTCCACCAAATCAACCGCATCCAGGTAGCCTTTGCGCCGGTCGAAGGTCCGCAAGCCCAGCCGTGACCGGCTGCGTTCGATCAGGCGGTTGATATACTTGTTGCGCTGGGATTGGAAAATGGCCCCGACCGGAAATTCGCGAACGCGGCCGATGAGTTGCGCGTAAAGTTCCCAGTTGCCGATGTGGTTGATGGCCATGACCACGCCGCGGCCCGATTCGAGGGTGGCGCGGAGAGCGGGGAGACCGATCAGATCGACCCGGGCTTGCACCTTTGCCTCCGGCAAGCGGGCGAGGCGCGGCACGCTAAGCAGGTTAGCGCCCAGAGTGCGGAAGTGTTGCCGCACGGTGCGCCGGACTTCGCGGTCGCTCATTTGCCTGCCGAAAGCGATGGCCACGTTGCGTTGGGCCAGCCGGCGGTAACCGGGGAGCACGGCCCACGCCACCAGACCGAGCAGGCCGCCGAGCCGGAAGGCCAGCGTGAGTGGAAGCCGGCCGAGCACAGCGAGCAGCGCAAGGGCCAGCAGGTAAACCGCGTAATCCATGGGTAAACCGTGCGAGCGTATCGCGCGGCGCGCGGCGGCGGAAGGCTTTCGTCTCTTTGGGCGTGCCGGCTGCGTTCCTTGGAGCTAATTTCTCCCTATGGCACCGCCGAAAGTTTATCGTGATCCTCAGCGTGACCGCATCCTCTGGACCGGTATCGTCATTGCCGTTCTGGTTCTGGCTGCCATCGTGCTGGCCACCCTTTCGCTCAACCGCACGATGCAAGGGGCCGGCTCCTTCACCGGAAAAATCATCGCCAAGGAATTCGCCCCCGCCCCGGCGCAGGAAATCACGGTGGGGGCCGGCGGGCTGCAGAGCACGCGCATCGACGGAGAGTATTTGTTGAAAGTGGAGACGCCGGACGGAAACCGCGTGTTCAATGTCTGGGTCGACCGCCGTGTTTACGAGGAGTACAAGGTGGGAGATTCCTACTACGTGATCCCGACCCCCTGAAATGGGGCCGGAAATCGAACGTCCGTCGGGTCAGGTTGTCTCTTTGATGAGGAAATAACCTGCGCCGGCTACCCGCCGGGAAAGAAACAGAAGAAAAATTTATGAGTCAATCAACGCACGAACTGAACGAACAGGTGCAGCGCGGCAGCCAATGGGTGCAGCCGCTCTTCTCCGAAGTGGGTAAAGTGGTGGTGGGGCAGAAGCTTCTTGTCGAGCGCCTGATCATGGGTCTTCTGACCAATGGTCACGTCCTCCTTGAGGGCGTGCCCGGGTTGGCCAAGACGCTGACCGTACGCACCCTCGCCTCGTGCCTGCATACCGGTTTCTCCCGTTTGCAATTCACCCCCGACCTTCTCCCGGCCGACTTGATCGGCACGCTGATCTACAACCCTCGTGACGGCGAATTTTCGACCAAGTTGGGGCCTATTTTTTCCAATCTCATCCTCGCTGACGAAATCAACCGCGCCCCGGCCAAAGTGCAGAGCGCCCTGCTTGAAGCCATGCAGGAGCGCCAAGTCACCCTCGGGGACAAGACTTACAAATTGCCCGACCCGTTCCTCGTGCTCGCCACGATGAACCCTCTCGAGCAAGAGGGCACCTACCAGTTGCCCGAGGCGCAGCTCGACCGCTTCATGTTCAAGGTGCATGTCGGCTACCCGACGCGGACCGAAGAACGCGCCATCCTCGACGCCATGTCGACTTCCTCGCCGCAGCTCGGGGTCAATACCCTGGTCACCCCGGAGGACATCATCAGCTCGCGCGAAATCGTCAACCGTATCTACGTCGACGACCGGGTGAAGGACTACATTGTGGATATCGTCTGGGCCAGCCGCCAGCCGCAGTCCCACGGCCTCAAGCTTGACGGGATGATCCGCTACGGCGCCTCGCCCCGTGCCACCATCTATCTCACCCTCGCGGCCAAGGCCCACGCGTTCCTCAACGGCCGCGGCTACGTCACGCCGCAGGACGTCAAATCCGTCGGGCCCGACGTGCTGCGCCATCGCATCGCAGTGAGCTACGAAGCGGAAGCCGAGGAAATGACCAGCGAGATGATCATCGAGCAGATCTTCGCCGGACTTCCGGTGCCTTAAGGAGTGTTAAGTTTTAAGAGATTAAGTTTAAAGGACCGCATCCCTGCGGAGGCGTGTCCGCTCTTAAAACTTAAAAACTTACATACTTAAAACTTCCGCACCATGCAGGACACCCGCGAGATCCTCAAAAAGATCCGGCGCATTGAATTGCGCACCCGGCGTCTGGTCGACTCGATGTTTGCCGGGTCGTATCACAGCGTCTTCAAGGGGCGGGGGATGAATTTCGAGGAGGTGCGCGAATACACGCCGGGTGACGAAATCCGGTCGATCGATTGGAACGTCACCGCGCGCATGAACACGCCATTTGTCAAAAAATTCACCGAGGAGCGCGAACTGACCGTCATGCTCGTGGTCGATGTCAGCGCCTCGGGCAATTTCGGCAGCGTCAACACGAGCAAGCGCGAGCTGGCCGCCGAAGTCGCCTCGATCCTCGCCTTCAGCGCGATCCAGAATAACGACAAAGTCGGCCTCCTCCTTTTCAGCGACGAGGTCGAACTTTTCATCCATCCGAAAAAAGGCCGCCTGCACACCTTGCGGCTCATCCGCGAAATGCTCTTCTTCAAGCCGAAGCACCGCGGGACCAACCTCACCGCCGCGCTGGAATACCTGAACAAAGTGGTGACCCGGCGCGCGGTGGTCTTCCTTATTTCCGATTTCATGGATGAGGGTTATTCGCGTCCCCTCGCCATCGCCGCCCGCCGCCACGACCTCATTGCCATCCCGGTGGTCGATCCGGGCGAGGAGGATTTGCCCGACGTCGGCATTGTCACGCTCGAGGATCCCGAGACGGGCGAGCAGATCGACATCAACACGTCGAACCGCGCCTTGCGCGGCGCTTATCTCGCGCTCGAGGACCGGCGGAAGAAATCCGTCGAGCAGGAATTCCTCAAGGTCGGCATCGATATGATCCCGCTGCGCACGAACGAAGATTACCTGCACGTCCTCCGTGCTTTTTTTGCCCGACGCGAGAAACGACGCTTTTCCGCCTGAACCCATGCCACCCGTCGATCCCAACGCTGACCTCCTGCCGCACGAGATTGCCGGACCGGTCTGGTATTTGCCCTATCCGTTGCCGGTCATGATTGCCGCGGCGCTCGTGCTCCTGCTCCTGGTCGCGGCCGCGGTCTGGGCCTTGGTGCGTTGGCGGCAGCGCAAAGCCCGCCGCATCCTGACCGCCCGCGAAAAAGCGCTGGCCGCCCTCGCGATGGCGCAGGCCCGTGCGGCGGAGGCGGCGCCTTACGAGTTCAGTATCGAGGTGTGCGACGTGCTTCGGGCTTACCTCGGATCGGAACATCACCTGCCGGCCACGACGCAAACTTCCTACGAATTTCTGAAAACGGCACGGAGTAGTGCGGTTTTTAGCGCGGAGCGATTGGCGGGGTTGGCCCGTTTTCTCGACAAGGCCGACGCGATCAAATTCGCCCGGGCCGAGGCGAGCGGTGCGGACAATGCCGAGTTGGCCGGTTTGGCCGGCGACTTGGTCAAAGAGGAGGTGCCCCATGCCGTGGCTGCCTGATTTCTCCGCCCTCAGCTTCGTTTATCCGAAGCTCCTCTGGCTGCTTTTGCTTATTCCCGTGCTCGCGTGGTTGAAGGGCAAATTCGGGGGCACCCCGGGTGTGATGTTTTCCACCACGAAGACCTTGGCCAAGATCGGCGGGCGCCGCCGTTCGCGCTCGGGGGATTTTCTCACCGGCCTGCTCTATCTCGCGCTCGTCTTCCTCATTCTCGCGCTGGCCCGGCCGCAATTGGGCAAGACCATCACCCGCACCCAGGCCAGCGGCGTCGATATCATGCTGGTCATCGATGTCTCGCGTTCCATGCTGGCCGAGGATTTCACCATCGGCGCACAGCGGGCCAACCGTCTCGAGGCGGTCAAACAAGTGACCGAAAAATTCATCGAAGGCCGCCCGAACGACCGCATCGGGATTGTCGCCTTTGCCGGGCGCCCGTATTTGGTCAGTCCGCTCACCCTCGACCACGACTGGCTGATCACCAACCTCGAGCGCATCCGGATCGGCTTGGTCGAAGACGGCACGGCCATCGGGTCGGCCCTCGCCGCGGCCTCCAACCGCCTCAAAGACAAAGAGGCCAAATCGAAAATCGTCGTGCTCCTGACCGATGGCGACAACAACATGGGCCGGGTCACGCCCTTGACCGCGGCCGAAGCGGCCAAGGCCCTCGGGATCAAAGTCTATACCGTCGGTTCGGGCAGTCGCGGCAATGCGCCATTCCCTTTTGTTGATCCGTTCGGACGCACGGTTTACCGCCAGATCCCGGTGGAGTTCGACGAGGAGAGCCTCAAAGCGATCGCGGCCATGACCGGTGGCGAGTATTTCCGCGCGACGGACACGCAGTCGTTGCAACGCATCTTTTCCGAAATCGACAAGCTGGAAAAATCGGAGGTCGAAATCCAAAAAGTCGCGCAATACCGCGACATATTCCCGTGGTTCGTGCTCATCGGCACGGTCCTGCTCGCCGCGGAAACCCTGCTGGGACAAACACTATGGAGACGTCTGCCCTGACCTTCGCCCGCCCCGAGTGGCTCCATGCCTTGTGGCTTCTGCCCCTCGGCGCGGCGCTCTTTTGGTGGGCCGAGCAGCGGCGGCGTGTGCTCATTTCGTGCATCGTCGCCCCCAAGCTGCGCAGCCTCTTGGCCGGCAACACCAGTCCCTTCCGGCGCTGGTTGCGCGCGGCTTGCGTTCTCGGTGCGCTCGGTTTGCTCGCGGTGACCCTGGCCGGTCCGCAGCTTGGCTATGACACGCTGGAGGTTCCCCACCGCGGGCGTGATGTCATCATCGCCATGGACGTCTCGCGTTCCATGCTGGCCACCGATGTGGCGCCGACGCGCTTGCAGCGTGCCAAGCTGCTGGCGGAGGACCTGGTTGGCGAACTGGGGAGCGATCGCCTTGGTTTGGTCGCCTTCGCCGGGTCGGCCTTTTTGCAGGCGCCGCTCACCCTGGACCATGGTGCGGTGCTGGCTGCGGTGGACGAGCTCGACACGGACCTCATACCCAAGGGCGGAACGAACATTGCGGCCGCCATCCGTGCCTGTGAGGAAGCCTTCGGCAAAGCGGAGGGATTTTCGCGGGCGATTGTTATTATTTCGGACGGGGAAGAACTTGATGCGGACGGCTTGGAGGCGGCGCGTCAGGCGGGTGCGGCCGGTATCCGCATCTTCACCGTGGGGGTGGGCTCGGAGGAGGGATCGGAGATTCCGCTCGGCCCGGGCGAATTCGTGCGCGATCAATCCGGCAAGGTGGTCCAGTCGCGCCTCGACGCCGCCCGCATGCGGGAGATCGCGGAAGTGACCGGCGGCTTTTATGTCCCGCTCGACGAGGATGCCGCGCGGTTGTTGTCGACGGACGGCATCGGCCGGATGCAAGAAGTCGAGATGAGCGCCAGTGCTTCACGACGTCCGATCGAGCGCTACCAATGGCCTTTGGGTGCCGCCGTCGCGTTGCTCTGCTTGCAGGCCCTGATCGGCGAGCGCCGTCGCCGTCCGTTCGCCGCGGCAGCTCTCTGGTTGCTCTCGGCTTCGTCCGGGTGGTCGTCCGGCCTCGACGAATACAACGCCGGAAATTACGAGCAGGCCCGGCAGGAATTCGAGCAAAGGCTGCGCATGGAGCCCGATGCGCCGGGGTTGCAACTCAACGCCGGCACGGCGGCTTACCGTCTGCAGGATTACGGCAAGGCCTCGGAATTCTTTTCGCGAGCGATGCTGGCCGACGATCCACTCTTGCGTTCCTCCGCGGAATTCAACCTCGGCAATACGCTCTTCCGTCAGGGTGAAGGTCAGAAGGACAAGGAGAAGAAAGTCACCGATTGGAAAGACGCCATCGCCAAATACGAAGCCGCGCTCAAGACGCGTCCCGACTACACGGAGGCCAAGGAAAACAAAGAGCGCGTCGAGGAGTTGCTCAAGCAACTCGAGCAGGAGCAGCCGGAAAAAGACGAGCAAAAGAAGGACCAGAAGCAAGATCAGCAAAAGGGCGATCAAGAGGACAAAAAAGACCAACAACAAGGCGGGAAGCAGGATCAGAAGGATCAGCAACAGGGCGGCGAGCAAGACAAGAAGGACGAGCAACAACAGGGCGGCGAGCAGGACAAGAAAGACCAACAGGGCGGCGAGCAGGACAAGAAAGACCAACAGGGCGGCGAGCAGGACAAGCAGGACCAACAGCAGGGTGGTGAGCTGGACAAAAAGGAGGAAGGAAAAGGCGACCAAAAACAGGACCAGCCCTCGGCGGATGGAGGCAAGGACGAGCAGGATAAGAAAGGCGACCAACCGCAGGATCAGCAGCAAGGTGGGGGCGGCAAAGAAGAGCAAAAAAACGAACCGGGCAGCGGCGGCCAGGACAAGCAGGAGGGTGAATCGGGCGACGAGAAGAAGGACGAGGGCAAGTCCGGCCAGCAACAGGACGAGCAACAACCGGGCGGTGGCGGCAAAGAGGAGCAGGATCAGCCGCAAGACGGTGAGCAGGAGAAGAAAGACCAAGCGCAAGGTGGCCAAGGCGACCAGAAGGATGAAAAGCAGGAGGACGGCAAAGGCCGCGAGGGCGAACCGCAGAAGGAAGGCGAGGGCGGAGAACCCGAGGATTCAGGTCAGGGTGATTCCCCCGGCCGTCGCCCCGAACCCGGTCAATCCGGCGATCAACCCGCGCCCGTTCCGCAGCAGGGCGGGGAGAAAAAGGAGGGCGAATTGCGCGGCACGGCCGGCGAGGGCGGCGGCAAGGAAGAGGCCGCGGCGGCGGCTGAAGCGGAGGCGGAGGAAGAAGTTGAGGGCAAAATGAGCGCCTCCCAAGCGAGGGCTTTGTTGCGTTCTTTGCAGACGGAAGAAGAACAGGTCGATCTGCGCGAACGTCGGACCTTTCAGGATGTCTCAAGAGACTGGTAAGATGATTGCCCGCATGAATTCCGCTCCCCGCCTGCTCGCCACTGCGGCGTTGCTCTTGCTCGCCTCCGGCCCGGTGCGTGCCCAGGTCGCAACGAGTCTGAGTTCGCAGACCGGCCAGGTTGGCGTTCCGCTGCAGCTCCAATACCAATTCAGTAACGTCGGCAAACCCGCGGACATGCCGCGCTCGATCATGGTCGACGGCCTGGAAATCCGGCTCACCGGCACCTCACGCCGCGTGGAGATGGTCAACCTGCAGACCACCTCGATGTTCATCTTCGCTTACACCGTCATGCCGAATCGTCCGGGCAATTTCACCGTTCCCGGTTTTGCCGTGCAGGTCGATGGACGTCAGGTCCGCACCCAGGCGGTGAGCCTGCGCGTGGCCGGTTCGGGCGGTAGCATGCCTCCGCCGCCGGGACCCGGCGTGCAGGGCCAGATTCCCGGGCCGCCGATGCCGCAACAGCAACCTTCGCAGCAACGCCCGCCGCGCCAAGTGGCGCCTTCCGGACAACCCTCCGCCCGCCCCGCGCCCCGCACCAGCACCGGCGAACCCGCGCCTTATTACGGCGAGATTGTCATGGGCGAGAAGAAGACCGCCTACGTCGGCGAAGTGGTGCCCGTCGAATTGCGCTTCTATTTCCGCGCCGACTGCCAGTTCGACAACTTGCAACGTCCAACCTTCGGCGGCGACGGATTCACCGCTGCGCCATTGAGCGAACCCGAGCAGACCGAGCAATACCTCGATGACATCCCCTACAATATTGTGACCTTCCGCAGTGCGATCACCCCGGCGAAGAGCGGACCGCTCGAGATTCCGCCCGCGCAGATGGAAGGACGCATGGTTGCGCCGGGCAGTCCTGCCGGGCTCGATCCGTTCTTCGATCAATTTTTCCAGAATTTCCCCATGCCCGGGATCGGCCGCGCGGAGAATATCCAGGCGACTACCAACGAACGCCAACTCGACGTCCAGCCGCTGCCCAAGGAAGACCGGCCGGAAAATTTCTCCGGTGCCGTCGGCCAATTCACCCTCAAAGCCTCCGCCGATCCGAAGCAAGCCGCCTCGGGCGATCCGGTCACTCTCACCCTCACGGTCGAGGGCCGGGGCAACTTCGATGCGATGGGACCGCCGACCCTGACCGGCGCCGACGGCTGGCGCTCTTACGCGCCGAAGGAATCTTTCGACGGCAACGATGCCATCGGTTTCGGCGGCACCAAGACCTTCGAGGTCAGCATGGTGGCGCGGGAAGACCGGACCGCCACGCCCGGCGCGGAGTTTTCCTATTTCGACCCGATCAAGAAAAAATACGTCACCCTCAAGACCGAGCCGGTCGCCGTCACGGCGGCGGGCTCCGCATCTGCGGCCGATAGCACCGCGGCGGCCGGAGCCGACGAAGATCTGCCGCTCACGGCCGGCGCCCCGAATGATATCGCTGCACCCGCTACGGTCCTTTCTTCGCGTGGTCCGGATTTCCGTCCGTGGATCACTTCTGATTGGTTTCACTTGCTCAACTTTGCCGTCCTTGCCGCGCTCATCATTTCCATTCCCTACCTCATCTGGATGCGCCGCCGGGCGAAAAAGGATGCGCGGACCGTCGAACTCGAGTCCTCGGTCCGCACGGCCAAGGCGGCCTGGCAGAAGGCGACCGATCCGATGGAGTTCTATGCCGCCGCCGGGCAATTCATGGTCGCGCGGCTGGCCTTGTGGGATGACAAACCCGCGACTTTGGTCGATCCGGCCGAGGCCCTGACGCGGCGGATTGCCGATCCCGCCGAG
>Ga0247832_1001674_pt1 | contig 37471 bp, 33 predicted proteins | sample LaCruzMarch2015__10_FD_192407 | JGI IMG/M metagenome (GOLD analysis project Ga0247832, IMG submission 192407) | Freshwater microbial communities from meromictic Lake La Cruz, Castile-La Mancha, Spain - LaCruzMarch2015_4m | ecosystem: Environmental > Aquatic > Freshwater > Lake | place: Spain... | reverse complement strand
CTTTAATTTTCCTCCGATCGGCGCCCTTGACAACGAAGCTGCGACCGCTGCCATCCGCCAGCCCATAGAAGGTGAAGGCGAAACCATAAATGATGGCGCGCTTGGCGAAATTTTCCGCGCTACGCAAGGCTATCCCTATTTCCTTCAAGAATGGGGCTATCAGGCCTGGAACGTCGCAGACGTTTCTCCGATCACCGAAGGCGACGTTGCGACGGCATCGGTGAACGCATTTAGGCGGCTGGACGCCGGCTTTTTCCGCGTTCGCTTGGATCGACTGACGCCGAAAGAGCGCGAGTATGTCGTTGCAATGGCACGCCTGGGCCCGGGCCCCTACCGCTCCGCCGATGTGGCGGAGGCCTTGGGCGAAAGCGTCCAGTCGTTTGGACCGCGCCGGGCTTCTATCATCAATAAAGGGATGATCTATAGCCCCGCTCATGGCGATATTGCCTTTACCGTGCCGATGTTCGACGACTTTCTCCGACGGACGTTCATTTGATCAAAAAAGCGCTTTCATCGGACTTACCGATCAATGCCGAAAGCCTTCGCGACGAAGTTAAGCCAGTCCTTCAATAGCGTTAGGCCTTTTCCCCAACGCCGGTTGTCAGATCTAGTGGTTTCTTGGCGTGACGCGAGGAGTGCGGTGGTCGGCGAGAGGCCGCAACGGGCCATCCCGCGACTACCGTCAGCACAGCCCGAATGTCTGCCCTGCTCTAATCCTGCCGCTCGCGATCCGAACCAGATTGGGCCGGATTTCGCCGGAAGAAGACACTCGTTCGAAGGAATAGATCAAGGGAGCGTGTTCATTCGCCATTACCAGTTTTAGTGCCCTTACGGTTAGCGGCCTTCCCGTTGCCGTTGCCTTTGCCGTTTTTGTTTCCGTTGCCGTCCCCATCGCTTAACACCGGGCGCTTCGCGCTTCTCCAATCCTCGACATTGGCTTGGGCCGTCTGGATCGCTTTGTTCCAGAAAGCGGATCCGTTGGCGTGATTGACGAAGGTGAAATGCGTGCTGTGGCGGAACTCGAGCAGCTCCACGCCATCGTCCCCGGGAATATAGGCGTAGGGCATATCGGCGGGGATGAAGAATCCGTCGCGCGGGCCCAGCGTCTCATTACCGATGCGGAGCGACCCCGCGATAATGTAATAAAGACAATCCGCGTCATGGCTGTGCAGCGGCAGCGGATAGTGTTTCTTGAACCAGACATGCGTCAGACTGAACCCCGGCATGCTGATGAGCACTCGCAGATGCTCGCCCTGATCCAGGCCGGCCGCGACGGCTCTTTGCGATAAGCGCGCGACGTCGTCGGCGAAGGGTGCAAACGTCATGCACGCCGTCTCCGCTAGGGTTGGCGCATCGGCATAGCGAACGATCTGGAAGGTCTGATCGCGCACTTTAGACATGGCCTCGCTCCCTAGCCGCGCTGGCGGCAACGTTTGTTCAGGATAGCAAAGCTGCGGCGCTTGCGCCGGTCGCGACTATTTTTCCGCCATGGCGGGTAGGCGGAGGGGCCGGCGCCCCCCCTGCCCCATGCAGAGATCAATGCCTAGAACCGAATATGAGATCGGTCACTCTGATGGATTGCTTTGACTGTCTGAAATTCGCCGAAGAGCGACGTTAACATCATTCGAACGAAGGGATCATCGGTAAATGGCGTCAGATTAGGTCCCGTTATTGCAAATAGTTTAATAGGTAACGGGCAATGCTTCCGGACCTCTCAGCATTGTCCCACACGGGCGCGCAACCGGCTCGTCCTCAAGCTTTAGCTGAGGAAGACGTTCCAACAAGACATCGAGAACGACGGAGAGTTGCCTTCGCGCGAGATGCATTCCCGGGCAAAGGCGTGGTCCCGGTCCGAAGCTGAGCAGCTTTGTGCCTGTTTCTCTGTAGATATCAAACTGGTCTGGGTCATTGAAGACGACAGGATCGCGATTTGCTGAGGCCATGGCAAAAAGACAAAAGGTATTGGCTGGGATTTGAACGCCGGCAAACTCGATCGGTTCAGGCGCCGAAATGCGCGGTAAGACCGCGACTGGCGTTTCCCATCGCAACAATTCTTCGATTGCGTTGGCCCGTAATTCAGGGCGCTCTCCGAGAAGTTCCCAGAGATGACTATGCGAGAGCAACACATACAAAAGGTTGCCTATCGCGTCTGTGGTCGTCGAGGCCCCAGCAGCAAACAGCAGACGTACATTGGCGAGGATGTCTTCGTCGGTAAGCCGCACCCCGTCCGCATCGGCTAGAATCAGGCCTGAAATGATATCGTCCCTAGGCTCTAATCGACGCAAAGCCAGGATTGGCGTTACGTATTCCGTGATCTTATCTGCGCAGCGCCGAGCGTATTCAGGGTCGTCTGGGAAAGACAGGAAACCCTTTGCCCACTGTCTAAATTCCTCTTCGTGATCTAATGGAATGCCTAGCATACGGCTGATCACGAGAAAGGCATATCGGTGGGAAAAACTCCCGGTCATGTCGCAGCTGCCTGGGGCGAACTGATCGATCAATTCGTGCGCGATACGCGCTAAACCGTCGACCTCCATTTTCTCAACCGCTTTGGAACGAAAAGCCGGGGTCGCCAGTCTTCGATAAAGTCTGTGCTCGCGATCCTCCATGGTCTGAAACGTCAGCCCCTGAACGGGTTCGATTAGGATACGATTGGCGTTTGCTGGTGGAAATAGCTTGTTGTTCCTGAAGGCCTCTGCAACCACCGCATGTCCGGTTAAAATCATAGCGGGCTGACCAGCAAAGAGGCACCGGCTGACGGGATTGCGTTCCCGCAGCAGCGCCAAGCAATTGTGTAGTTCGTCGCCAGGCATGCGCGCGAATGAAAAGTCCCTGTCTTCTGCGGCTATCGACATTTCCGTCCCTCCCTGCCCCCACTCTTCGATGGCGGTCTTATTGGCAAATAAGTCCTTACGACATTCGTCTACCTCATCACCAGCGAGGGCCGTCTAGTCAATTTTTAGGCTTGAAAGCAATGCGATCGAAGCTTTTCAAAGTACCCGCTGCACTTGGCGCCCACCGTAAGCGAAGTGCGCGTTTTCCTAGAACTCAATGGGACGGAAGCGATTCAGCGGCGACCTGCTCTGCGAGGGGCAAATTTGGGCCAACTCGCCCTCTTCGAACGCATAGCCCGTATGGCAGGGCCACTCCTATCCGGTCGTTGAACTGTCATGGCGCCGGCGGCACGATATCGCCGGAAGAAGACATCCCAAGCGCAAGAATTCGGCTGCCTTGACATTTGTAGCCGATAAGCTACAATAAAGTATGCCGATGATCATTAAGTCCGACGCATTCGCGGAATGGATTGACAATCTTCGCAACCGCGCAGGCGCCGCCCAAGTGCTTCGCCGACTAGCGCGTCTGGAGCGAGGAAACCCCGGAAACGTCGCGCCCGTTGGCGACGGCTTGAGCGAGTTGAAGATCGATTTTGGGCCGGGCTATCGCGTCTATTTTGGCCAACAAGGTGAGGAGTTGGTGATTATACTTTGTGGCGGCGACAAATCCACTCAAGACCGCGACATCAAGCTGGCGAAGACGCTTTGGAGCGAATGGAAGGAGCAAAACCGATGACGAAGGCTAAATTCACGCCGTACGATGCGGCCGAGCACATCAAGACCCCCGAGGACGCGGCTCACTATCTAGACGCCGTGCTCGCTGATGGCGACGCCAGCGAAATTGCCGACGCGCTTGGCGTGGTGGCGCGTTCCCAAGGCATGGCTGCCATCGCGGAGGAAAGCGGACTTTCGCGCGAGACACTCTATCGCACGCTGAGCGACGCCGGCAATCCAAGGCTGGCGACTCTGATCGGCATCTTGCGCGCCATGGGCCTTCGTTTGAGCGTGGCCGCCGCCTAAGCGAAAAGCATCAGATTTGCCGTTTGATCCCAGAACAAGAAGTTCATCTTGACAGGTAATTCACCGTCGCAAAACGGACGTAGAGCGTCGCTCGTAATGCGCAAAAAATTGGTGTCCACGAATTCAGCGACCGCTCAGGCCTACGCCTTCTAGGGTACCTTCGAAATTGTCATCGGCGAGGGTGCGCTTTTGGTCGGTCATGCGTGTGCAGTCTTTCTTGCATGCGCCACCTTTTTCGGCCGACCGCCTAACCGCCCATTCTGGCGCGCCGCAAAAGCCTTGGCCTTGGTCTTTGCCTTTCCACCGGCTGCGCCCATTCGCGACGCGATCCACTTGCGCGACCCGAGCACGCCTTCCAGCAGCGCCGGGAGATAGACATCGGCGTCAAGCTTCGGGAAGTGCACGCCGAAGCCGGAAGGGGAGATTTCTATCGTCTTGAGTGCGGCAGCGGAGGCGCCTTCCAAGCCCTGTGCGGCTTCCGGCGGAAACGCAATGTCCAACCCGTTGCTCAGAGTGATCACGATCTTGCCGAGCCTCACGTCGTAGCGTGCGGCGGTGGCGGTCGGTGCGTCCACCTTGCGCTTGCGCGCCCGCGCGTTCGCGACCTCGTATGCGTCAGCCATGAATCTTACTCCATTCGCCACATAGCAGGGCGATCTCATCGGTCAGCTCGGCCTTCAGCTCCCGCAAGGCGCTACGCAAAAAGCCGTAGTTTTCGCGCAGCTCCAGCGGCCCGCCGGGGCAATGCAAATTAAATACGGCCTCGTTGCCTCCGCCAATCACATGGACATGGGCAGGGCGATGGTCGTTCGGGTAGATCACCACCCGATGGCCAAGTAGCGATAAAACTGTAGGCACGAGATACAACCTAACCGCTTAGGTTATTGTGTCAAGGACAAAAGGGCGCGACCAGAAGACCGCTCGCATTGGCGGCGTCATAAGACGGCCATTTAAGCGCGCATTTGCCCTCGTAATCGATGGCTTCAATGAGCTTTATGAGGTTGGTGGCGTAGTTTCGCGACCGACGCACTCTCTCCTAACCCGACAGTCGGTCACCCTCACCGGCCAAGGCCGGAGATCGCCGAAAGCCGTCGCCCACCTTCGGCGAAGATCACCTGCAGCCTCAGCGCTTCAATCGGCAGACGCTGCCAAGAATCGGATCGTCCGGCGCCAACCCTCAGCCCACGGGGCCCCAGCTCCCATCCGCGTTCTTGCGGAACACGGTGATGGAGGTTGCGTCAAAGTCCGGTACGTCCTGGCCCTGGTCGACGAACCAGGCGTAGCCGTCGCGGATCATCCAGAACCGCTGCGCATCGGTGACGCCATAGGGGCCGCAGGCGCCGTAGACGCCCGTACCGGGATCATCCTTGGGGCCTTTATCATACTGGCCGAGCTTGTTGGCCTTCTTGTACGCGTCGTTCACATCGACCACGAAGACGTCAGGCGGAACGTTTTCGCCCGCCTGGCGTACTTCGCAGGCGGCGATTTCGGCGGCCGGGGCCTTTTCTTCTTTGGCAGTGGCTTTGGCCATATCCAGGATCATCGCTTTGGGATCGGCAACGCCTTCGAGCGTGAAGATCCGCACCCGCTCAGAGCCTTCCGCCCCCGCGGTCGGGACGTTGTCAAAAAAGCCAGACACTCCATAGCTGAGGGACGCGCTGCGCGCGCCGGCGCTGAATTCGAGCTTGGTGGTTTTGCCTTTGCAGCTCAGCGCGTTGTAGAGGATCGCCTCATCCGGATCGATCGTCGCGGTTTCAGTGATGACGTAAGTGCAGCCCTCCGGCAAATCGCCGTCGTTTATGCTGACGAGCCGCGTGGGTTCGAAATAACTAGCGACGCGGCCTTGGCAGAGGCCTGTGACCGCAAAGCGCGGGCCGTCGTCCGGGCAGGAGGCCTCGGCGGCATTCTTCGCGGCCTTGTCGGCGGTGGGGGTGCAGGCCGCGGCTCCGATCAAAAGCGCGGCGGCGAAAAGTGAACGCAACGTCATGGCAATCCCCACTCCAATCCAAACTTCCTTACGAACTCTACATGCACCGCTTTCGTCCGCATAGCGTCCTTGGCGCAATGTCCGCCGTGGGCCAATCGGGCTTGGATCGCCATAATCGTACGATCGGCGGAGTGGCTCCAATCCAGCCGTGCGAAGCAGATGCTGCAATACGGAAGCTCATCGCCGACAACGGCCAGTCAGCCGTGGACGCTGGGATCGTATTCTGTGTCCTCTGGAACGTCGGTCGGGCTTTCGAAGTCGATCTTGTACCCGTCCGGGTCACTGAAGCTCGCCACCCACAGGCTGTTTCCGACGAATGGCTTTCGGGGCGAAAGGGCCTTTGCAATAGCGTCGCGGTAGATGCCGAGCGCGTCCTTGCACATGAAGCAGATCGACACTCCACTGCCGAGTTCTCCATTTGGTTCGTGACCCGGCGTGTACTCCTGCAACATCAACGCGCAGCCGCCAGCTTCAAGCCAGCACCAGCGAATCCGATCAGGTGCGTCAGGCGTCCACCGATGCTTCAGATCGAATCCTAGGCCTTCAATGTAGAAGCGAAGCGAACGCGCCATGTCGCGCACGTTGAGGAACGGCACAGCCTGCGTGAGGTTTTCAGCGAGCGCGCCGGCCATCACGGATCCCCCAATCGCAGATGAATTATACGTCTGTGCATCCATTCCGCCAACGGCAAAATCGGGCCAAAGATGTGAGTTCGTAATCTTCTGTTCGAACGTCAGCTTTGACGCGGTCTTAGGACGATCGGTCGAGGCGTCTCCTGCCCCGCAGCCAAACGGGAAAGATTTTCGCAATTCCCTTGCCTACTCGCACCTTGGCTCAGTTGGTTAGAGCACGGGATTCATAACCCTGTGCTAGCGGACTTCAGGTCTCTGAAATTATTACGGATAGGGCGCAAAAAGGCTCTCGTGGTCCGGCTGGTGGTCCGACCGCACCTAAAGCAGGCCTGCGGGTCGGGCAGAAAGCGCCGATGGCGGCAGTGCAATAGTCAGGCACCAAGCAGCACGAACGAAAATCCGTCGACGCCGATACCCAGAAACTAAGGGTGTTCAGGATAAGCTCTGGATTGCGAATTCACGCGGATTGACGCTCAGCCCACCCAACGCCCTCACTATCAGTGTACGGACTACCCTATATGGACAATCCGCGCCGCTCTTCTGTACACCTTCCGAGCCCGAAGAGATTTCGTTAGCGCGATGTTGACGAGGTAAATCATATCACCTCTTCCGCTACGTTGTGACCACAGCGACGGAGTTTATGTGCCTGATTTTGCAAAGACCTCGAGTTGGGGTGCGAAGGCTGAACACGCCCCTGAACATCCAGACCACCGAGCGTTGCTCAGGGTGGGCATTGGTGATCAGCTCAAACCTTGGCTGACACGGAGCGAAGTCCTCGATCTGACTCGGTGGAGTGCGGCGACGCTTCACTCAAGAATAAGGGACGGGACTTTTCCGAAGCCAATTACCCGGGGGCGCTGGGTATGGTCCGAGGTTGAGCAAGCGCTGAACGGCCGAAACGCACAGGCTGAACAGCCATCTGATGTATGGAGCACGGACAGAGATGCTATCGCTGAAGCTCGAATTACCTCCATACGTCGTCGCGCGCGGTCCGCGTAAAGACGGAACGTACCGAGTCCTATTTCAGGTGCCTAAGCGGCTCCGTCCGCTAGGTTGGCCTGCAGAGCGCCCTCTTCCATTTACCGGAGAGCGACAGGGAGATTTGCGCAATCCCAACGAGATAGCGCGCATCTGCTCTAACGCGTCGGCGCTTTACGATGAACTCAAAATGATGACGTTGGGCAGAACGCCCAGCGTCCAGCCCTACTCGCTGCCGGCGGTTATTAAAGTTTGGCAGGACCCAACAGGGGATTACTGGCCAGAACTTATGCCGAGAACGCAACGCTTCTATTCCAAGGTCCTGGCGGCGCATGTTCTGCCGTGGTCGATGAGCAGAGGCCATCCCGATATTCGCAAAATGGATCGAAAGGCCGTCATCACCTTTCTCCGAATGTTTCAAAACCAACCCCATGTAAGAAAGCACGTTCGCGCGACGCTTTCCCAATTGCTGACCGTTGCCCAGGACCTTAGTTGGATCGAAGAGAATCCCGCAAAAAAATCCGCCTCAAGGGTGCAAAGAAAACAGCGGTCGCGCTTTGGTCGTCCACCGACGTCGACCAGCCCATCCAAGCCGCAATATCGGCAGGCTGGATTGGAGGCGCTCGCCTGATCCTGGGCATCTGGGAGACATGCGCTCGCCCTACTGATGCGATGATCTGGCGCCGCGGCGAGCACTACGATCCTAGCACCGGCCGCTTCAATTATGAGACCAACAAAACAAGCGAAGAAGTCGCCGATCTCCCAATCAGCCAGCGCTTGAGAGAGTTATTCGACGATCCAATTACGCTTCACTTGGTGCTGGACCCATCGGGGCAGCCCTATGAAGCCGTTCGAGATGACAATCGCACGGGTAAGGATTTTCGCCGCCTAAACGACAAGGTTGTCGCAGCAGGCGGTCGTCGCCTTGTCCTGCGCCAGCTCAGACATAGCGCGATCAACCATGCTCTTGACTGTGGCGCGACCTTAGAAGGCGTGAAGAGCGCAACGGCGCACGCCTCTGATCGGACGCTACAGATTTACGTACGTCGCTCCGCAAAGCGCGCCGCGAAAGTCCAGCAATTACGTGGCATCATTTGAGAGCGAAACCAGAACAAGAGTTTGCTTGTCGGTCATTCTGCTAGTTTGCTTGTCGTACGAAAGAGGAACGCGAATTCGCCTCTTTTCGCAACAAAAACAAATGGTGGAAGGGACTGGATTCGAACCAGTGTACGCTCTCGCGGGCAGATTTACAGTCTGCTGCCATTAACCACTCGGCCACCCTTCCGCCTTGCTCAACTCGAGGCGCAAAGGCCCAAAGCGCGGCGCTGCCCGTTAATTCGACGCTCATTCCGAGCGAAGCCTTGACGAACAGGTCCCCAGGGCGTCTTAGCCGCTGGAGTTCCATTGCGGGCTGGCGCATAGCCGCCCCCCGCAAGGGAGGGCGTCTTATAGTGAGGCCGCCGCAAGGGCGCAACAGCATGAAGTCAACAAATTCAAAAGGCCCACGCGGGCCACGGCCGCAGGGCCCATCCGGCCGCAATGAGCCCGCCTGGACCAAAGAACCCTTTGATCCCAATGCGCCTTATTGGCTATGGGGCGTGCATGCCGTGACAGCCGCGATCAGCAATCCACGCCGCAAGGTGCTGCGCCTTTGCGCCTCTCGGAACGGGGCGGAGCGTTTACCCGACCCCCTCCCCAACGGCGTTCAGGTCGAACTGATCGAGCCAGATTCCCTGGCCGGGCAGCTGCCCGCCGGCGCCGTGCACCAAGGCCTGGCTGTGCGGGTTGAGCCCCTGAAAGAACGCACGCTGCATGACGTCGCCGCCCCCGCCGGCGGGCTTATCATGGTGCTGGATCAAGTGACGGACCCGCAAAATGTCGGCGCGGCGTTCCGCTCCGCCGCCGCCTTTGGTGCTCGCGCGCTCATTCTGCAAGATCGAAAAGCCGCCCCCATCACCGGCGCCCTGGCCAAAGCCGCCGCAGGTGCTGTCGAATTGGTGGCCGAACACCGGGCGGCGAACCTCAGCCAAACCATCGAACGCCTGAATGAGCTTGGCTATGTCACCATTGCGCTGTCAGGCGACGCCGAAGGACGGCTTGAAGATGTGCTGGACGGCCGGCCGACAGTCATCGTGCTGGGCTCAGAGGGTAAGGGCGTGCGCCCCAGCGTCGCGGCTTCTTGCACCTGGACCGTGAAAATCCCAATCCACGCCAAGATGGAAAGCCTGAACGTGTCGGCCGCCGCCGCCATCGCCCTCTATGAAGCGCGCAAGGCCCTTGACGCCGCCAAGAAGGCGAAGTCTGAGGACGTCACAGAAGAGATTATTGAGGACTAAGCGCGCGAGGCTTCTTCTGACCACGCCCCGAGATAAACCGGCGCATCGCCTGGCGCCCAAGGCTCGTGCCGCACCATCGCTTCTGAAAACAAAGCCGAGTCCAGATGCGCGGCGAGCCAGGCTTGCAGAGCCGGAAGATCGAGGCCGTCGAAGAACGCCCGATCGGTTTCGGCGAACTGCCGGATGAAGGGGAACAAGGCGATGTCCGCGAAGGATCGCACCGATCCGCCCAAATACGCACGATCTGCGAGCCGCACTTCCAACGAACGCAACAGCGTGATCGCCGCATCCCGGTGCTCAATAGGGTCCTCGCCATACCGCTCAGGATATTTGAAGCGATCGAGATGGTGTTTAAATGGCCCGTCATTGATCATGATGACCGCCGCCGCATCGGCCGCGAGCCATTGTTCTGGATCATTGCGTCCCAGCGCCCAATACATGATGTCCAGGCTTTCATCGATCACGCGCCCGTCAGCGAGCACCAGAACAGGCACTGTTCCCTTCGGTGAAGCCTCGACCATCGCGGTGGGTTTTTTCGCCAGCTTTACTTCGCGCAATTCACAGACAACGCCACCAACGAGCAAGGCCATACGCGCCCGCATCGCATAAGGGCAGCGGCGGAAGCTATAGAGAATAGGGACATCCATTCCGGACAGGTATCGCATGTCGCCCAGCGCGTCATCTCCCGCCTGACGACCAACAAAACACAGCAGGCCGGACGTACAAACGCCCGGCCGGTTGCGTCGGGAACACCAAAAAACGCTATTCCTCCCCGAGATCCGGCGACCAGGCCGCCCCGTTGATGTGCGAACCGCCATCCACGAAAAGTGTGTTTCCAGTGACGTAGCGCGCATCCTCGCTCGCCAGAAACACCGCGACGCCGCCAATATCGTCGATGCAATCACCGATGCGGCCCATTGGGTTCGCCTTCTCCGACGCTGCGATCATTTCCGGCTGAATCGTGCGGACGTAACGAAAAGCAGCAGAGACCGCCGCGGGGCAGATGATGTTCGCGGTAATCTGATGCGGCGCCCATTCGCGCGCGGCGGTGCGCGTGTAGGCGCGCAACGCTTCCTTGCTCGCATTCATCGCGACGCTGCCCATATGCGCGTTCACGCTATTCAATGAAGCAATATTGATGAAGCGACCCCATTTATTCTTCATCATCGTCGGGAAGGCCGCCTCCATCGACCACTTCGCCGCGAAGAACGTCATGTTCATGCTCTCTTGCGCTTCATCGTCCGTCGTCTTCTGAACACGCGAAAGCCCGCGCCCTTTATAGGCGTTGTTCACAACAATATCGATCGAGCCAAACTCGGTCTTCGCACGCTCCACAGCGGCGAGCACCTGAGCCTTCTGCGTCACGTCGCACAGCTGAAACACCGTCTTGCCGCCGCCCTCGGCATTAAGCTCCTTCACAACTTGTTCACCGCGCTCGACGTTTACATCCGCAATCACAACATTGGCGCCTGCGCGCGCAAAACGCGTGGCGATGCCGTGGCCGACGCCATCCGCAGCCCCGGTCACCAGAGCCGCTTTGCCCTTCAAACGTGTGTCGGTCATGTCAAATCCTCCCAATCAAATTCTATGTAATTGTCGTGAGATCGCCGGCTTAGTTTCGAACCCTATACGCCAAGTTCAATAAAGTGCTCGATCTGCTCTGCCATGAGATCAATTGCGATATCGGAATCCGCGTCCCAATCCAACGCAATCATGGAGCACAGCAATTCAAGCTGATCGAACAACATATGCGCCCGAACCGCCATAACGCTTTTCGGATATCGCGCCGCCATGGCAAACGCAGGAATGCACTCGCCAAGCATAGCGAACACCGCGACACGATGCCCTCGCGCCACACCGTAGAAGCTCGGCTCCGCAGCTGTTACTTGGCTGAAGATGCGAATATACGAACTCTGTTTTCGCGTTTCAGCAACCCGCTTGGACACCCAATTCGTCAAAGCGGCGCGATCGGGCGACGGCCCCATCGCCGCGAGCTTCTTGTAGCTGCGCAGCACTTCTTTTTCGAGATTCTCGGATAACGCCGACACAACGGCCATTTTATCTGTGAAGTAGGCATAGAATGTCGGCCGGCTCACACCTGCACGCGTAGCGATTTCATCCACACTCGTTGCAGAATATCCGCGTTCGGACAATACGGCATGCGCCGCATCGAGAATGAGCGCGCGCGTAGTGGCCCCGCGGAAAGCGCGGGGATTAACAGCTGAATTCCGAGCTGCCTTTCCAAAGGCTATCTTTTTGATCACGCCCAGCCAAATCCGTCGCTCAATCAGAATAGATCAGCTCACCCGAAACTTTACACTATGTAAAGAGGAAAAGTGAGCGCACAAATGACCAGCAAGCGCCATGCAGTCGCTTTAGAACAGAGGCTCAGCGCGTGCGGCAGGCGACAGGTAAGGCGGTCTATTGACAACAAACGCGATGGTCTGGCTGTCTGAAACGCACAAAGCAGGCCCAAACCGCCTTCTAAAAAAACGCCCGCCCAAGGGACGGCTGGAGAGGAATATAGACCGATGAAATTCGGCCTCTTTTACGAATTGCAGGTCCCCACGCCCTGGCGCGAGGATTCCGAGCTTCGGGTCTATCAGGAAGCCTTGGATCAGGTGGAACTCGCCGATCGCCTGGGCATCGATTATGTCTGGGAAGTCGAGCATCACTTTTTGGAAGAATACTCGCACTCCTCCGCGCCTGAAATATTTCTGGCCGCTGCCTCTCAGCGCACAAAGCAAATCCGCCTCGGGCACGGCGTGATGCTGATGTCGCCGCGCTACAATCATCCCGCTCGCGCCGCAGAGCGCGTCGCAGCGCTCGACCTGGTTTCGAATGGCCGCGTCGAATGGGGGACAGGCGAGTCCGCCAGCGCGCTGGAACTGGAAGGCTTCCTCCAGAGCCCTGCCGAGAAAACCGAGGCTTGGCATGAGGGCGCTGAGCAAGCCGCCAACATGCTGGCCATGACGCCTTATCCCGGATTCGAGGGCAAGTATTTCAGCATGCCGGTACGAAATGTCGTGCCGAAACCCGTCCAGAAGCCGCATCCGCCGATGTGGCTCGCCTGCTCGCGCCGGGAATCCATCCACCGGGCCGCGCGCATGGGCTTGGGCGCCCTCGCCTTCGCCTTTGTGGAGCCAGAACAGGCCGCGCATTGGATCGAAGAATATTACGACATCATCAAGTCAGACAAATGCGTGCCGATTTCGCATACGGTGAACCCAAACGTCGCCATCGTCACAGCCTTGTCGCTGCACGAGAGCGAGCAAGAAGCCATCGCACGCGGCCGTGAAGGCTTTAAGTTTTTCGGTTACGCGTTGGGTTATGTCGCCGCCTACGGCCAGCACGCACCAGGCCGTTCCGACATCTGGAACAAGTTCAAAGAAGTCGAAGACACCATCCCGGAGAACTCCGGTCATGGCGGCATCGGCACGCCCGAGCAAGTGCGCCGCCAATTCGAGCGCTACGAGAAAGTCGGCATGGATCAGCTGATCTTCGTTCAACAGGTCGGCAACAATAAACACGCGCACATCTGCGAATCGCTAGAAACCTTCGCCCGAGAGTTGCTGCCGGACTTCAAAGCGCGCGACGCAATCCGGCAAAAAATGAAGGCCGAAGAACTCGCGCCTTACATCGAAGCCGCGCTAGCGCGCAAAGAGCGCATGGAACCTCTCGCCACGAATGAAATCCCGCTTGTGGAATCCTGGGCAAAACGCGCCGCAGCAGCCAATGTCGATGTCAGCGTTTCCAAAGCCGAGGTGCTATCTGAACGCGGCGGCGGTTTTTCAATCCCAAGCGCCGACCCACACGCGAAGAAGGCTGCGCTCGATATCGGCGGGAAAGCCGTCGATGATCCGCATGCAAAAAAGGCCTCCTGATGCAGAACACCGGCGCACCTAAATGCTCGAGCCGGCATCTGGTCGATCTGGAATTGCTGCCGGTTCTAGAAGCGCTGCCGCTGTTCGACCTGAGCATGGAGAGCTTGCCCGCTATGCGGTCGGCGCGCGCAGCCATCGGCGCTGGAGATCAAGCGTTTCCTGCACTTCAGTTCGAGCGCCGCAAGGTGCAAGGGCCGGACGGACACACTGTCAGCATCAATCTATTCCGGCCGGAAGGCGCAGACGGCCTGCACCCAGCCATCCTGCACATCCATGGCGGCGGCTATGTGCTCGGTACGGCGGACATGACAAACGCCGCCAATGCGGCCACGGCGCTCAAACTGGATTGCGTAATCGTCTCGGTGGATTACAGACTTGCGCCGGAGACGCCGTTTCCAGGACCATTGGACGATTGCTATGCGGCGCTTCGCTGGCTCCATGGCGCCGCCGGTGAACTGGGCGTCGATGCAAAGCGCATCGCCGTCGCTGGCGAAAGCGCCGGAGCAGGAATCGCGGCGGGCCTGGCCTTGCTGGCGCGCGATCGCGGCGACGCACCGATTTGCTTTCAATGCCTCGTCTATCCAATGCTCGACGACCGCACGAACGCAGACAACACGTCTGCTTACGCGGGCGAGTTTGTCTGGAACGCGGCCTCCAATCGCTTTGGCTGGCGCGCTTACCTTGGTCAGGAGCCTAGCGCCGCCGATATTCCGCATTACGCAGCGCCCGCGCGCGCACCCGATCTCTCGGGCCTGCCGCCGGCCTTCATCAATTGCGGCGCACTGGACCTTTTCGCCGACGAAGACATCGCGTACGCCCAGCGCCTCGCTCACGCGGGCGTCGCGGCGGAGCTGCACATCTATCCGGGCGGCTTTCATGGCTTCCCGCTGGCGCCTGGCGCCCATCTGGCGACAATCGCCGAACGCGACCGGATCGATGCGCTCAGGCGCGCATTTAAGGAGAAGTGAGCACGAGCGAGAAAACGCTAACCGGACAAGTCGCCATCGTCACCGGCGCGGGACGCGGCATCGGCGCCATCGTCGCGCGTACACTGGCTGAGCATGGCGCTAAAATTGTCGTTGCCGACATCGATGCAGAACGCGCGCAGAAAACCACCGATGCGATAAAGGCAAGCAGCGGCGACGCATTGTCTGTGCGCGTCGACACGCGCGACCGGACAAGCGTCGAGGCGATGACCGAACAAACCGTCGCGAAGTTTGGCCGCATCGATATCCTCGTGAACAATGCAGGTATCGCGCGCACGGCGACCTTTCTCGACACCAGCCTTGTGGATTGGAACGATCATATCGGAATCAATCTCTCGGGCTGCTTTCATTGCGCCCAATCTGCCGCGCGCGTGATGGCTAAAGCCGGCTATGGCCGCATCGTCTCCATCGCCTCGATCGCAGGCATGGTGGGACCACTGGATTTTCCCGCGTACGGCGCGGCGAAAGCGGGCGTGATCGGCCTCACCCGCACCATGGCGCTGGAACTCGCCGATTACGGCATCACGGCCAATGCAATCGCACCCGGTCCCATCGACACCGAATTGCTGCGCGAAGCCTGGACGCCCGAGTCTTATATCGCGCGCGCCGCACACATTCCCGTGCGGCGCCTCGGCAAAGCCGAAAAAATCGCCTACGCCGTCCTAATGCTGGTCTCGCCGCAAGCCAGCTATATCAATGGCGCGTTACCGCCAGTGGACGGCGACGCTTCGGCGGCGGGCTCCTATATGTCCGAAAAATTCCGGCGGCGGAGCATTACGCCACCGCAGAATAGCTAAGCCGCATTGCCTGCGACCAACGATTGACTCCCCCCGCCGGCAGATTTACAGAATAAGCGTTCTGCAATCAACGGGAGCCGCAATGGCGCGTATCGCCGCCTATGATCACGACGCCGTCGTCGAACAAGCCGTCTTGCAATTCTGGGCGGACGGGTTCGCGCCTTGCGATGTTGAATCTCTCACGCGCGCGTCCGGCCTCAATCGCCACAGCCTCTACAAGGCCTTTGGCGGCAAATCCGGCCTCTTTATCGAAGCGCTGAACCGTTACATCGCAAGTGAAGCTGCCGAATATCTCGCATTGCTGGAAAAGGGCTGCGATCTGTCCGCACTGGTCGAGTATTTCGAGCGCGCCACCAAAAGCATCCAGGCCCCACGCAGCGAAGATGCAGAAGAGCGCCGCGGCTGCTTGATCACCAATACTGTCATTGAAATGGGCCGGTCGGATAAGGACGTGGCGGAAATCATCGATCGCTATTTCGCGCGCGTCGAGCGCGCTTTCTGCGACCTGATCAAACGCAGCCAGAAGAACGGCGCCATCCGCGCCGATCTCGATCCCAAGGCCACGGCGCGCTGGCTGTTCATCACCGCGCAAGGCATGAGCGTTTCCGCACGCTTTGGGCGCAGCTTTTCAGGCTTGCCGCAGATCGTGCGCGCTGCGCTCGCTCCAGCGTGTTCGTAACCGACGGCATAACAAGACGTAAAGGAGGAAACATGATCGCCATCAACAGCATCAATCTGGATTCAGCGCTCACGCGCGCAGGTCCGGCTGCCGAAAGCTTTGCGCGGATTTGGAAGACGATTTGGTCTCAACGCTACATCAAGCCGGAGGAACTTGAGCTTTGCCGCCTCACCTTCGCGCGACTGCATGCCGACGAAGATGAAATCGCGGCGCCGAACGCCAATGTGCCGGTCTTAAGCGCCACGCGCCGCCAAGCCGTACTGGCCGGCAAAGCACTGGAAAGCGCCGAATTCACCGCCGGTGAAAAGGCGATCCTCCTCTTAGCTGAATATTACTGGCTCGACCCGCAATCGATCACCGATGAAGCCGCCGACGATGTGAAGAAACATTACGGTGAACCCGGCCTCGTTCTTCTGATCGAGTCGCTGGGAATCATTGATGGCCGCATCAGAACGGCCCGCGTCTTACGCGACCTTAAAACCGCCAAATCATAAGGGAGATAGACCAATGTCCGCACCCCGCGCCTCCGGCCCCGCAGAGAAAACCGGCAACGTCGTTCGCGATAGCGCCATGGGACTCATCCCCGAAACCGTTTCAGAAATCCTGAAGCTGAACGGCCATGTCTGGCGGGACAGCCTCGTACCGCCATCCATTCTCGAAACCATCCGCCTGCGGAACGCCCGCACAGTGAATTGCGTCTTTTGCAAATCCGTGCGCTATGACGTCGCCATTGAAGACGGCCTTACCGAAGAGCGTGTGTCGCTGATCAACGATTCCTATCGCGAGAGCGCTCTGCCGCCCCGCGAAAAGGCCGCGATCACCCTCGCCGATTGCTATCTGGGCTTCCCCGCCGGCGCCGATCAAAAAGCAGCCGCAGACATCGCCAGCCAGTATTCGGAGGACGAGATCGCCTCGATGCTGGTGGCCGTGATGACCTACAATTTTACATCCCGCATGGCGGTGAGCCTTGGCGGCATGCCCGAAGACGGCACGCTGCCGATCATGCAGATGAGCGTCTCGGCGTCTTCCACTTAAGCCGTAGCGAGCCGCGCCGCCGCCTTGCCCAACGCGAGGCGGCGTGCGAAGTTTCGGCGTCGAGTTAAAAGCGCGGCAAGCGCTATGCATAAGGCGCGCATCACGCCCGGGGGGAAACTTAGATGAGCAACCTCACGCCTCCGCCTGAGGCCAACAGCGGCGCACATGCGCCCCGCAAGCCGAATCTGGGCGTGGCGGTTGTTTGCTGTGGCGTGACCGGCCTCATCGCGCTCCTTTTCACGGCGCTTTCGCCTGCTCTGCCGCCGATGGCGGCGGAATTCGCCAGCCAAGGCGACGGCGCGCTGATCGCGCAACTTGTCTTCTCCCTGGCGGCCGTCACCCTGATCTTCGGCGCCACCGCCGCAGGGATCCTGAACGAGATCATCGGCCGCCGCCGCGTCATCATCTATGGCCTGATCATCTACGCCGCCGCGGGGATTGCGGGTATGCTGGCGATGGATCTGATGACGCTGGCGCTGACCCGCGCGGTAGCGGGCTTTGTATCGGGCGTCATGTTGACGGCCAGTTACGCCACGATCGGCGAGTATTATGAAGGTCCCGCCCGTGAACACATGCTGGGGCGCGTCTCCATGTTCTCCGGCGCCTGCGCGGTCGTACTAACCATTCTGGGCGGCGTGATCGTGGATCATATCGGCTGGCGCGCGATCTTCGGTATGTTTGTGCTGTCTCTCATCCTCGTACCGATCGCGCAGAAATCACTGCAGCCAAGCCTGACGAAGCCCCAGGCCATTGTCGGCGGCTGGTCTCCGATCATCGTGCTCTGGCCGCTTTACGTCCTGCTGACGATCTACACGATCCTCATTTATATGACGGCGCTGCAATCACCCTTCCTACTGGATTCACGCGGCATCACTTCCGGCACTCAGATCGGCTTCCTGCTGGCGCTCACATCCGTATTCGGCGCAACCGGCAGTTTCGCCTATGGCTATATGCGGCGCTATATGGGCTTCTCCGCCATGCTGGCTTTCGCCTCGCTCACAGGCGGTCTTGGCATGGTGCTGGCCGGTTTCGTCCCGGGCGTTTCCGCCTATATCATCGCCGCGATCCTGATCGGCTGCGGCATCGGCATCATTGAGCCCACCATCGCCTCCGAGACGCTGACGCGCACGCCGGAGCGGCTGCACGATCGCGCCATGGGCGTGAACATCTCCGCCATGTTCTTCGGCCAATTCCTGAACCCTATCGTTATGGGCCCGCTGCGCACCAATTGGGGCATCGGAGATGCATTCATCTATGTCGGCCTGGCGTTCGCCGCTGCGGGCGTGCTGTTCGTCGCTGCGACGATTCGCAGACCCGCTCAGGCGCCTGCGGCGCCGGGCGAGTGAGGAGCCGCTAAACCCGCGGCGCCACTTTTTCGACGAACAACTTGAGCGACTGCCAGCCGATCTCGGGATTGAGGCCCGACAGCAGCGGATGAAACATGGCGGACATGCCGTTGTTCATCATCTCCACGCATTCATCCGGCGTCACCACCGCATAAGTGCCCGTCGCCTTCACCTGCTCCAGCGTCGTCGCGTGCTTGTAGGCGCCTTCAACCCCACCCGCATTCTGCCATTTGCCGTAGCTTTCTGATTCGTGGATTGCATGGCGCGCAATGTCCGCCCAGGTCTGATCCGGATTTTCTGAGATGAACAAAGCCGCGGGCCCACCCCCGCCAGCGGGCGTCCATTTACGACCAAGCTTTTGGGCTTCTTCGACATAGATCTGATGCAACGCCGGGTCATGCGTGATGTAGCCGTCCGCAATGCGGCCCGCTCGCCGCGCCGACACGGGCATCGCGCCGCCCATATAGATCGCCAGGTCAGGGTTCACCGGCTTGGGCGTGACGCGCACGGTGCGGCCGCGAAACTCGAACGGCTCCCCCGTCCACGCCGCGCGCAAAGTGTTGATGCATTCCTCAACCGCACGGCCGCGCGTCGGGAAATCCTTGTCGAACATCTCAAACTCGGAGGCCACATAGCCGCCAACCGCGACAAGGCTGACTCGCCCGCGCGAGATGATGTCGAGCACGACCAATTCTTCGGCCAGACGAAGCGGGTCGTGCAATGGCGCCACAATCGCCGACAGGCGCGTTTCGATTGTCTTCGTGCGCGCCGCCACCGCCGCCGCCAGAGTGATGGACGATGGGCAATAGCCATCCTCCACACCATGATGCTCCGCCAGATAAACCATGTCGAAGCCGTGCTCGTCGGCAAAAGCGCACATATCGAGGGCAGCTTGATAAAGATCCGCGCGCGGCGTTGCCCAGTCCGGCGCCCGCATATCGAAGCGTAGAATTTTCTGGCCGAGCATTCTCTCTCCTTAAGATCTTGAATGTGGCGACCAAATACGCCACCCACCACAATATATGCGACTGCACGACGCGTCAGGTTCAAGATACAGGCCGGAGTTCAGGTCTGAACTAAGATTTCCAGATCGCCAGAGCATCCATGGCCTCGGCGCCGTCCGGAAACACCGCCAGGGGATTGACCTCCAGCACCACGAGATCCGACCCCAGATCCTGCGCCGCATCGGCGAAAGCGGCGATCGCCTCCGAGACCTTCGCGACATTGACCGGCGGCTTTCCACGCGCGCCGTCGAACAATGGCGCCGCCTTCAAGCTGCGCAGCGCCTGTTCAATCTGCACGGCAGTCGCGGGCAACGGGATCAAGACGCTGTCGCGCAACACCTCCACCCAGACGCCGCCCAACCCTAACGCCAGCATCGGGCCCCAAACCGGATCGACGCTGACCGACATGATGAGTTCGAGCGCCTGGGAGCGCATCGGCGAGACGGCGACGCCGTCGATGCGCGCATCGCCCAAATCGCGATCCATCACCGCGACGAACGCCGCACGCACCGCGGCGGCGTCGGCGAGATTGAGCTTCACGCCGCCAACTTCCGTCTTGTGCGCAATGTCGGGCGACGACAATTTCAGCACGACGGGATAGCCGACGCGATCAGCAGCCGCGACTGCCCCATTCGCATCTTTGGCCAGAACGCGCGGCGTCACCGGTACCCCGCGCGCGCCGAGCCAGTCGAGCAATACGCTCTCGCCGTCGATCTTCACAGCGCCTTTGGCCACGCTCTGCTTGCCAAAAAGGCTGACAGGGCGCGGATCGAGCGACCGCTTGCTCCAGCGCGCATGCTGCGCAAGAGCGGCGATGGCAGGCTTTAACCCGCAGATGACCCCGGGAATGCCCGCATCGCGCAAAGTCTGGCGACCATAAGAATTCACCGGCTCCGCGACAGTAGTGATGAGCGGCGGCACAGATGGATAACCGGCATAGCCGCGCGCAATAGATTCCAGCGTCAGCTTCATCCATTCCGCCTCGCCGCCAACCGGCGCATCCCAGATACACATGGGCAGACCGATAGAGTCGTCTTTTGAAATGGTCTTGAGAAGACGCTCCCAAAGGGAGAAATCGCGCATCGCCGCGCCAGTGACATCGAGGGGATTGTGGGTCTGACCGAACGCCGAGACGATGGCGTCCATCTCTGGACGGATCGATTCCGAAAACTCCGGAAAGTTCACGCCCGCCGCGCCGGCGAGGTCCGACAATATCTCACCGGACCCGCCCGAAATCGTCAGCGCCGCAACGCCTGACTTCGCGCGCGGCCCGGTGTGCGAGAGCAAGGTCGCCGCCGCCAGCATGTCTTCATAGGAATCGACGCGGCAAACGCCCATCTCCCGCGCGGCGGCGTCGAAGGCTTTGTCGTCGCCAACGAGAGCGCCCGTATGCGCCGCAGCCAAGCGCGCCGTGTTTTCCGATGCGCCCGCTTTCAGCATGATGATAGGCTTCTTCATGCGCAATGCGCGTTCAGCAGCCTGCGCGAAGCGCTCGGGATCATGCACCGCTTCGAGAAACACGCCGATCGCATGCGTTTCAGAATCGTCCACCAAAAAGTCGACGACATCCGCGATGGTCACGCCCGCTTCATTGCCGGCCAGCACCATATGCGAGAGCCCCACGCCCTGCAGCTGCGCCGCTTTGGCGAGATAGCCGCCGACAGAACCGGACACGGACGCGATGCCGAAATGGCCGCGGAAGTTTTCACGCTCCAGCACGCACAGGGGCACGCCATCGACATAGTTCAGATAGCCAAGCGCATTCGGCCCCATGAGGGCCGCATTATATTTCCGCGCCATCGCAGCCAGTTCTTCCTGCTGGCGTTTGCCTTCAGCACCCGTCTCAGCGAAACCCGACGATACGATCACGAAGCCGGTGACCCCCGCCTCCGCCGCTTCCTGCACCACCTCGAGCACATTGGAGGATGGTACACAGACGAACGCCGCATCGATTGGCCCGTCGAGTTCGCGCGGGCTTTTCAGCGTCGGACGGCCATTCACCGGCTCCCCCTTCGGGTTCACCAGCAGCACATCGCCCTTAAAGCCGAAATGATCCAGATTGCGGATCACGGGCGCGGAGAAATGATTGCGTTCCGATGCGCCGATGACGGCGACGCGCTTGGCGCGCAGCATGCGCGCGAGGTCGGGACGTGGATTAGCGGCCGCGCTCGTCACGCTTGGCTCCTGCAGATTTTGGATGTGCGTAAGGGTGTTTGTTGTCGAGCGGCTTGATCTGGACCTCTTGCGCTTTCGCGCAGAAGTCGCGCGCCAAGGCGATCAATTTGTCTTCAGCGTCGTAGTCGAACACATCCAACATGCGGCGTTCAATCTCACCACCGCGTTCCAACGGATTATCGTTGTAATAGCGCACCGTACGCTGCACGGCTTCGATCGTAGGCACGACGTCGCGATAGCCGAGATCGGCCTTGATGCGTGTGGTGTCCATCAGCTTGTGATCGGTTAACGGCGCCAGAGCCGCGACGCGCGTCACTGGCGTATCGGGCACGGACGCGATCTCCAGCTTTACGTTCAGCGCATCGCCCGCCAGTTCGACGAATTGGCGCAGATCGAGCTGCACTTCGTCGCCGAGATTGTAGACCTTCCCCGCGGCTTTCACCGGCTGATCCACCGCCAGCATCAAAGCATGCGCGATGTTCATGGCATAGCAATGGCTGATCAGACCCATACCACCATTGATCAGCACAATGGCGCGGCGGCCATCCTGCACCCTTCGCACCACCGACCATTCGCGCGGCACCAACTGACGTGGTCCGTACACATAGGGATAGCGAAACAGCGTAAAGCTCGGGTGATGCTTCTGTACCGCCGCCTCCGCCGCCGCGACCAGCGACGCGAAACGATGTTCCGCCGGATCGGTGACCAGTGGCCAATCTTCCGGCGTCGGGATCGGCAGACCGGACGGCCGCATGGTTTCCGGCACATAGAAACCGCGATATCCGACGAAACCGCCAACGCCGAAAAAGCGCTCCGCCCGGCCGGCGAACGCCTCAGCGATCACGGCCAGACGGCCATAGCTGGCGACCACCAGATCAAAACTGCGCGTTCCGATCGCCTCCTTCAGCGGATCGATGAAATGCGGATCGCCAATAATGCGCTCGACATCCTCGGGAAGCTCCACCGGATGGACACCGCGATTCAGCACCGCGACCTTGAAGCCGCGCGCCCGCAGACCGTCGACCACATGTGGTCCAGTTGGGCCGCCGCCGCCAATAACCAATGCCGTTTTCATAACGATGCCGCCCAACGCGCCACACGCTCAAAGAGATATGTGCGGCTTGGATAGACAAAATGATTGTGCCGCGTTTCGGACAAGACGATCAGCGTCACATCCGAGCTGCCAGAATACGCGGCGGGCGTCGCGTGCGTATCCGGATGCAAATCGCCATCGCCCAGAACCAGCATCACCGGCGTCTTGATCGCAGCGGCGTCCGGCGTCGCCAATTCCGGCAACATCATCATGTAGGATGAGGTGAGATAGATCACATCCGTCGCGCTCACCGCAGACACCGGGCGTTTGCTCGGCGATGGCGTCATGGTGATGGTGCTCATCGTGAAGCGTTTGCGCGACAGGTCTATGAGGTGTTCGCGCGCATATAAAGGGTCGAGCGCCCGGTCCTCCTCATTGATCTGCACCGGAAGACCGCAAGTGTGAAAGCCCATCAAACAGACGCCGTCATAGATTGGCGTCTTTGCCTCATGCAGGACCATGAGCAGCGCGCCATAGGAATGCGCGGCGCCGACAATTCTCATATCCGGCGCAGGCGGAAAATTTTCCATCATGGTTCCAGCGCGCAGGCCTTCAACAATCTGGCTTATAGCTTCGGCGTTTGCCGCTGCGGCGCGCTCCGGATGCAACTCATAGGGATCCGAAGGCTTGCTGCTGTCGCCAACGCCAATCGGATCGATCAACAAAACCGCATGCCCCTTTTCGAGCATCGTCCGCGCGAAGCTCACCTCCGCCTCGCCTTCCGGGGTAGGCAAATCAAAATAGCGTCGGTTCATGCCGCCGCCGGGAATACAGACGAACAGCAGCGCAGGCGCCTTGCCCAGCGGCAGAAGTAACTCGACAGCCAACTGCATCGGCTCGCCAAAGCCCGCAGCCGCCGTTACGTCGAATTGCAACGCTAGGCGTTTGGTTTGGAGGGAGCTGTTCACGCAGCGCCTTTCAACTCAGCGGCAGGCAGCGGCGCCTTCCCCAAAATCATGTCCGAAGCTTTCTCCGCGATCATCATGGTCGGCGCGTTGGTGTTTCCCGACACCACCTTCGGCATGATGGAGCAATCCACCACCCTGAGGCCTTCGAGTCCATGCACGCGCAGCTGCGCATCCACCACAGCCTGCGGGCCCTTGCCCATAGCGCAAGTACCCGCAGCGTGGTGATCATTCGTCAATGTCGCGCGGATATGTTGGTCAAGCGCGACATCGTCATCCAGATCTACGGGCGCAACGGGCGTCACGCCGAATTCCTTGAACGCCGGCTGTAGGAAGATCTCCATCGCTGCGCGCATCGCGTTGCGCAAGCGCACGCGATCGCTTTCTTCAGCGAGATAGTTCACGTCGATGATGGGCGCCGCCAGAGGATCAGCTGAGGCCAAACGTAATTCGCCCCGACTGTCGGGCACGGTCAATTCCATCCTATTGATCATGCCGTGTTGCGGCAACGGTAGCCCCGTTTTGAGATCGAGCCGGATCGGCACGAACTGGCATTTGATGTCCGGAATCGCAGAATCCACTGCCGCCTTGAACATGCCAACCGCTTCAATCGTGCATTCCGCCATGAGGCCTTCACGCTTGAACGCGTACCGCATCAATTCCTTGCCCAGAAAGAACGGATCGTTCAGCCGCGCATACGTGATCGGCGCGGTGCAATCGGCCTGCGCTGTGATGCTGCCGTGATCGTGCAGGTTCTTGCCGACGCCCGGCAAATCCACGCGCGGGGCTGCGCCAATCTTCCTCAAGGGATCGCCAGCGCCTATACCCGACAGCATCAACAAATGCGGCGATTGGAACGCGCCGGCGGATAAAATGACTTCGCCAGCCGATACGTTCTGTTTGTGGTTGCCCTGAACGAATTCGATTCCGGTCGCGCGCCCCTTCTCCAGCAGGATGCGCGTCGCCAGCGCGCCCGTGGCGACGGTCAGGTTCGGACGATCCATCGCAGGCCGCAAATAGCCCACCGCCGCGCTCCAGCGTCTGCCTTTCTTGATCGTGAAATGCGAAGGGCCAAAGCCTTCGCGTTGTGCACCGTTGATGTCTTCGCTGTAGGGATGCCCTGCCTCCTGCGCCGCATCGACGAAGGCGCGGGCAAGCGGATGCGAGAGTTTCGATCGTCCGACATAAAGCGGTCCGCCCGCCCCGTGATAGTCGCTCTCACCGTCTTCGTAATCCTCCAGACGTTTGAAGTACGGCAGGATCTCGCGATAGTTCCAACCGTCATTCCCCGCCGCGGCCCAGCCGTCATAGTCACTCGAGGCGCCGCGGCAATAGAGCATGCCATTGAGCGAACTGGAGCCGCCCAGAGTCTTGCCCCGGATGTCGCGCATCACGCGCTTGTCGACGTGACGCTGCGGCGCCGTGGAATACACCCAGCCATATTGGCCCGGCGTGCGATACGCAGTCGTGAAAAAGCCCGGCACTCGGATCATCGGAGAATTGTCGGCTGGGCCAGCTTCCAGCAGCAAAACCTGGCTTTCCCCGCCCTCCGACAGACGATTGGCGAGCACGCACCCCGCTGACCCCGCGCCGACAATGACGAAGTCGTAAGTAGCCTTAATCTGTGGCGCCAAAATATAAGCCTCTAAAGTTTCGCAACGATTTCGTCGCGATAGCGCTTAACGAAACGCTCGACGTCACGGGTTTCGATGCTGCCGCATTCTTGGGACGAAATCAGGAATTGCGTGGCGCCGGCGTCGCGATACGCCTTCGCTAGCTCAAGATCGAGTGCCCCGCCTTGCTTGTAGCTGCTTGGCCAGATGGTGAGTTCGATTGCAGCCGGATCGCGCCCCGCCTCTTTCGCCGACGCTTTGATGGTTTCCACTCGCGCCGCGAAGTCTTCGGGCGAGATCACATAAGGATAGAACCCATCGCCGTATTTCCCAGCGCGCTTGGCCGCCGCTTCGGTCGAGCCGCCGATCAGGATCGGCACGCTCTTCTGCTTCGGCAAAGTGTCGAGGATAAGCTTCGAGAATTGGAAGTGCTTGCCCTCAAAGCTCACCGACTTACCGGTCCAGAGTTTGCGCATGGCGACTATAGTCTCATCGGTGCGCGCCGCACGTTCATTGTACGGTACATTGACGGCAGCGAATTCTTCCTTCTGCCAACCGAGGCCAACCCCCAGCTCCAGCCGCCCGCCGGACAGAGCGTCCAATGTCGCGACGCGCTTGGCGATAATAATCGGACTATGGAGGGGGAGGATAAGAATCCCAGTGGCGAGCGTGATCTTGTCTGTACACGCGGCAACGAAGGACAACCACTCCAGCGGGTCCGGCATCATCACTTCCGGAAAGAATGGCGCTTTGCCATCCGCCGAATAAGAATAAAGCGGTTCATAATTTTCAGCGATGACCGGATGCTCCACAGCCCAGATGGAAGCCGCCCCTGTGTCCTCGATCATCTTCACGAAGGGCTTGACCCACGCGGGATTGGTGGTGAGATCGCGGTGAAAGATCGGTTGCACGCCAAATTTGATCATCGTTCCCTCCCTTTAATTCAGCACGCGCGCGGAGCGGCGCTCGAGAAGCGAGGTGCGCGGCCCTACGGGCCAAAGCCCAAGATCCGCATAGACCGCCGCCGCAGGACTTTCACGCAATGAAAGATTGATCTCCGCCGGCCAATATTGCGTCATCAACACGATATGCAACTTGTGCGTGGGATCAACCCACATGCCGGTGCCCGCCGCGCCGCCCCACCCGAACACGCCGGCGGGCATCGTCGTCGCGTAATGCGGAACCTGCATCGCAGCGCCGTGGCCCATGCCCGCCAGCACATTGCCGAAAAACTGCATCGACAATCCCGGTGGCATCAGGTTCGTGCGCGCAAGCCGCACAGTGTCAGGCCGGAGCAAGCGCACGCCGCGCGTTTCGCCCTCGCCCGCCAGCATTGCGGTGAAACGCATATAGTCGCGCGCCGTGGAAACCAAAGCGCCGCCGCCGGATTCCATCGCTGGTTTGGTGTAGACGCTATCAGCAGGATCATCCGCGACGATCCAATCGCCATCGACGTTGCGCTCAGGCAGCGCCACGAGACGTCTGGCTTTATCCGCCGGCACGATGAAGCCGGTATCGACCATGCCCAGCGGTCCAAAGATCCGCTCGGCGAAAAAAGCACCCAAAGTTTGTTTGGCCACACGTTCGACAATGGCGCCGAGAACGTCGATGGCGACGCTGTAATGCCAGATCTCCCCAGGATCGCAGGACAACGGCAATTGCGACAGGCGCTCAATGAAGTCTTGCGTATCACGCAGCACCGGCGCGCCTTCAGTCCGGTGAGCCTGCACGCGATAGCCTGGCTCGATGCCTTGGGCCCGATAGCGGGCGCCGATCGGGTCCGTCTGTAGCGCATAACTGAAGCCTGCCGTATGCGTCAGAAGATGGCGCACGGTAGGCAGCACCTTCACTTCACGCACGATGCCAGCGTTCGGATCCGCCAACACATGCAGATTGGCCAGTTCCGGAATAATCTCTCCCAGCGGCTGGTCGAGCCCAATCCGCCCCTCCTCGATCAGCATCATGATCGAGATTCCGGTCACCGGTTTGGTCTGCGAGAAAATGCGATGGATGCTGTCCGCGCCGACCGGCTTCCCGGTGTTAAAGCCTGTCTCACCGGCACTGATAAAGGCCGGTTCATCGTCCCCGATGGCGGTCGCCACCACGATGCCCGCGACGTCCCGGGCGCTGACATGCCGCTCGATCAGAGCTTTCAGCCCTGGAAAATCACTCGCGGTCAGCGCCTTTGGCGCCGGGCTGTCGCTGCTCATCTTCGCTCCCTATTGCTGGCATCTCACAGGACCAACGCTTTGATCCTGCTTAGAATGCCTTAGAGGGGGAGCACAAGCCGCGCGCTTAGGTTTTGATCGGCGTTCCTTTAGGGCGCAGCGCCAAAAGTAATACTGGCGAGGCGGCGGAAATCACCAAGGAGACCAATGTAAGCTCGACGAGCCCCGTCGCTACAAACGGCGCGGCGAGAGCCGTCCCCGCCCCGACCACGAAAAAGGTCGTCACCAGGACGATGGCCGCGCCGCGCGATTCATTGCCGCCAGCCGCAGCCAGCGCCGCGAAGAATCCCGTGGGGCCGCGCAGTCCCAAACCGACATTCACGAAGATGAACAAGAACGTGATCGTCGCCGTGTTGCGTCCACCCGTCAGCGCATAGAGCAGCACCGCCAGCGTGCCCAAGGCCGCCATCGCGGCGCCGATCATGATGAGCCGCTCCGTCCCGATGCGGCGCGCGATGCGGCTCGACAAATTCGCCGCGACGATGAAAAGCCCAATACCAATTACCTGCAGGGCGACGAAATCCGTCAAAGGCCGGCCGAACGCCTTGGTGAAGACGGCGGGTAAGCCGAACACAAACACCAAAAGCCCGGCCAGCGTCATCGCCTGCGACAACCCGTGTCGAAGAAAGGGGATGTTCGCGAACAGGCTCAGATAGCCATGAGCCCGGCTCGCCGGAGCCGGCGACGGCGTTCGCTGCGCATAAACGCCAATCGCGAGCGCCACTATCAGCGCCAGCACCCCAACGATCGAAAACGGCGCCTGCCAGCCGCCCCAGGAAATGATCCATATCCCAATCAAGGGTGCGATTGCGGGCGTGAGCGATTCAATACTCCCCAAAACGCCCATGGCGCGCATCGCGCCCGGCGCATCGAACAAAGCGCGGATCCATACCGGCGCGAACACCGCCGACGCCGATCCAAACAACCCTTGAAAAAAGCGCAACACGATCAGCGGTTCAAGCGCCTGCACATAGGCGCCCGCCAGCGAAGTCAAACCAAAGAGCGCTAAAGAGACTGTTAGAATCCAGCCTTGTCGAAAGCGCGCCCCCAATTCCCCGAACAATACAAGACCGACAGCAACGCCCGCCACATATGCCGCCAATACATATTGCGCCATGGCCTGCGTCCCGCCGAGCGTATCGGGCAAAGTCGGAATCGCCGGCAGAACGAGATCGGTGCCGGCTAGGCCCAAGGTTGTACCCGCCGAAATCAGAACAAGCAGAAACAAACGCGGCGGGGCATTCATACGCTGAGATCTTTCAGGAGCATGGGCGACGGGATCAAATGAGCCCTGCTGGTAGAGGCGACCGCCGTCTGGATCAACCGCACTGTGATAAACATGAGGGCGGATCGACGCCGCGCCTCAATTTCGATCAATCCTCACCTGGACCGCGGTGAGCTTAGATAACCGCGCAGACCTGGCAAAGCGCGGAATCCGCGTTTGGCAAGTGCGTGCGGCCTCCCTCGCGCAGCCAGACAGGCGCGATATCCAGCAAAGGCATCAGCGCAGCCCTAAAGCGGCGCGAAACCGGCAGCGGCCGCGTATGACGGCTCACTCGGCGCGATAGCCCGTTACGCATTCGGCGCACAAAGCGTGCGACCAGACGATCAATTTTCTCTAGAGCGTGCAATAGGGATGCCGCACGGGCTTTCAGGTTCTGCACGCCTGCCTGTATCGTCTTCAATTTTCGACTCAATTGAGCGCCGATCTTGGCGCGCATGCTGTTTTAGATGCGAGCGCGCACATCATGCCGCGCAGCGCCCCGGCAGACGCAGGACGTCCGGCATGTAACGGATCAGTTTCGCTTGCCATAGCGAAGCCCAAAGCGCTCTGCGCGTGTAGCGATGCGCCTAAGATGGCTGCGATTGATCCAGGAACGCAGAATACGCGCAAACGCTAGGGTGGAGATCAGTTCACGCCTCAGCGCGCGATTAAATTCAGTTTACAGGAAAAAAATCGGTTCGATGTGGCGCGCAGACTGAAGGTCGATAGGCCTCGCCGTGAAAACGAGCAGCCCGCCGCCTGGGTCCCACAACAGCCAATCGGCGCCCGTCCGATGACGCACAAACCCATGCTTAATTATGCAGACAAGTGATAGATAACCGAATCGCAGCGCCAAAAGAGGAAAACACTCGATGCAAGGGACGCGAGCTTATTTGCCGCGCTTCTTGCGGCCGAGCGACACTCTACGCCTGCGAAGTATTATGTTTGTGCTTGCCATCCTTCTTCCAGCGTTTGCATTGGCGGCTGGGCTTCTCTGGAGCATGGAGCTACAGGCGCGCCGCGTGCTCAACGATCAGGTTTTGGAAACAGCCCGCGCGCTGTCGCTCGTCGTGGATCGCGAAATTGGCGAGCGAAGCGCCACGCTCGACGCACTGGCGGTCTCGCCTTATTTGAAGAATCAAGACTATCGCAATTTCGATCGCCAAGCGCGCGAGGCCTTGGGCAATGCCAACGCTTGGATCACGGTACACGATCAGACGAAACAAGTCGTCAATACACTTATTCCGTACGGGGCGGCGCTGCCGGCGTCCACGGCGACCACCCGCATATTCGCCGGCCAACGCCGCCCCGGTCAGAATGTAACAAATCTCTTCATCGGCAGCCTGACTCAAAAGCCGGTTATCGCCGTGATGCGCAGGGTCAAACTCAATAGCGGAAAAGAGATTGGACTCACGATCAACACGTTCGCCGATCAATTCGATACGATTTTCCGTGATCAGAATTTACCGCCCCGCTGGACCGGAACTATCCTTGACGCATCCAACAATGTAATCGCCCGCAACCGCGACAGCGACGCGTTTCGGGGCAAAGCGGCCCCATCGGAATGGCCATTACTGCTAAGCAAAAACTCAAGCGGCGTCACACAAACGCACACCTTTGAAGGCGTCAAAGTCAACGCCGCCTACAACCGTTTGCCGGGATATGGCTGGACGGTGCTTGTCGGCGTCCCAAGCGCTGAAATGAGTTTGGTGGGCGGCGGCGCAATTCTCTGGAGCGCGCTTATCGCCATCGCCCTGCTCGGCTTAAGCGTTTTTCTTGCGGTTCGCGCCGCCAGCAACATTGAACAGCCGGTGCGGCGGCTCGCCGACGCAGCATCGAATTGGCGCGACAATAAATCCTTTAGCCCGAACTTCGAACACGGCCCCACCGAAATTCGCGCACTGGCGGCGGCGTTCAGCGAAGCCATTGACGCACTTGAAAATGCAAACACGAAACTCGCAACGCAGGTATCTGCGCGGACGGAAGATTTTGAACGTATTTGGCGCCTGTCCCGTGACGGATTCATAATTGCCGACTCTAACCGCGTGTGCTTACGCGCAAATGCCGCATGGCTCGATCTGCTCGGCTGGCGAGAGAGCGACTTAGTGGGCAAAAAGTCTGAATGGCTGGAACATCCGGAAGATCGCAATCATTTCAGGGCCGCAGATTCCTTGAGCTCTGGCGGGGCCCGCACACGCTTTACAAATCGACTGCGCGCACGCAATGGGCGCTATCGATGGTTCTCATGGACGATCGTGATAGATGGCGAACTCCGCTATTGCACGGCCCGGGACATTACCGCCGAAAAAGCCGCCGCCGTCGAATTGGAGCGCACGCAAGAAGCGCTCCGCCAATCTCAAAAAATGGACGCGATCGGCCAGTTGACCGGCGGCGTTGCACACGACTTCAACAATCTGTTGACGCCGATCTTGGGCGCCTTGGACATTGTGCAAAGACGGGCGCAATTGAGCGAGCGCGATGGCGCCTTGCTTGGCGCCGCCGCCGAAGCCGCTGAGCGCGCTCGGACGCTTGTACAGCGTTTGCTGGCCTTTGCGCGCCGTCAGCCGCTGGAGCCGCGCAGCGTCGATATTAGCGCCCTGATCAACGGCGCGGCCACATTGATTGGCTCTATCGGCGGCAGTCGCGTCCGTCTCCAGATCGATCTGCCGGAAAACCTGCCGGCGGCCCGCGTCGATCCGAACGAATTGGAGATGGCGCTCTTCAATCTCGCCGCCAATGCCCGAGACGCCATGCCGGAAGGCGGCACATTGCGCATCAGCGCCAATGTCCGAAGCCCCGCCGATGATGAACTCGAAGGCTGCGCTCGAATACCCTATGTCGTAATCACAATAGCCGACACCGGCTGCGGCATGGATAAAGACACACTGACGCGCGCCATTGAGCCCTTCTTCTCAACGAAAGGAATTGGCAAAGGCACAGGGCTTGGCCTTTCCATGGTGCACGGTCTCGTCGCGCAATTGGGGGGCGCACTCACGCTGAATAGCGAGACCGGCGCAGGAACATCCGTCGATCTGTGGCTGCCCACGACCGAAATACAAATCATTGAAAATCCACACCCCGAAAACCCTGTACCATTCAACGCCTCCGGCGTGGTTTTACTCGTCGATGATGAGCCCCTGGTTCGCATCACCACCGGCGATATGCTTGCGGGGCTAGGCTATTCGGTCATAGATGCAGGAAACGCACAGGATGCTTTGAACCTGATTGAGGCCGGACTGCGCCCGCGCTTTTTGATCACCGACCATCTAATGCCCGATATGACGGGCGCCGAACTGGCGATGAAGGTCAGAGCCTCTCATCCAGAAATTCGGATATTGATGATCACTGGTTACGCGGAACAAAAAGCCATGCCGGCTGGCGTGCCCAGCCTGCGCAAACCATTCCTCCAAGCAGAATTGGTGACGCGCCTGCAGGCCCTGAGCCAAGAGTCCGCGTCGGGCGACGATAAAACGTAAATGGCCGCCCTACACCTCCTCGCAAGGAGCGCCCCTTCTTTATTCCGCCGATTTCACGATCGCCTGCGCTTCCAGCATGTCGCCGTCGCCGTTTTCATCGACGATCCATTTCACCATGCGGCGTAAGGGTTCGATGCCGTCCTGCGGACCCGGCGCCTGCATCAGCGTCGCGGCGCCGCCCAGCGAGACCAGACGCTGCGCCCCCTGATAGGCCAAGCGGTCACGCAATTTGGCCTTTAAGCTGTCCGGAAAGATGCCGATCGTCTGGGTGTAGGAATTCACCGAGCGTATCGCCGTTTCGAGATCGTCCACGGGCACGATATTCGCGACGCGGCAGGCCAGCATCCGAGCGAAATCCACCGGCTGTTCCGAACGCGAGACGATGATCGCGCCCTCGTTCCCTTTTCCGCCAAACACCGTGTATTCGTCGTCCACGAAGGACAGCGCATCCAGTTCAGCTTTCAATTCACCGTCAAACGCCTTGTGTGGCGTCGAAAGGTGATCGGGTAACGCTTTCAAGGCTTCGAACGTGAGCTGGCCCAACCTTTCGGCGCGCTTGATTCCTTCAGCGTCTGAGCCGGATTCCACATGTACGACGCGGGCATTCACGCAGCCTTCCTGGTTCATGGCGCCGATATCGACAGCGAGGCGCCGCGCCACGGCCTGCAGCGTGCGCTCGTCGGCGAAGGCCTCCCGGCCGATCAGAGAGCCGGAATGTTTCGGATCCAGCGTGATCAGATCCAGGCCCGGTTGCAAATATTGCGTGAGGTGCTTAATCCCCGCAAAGCCGCCCCAGGCGATGATTTTCTCGATGCGGCGCGGATCGTACAGATGCTGTTCGATGGCTTGATCGCCGCCCTTCCAATAGGCCACAGACACATGCTTCGTGATCGGGTGATCCTGGGCCATGTCGATCATCGTGCGCACGACGGCGGCGGTGGTGAGCGGATCGTTGGACGGCGTTTTGATGATGGCGTCAGAGCGGGTGATGGCGTTGCGGATGACGGTCGTCACCCCAACCACCGGCACATTGCCAGCGATAATGTGCACCGCGCGCGCGCCGATGGCCCTGATGCGCACACTGCCCGCACCCATCGGCGGCTGCTCGACCCAGCCTTCCAGATAATCCAGCCCGATCGTACGCTCGGCGATGGCGCGCACTGCTTCGGGCAAAAAGTAAGACGGAATCATATTGTAATGATAGCGGAGGATGGAATCCGACAGACCGGACGTCGCACGTGACAGTTCGAACGCTTCTTGTAGCGCCGTGTTCTTCGCAGGGTCGAGCCGCTGGCCCAGTTGATGCAGGAAATCGACGATCTCGCCAAAGGGCATGTCGTAGAGCTCCGCCAAAGCGGATGGCCTCTGCAGCACCAGACGATCCAGATGCTTGGACAGATCCGGTGCAGTGAAGCGCGCGCCGCCGCGGCGCCCGCCATACTCAATCGCATCGCTTTCGATGATTGCGCCACGAAACAGGAGTGGAACGGAGAAGCTCATCTTAGGATGTCCTGTCCAGAAGAAATTCCACGGCGCGGTCATGCGCTTCCGGCGCGCCCGCGCAATTAATTTTGTCGTCGCCGTTTTTCAAATCGCTGAAACGCTGAATGTCAGCCTCCAGATAAGGTCCAGTGCGGCCGCACTCGCAGGGCGCATCGAACCCGCCCATCGTCACGCGGTCCCCCGTGACGAATCCGCCCCAATAGGAATCCGGCAACAAATCCATCAAAGCTAGGCGGCCGGTCTGCTTGCCTTCGCGCGGCAACGACTGCCCCGTCTCAGGATCGAGTACGAACGGAATGACGACAGGCGGGAAGTGGAAGCAGTTGTGCTCGCAGCGCGGTGCGTTCGCCATGAGTTCGCTCATGCCGAAAAACTCCATGTGGCGCTCAAAGCCAAGAAATTCAAAAATCTGGTGTTTGTAATCGGCGGGCAGAACTCGGCCCTTCGAGCCGCCGCCCGTCGTCAGCACCGAGTTCGGCCCGAAAACATTCTTGATGCCGCGCTTCAACCCCTCTTCCGCCCATTCGAACAGGATCGGCCAGACGGCGAACAGGAAAACGTCACGCCCGGCATAACGCTGCGTCGCCTCGTCGAAGAAACGGTCCATGTCCTGGCCGCGTTGCGCTTCACGCGCGGCGAATTCCGCACGCCGGGCGATGAGGCTCGCCGGAAGCTCCAACTGCCCGGCTTCGCCCCGCGCTTCGGCGGCGCGCAACCGGCCCGCGAGCGAGGCGACGTCCGCGCTGAAATAGGCGTCCGGATAGAGGAACAACGCTTCTCCTTTGCCGTAGAGGTCGGCCATCAAATTCATGCCGCGCGCAATAGAGCTGGCCCCATAGCGATAAGACGGCGCGATCAGCGGCATCGGCTGGGTCAAAAGATCTGGACCAGACCCGACGCCGTGAAAGTCGCGGATGCAGCGGGCGTTGATCTGGACCGTCACACGCAGCTGTACTTTGGTGCGTGGAATAATGGACAGCTTGCCCGACGTGCCGAACGTGTGGATGGGCGCAAGCCCCGTCTTTTCGAGCGCGCCGATCCAGCCGTCGATCGTATCGATTGCAGAAAGATCGACCTTGGACACATCAACCGTCGTGAGGGAGCCGAGCCACTTCGTGAGACGGTCGAATCGACCCTGCTCCAGGAATGACAGCGGGTACGATTTATACACAGTATGCGGAAACAAAAGCGGTACGGCGTCGTCCAAAGAATCGATACTGGAGACGCCTTGCTCCGAGGCCACTTTCGCCAGCGCCGGCAGGCGCTCCTTCAAGTTATTGAAACGCATTTGCAGCGCCGCTAATTGCGCATCCTGACGTACGGCGCGGCTCAATTCAAAGCCCTCATTGTACCGGGCATTCTCAAACGATTGCGGGTTCGCCGCGATAGCCGCGCCTAAATCCATGGTCTGGGTTCCTTCCCTTCCCGCGCCCGAATCACGGACGAATGGGTCTTTCGCGCTACAGCGTCTTCATATTCGAACGCATTTCGGCATTAGGCGCGTATTAGACTTGTCCCAACCGAACAAGCAGCGCATCATTCAAATGCACTAGAACTTTACACGGGTTTTTCGCCACGCGGCGCCCGCCCAGATGAAGGTTCTGTCGTCGGTCAACGGGAAGCGGGAACATATCCGCCCTCACATCGTCGACAAGCGCAAGGCCTCATTAGAAGGCCGCGAGGGAGGAAAATGATGCGGTCTCTGCTCTATGCAGAATCTATAAGCGCGTTTACGCCCAATCTGGCGTACGCGCTCCAGCGATCACAATCACGAGGCCCTCGGGCCTCTCACTCCACACTTATTCTACGCTTCGGCTGAAACGAGCCAAGCGCCGGCGCTCCGCCAGCGCAAACTCGGCATAGCCCTTTTGAATAACCGGCGTTCAGGCCGTCAGGGGTAGCAATGGATTTAAAGCCCGCGGACTTCAACGAATTCTCTGATATCATTCAGAGCCTTTACGGGGCTCTGATCGCGGATGAACCTTGGAAAGAGTTTTTGTTGCGCTTGCGAGAGCATCTTCGCGCAAAGCACGCCGTCTTGATCCTGACGCCTTCGAATTCGCCCGCTTTGGGCACGATGATCAATCCCACAACGTCGACCGAAGACGTCCAGATGTATCTGGATCGTTATCTCAGCATCGATCCGTTCACAAACTTACCCGAAGGCAAGGTCGTCGAGCTCCTGGAATATGTGCCGGAAGACGCTCTAAAGCAGACCGCCTATTATCGTGAATGGCTGAAACATGCGGACGGCTCCCACTTCCTTGGCGTCGATATTCGCTCCAGCGTAGGGTTTGTCGCGCGGCTGCGCATCGTGCGCGCTCCGGGTGGCGTTCCCTTCTCCGCCGAAGAGCGCGCGCAGCTTGAGCGGATCGTCCCGCACTTCCGTCAGGTCATCGAAATCTTCCAGCGCGACGAAATCCAGCGCTGCGAAAAGGCCTTAATGACCGGGGCCGTCGAACAACTTAGAGTCGGCGCCATCATTCTCGACCACAATAATCAAGTTGTGAAACATAACGATCTGGCGACCCAGATCCTCGAGGAAAATGACGGCATCGGCCTAACCGGAAAACGACTGAACTTCTCCAACCCTATTTATGAAACGCGGCTGCGCGACCTCATGCGCGAGGTCGAAAGCCCTGCGAAGTGCACGGTGGCCTTCTGCGTCAAGCGGACCTCAGGGCGGCGCGATCTGCACATCACCGTGACCCGCATCAAAACGCCAACCTTTATGCAGACGGGGGCAACCCCAGCCGTCGCTTTGTTCATCAGCGATCCAGAACGCCAATGCATGGTGACGGGCACCGCCGTGCGGGAGATGCTGCCGCTGACCCCGACAGAAGCGGAAATCTCCGCCTCACTCGCAAACGGTTTTTCAGTCTGCCAAACGGCGACGCGCTTAGGGGTGGCGGAAACGACGGTGCGCACGCATCTACGGTCGATCTTCGCAAAGACCGGCGTCACCCGACAGCCGCAATTGGTGCATTTGATCCACACCAGTTTGCCGGAAATGTCCGCCGCGCGGGTGTGAACCTCTAGGCTGCGCTCGCTTGCGCAGGTCCATCAAGTTTTTCGCCACGCACAAGGCGATAAGCCAACAAAGCCGCGCACAAAACAACGAAGCCTGCGCCAATCACCCAAAAGGCGGTCGATAGGCCGAGAGCCGCGCGCACCGGCGCAAACACCCATGGGTTGAGCCACTGACCGAGAAACAACGCGCTGACCAAAAGGCCCAGCGCGCGGCCATGCACACGATCCGGCGACTTCAACAAGATCGCCGAAGCGATCGTGGCCTCTGCGCAACCCGCGCCAATACCAATAATGCCAGATCCGACAATCTTATCGCCGCCCGGCAACGCCGCCATCAGCACGATCCCGATACCAAATGACCCCATAATCAGGGCCAGAATCGAGGTCAGGCCCATGATGCGCCGGATATAGCCATAGAGCGCGGCGGCAAAGATGGCGATAATGGACGATGCGGCGATGATGCTACCCTGTTCCATCGCGCTCATATTGTTGGATTCGACCAACAAAAACGGGCCCTGAATCGCAGGCGTGTACATGCCGATCGTGCAGGCGACGAGCAACGCATAAAGCGGCCAGAGCCGGATGATCGGCGCCCAATCCTCCGGCGCAAACGCTGCAGGTTTCGCAGCGGCCACGGCGACCTGCGGCTGGTGCAACGGCTTGATC
>Ga0247832_1001669_pt1 | contig 37556 bp, 27 predicted proteins | sample LaCruzMarch2015__10_FD_192407 | JGI IMG/M metagenome (GOLD analysis project Ga0247832, IMG submission 192407) | Freshwater microbial communities from meromictic Lake La Cruz, Castile-La Mancha, Spain - LaCruzMarch2015_4m | ecosystem: Environmental > Aquatic > Freshwater > Lake | place: Spain... | reverse complement strand
TTATGGCTTCTAAAGCCACTTTGGCTTTAAATTCAGGGGTAAATACGCGACGTGTTCGTTTCATTGTAAACAAGGTTTAAAGTTAAAAATTATATCCTTGTCTTAAAATTGGGGTCCACTATAATATTTTTACCAAGAAAGAATGATGGAAAGTTAAAGTAATAATCTTTGCTTCCTGCTTGAAGGATGCTATCCAATTGTTGTTGGTTGCAAAACTCAGCAATTGTAACTTCAAGATTTGCTAAATTTTGATTCACTTTAGCGGTAAACTGAATTGTCCTCAAAGCAATTCCGTTATTTTGTGGATTTACAAACCATTTAATATTTATTTATGTTAAACTAAATTTAAACGATTGATTAACTGAATACTTACACCTACCACTGCGGAATTCAGAAAGAAATGAGGTGTTTTTTTACAAAATAAAATTAGATTTGAAACATGAAGATAAGGCTACTTCAAATTGGTAAAACAAATGAGCAGTATTTATTAAATGGTATAGAGGAATATAGCAATAGGATAAAAATTTATATTCCATTTGAGATGGAGGTTATACCTTATCTTAAAAACTCAAATTCATTCACACCGGAATTATTAAAACAAAAAGAAGGTGAGTTAATTGTAAACCGGATTAAAAAAGAAGATGTTTTAATTTTACTAGATGAAAAAGGAAAAACTTTTAGTTCAGTAGGATTTTCAAAATTCTTGCAGCAACAAATGAACTTGGGAAACAAACAACTTACTTTTCTAATTGGAGGAGCTTATGGATTTTCTCCTGAAGTTTATAATAGGGCAAATGGAAAGATTTCACTTTCAGAAATGACTTTTTCTCACCAGATAATTCGGTTAATTTTTATTGAGCAATTATATAGAGCTCTAACAATAATTCACCATCATCCTTATCATCATGAATAAGCAATTTTTTGATAAACTTTATTATATTTCTCAATTCCTTCTTTTAACGAATAATACTTTTGAGCCACATCAGAATTTAGATTTGGCGGTTTCTCAAGAAAAACATCAATTTCATTAACTACTAACTGGTATTGTGAAGTTGTAAAATTGTTTATAGCTGTGCCTACTCCACCGTCATTCAATATCTCGGAGACGTCACCAACTTTATTATTACAAATAATTGGAATCCCTAAAGACATTAGTTCGCCCATTTTAGTTGGCGAAGAAGCTTTTTTTGAATATTTAGGTAAAATAAAAAACAAAGAAACACTGCTTAAGCTCGCAAAAATTGGAACTTCATTTCTTTTAGCTCTTCGAATTATTAGATTATTTATATCGATACCTTTTTGTTTAGCAGAATTTATAACCAAATTTGGCTCATCAGCAGTGATAAATAAAAACTTAGCATTCTTTATTTTATCTTTTAAAATTATAAAGAAATCTAACATTTCGTCGAGCATGTACCAAGTGCCAAGAGAGCCTAAATAACTTAAAACAAAATCATCTTGTTTTATTCCAAGTTCAGTTCTAAGATTAGAAACTTCATTTTTACTAATGTTCTTGTATGAAAAAAACTCAAGATCCGCGCAACATGGTATAACAGTGATTGGTACATTTTCGAATCCTTTCCATGAATGAATCTCTAATTTGGCATTGTTTGTCAGTGAAATTACTGCATCCGCTTCAGTTAAAAATTCTCTTTCTTTTCTTTTAAAATATTTATAAATTATAGAAAACAGGGGATTTTTAAGATTCCAAATATTACCATCTACTCTTTCATCTGCCCAAAAACCTCGCATATCGAAGATAAACTTAGTATTTATTTCATTTTTTAACGCTTGCCCCACTAAAGCAGAAATATAACTACGGCAATGAACTGCTTCAATCCCTTCATTTTTGCATATTTCTTTGCTTTTCCTTTTTAAATTCCAAACATCTTTTAATGTTGAAACTACAGGCGGACTTGATGTATAGAAAATTGGAAACCATTTTATATTATTAGCTTTTAATAGAATTTCTATTTCTTTTGATTCTTTTTCATACCTAAATCTCTTTTCACAACTTAATATTGAAATTTGATGGCCTAAGGCGGAAAGACCTTTCAAATATGGAATTACTTGTGATTGACCGAGGGGGTCAGTCATTCCATCATAAGAAATATATAAAACTTTCAAAACAATGTAATTTTTAATTTCCTTTGCAAGATGCGCAAATGTATTTATAATTTAACAGAATCTGCAAATGGGTAATAAGTTGCTTGGTTCAATTGACTATATCTTAATCATAATTTATTTTATTGCTATAGCATTCTTTGCTCAAAAAATTAACACTGGAAAAATAAATTCAAATCCTTTATATCAATACTACCTTAAGGGGCTTTATGCAAAAATGATTGGGGCTATTGCTGTTTGTCTTATATATATATTCTATTATAAAGGAGGTGATACGATAGGTTATTTTGAGAGTTCTGTATTAATTACCAAACTTGCCCCATTTAACTTTAACACATATATTAAGTTATTATCTGGAGACTTAAGTCAATCAAATTTGTGGGTATTAGCTGCGAATGATTTATGTTGCCCCGATTATTATAATGATCCTCAGTCTTTTTCAGTAGTTAGAGCAGCTAGCCCATTTGTATTCTTGGGCTCATTTAGTTTTATACCTTCCTCACTTTTGTTTGCTTTTGTTTCTTATGCAGGCGTTTGGAGATTATTTCTTGTATTCAATGAAATTTATCCAAATATGGAAAAAAAATTCGCGATTGCCATTTTATATATGCCATCATTAATTTTTTGGGGTTCAGGAATTTTGAAAGATACAATTACATTTTCTGCTGCTTGTTTTTTTACTTATGGAATTTACAATACATTTATAAAAAAACATAAAAGGCTCACTAATGTATTTGTATTAATTTTAGCTTCATCTGTTTTAATAACGGTAAAACCATATATTTTTGTTGCTTTATTGCCAGGTGCAGCAATTTGGGTTTCATTTAATAGAATTAAGTCTGTTAAAAATGGATTTATTAGATTTACAATTGCTCCATTAATATTAGTAATTGCTTTTATTGGAACCACTTCTATTATGGGGGCTTTAGGCTCTTCTTTAGGTTCTTTTAGCTCAGTAGATGCTGCGCTAGACAAGGCGGTAATAACAAAAAACGATTTATCAAGAGAAGCATATGGGAAGAATTCTTTTGATATCGGTACTTATGATGCATCAATTTCAGGAATCATTTCAAAATTCCCTGTTGCTGTTTTAGCAGGACTTTTTAGACCTTTCTTATGGGATGCTTCAAACCCAGTTATGTTTATATCTGCTTTTGAAAATACATTTCTTATGTTTCTTACTTTAAGGGTTCTATTTAGAGTTGGTCCATTTAGATTCTTTTCATTGATTTTTAAGGAACCTTTGCTAATTTTCTCCTTTGTATTTGCTATATTTTTCTCTTTCTCAGTTGGGCTAACCACAGCTAACTTTGGAGCATTGGTAAGATATAAAATTCCAGCTTTACCATTTTATTTATCTACATTATATATTTTGGAAGAAAAAATTAGAGTACTAAAAGAAAACAAAAAATAATGGAAAAAGAAACGAAAGTAATTGGTTTTTCAGTTCACAACAAGCTTTTGCTATGTCTTTCCTTTTTAGAAGGAGGCTCTTTAATGGCGAGTGAATTGTTAAGTGCTAGAATGCTTGCTCCATATTTTGGGTCATCATTATTTGTTTGGGCTACAGTTTTAGCTGTAACTTTAGGAGGCCTAACAATTGGATATTTCTTAGGAGGAATGATTTCTTCAAGTGCAAAAAAAGATAAGTTGTTTTTGATAACATTACTTTATTGCGGAATATTAATAATGATGATGCCATTTACTGCACAGTGGGTGCTAAATTTCGCTCATTTGTTTTCGTTTAATGAGTCTGTAATTCAATCTGGGATGCTTATTATTCTTCCACCTGTAATTGGAATGGGAATGGTTTCACCATTAGCGATTGCTAATCTGGATGCAACTGTAGAAAATAGCGGAAAAAAAGCAGGTCTTGTTTATGCAATTTCAACTACGGGAGGTATATTATATACGTTTCTCTTCGGTTTTTATGTTATTCCACGTTATGGATTAATATTCCCTTCAATAGCTACTGGCTTTATTTTAGGTGTTATTCCCGCTTTTCTACTTTTCAAAAATGGATGGAAAAAATCAGGCGTTTTTTTCATTGTTTTTATAGCTTGTATTGGCTACAGAAGTTGGCAAAGAAAACTAACAAATAACAAAATTGAAATAGTTTATCAAAAAGAAGGGATTTTAGGTCAAGTTTTGGTAGCTGATATTCCAATATTAAAAAATGGGAAAATAGAAGTTGAACGCTCCTTATTTGTAAACAGAATTATTCAAACTACCTATAACAAAGAAAATAGGAAGTATAATGACCATGCTTATTTTAATGTAACAGAAGATATATTATCTAAATTTCCAGAAAAATCAAAAATGTTATTACTTGGACTTGGAGGAGGTGTATTGGCTGAGTTTGGTATTGATAAAAAGTTCAAAGTGAAATCGGTGGAGCTTGACCAAAGAATAATTGAAGTATCACAAAATTATTTCAACTTAAGTAAAGAAGTAACTATTATTAAAGATGATGCAAGAAGATTTATAAATAATGATACAAGCAACTATGATATAATCATTTTCGATTTATTTAGGGGCGAAGAAACTCCAGCACATGTTTTCACTGCGGAAAGCATTACTTCAGCAAAAAAATTACTTTCTGAAAATGGATTGATACTCATAAATGCGAATGGTTATTTCAGAAATGATATTGGAAAAGGCACTCGTTCTTTGTTTAAAACAATTAGAGGTTTGGGCTTATTCGTAGAATTGTACCCGACAGAAAAAACAGAATCTAAGAGCAATATGATTTATGTAGTATGCAAAAACAGAGATGTCTTTGATGATTATTTACCTGATTATGTGAAAGACAATTTTATTTCAACTGATGAAATAAATATAGAAGATGCAGTGATTTTAACTGACAGAAAACCTATTTTAGATTATCTAAATGAGGATGCAACAAAAGCATGGAGATTAGGTTATATGAACTATATGAATCAATTTTATAAAAATTACAACATCCCGTTGTTTAATTAAGTTGTAATTTTTCTAAAGTTTTATGCAAAACAATTATTTGCCATAATCTATTGTAATAAAATATCTTACCGTTTTTAAATTCTGTTTTATACTTATTTAAAACTGAAAAATTAATTAAACCAAATCTCTCACAAATTTCTTTTGAAGTGTATTTTTCTAATAAAAAATTTAAATCACCCTGAAGCCATTTATCAAGAGGAATACTAAATCCCCATTTAGGTCTACTAAACAAAGATTCGGGCAAATAATCATATAAAACTTGCTTTAATAAATATTTAGCATCTCCGTTTTTAATTTTAAGTGCTGGATCAACATTTAAAGCGAATTCTACAACTCTATAATCAAGCAATGGAACCCTGGCTTCTAATGAAAATTGCATGGTAGCGCGGTCAACTTTAGCTAATAAATCATCTTTTAAATAAAATCGAATATCAAATAAAGCTTGTTCTTCAGCTGGTGTTAATTTTCTTTTGGTGTCTACTTCAAAAATATCAGATGAAAATTTAATTGAGAAATCGCTCGTTAATTCAGCTATCTCAGCATGTGAAAAATAATAAATCTCCTGAGAAAAAATATGACTCTTTATATTTTCCTTATTTTGAAAATTAAATAAAGTAGCAATTCTATCGTATCTGCTGTTTTTTAAACTTCTCAAACTGGATCCAATAGGCTTTTTAAACAATCTTACTAATGGATTTGCAAGTCTTTTTGCCCACAAATAAGAACCATATCCATGAAAAAGTTCATCACCACCATCGCCAGATAAAGTCATTGTAACATGTTGGCGGGCTAATTTGGAAACTAACATAGTTGGAATTGCAGATGAATCGGCAAAAGGCTCATCGTAGGCATCGGTCATTTTATCTAACAAACCAATAGCATCTTTTTCTGTTACCGTAAACTCATGATGTCTTGTTCCAAGTTGTTTTGCAACTGCTTTTGCATAGCTAGATTCGTTATGTTTGCTTTCATTAAAACCAATAGAAAAGGTATTAATTGGTGTTGCAGAATTTGACTGGGCTATAGCTGTAACTAAACTAGAATCTATTCCTCCACTTAAAAAAGTACCAAAAGGAACATCACTAATCATTCTGTATTTTACAGAAGAATTTAATAATTGTTTTAATTGATTTTTGGCTTCTACTTCATCAGAAATAAAAGTTGAGTTTATTTTTTCTTCGGGTTGCCAATACGATTTAATTTCTAGTTTGTTATTTTTGAATATACCATAACAACCAGATGGAAATTTATTTACTTCTTCACAAATTGATAATGGTTCTGGCACGTAACCAAGCAATAAATATTCATGAACAGCTTTTTTGTTCAGACTCAATTTTAACTTCGGCCTTAGACTCAAAATCGATTTCAATTCAGAAGCAAAAATGAACTTATTTTCATCCAAAAAATAATACAAAGGCTTTATTCCTAATCTATCTCTGCAAATAAATAATGATTTATTTAATTTATTATAAATAACAATTGAAAACATTCCATTTAACTGATGCACAAAAGATGGCCCCCATTTTATGAATGCTTCTAAAATTACTTCAGTATCAGAAGTAGTTTTGAAAGTTTGATTTAAAGAAGCTGCTATTTCCTGGAAATTAAAAATCTCTCCATTGTAAACTATAACATAATTCTCATCATGCGAAAACATAGGCTGATTCGCCGCGGCAGATAAATCTAAAATGCTCAATCTACGGTGCGCCAATCCAATATTACTTTCAAAATAAAACCCTTCAGCATCAGGACCGCGAAATGCTAAGCGGTCGCTCATACATTTTAAATCTTCTTTTGTTAATTCAAATTCAGATTTATAAAAGCCTGCAATTCCACACATATATTATTTTGCTATTTCTGTTTTCTTTTTTCTAAAACTTAATCCTAAAAACAGCAATAAAGCAATTAAAAGAATTACAGATGAAGCATAACTAATTTTCTCTGTGCTATAATAAATGTCCGGATGAAAGATAAACTTAATTTCATGTTTTCCAGCAGGAACAACTAAACCTCGTATTACATAATTACTTCTAAAATGTGGAGTCTCTTTGCCGTCTATAAATGCTTTCCATCCTTTTTCATAATAAACCTCAGAAAATAAAACAATTTGATTTTTAGATGCATTAAAGTCATAGGCTAATGCATTTGGTGCATAACTTTTTAAGAAGACTACTGCTGATGAATCTGCTGAAGGCATTGCATTTCCAAGCACTTCTTTAAATCTTTTATCAATGATTGCAGTATTTTTTGCATTAAAATTAGCATCCATTGCTTTTATCTCCTCATCGGCAGAATTCACCCACTTTATTTCATTTACAGTCCATGCATTTCCTAATGCTGATTTATTAACCAAAGGAGGTGCTTTTTCATTATAAATGATATACTTGGCATTTAACATATTTAAAGCATACAATTTACTCATCATTGCGTTCAAAGAAGAGTCGGAAGGCTGTGCGTTAAATGCTGCATAAATATTCTTGATATTAGGTTCAATATGGTACTTTATCATTTCCTGATACCTTTCTAACTTCGCAGCACAGTAACCGCCAACAGATTTATGAAAATAAGATGTAGCGGCATCATTAAATGAACTTTTTGCTAAGTTAATAACCCTATAGTTAGTATTTGCAAGTAACCCTCGATAACGATATTTATATATTTCATCTTCACTTAAACCTTTTTTCTTTTTAGTATTACTAGTTGCTAAAGCTACTGCAGCATCAATTTTTGTTTGCAAACTTGCATCTGACGTAACTTCCCTAGAGAAAATTGATTCATCTGCCACAGACGGCTCATATGGAATTGCAAATTTTGAATTTGAAACTAAATCTTTCTTGTTTACATATCTTTTATCAACAGAAAATAAATCACCAACTACGATAATTCCAATCAAAGCAGCCAATAAAACCTCATTAAATTTGAATTTACTATATGCAAATAAAACTGCAAGACCTGCAGAAATTAGCAAAAACGACCTTAAAGCATCTGATTTAAAAATTGAAATCCTTACTGCAGTCAAATTTCCAATAAATTGAACTTTGTCTAGTCCTGCCTTAGGCAAAAATTCTGTAAGTTGATTATCAATCTCACTCATTAAATAATCAAAATTGAAAAACATTTCTGGTAATAAATAAAACAACAAACAAAGTCCACCCGTTAATGAAAATGAATAAATAAGTTCTTTTCGCTTTGTTTTAAATAAATCGGGTTGATTCATAGCTTCATTCAACCCAAGTATCGCAATAACTGGGAAAATAAAATCAGTAATTACTAATGTAGTTTTAACAGCCCTAAATTTGTTGTATAATGGAAAATAGTCCAACATAAAAACTGAAAAGCCTTCAAAATTTTTCCCCCAACTTAAAAGCAAAACCAAAACAGCAGAGCATAGAAATGCCCATTTAATAGGAGATTTTACCAAAAAGAATCCTAATACTGATAAGAAACAAATTAATGCGCCAGCATAAAAAGGACCTGTAGTAGATGTGTCAGACCAATATTGTGGCATTTGTGATATATATTGCCTGTAATTGGTGTCAGCCTCTTTTAACGCTTCTTTTTGTTCAGCTAAACCTAAATTCGAAGCTCCTCCATAAACATTTGGAATCATATATGAAAAAGACTCACCTACTCCATAACTGTAATCTAAGGCATAATTCTTTTCTAACCCTCCACCATCTTTTACATCACCAATTGTTAATTCTGATTTTCCTCTAATTGAATCTTTTCCATAATCATAAATGGTATATAAGGATGAAAAATTTGTTAAGACTCCGAAAAAAGCTGCAATTACTAATACTCCAACTCCTTTTGCAAACGAAGGAATTGTTTTATTTTTATAAGCTTCTATCAAATAAAACAATAACAAAAAGAAAATTACAAAAGCAAGGTAATATGTTACTTGAAAATGCGAAGATTTAATCTGAATACTTGAAAATATCGCGGTAAAAAAACCTCCCATGATTTGTTTCCCATTTAAAACCATTAATACACCAGCCATAAGCCATGGAACCCACGAAATAGATTCTACTTTCGACATGTGTCCAGCTTCCATTATTAATAAGTTATAAGTAGTGAAACAGTAAGCTGCAGCTCCAACAATTGCTAGTGGTTGCCTTACTTTAAGCACTAGAAATAAGATGTAAAGACCAATCATTATAACAAACATTGAATCTGCTGGACGAGGAAAACCCATTTTGATTATTGTTCCTATGTTTGCTACAAGATTGCCTTTGAAAATTACTGAAATTAAATAGCCCGGCATACCTGTAAACATGGCATTTGTCCAAATAGCTTCTTCTCCTGTTCGTTCACGGAAATCGGCTAATTCATTTGCCATGCCCTTGTGCTGTTCGATATCGTCCATACGAAGACTTTTCCCGCTGAAAATCTCGGGGAAATAGGCGAAAATTAATAAAACAAAAATAAGGAGTGCTGCTATGTGTGGCAGCAAAGAGCGAAAGTTAATTGTTGGCATTTTTCTGAAATTGCGAGCCAAATATACGCGTCTCTTTCGGATTGCCTATTTAACTTCTGTATAATCTACAAATTCTCCTTCATCAAAATTTCTATTTCTCTGATTTTGAACATTATTAGGTGTTTCTATCCTTACCTCACCTTCTCGTCTGCTACTGGTTCTTTGTTGTTGACTTTGCTGATTGAACTGCCCTTGCATGTTTTTAGTAGCTTTTGCAAAGAAATATCGAGCAACCAGAGGCAAAACAAAATTGAAAAAAATACGATAAAGTAAATAGACTGTTATAAGTATGAGCAACACGCGCATGTAAAAAGAATTTGGTGTCAAAAGTACAAAATACTTGCCTCAAAATAATATTGCCATTTTGGCATAAATGACTAATGAAGGTTTCTAAAATAAATAAAATTACAAGTAATAACTGTTTGCTTTTTCTTAGGGGATAACTCCTTTCTAAATAACGCAAAAACTATTTGTTTAAATCTGCATAAAAAAATATCAAACAACTTGCTCCTAAAATTAAGTAATTTTCAATTACAGGCTCTTTTCAACCTATCATTTACAGCTCTTCCTAATCCAATTTCGGGAAGCATTTCAGCAATAATTTTAGAAGCACTGCTTTTATCTGCAAGACGTAAATAAGAAAATAAATTAGCTGCAGCTTCTTCTATATTGCCCGTTTTTGAAAGAATTAATTGAAATTCGGTTGGATAATCTTCAATGCTATTTTGAAAGTTGATTATAAAAGGTTGCTCTGCTTGAAAAGTTTCGAAAAGCTCTTCTTTAATTCCTGCATATAACTTTTTTAAAGGAGCATAATGACTGTCTAACATACCCGGCGCAGTTGGGTTTGAATGTTGCTGGATTTTCAAAGTAACATTTCCAACTATGGACTCGATTTGTTCAATTTTCAATCCACCCATACGATAAATAGTGACTTTATTTTCTTCCATACCAACTATGGTGCTTTCCAGACCAATACTGCAAGGTCCGCCATCTATTACATAGGGAATTTTTGTTCCTAATTGGTCAATTACATGTTGGGCAGTTGTAGGACTCACATAACCAAATGGATTGGCACTCGGCGCTGCCAAAGGAAATGATAAGTTTTGAAGTAAGTTCAAAGTTAATGGGTGCGCAGGAATCCTGATAGCAACTTGCGGCAATCCACTTGTAACAATATCGGGAATTTCATTTTTCTTTGGCAACAATAAAGTCAATGGCCCTGGCCAAAATGTTTCTGCCAATTTTTTCAATGGTGAAGGAAATAATGTAACAAGCTTTTCAACCTCTTCAAGAGAGAAAGTGTGTACAATTAATGGGTCGAATGTTGGTCTGTTTTTAACTGCAAAGATTCTTGCAACCAATTGGGCATCAAAAGCATTGGCAGCTAGGCCATAAACAGTTTCTGTAGGAATTCCAATAACATCTGTTGCTAAAAATGCTTTTGCTTTTTGAATGTCATTACCAACTTCTGCCATGCAGCAAAGTAAAGAAATATTGGGGCGTTCTAAAAACTTCCATTATTTAGATAAAAAAATGCCCACTAGTTTTTTATCAGCATTTTCTTTTTAGTTGCCTGCATACCATCTGAAATTTGAATCCAATAAACACCTTTTGGAAATTCAGTGGCTGGAATTAACAAAGACTTTTCGCATGCCTCACAATTCCAAACCATCGCTCCCAAATTATTGTAAATACTTATTACTTTACAAATTGAGTTTCCTTTCAAATTTAAGGAGATGTAATCTGAAAATGGATTTGGATGTACAGAAAAGTTAATTGAAGTTTCGGCTAAATTTGTAGTTAAAACCTCAAATACTTCAGAAACTCCAATGCAATTGTTTGCATCTGTAACTTGCACAGAATATGTTCCATTACTTGTAATAGGTAATGTAGAATTATTTGCCCCTTCAATTAATTCTGAATTTAAAAACCACTGATAAGTATTAAATGCACCTGTACTCAATTCACTTCCGTTTAACACTATATCTGGTTGTGGTGAAATTGGATTAGAAATTACCAAAGGATTAATACTGTATGTTGTTGTGCAACCTGCACCATCTAAACCTTGCAAAACATAAGTACCCGCGCTTAAATCTGAAAATGTACCAGAATTTTGAAAAGCTCCATCGTTTATCGCATATTGAATTCCAGAATTAGGTCCTGAAGCAACAATTGAAAAACTTCCATCAGAATCACCTGAACAAGTAGGTGACACCACATCAACATTTACAATAGCAAAGCCTACACAACTTGGCTCACTAACAGTAACTTGAGAAACGGCAGTACAACCTTTACTATCGCTAACTGTTACAGCATAATTTCCAGCAGAAAGTCCAACTGCTGTGGAGCCTGTTTGAGCAGGATTTGAATTCCAAGAATAAAGATAACTACCGTTACCTCCTGTTGCTAAAGCTGTGGCTGAGCCTTGGTTTCCCCCAATAGTAGTTGCAGCTACACTGTTACTGCTTACAGATAATGGCGTTGGTTGTGTTATTAAAATTGGATTTGTTAAAGTTATAATGCAGCCTGAAGCATCGCTTACCGTAATAGGATAAGTACCTGGTGCTAAATTGGAAAATACGTTACTCGACTGAGTTGGAGCTGGTTCTGAAATTACAATATTATCTACAATTGCTAAATAAGGAGTACAGTTATTATATTGGCAGTTAGCTTCAATGTAAAAGAAAAAATCACTTCTGCTATTTGCTGGAATTGTAGATAAATCAACTGTTACAGTTATATCAGCGCAATTGCCAGCTTGTGAGAAATTGTAAAATTGTCCCGATATGCCATTTACAGAATATTCAGCAGGAACTGACAAATAACCATTGTTTACCCAAGCATAAAACCTCAGCCTATCGTTTGGTCGGGAAGCTGAAAATGAATTGGTTAAGTCGAATGTTACAACAACATCATCAATTCCATTCATATTCAACTGTGGAGAACGTAAGAAACAACCAGCAAATCCGCTCGAATTACCAGCAAATTGAGCACTTCCGGCAGGGCAACCTTGTGAAACACTGTATTGGAAAAATGCTCCTCCTCCGCAACTGGAAGGCGACCACCACCTATTTGTTGGACCTGATCCACTTGCGGTGCTGATAGTATTTGAAGCGTCAAAAGCTTGATTAGGTGAAACTATAGTTCCTCCTCCTGCACTTCCAGAAAAGCTAATAGCTCCATTTCCACCGCTGGCAAAAACAATTATGTTGCCATCTGCAAGTCCATTACAAGTTACATTTTCTGTAACTACAGAATCAATTACCAATGTACATTGAGCGCTTAATTTCATGAAATGCAAACTTAACAAAGCAATAAATACTAATATACGTGGAACCATAAGTGCATTTTTTAGCAAATGTAAAAAGGTGAATAGAATATCAAAGTTAAAATTAGGATTGGTTTATAAGTGCAAATCATTTCTAAAGAATGCTGCATTTAACAATAGAATCAAGTGCTTTCGTCTTTTTATCATTTCTTTTCACAAAAAAGAAGCTTTCACCAAAACATTCCGTTTTTTTGTGTGTCTGTTTACCCATGCGCATTTATCCCGAAGATAGTATTTCCCTTTTTGAATTTGACCGCGTTCGCGAATGTGTAAAACTACATTGTCGCAGCGCTATAGCAAAGGAAAAAACCGAACAGCTTCTCCCCTACAGTCAGCTGGAACCTATTCTTGTACAATTGAACCGTACAAAAGAGTTACTCAATATTTTGCAAACCGGGTCGTATTTTCCTATTACTTCTTTTCCTGACATTAGTAGAGAAATTACCATGCTTTCGGTAGCAAATTCTACCTTACAAGAAAAGCAATTCATAAACATTAGAGATGTTTCTGATACCGTAAATACTTTGGTAAAATACCTCAGCGATAAAAAAGCAGTTTTGCCATACATCAATGGTATTTTCGAATCTGTATATTTTACTCCCGATGTTATCAACGCAATTGATGCAGTGCTAGATACTGCAGGTATTGTAAAATCTTCTGCATCTAAAGAATTAGCAGATATCAGAAAAAACCTGGCGCATGCACGCCGTGAACTCGACCGCGTTTTTAGGTCACAACTGGCCAAATTAAAAAAGTTAGGCTGGTTGGCAGATACTGAAGAAACAGTTTACAATGGCAGACGCGTCTTATCTGTTCTGGCAGAGCAAAAACGCTCAGTAAAAGGATTGATTCAAGGAAATTCTGATACTGGAAAAACTTCCTTTATTGAGCCCATTGAAACTGTAGAACTAAACAATGATGTGTTTGAATTAGTAGCGCATGAACGCCGCGAAATTATGCGCATTTTAAAACAACTAACCAGCCAAATTCGCCAGCACAAAACACTCATTAATAACTACCAAAGTACTTTAAGTGAATTAGATTTTGTAAGGGCAAAAGCGCTTTTTGCAATGGATATTGGAGCTACAATGCCTTCTGTTTCAAAATACCCATTGCTCGACTTGGTAGATGCGCGACACCCCATTTTAATACTGCAAAACAAAAGCAGCAAAAAAGAAGTGGTGCCCATGTCGTGTAGCCTTAACCATAAACAACGCATGTTGGTTATTTCTGGTCCAAATGCAGGTGGAAAATCTATTACGCTTAAAACTATTGGCTTGCTTCAAATGATGTTGCAAAGCGGATTATTGGTTTCTGTGAATGAAAAATCGGAAATGGGAATATTCCACCGTTTATTTGCAGACATAGGCGACAGTCAATCTATTGAATTCGAGCTAAGTACATATAGTTCTCGGCTTGCAAAAATGAAATACTTTTTGGATTTCGCAGATAACAGGACCTTAATTTTAATTGATGAATTTGGTACAGGAACTGACCCTGAACTTGGCGGTGCTATTGCCGAAGCGATGCTTGAGCAACTTGCTAAAAACAAAACGCTTGGCGTAATTACAACCCATTACATGAACATTAAATTAGCTGCAGATCGATTAGAAGGAACCAAAAATGCGTCTATGTTATTTGACGATGCAACTTTAAAACCGCTGTATCGCTTACAAATTGGACAACCTGGAAGTTCATACACTTACATAATTGCGGAAAAAGCTGGTTTGCCAAAAGCTTTAATTGATGTTGCAAGAAGCAAAACCTCCAAAGATAAAGTTACTTTAGACCGAATGTTGCAGCAATTGCACCAGCAACAACAAGAAGTTAAAAGGCTGATTTCCCAGCTCGATGAAAAAGAAAAATCGAGCGAAGCAAGTAAGAAAAAATACGATGAGCTTTTCGATAAGTTTAAAGAAAAAATGGAACGTAAAAAAGCGACGCAAGAAGAAGTTGATAAGCTAACTGAACTTGGTCGTAAATTCAAAAACATCAGCAAAGAATGGGAAACCGCGAAAGATAAAAAACCAATTCTTCAGAAAATCACCAAAACGCTATCGGCCGAAAGGATTAAAAAATTGGAGAAAAAGCAAATCGAAAAGAAAGAGAAACTTAAAAAAGAAGTGCTCGAAAAAAAGAAAATTGAAATCAAAATTGGCACACGGGTAAAGTTATTGAACGGAAAACAAATAGGTATTGTAGAAGACATTCAGAATAACAAAGCAAAAGTTACCTTTGGCAACCTAAAAACCATTGCGAGTTTAGAAACTTTGGAAGCCATAGATTAATGAAGGGAATTGTAATAAGATCAACGGGAAGCGCTGCAACAGTAAAGGCGAAAGACGGTCGGAGAATAGAATGTAAAATAAAAGGAATCTTTAAAAATAAAGGACTCAGAACTACCAATCCTTTGGCTGTTGGCGATAATGTGGTAATAGAGCCTGTTCCTGGCGGTGATTATTATGTAATTTCAGAAATAGAGGACAGACACAATTACATTATTCGTCGCTCAATAAATTTAAGCAAAGAAGCGCACATTTTAGCAGCAAATATTAACCAAGCGCTGGTTATTGTTACCCTACATTCTCCAAGAACTTCCTTCGGTTTTATAGACCGTGTGCTCATAACTTGCGAAGCTTATCACATTCCTGCAAAAATAATTGTGAACAAAGCCGATTTATACGACAATGACAAATCGCTCGATATTGCTGCCAACTTAAAAGAAGTTTATGAAAAAGCAGGGTACGAAATTCTTTTTGTTTCTGCTTTAGAAAACCTAAACCTAGATATTTTAAGAGAGCTGATGAAAGGAAAAATCAACCTTTTAACCGGGCATTCCGGCAGTGGCAAATCGAGTTTAGTGAATGCCATTGCCCCAGATTTCAAATTAAGAACAGGTGAAATTTCTGCAGCTCACCTCAAAGGCATGCACACCACCACTTTTGCAGAATTATTCGAGATTGATGAAGACACGTATATCATCGACACTCCTGGAATCAAGGAATTTGGAATTGTTGATATGGATAAATCGGAAGTGCGTAATTATTTTCCGGAATTTCAGAAATTTGCTGCTCAATGTAAATTCGCTGATTGCATGCATGTAAACGAACCAGATTGTGCTGTTAAAACTGCTGCCGAAAACAACGAAATTGCTCCCCAGCGGTACGATTCTTATTTGGGATTATTAGTTTCAGAAGAAATAACCAAAGACCCTTGGAAATAGCATGAGAGCCATCATACAAAGAGTTACTGAAGCTTCGGTAACCATAGAAAATCAGCTGCATGCGCAAATAAAAAATGGGCTTGTTTTGCTTATTGGTATTGAAGAAAACGATGTATTAGAAGATTGCATTTGGACTGCAGCAAAAATTGCCAACATGCGTATTTTTGGAGACGATAATGGATTGATGAATAAAAATGTAACCGAAATAAATGGTGAAGTAATGGTGATTAGTCAATTTACTTTGTATGCATCTACCAAAAAAGGCAACAGACCTTCATTCCTTAAAGCAGCAAAACCAGAATATGCCATAAAAATTTATGAAATATTCTGCTTGCAAATACAACAAGAACTTAGCAGGAAAATAAAAACAGGAATTTTTGGTGCCGACATGAAAATTGCACTTGTAAATGATGGCCCTGTTACTATATTTATCGATTCAAAAAACAGAGAATAAAATCTATAAAAAACCATCTAAAAAATCAAAAATGAAGAAAAAACTACTTATAGCATTTTCAATTATAGCTTGTTTAACCATAGCATTTTTACCAGAACAAAGCATACATGGAAGCACCTCTGGTGGTCCTGCTGGCTATGCAGGATCTCCTTTTGATACTAATGGAAGAACCTGCGGCTCAGGAGGAGGATGCCATTCGGGAGGCACTACCAATCAGAATGGAATTATTACAACAGATATTCCCGCTTGCGGTTATACCCCCGGACAAACATATAATATAACTGTCACTGCAGCTTCAGTCGGAAGAACAAAGTTTGGATTTAGTTTATCTGCCCAAAAAACTAGCAATGGTACCACTGCTGGAACTTTAATTGCTGGCGCAGGAAGCCAATTAAACGGAAGCAATCGCTACATTACGCATACAAGCGCAGGAACAGCTGCTACTGGAAGTGGTACAAGAGTTTGGAACTTCCAATGGACTGCTCCATTAGCTGGAACAGGTTCGGTAAGTTTTTATACAGCTGTAAATTGCACCAATTCAGGTGGTAATTCTTCAGGAGATATTGTCTTTAATTCTTCTGTTGCAATTCTAGAAGGAGGAATTCCTGTTGCTCCAGTAATTTCTGCAAATGGTTCTAATAATATTTGTGCAGGTCAATCTGTAACATTAAACTCTAACACTGCAACTGGTATTAGTTGGTCTACAGGCGCTAGTACACAAACTATTAATGTTACCAGTGCAGGCAGTTATACCGCAACAGCAGCCAATGCTTGTGGAACAAGTCCAACTTCTAATGCTATTGTTGTTTCAATTACAAATCCTCCTGCTGCGCCAGTAATTTCAGCCGTTGGTTCTACAAATATTTGCGCAGGTCAATCAGTAACATTAAACTCAAACTCTCTAACTGGTGTTAATTGGTCCACAGGTGCTAGTATACAGTCTATTAATGTTACAACTGCAGGTAGTTATACCGCTACAGCAGCCAATGCTTGTGGAACGAGTCCAACTTCTAATGCTATTGTTGTTTCAATTACAAACCCTCCTGCTGCACCAGTAATTTCAGCTGTTGGTTCTACAAATATTTGCGCAGGTCAATCAGTTACGTTGAACTCAAACACAGCAACAGGTATAGCTTGGTCTTCAGGACCAACCACGCAATCAATAAACGTAAATACCTCAGGAAATTTTACAGCAACTGCAACAAATTCTTGCGGAAACGCTACGTCTAATTCAATCAATGTAACTGTTACTAACCCTCCCGAAGCACCTGTTGTAACAGTTAGTGGAGCCGGCTTGCAGTTTTGCGAGGGACAATCAACAACCTTAACTGCTTCAAATTTACTACCCGTAATCTGGACTCCAGGAAATCTTACAACCAACCAAATCACAGTTTCTACTGGAGGAATTTATACAGCTACTGCTACTAACAATTGCGGAACTGCATCATCTCAACCTTCAGAAGTAATTATAAACCCTCTTCCAACTCCTGCTAACATTTCTCCAAATGTAAATTCAACCATTTGCTCGGGAGAAAGCATTGTACTTACTACAGATGCGCAATTTTCTTATTCTTGGTCCACTTCACAAACACAGCCAAGTATTACTGTATTTTCTCCCGGCGAGTTTTTTGTGTCCACAGCCAACGAATGCGGCACAGTATATTCTGATACAATTGTTATTTCTGTAGATACTATTCCAGCTACACCTAGCATAATATTAAACGGAAATGCACTGGAATCTACTTTAATTGGTGAAAATTATAATTGGTTTTTCAATGGAACTCCCATTAATTCAAACCAAAGCAGCATTTTACCTTCACAAGAGGGAGAATATCGTTTAACTCTTTCTTCAAATAATGGCTGCTCTTCCGATACTTCAGAAGCTTTCAATTATATTTCTACAAACATCTATATAAATTCTGTTCATGAAGTTAAGGTTTTTCCTAACCCTGTGCTTCAAAATGAATCTATTACAATACTTGGAAATGTTAAACAAAACAATGCTATTGATATATTTGACCTACAGGGAAGATTAGTTTATAAAACAAATGCTGCACAACAAGTAATTCAAATTCCTTTAGCACCAGGCACTTATGTTTTAACTTCAGGAGCTTTACGAACAAAACTTATTGTTTATCGTTAATTTGTTTAATTTTATAAAACGATAAAGCTTTACAACCGAAAGTGTAATAAAGACGCAAAGAAAACGATATCAAATTATCATTTAATCAACATTTATTCAAAATTAATGAAGATTCAATAATAATTATTTTTTTTCTATGCAAAGTTTGCATAGTTCAGTTAAGTTTTATACGTTTGCAGTAAATAGTTCTTTTACTTTGTAGGGTGTTGAAACGGCAGACATGCCCCCTTGTCTCGGGGGTGAGGAATCTGAAATAAACGGTATTTAAAGGGTTGACCACTGCGTATCCCGTCAAAAGGATATTTTTGAATACTGGCTAATCACCTCGTGAAGGTTCGAATCCTTCCTCTACAGCTAAATTCCCGAATACCCCTGAAATCGCTGCCGTTTGTGATGGTTCGGCAGCGGTTTCTTTTTCTTCTTCCTTTTTTATTTCTTCTTCTTACATTCGTGCAAATTTGCACATGAAGAAATTTATTACCTCTGCCCTACTTTTCATTTCCACTCTTTCTTTTGGTCAAACAAAAGAAGACTCTATATTTATTCGTAAAATATTCGATTTTGCACTTACTAAAGGACAATGCTACGAAGTTTTGACGCATTTATGCACCCAAATTGGTCCAAGACTAAGCGGTTCCAAAGGTGCCGACCAAGCAGTAAAATACATGCAATCTGTTATGTTGCAACAAAAGTTCGACAAGGTACAACTGCAAGAAGTGATGGTTCCGCATTGGGAACGAGGCAACGTTTGTGAAGTGAGCGTAAAAACTTTAAAAAACAACATTAAATTAAATGCTTGCGCACTTGGAGGAAGCGTTGGAGGAACTATAAAAGATGCGCAAGTAGTTGAAATAAAGCAATTCAGCGAACTCGAAAAATTGGGAGAAGCCGGCATCAAAGGAAAAATTGTTTTCTTCAGCCGACCTATGGAACCTACGCATATTCACACATTCGAAGCTTATGGTGCTTGTGTGGAACAACGCTGGGGCGGAGCTGCAAAAGCCGCAAAATATGGCGCCATCGCTTCTCTCACGCGTTCTATGTCTTTAAAAGAAGATAAGTTTCCACACACTGGCAGCATGTCTTACGATTCACTTTATGCCAAAATTCCAGCTTTAGCAATTAGTACCGAAGATGCCACCTGGCTATCAAAAGCCATCGCTGCTCAACAAAACCTCAACATTTCTATCCAACTCAATAGCAGAACTATGCCCGATACACTTTCGCACAATGTTATAGGAGATTTAATAGGAACCCAATTTCCCAACGAAATTTTACTCACCGGCGGCCACCTCGATGCCTGGGACAATGGACAAGGCGCGCACGACGATGGAGCAGGTTGTGTTCAAAGTATTGAAGCCCTGCGCATTTTGAAATCACTCGGATACGCGCCAAACAGAACCATTCGTGCTGTAATGTTTATGAACGAAGAAAATGGATTACGCGGTGGAAAAAAGTATGCAGAAATAGCCGAATCATCCAATCAAAAACATATTCTAGCCATAGAAAGCGACCGCGGTGGGTTTACTCCTCGAGGTTTCTTTGTAGACAGCGAACAAGCCGATGTGCTGAAAATTAAAAAATACAAATCACTCCTCGAACCTTACGGCTTGCACGATTTCAAAAAAGGCGGCGGCGGCGCAGATATTGGTCCTTTGAAAAAACAAGGCACACTTTGCTTGGGCTACATTCCAGATTCTCAGCGCTATTTCGATGTGCACCACGCAGGCACCGATGTAATAGAAAACGTAAACAAACGCGAACTCGAACTGGGTGCAGCTTCCATTGCGGCTATGCTATATCTAATAGACAATTACGGCTTAGATTAAACCAATTTATGTGTCTAACATCCGTGCATTTCTGATTTTTTTGAGCAAGACCTTAAGCAAATGAAGGCATATTCCAACATTTCTTTAATATAATCTTAACTGATTCTTTAATGACATTTTCTCGTTGATAAATAATTATCATCTATTAATATTTACTATAATTTGCTTGTAGTTTTACCGTTTAAGTGCACTCTATTAAACAATGAAAATTAAAATCGGAATTATATTTGGCGGTCGTTCTAAGGAACGTGAAATTTCTTTTGCTGGTGGCCGCACTGTTTATGATAATCTCAATAAAAGCCTTTTCGAAGCTGTACCAATTTTTGTAGATAGCTTCAATAATTTTGTCTTGCTCGACTGGCAATTCATATATAAGGGTAGTATACGCGACTTCTACCCCACTGCACAAGATATCCCTGCTTCGGTTAACGATTTTCAGATTTATGCAGAATCTATAGGAGCTTATGAGAAATCGCACCAACAATCTTTATTGCATAGCATAGGTAAAAGTGTAAAACAAGAAGAGCTAAAAAAGTATTTCGACATTGCATTTTTATGTTTGCATGGTCCTTTTGGAGAAGATGGTCGTATCCAAGGTTTATTTGAATTTCTTGATATTCCCTATACTGGCTCAGGTATTTTAGCTAGTGGCGTTGGAATCAATAAAATTGTACAGAAAAAGCTGATGAAACTTCATCGGTTTCCTAGCCCAGATTTCTTTACCATAAACCGAGACGAATGGCTTGCCAAACAAAATGTTCAGGCAATTGAAAAACAAATTCAACAAAATATCCAATATCCATGCGTAGTAAAGTCTCCCACGCAAGGTTCTTCAATAGGCGTTAGTGTAATCAAGGAACCTAATGAGGATTTACTGAAACAAGCCATTGATCGTAGCTTTTTTATAAAACGCATCAATCAGAAAGATTGGGAAAAATTAAATACAACCGAAAAAGTAGAATGGGTGCGCAATTGCTGCGATATTAGAGAAGGTATTGGAATTCCTCTACGCATTCATCATGTTGTGTATTATCACCCCGATGCTGTGTTGGAAAGAGTTATGCAACATTTTTCCCATTCGCATGCTTTAGAATTGTGCTTAGAATCTTTAGATGCAGAAAGTGAAATATTGATTGAGGGATTTATTGAAGGAAAAGAGTTTTCATCCATTGTTATTGAAGGCTTAGAAGGTGAAGCAATCTGCCTCCCTCCAACTGAAATTAGAAAGGGAAAAGAAATTTTCGACTATCGTTCTAAATATTTGCCGGGGCTTTCTCGTAAAATTACCCCAATTCAATTACCAGATAATCAAATTGAAAATATTCGAGCAGCCTGCAAAAAACTATATTTAGCGTTAGATTTTGGAGTTTATGCGCGTATTGATGGTTTTATAAAAGAAGATGGAACAGTATTCCTCAATGACCCCAATACTACTTCGGGAATGATGCCCTCATCTTTCTTCTTTCACCAGGCTGCAGAAATAGGATTCAATCCATCACAATTCATAACTTACATTATCTATACTTCTTTACGCAAACGTATTAGAGAATTTAAATTCAATGGAACTTCTGAACACCTTTTAGAATTGCTAGAAAAGAAGCTCAATGAAACTTCAGGAGCAATTATTTCAAAGAAAAAAATAGCTGTTATCTTTGGTGGCTATTCCTCAGAAAGACATATCTCTGTAGAAAGTGGTCGCAATGTATACGAAAAACTCAGTTCCTCAGCTGTATTCGAACCAATACCAGTTTTTTTAAGCGGGAATGACGAGGTTCATGAGCTATTTTCCATTCCTATCAACCTAATGTTGAAAGACAATGCAGATGATATTTATGAAAAAATAAAGCATTTTTCTGTTCACCCTATCATTTATAAAATAATTAATGAGTGCAAAGAATTAACAGAGAAATTTGGAAATACAAAAAACTTACAAGCACCAAAACAATTAAGCTACGAGCAATTAGCGAATGAAGTAGAAGAAGTGTTTATTGCTTTACATGGTCGCCCTGGTGAAGATGGTGCTTTGCAGCGTATTTTAAATCGCATTAATCTTCCACACAACGGCTCTGATGCTAATTCCTCTAGCATTACCATAGATAAATTTAGAACAAACGAATTACTGAAAGAACATGGATTGCTGGTTGCTGAACACTTTGTTGTTAAAGAAGAAGAATGGAATAACGACGAAACTTCCGTTTTACTTCATGCACAAAATATTGGTTATCCACTTATTGCTAAGCCGGTAGATGATGGTTGTAGCTCTGCTGTAAAAAAAATATATAACGATGCTGACTTTAAAGCATTTGCAAAATTGATTTTTAGAAAAGAAGAAACTTTTGACCAAACTGCCTCAGCTCAACTTAAAATAAAACCTAAAGAGGAATTTCCAATGAAGCGTCAATTTTTGGTAGAAGCATTGATTGCCTCAAATGGAGCATCAACTTTTTTAGAAATAACAGGTGGAATGTTAACTCATTTAGAAGCAAATGGTTCTATAAAATATGAGGTATTTGAAGCCTCAGAAGCATTGTCTGAAGGCGAAGTATTATCTTTAGAAGAAAAATTTCTAGCAGGACAAGGGCAAAATATCACACCGGCCCGCTATTCAAAAGATGCCAAAAGAAGAAATGAAATTTCTGAAATCGTAAAAAAGCAACTAGAAAAAGCTGCGCGAATTCTCAATGTTCGAGGATACTGTCGTATAGATGCGTTTGTAAGAGTATTCAACGATAACAAGGTAGAAGTCATATTTATAGAAGTAAATTCGCTACCTGGAATGACACCTGCAACATGTATTTTCCATCAAAGTGCAATCAATGGATATAAACCTTACGATTTTATAGAAAAAATAATGATTTTTGCCGAAGCAAATGCAGCTTCTCAAAAAGAAGCTGTATGAATCAAATGAACTTTAAAGAATTTCTAAAGTCTAAATTGTTTTGGCGCCATTTTTTAGTGGCTACAATATCTGTGCTGTTGTTTCTTTGGGCTTGTGCATTTTTCCTTGATATGTATACTTTACACAACGAACATGTTGAAGTACCCAATTTTCAAGGCATTTATGCAAAAGACCTTGATAAATTTGTTGAAGGACACAATTTGAAATATGAAATAGTAGATTCAATTTTCAACTTAAAATTAACCAAAGGAACTGTAATTGATCAAGATCCATTACCTGGAGCTACTGTTAAAAATGGACGAACAATTTACTTAACAGTCAATGCAATTATGTCTCAAAAAGTTGCTATGCCTAATTTAGTAGATTTATCTTTAAGACAATCTACATCTTTATTAGAAACGTATGGACTAAAAGTAGGAATGTTGCGTTATGTAGAGGGATTACCACCAGTAATAGAACAAATATATAAGGGGCAAAAGATTGTGCCTGGAACTATGATAGATAAAGGCTCTGAAATAGATTTGGTAGTTGGAAGAGGTGGAGGAAGGGGTTTAATTCCAATTCCAGATCTTTTCGGTTTAACTATAACTGAAGCAAGAGTAATACTTGCTAGTAGTAATCTTGTTTTAGGCTCATTTCTACCTGACGCAACCGGACAAGATACCACCATAGCAAAAATATTTAAACAAACCCCAGGAATTGAACAAGAAGGCTTGTATTCAGGAGCAAGTATTGATGTTTTAATTACGGGTTCTGATGAAGTACTTCAAAATGAAAAGAGCATTGCAGATACATTGGATTAAATTTATATTTTTAATTTTCTTGAATTTTTCAGGAATACAAATAACTATAGCCCAACTTGTTGTAAAACCTCTTGGAAGTAATTCTATAGAAAGAGAAGCAAGTATTATAAATATAAATGTTTCAAGGGATTTTCCTGATACTTTAGAATTACCGTTTTTAGAAGACTTTTCTGCAAGATGGATAAAGCCTAATCCTGCAAAATGGCTCGATAATTTTGTTTTTATAAATTCAGATTATCCAATAAAGCCGCCTAGTTGGGGAGTGGCTACTTTTGATGGTCTAGATAGAAATGGATTTCCTTACAATCCAACTGATTTGCATGGTTGCGCCGATACACTTACCTCGTTGCCAATTAACTTAGATTATCCACCTTCAGATTCTATTTATTTGAGCTTTTATTATCAACCAAAAGGCTTAGGAAATTATCCTGAATATATAGATACGTTTCAAGTTGAATTTAAAAATCCAGACCTTCCGGATAGCGTTTGGAATTATGCGTGGAGTGTAAATGGAGAAGATTTCCCACAGATAAATACAGACTTTAGAAGAGCTATGATTCCGATTAAAGATACTGCTTTTCTAAAAAAAGGTTTTCAATTTAGGTTTAGAAACTATGCGCAATTAAACGGAAGTTGGGACCATTGGCACCTCGACTATGTAAGACTTGATAGATTAAGAAATAGAAACGATACAGCTTTTCAAGATGTAGCATATATGTACAGAGGTGGAAGTTTGTTAAAAGAGTATACTTCAGTTCCAATAAGTCATTTCCTTCCCAATGCTGATGATAATATGGGCTTAGAATACAATCTCTCTTTAACAAATAATGCTACAGGAAGTACAAATAAGTTGTATAAATATTATTTTATTAACGATTTAGATGAAATTAGAGATTCAATAAATGCAGCTCCAAAAGGTCCTATTCTTTACAGACAAGAGTATAATTTTCCTTCTGTTATAAAATACACTTATGAAGACCAGGGAAACAACTGTTCTGTTTTCCAGTTAAAACATTTCTTATTAGATAATGCAGATAATATAGTAACAAATGATACAACATATTATGAGCAGGTGCTTTGCAATTATTACTCTTTAGATGATGGAACTGCCGAAGAAAGAATTGGGCTAGAAAACCAAGGAGGAGGTTTTGTAGCTCAACGCTTCGAAACTTTAAAATCAGATTCTTTAAAAGCCGTTCAATTTTATTTTAATAAATTAGATTCAATATCTCAAGGTCCATTCTTTTTAATGATTTGGTCAGCAGGAAACAACGTTCCTGGTCAAAACATATATTCTCAAGGTATTTTATATCCAGAATATTATGGGGAAAATAAATTTTTCACATATGTTTTAGATTCTCCAGTATTCCTAAATGCAGGAACATACTACTTTGGTTGGGCGCAAACTGGAAGCTTTAATTTAAACCTAGGTTTCGATAGAAATTTAAATAATAACGATAGAATTTTCTATAATCAAAGCGGCAGTTGGAATAATTATACCGCTCAAACTGGAACCTTAATGATTAGACCAATGTTTGGAACAGCTGAAACATTATACACTGGTATAGAAAAAACAGCACTTCCAATTTCAAATGAAACATTAATATTCCCGAATCCCGCCGATCAATATTTAACAATAAATAATCAAGATTCTGATTATACAACTGTATCATGTTTTGATTTAACTGGAAAGTTAGTATTCCAACAAGAATTAGCATTAGGAACAAATCTGTTGAATACTTTACAATTGAATAACGGAATGTATTTACTTAAATTGAACAGCGCCAAATCTCTAAAACAAGAATTTAAGCGTTTATTGATTCAACATTAAAATGAGCGAAAACGAAGCTTGGGAAGAAGAGGATTTTTTTTCTGTTCCTATTGAAGAAGACGCAGATGAAGACCAAGAACTATTTGAACATTTTAAGATTGTTGCTGATAAAAAGCAAGTAATACTTAGAGTAGATAAATTTCTACAAAACAGAATTGAAAATACCTCCAGAAGTAAAATTCAAGCTGCTGCAGATGCTGGAAACATTCATGCAAATGGAAATCCTGTTAAGTCTAATTACAAAGTCAAGCCAGGTGACGTTATTGCTGTAGTTTTTTCATTTCCCCCTCGAGACAAGGAGCTAAAGCCTGAAGATATCCCAATTAATATAATTTATGAAGATGAGGATATTTGCATGGTGAATAAAAATCCTGGAATGGTTGTTCATCCAGGGTTTGGAAATTATAAAGGGACTTTAGTTAATGCACTATTATACCATTTTCAACATTTGTCGCTTTTTCAACAAAACACACCTCGTCCAGGATTGGTGCATAGAATAGACAAAAATACTTCAGGAATAATGGTAGTTGCAAAAACTGAGTTTTCATTATCTCATTTGGCAAGACAATTTTTTGAACGAACTTCAAAACGAACATATATTGCTTTAGTTTGGGGGGATGTGAAATTGGACGAAGGAACTATAACGGGGCATATAGGGCGAGACTTGAAAGAAAGAAAGCTTTTTACTGTTTTTCCAAATGGAGACAATGGTCGACATGCAGTTACACATTATAAAGTGCTACAAAGATTTGGTTATGTTACTTTAATTCAATGCAAACTAGAAACAGGAAGGACACATCAAATTCGCGTACATATGAAGTACATTGGACATCCTTTGTTTAATGATGACACTTACGGAGGTAACAAAGTTTTAAAAGGAACTACTTTCCAATCTTACAGACAATTTATAGAAAACTGTTTTAAAATTATTCCTAGACATGCATTGCATGCAAAGTCATTAGGATTTTTACATCCTACTAAGAATATTGATATGATGTTCGATTCAGAATTGCCTAAGGATTTTGTAGAAGTGCTAAAAAAATGGGAAACGTATTATAGTGCCAGACTAGAAGGAAAAGAGCTAAATGATGAATAAAAAATAATTCATAACAAAAGCTAGATTCAACTCTTAACTAATTCTTGCTTTTTAGGAACTATGAATTGAACCCAAATAAACCATAAAACAAAAACTAGGATATAAATGGTATTGTTAAAAAACTCATGCTGTTCATTATATTTAATCTCAGGATGTTTGTATGCAGCTATTGTTAATAACATTACCCTACCTATATTGGCTAAAATTACTAAAAACACAGAAAGTGGTACAAACCAAAGTTTAATCTTACTTGGTGCAGGGTATGAAACAAACAAAGCGAAAGTGGCATAGACTAAACCGAAACCAGCACAAAGATCTCCAATTATTACCCCGTATGATCCTACAATAGCGATAGAACGATAATTATGAATTACTTCATAACCAAATAGTTCAAGCAAAAAATAACTACTATTATTTGCAATTAATAAAAGTATATGATAAAAATAAGTCCATATTTTATTATAAATAACAATATGGTGAGATAAATAACTATCTGATATTAACCAAAAAAAATAAAAGCCAAATATCTTTAATAAAAAAATATTAATGGCTTTGAAACCTTCCAAAATTATGTATGAAAAACTATTTAGACTGGGTGTTCGAGTCTTTTCTTGAATCGTAAATTTTCTTAACTCCGTAACCAACACATACAGCTACAAGCAAAGAAACACCTCCGTCGATTGGAATTAAAGAAGGATCTGGAGGAAAGGGAGTAGCTAAAAGCTGGCTAAAAGCTGAAGAAATTAGAACTGCTCCAAGGGTTAAGATAATACTTTTGTTCATATTGGGGTCGATTAGTAGGGGCTTTTTCACTTTGATATTGCAAATATAGAACTTGCAAAGCAAAAAACAAGTAATTATTGTGTTAATTTTTCATAAAGTTATAAAAAACTTATTTTCCTTACATCAAAAATTAGTAAATCAAGCTTCAACTGCGCATTCTGCCTCATTTTCAATTATACAAATCGGAGTTGTGTTTAGCTCTTTTCTTAGTTGAGTGGAAGTCTTTCGACTTCCATTATGACTCCAACCAGGAGGACCAAATAAATATTTAAAAGCATATTTTCTTTTTTCTGCATCCTTTAGGTCAGAAATAATTTGCTTCCATTCAAAAAAAACGACCTTAATAGGGTTATAACTTTTCACATTTGTTGTAAGCCCAAACCTCACCGGCTCCTCTTTTAACTCCTCCTGAAATGTTCCAAACAAACGATCCCAAATAATCAATGCCATTCCCATATTCTTATCTAAGTAAATTGCATTAGAACCGTGATGAACCCTGTGATGTGAAGGAGTAACAAAAATATATTCAAACCACGCTGGAAGTTTTCCAATGGTTTCAGTATGCACCCAAAAACCATACACCTGACAAGCTGCATACATAAAAACTATGTCTAAGGCTTCAAATCCGAATAAAGCAAGTGGCAAATAAAAAATGAACCTATAAAAAGGTTGAAACACAGAAGAGCGAATGGCTACAGTTAAATTAAATTTTTCGCTTGAATGATGAGTGATATGTGTTGCCCAGAAAAAACGAATATAATGATCAGCGCAGTGTAAAACATAATAAGCAATATCTTCAGCTAGAAACAATAATACCCAATACACAACTCCTTTTGTTTCAAAATGTATGAAAGAATAAGTACTAGCCCAAGTCAACACGAATAGTGTTACAACTCTGAATAACAAATCATTCAAAAAGTTCCATGAAGTACAAATCAAGTTTACAATTGTATCACCTGTTGCATACAATTCCTTCTTTGCGTAATGACTATACAGCAATTCAAAAACTATAAGTATCACCATTAAAGGTGCTGATAATGCGAGTAAAATCGTTTCCAAGCCGCAAAAATAGCAATTTTAAACTTTCATTTAAAATTTACTGAATTATCCAATGCTTTTAATAATAAATAATGTTTTTCTCGCAATTCAGAAAGCTGTTGGTCTTTATTTACTTGAAAAGAATCTTGAAATTTTTCAATTTTTTCAATTAGTCCTTCATAATCAAAATACAAAGCACCAGTTCTCCTTATCCAAAAATCTTCTGGAAAGATTACCATTTCATTTTCTTCACAGTACTTAATTTCGGCAAGCATCAAAACGCTTTCTTTATTCCTTATTAATGGCCATAAATCATAAGCTAATGCTACTATTTTTTCAGTATTTCTTCCATATTTTAAAACTAGCTTTTTAATTAGCTGAAAGTTACCACCAATTTGCTTTGACTCTCCTGTTTGCTGTTCAATATAGTTTGCTATTTCAGTTAATCCATTAAAATCTCCTCCACTTAATGCAATGTATTCAGTTTTGCATTTTCCAAAATCTTTCTTGAACTCTTTCTTGAAACGCTTCACTGCAAAGTCAACTGACTTTTCTGCCATTTTCCGATAACCTGTTAATTTTCCTCCTGCAATTGAAATCAATCCCGATTTTGAAATGAATAACTCATCTTTCCTTGATAACTCGGATGGAGACTTTCCTTCTTGGTGAATTAATGGTCTCAAACCAGCCCAAGATGATTTTATGTCTGAAATTTGTAAATTCAATTTAGGAAACATCAAGTTCGTTCCATTTAGCATATACTGAGCTTCTTCAATTGTAACCTCCAGCTCTTCATTGTTTCCTTTATAATTCGTGTCTGTTGTTCCAATATATACTGAGTTCTCTCTTGGAATTGCAAAAATCATTCTTCCATCAGGATGATCAAAGTATACAGCTTGTTTTAATGGAAATCTGCTCCGTTGAAATACTAAGTGTATGCCTTTTGTGAGGTGTAAAAACTTTCCTTTTCTACTTTTATCATATTCTCTTAATTCATCCACCCAAGGACCTGCAGCATTTATAACATAAGTTCCATAAAGGTCTATTTTGTCGCCACTTAAGTGGTCAGAAACTGAGACTCCAATTACCATCTCATTTTCTTTTAATAACTCATTTACCTTTAAATAATTTAAGCAAATAGCTCCATAAGAAACCGCGGTTTTGCAAATTTCTATAGTTAATCTGGCATCGTCTGTCCTATATTCCGTATATATAGCCGCACCTTTTAAAATCTCATCATTTAAAAGTGGTTCTAATAACAATGTTGCTTCTTTACTCAACATTTTCCTTTTCTCGGAAGATTTAACCCCTGCCAAAGTTTCGTAAAGCCACAAAGCAAAAGCAGTGCTTGTTTCCCCTAAACTTCCACCTTTAATCACAGGCAATAACATTGGTTCGGGATAAACCAAGTGGGGGGCATTTCTATGAACAATTGCCCGCTCCTGCCCTACTTCTCTCACCAATTTAAAATCAAGTTGTTTTAAATAGCGCAAACCTCCATGAATCAGCTTGGTAGATTTACTGCTTGTACCTGATGCAAAATCATCTTTTTCTACGAGCATTACTTTCATCCCGCGACTTGCGGCGTCTAATGCAATACCAGCTCCTGTTATTCCTCCTCCAACTACAATTAAATCGAACTTTTCTTTCCTTGCTTTTCCAATTAATTGTATTCGATCTCTGCTTGAAAATGATTTCATAGAACAAAATTAACATGGCTATTCGAATTCGGTTTAACAATTTTAATTTTTTTCTACTATTTTTATCCCCTTAAACTAACATATGAAAACTTTCCACATTGCAATCTTATTTTGTTTTTCTTCCTTAATGACATTTGCACAACAAGGTCTAGAGTTCGGACCCGACTTTCAAGTACAAACTACTTGGTTAATGAATCAAGATGACATGGACAAAGGAGAAGTTTTAGATTACAAAAACACTATGCAAATTGCTTATGGCTTTACAACTAGCTATGGATTTGCACCTCGACATGGCATTAGAACTGGAATATATTTTTCTCAACAAGGTCAAAAATACACAGCTTCTGAAAAATTTGTTGAGCTCCCAAATGCGAAATATCAAACATTAACTGAATACATTCAAGTGCCATTGTTGTATAGATATAATGGAAGTTTGAAAATTGCAAATTCTGCTTTCTTGTTAACAGTTGGGCCTCAATTTGGATTTTTGCAATCTGCCAATGGAACATTTTTGCAACGTAAGGATACAACTACTACTCCGAAAATTTTAAATGAATCTATAGAACCTATTAAAGATGCGAAATCGCTTTATAATTCTATGGATATTTCTGCACATCTTGGATTAGGATTAACTGCACGTTTCAGTAAAAAATGGCATATGAACGCCCTGTTGAATTTTAATTATTCGTTTCAAGATGTTGAAAAAGTAAAAATGCCATTAACAAGAAGACCTACCAGAAATGCGGTTGTTGGCATTGGTATTAGTTTCTATTACCTCATTGGTGGACCTGAAATGGCTGGACCACCAAAAATGCGTTGATAACTGTGTGTAAATCGGTGAATTGTTCGTTTGGTTGTAAGTAAATCGGCCGAATCAAGTACGTATCTTTCGCCCAATTAATTGCTTTATGGCGAAAAAACATAAAAAAAACGACAAGGCCCTTGCGAAGTTGTTGCTAGAGGATGTACTAAAATATTTCCAAGCAGCTCCAAGTGCCGTTCATCATTATAAAGATGTATGCGATGCATTAGGATTTTCATATCCTATAGAAAGAATTCAAGTGATGGAAGTGCTAGAAAGTTTGGTTGCAAACGGGCAATTGAACGAACCTGAAACTGGAAAATTTCGATACACCAGTCTTGGAAGCAGTTATGTAGACGGATTAGTAGATTTAACTTCTAATGGCTCTGGTTACGTGATTCCAGAAGATGGTACACCTGATATTTTAATACGCGAAGATTATTTAATGAATGCTTTAAATGGCGATAAAGTGCGGGTGCATTTGTTTGCCAGAAGAAAAGGCAAAAAACTGGAAGGTGAAGTTGTTGAAATTTTAAAAAGGGCGAAAACTGAGTTTGTAGGCATCGTACAAATGAGCCCAAAGTTTGCTTTTGTTGTTCCTGATAGCAACAAAATGCCCATTGATATTTTTGTGGCCCTACATGAATTAAAAGGTGCTAAAGACGGCGAGAAAGTGGTTGTTAAAATGCTCGATTGGCCGCAAGGAGCTAAGAATCCATTTGGAAGTGTAGTAAAAGTTTTGGGTAAACCTGGAGACAATAATGTGGAAATGAATGCCATCATGATTGACTTCAATTTACCAATGGAATTTCCTGATGCAGTTGAAGCAGCAGCCCAAGCCATTCCAATGGAAATTCCAGAAGCTGAAATCAAAAAAAGACGCGATTTTAGAGGCATTACCACTTTTACAATTGACCCGGTGGATGCAAAAGACTTTGATGATGCGCTATCCATTCAAAAATTAGAAAATGGAAATTGGGAAATTGGTGTACACATTGCAGATGTTTCGCATTATGTAAAACCTGGTTCTATTTTGGAAGAAGAAGCTTATAAACGGGCTACTTCAGTTTACTTAGTGGATAGAGTTGTTCCTATGTTGCCAGAACACTTGAGTAATGGCGTTTGCTCATTGAGACCAAACGAAGACAAACTTACTTACTCAGCTGTTTTTGAAATGAATGATGAAGCGGAAGTTTTCAACCAATGGTTTGGAAGAACGGTGATTCGCTCTATTAGAAGATTTGCTTATGAAGATGCTCAAAAAGTAATTGAAACCAAAGAAGGAGAATTAAAAGAGGAGATTCTCACCATGCACACACTTGCTCAAAAATTAAGAGCAAAACGCTTCAAAAATGGCTCAATTGCTTTTGATAAGGTGGAAGTTAAATTCAATTTAGATAAAAATGGAAAACCGCTTGGAGTATTTATCAAAGTGCAAAAAGAAGCCAATCAGTTGATTGAAGATTTCATGCTACTTGCAAATAAAAGTGTTGCAGAATTTGTTTCTAACATGGGTAAAAATACAGGTGCGAAAAGAGACCAACATTCAAATGCACCAAGAAAACCAATGGTTTATCGAATTCACGATAGGCCAGATCCAGATAAACTGGGCGAATTCTCCAAATTTGTTGCACAGTTTGGTTATAGAACAAATTTCCAAAATGAAAATACAATTAGTACACAGCTCAATCAATTAATGAGCGATATCAAAGGTAAAGGTGAGGAAAATGTAATTGAAACCTTAGCCATTAGAACAATGGCAAAAGCCATTTATTCGACCAAAAATATTGGACATTATGGATTGGCCTTCAAGTTTTATACACATTTTACGTCTCCAATTAGAAGGTATCCGGATGTAATGGTGCACAGGCTCATTGAGGCCTACATGAATAGTAAAACTTGGGAAACTGAAAGCGAGTTAGAATTAAGGTGCAAATATTCATCAGATTTAGAAAAACGTGCAGCAGATGCAGAAAGACAATCAGTAAAATATAAACAAGTAGAATTCCTGAAAGATAAAATTGGAGAGACTTTTAAAGGTGTAATTTCTGGTGTAACTGAATGGGGAATGTTTGTTGAGATTTTAGAAAACAAATGTGAGGGATTAATCAGACTACGTGATATTCCCGGTGATTTTTACACTTTTGATGAAGAAAGCTATAGTGTGGTTGGTAAAGCCAGTAAGCGCAGATTTCGCTTAGGTGATGAAATAATTATTACAGTAAAAAAGGCCGATTTGGTAAAAAAACAATTGGATTTTGCTTTGTTTGAAGAAGCTAATTTCGAAGCCCGTCCGAAAAGAAATTTTGATGTAAATAAAGAGAGAGAAAAAAGAAACAAAAACGAAAGAAGGCCATTTGATAAAGGAAAAGGAAAGAAAAGAAGGTAACTACCCCATAAACCACTTTACCCATTTCAATTTGTTTTTAAAAGGTTGATACCTGATAAATACATCAGGAAAAAATGGTGTTTTCATCATAGATTTTCGATGAGTAAAAGTGTCGAAACCGTATTTTCCATGGTAACTTCCCATTCCGCTATAACCAACTCCACCAAAAGGTAAGTCGGGATTGGCTAAATGGCCAAGGGCAATATTGATTCCTCCTCCACCAAATTGAAGGTTTTGCAAGAAGAATTTTTTTGTTTTTTTACTCTTCGTGTAAAGATAGAATGAAAGTGGAAATGGGTGTTTTTTAATCAAAGAAAGCGCTTCCTCATTTGTTTTATAGCGAAATATTGGAAGTATAGGTCCGAATATTTCCTCTTGCATTACAGCAGAGGTATCTTGAAGACTCTCCACTAAAGTTGGTGCAATGTAAAGGGTAGATTTTTCTCTTTCTCCACCGGCAATAATTTTACCTTCATTCAAATAAGTGAGGAGTTTTTCAAAACGTTTATCATTAATTATTCTTCCATAACTTTCACTTTCTTGAGGATTATTCCCAAACAATACTTTAATTTCATTCACCAACTCTATAATAAAATTATCTGCAATATTTTCATTTATTAGTAAGTAATCTGGTCCAACGCAAGTTTGTCCTGCGTTCCAGAATTTACTCCATACTACCCGTTTGGCTGCGATTTTTATATGAACGTTTTCATCAACAACACATGGACTTTTTCCACCTAATTCTAAGGTTACAGGAACCAATTCATCGGCTGCCATGTGCATTATTTGCTTACCAACTTCCACACTTCCTGTAAAGAAAATATGGTCGAACCTAAATTTTTGAATCAATTCGGGACCAACCAATGCGCCAGTGCCTTGTACCACACTTACCAATTCTTCCGGAAATATCGAACGAATGATTTTTTCGGTGACCTCGGCTGTATTTGGAGCTTGATTGGAAGGTTTTATGCAGGCGCAATTTCCAGCAGCTAATACACTGATTAACGGTCCTATTAAAAGCATAAATGGATAATTCCAAGGTCCAATAATCAGCACCACTCCTAAAGGGTCTTTTTGAATAAAACTGCTGGCAGGCCAATGAAAAATTGGAGTAGGAACGTATTCTGTTTCCATCCATTCGGCCAGGTTTTTCAAAGTATGTTTAATTTCTAATTTCAAAAAGCCTATTTCACTGGCATAGGCCTCCATTTCGTGTTTATTTAAATCGGCTTTTAATGCAGCCAAAATTTCATTTTCAAAATCGCTCAGAGCTTTTAGCAATTTTTTAAGCTGTGCAATTCTAAATGCATGAGGTTTGGTAGCACCAGATTCAAAAAATGCCTTTTGCTTGTTTAAGCCTTCGAGTGCGTTGGATATTTCCATAAACAATAAAGCTAAATAATAAAAATGATTTTACCTTTTAAAGTTGGTTCGCTTATTCTCTTGAATAAAATAAGCCCAATAAATTAATACAAATTGAAGTGGTAATCTAATGTATGCCAATAATTTACTGCCAATTGCAGGATTTTCCTTAAAAACATCGATTATATGTAATGGCAAGAGTAGAACCATCAAAATTAAAATTGCTTTAACTGAATAAGCGCTAAATCTTTTGATAAAAACGCCCACACCAATAGCAACTTCGAGTACTCCAGAGGTATAAATAATCATTGCTATGGGAAATGCTTCAGGAATGAATGGAAAGTACATTTCAGGAGTAATGAAATGAGTAATTCCACCCAAAATCATGAAAACTCCGAATAATTGTGTAAGCGCGTTTTTTAATTTGTTGGTCGTCATCATTTAAAATTGAGTTTTAAAAAATTATCTTTTGTAAAATACTTATTATTAATACCGTAAGAGGAATAATTAGATAATTTATTTTCATCAAAATTAAACTTTTAAATCTACTAATGTCTGTAACTTGAAATTTCATCAACCTTTAAACTAAATGTACAAACTAACATTGTTGTATTTGTTTTGTTTTGCAGTAGCAACAAGTATTTCGCAGACTTTCATTCCAAACGACACCATAATTGCAAACAATGTTTTTCAAGTGGAATTTTCAACCGACAGCCGTTCGATGGTCTGGTGTGAACAAATTCCTTTGAGTGGGGGAAAAGCTAAAATTTGGTATGCAGATATGGATTTAGAAAATGGAATTCCAATTTTTGAAGGGAAGCAATTAATTGATACCATTCAAGGACAAGGCTGGCCATATTGGGGGCAAGATAATATTAGTAAGTTCTTTCTATATAAAAATCAATACGGGGAAGTTAAATTCACCAGGAGAACGGGTTTTAATACACTAATAACAAACAATTTAGGAATCATCAATAACGACAATAAATCGTTACTAAACGTATCAAGTGATAGCACTAAAAATTATTTCTGGATTAACTATACCGTTTTAAATCCCGTTTCAACAGCTTTAGATAGTCTTTTCGCATTTCGTTCCGATAATGTTAGCAATAGAGTATTTATAAATGCTGAAAAGAAAAACAATGGAGGCTCGGCATATGAACTAACTTTTCCAAGGTGGTTAGCACAATCTGAAATTTTGGCTTACCCTTTTCGGCCTTTCACCAATCAACCATATTGGGATATGAAGTTTTGGAATGGTACAACGCAAGCCTCTACGCAAGTTACCAATGATATTCCTGCTAGCATTTTTAATCACCATGTTGATGACTTGCCATTTACTTTACCTCAATTTCCGGGAGACACGTTTATGTTTAGCAGCAAAGCAGCAAGCAAATTAGGTATTTATCAGAAGAACGGTGAATACTTTACTTTAAACCAGTTATACACTTCACCAACACAAATAGTTCCTACCACACTTACTTCGTTTGAACCATTTACAATTTGTGGAGATAAAACTTATGGAGCTTATCAAGTTTATAGTGGCGGAGGAATTCCTGGAACTACGGCTGGCGAGATTTATCTAAAGGGCATTTTCAATGATTCATTGCATATTAAAATAAGTGAATTTGAAGGTGATGTGGCAGTGGATCCAGAATATGTAATTGGAAACAACAAAGTGTGGATTTATTACTACGGAAAACCAGTTGGGCCAGGATTATTTAACCTTCACCGGTGTGAAACGCCGATAGAAATACCTTGTTTAGTAACGGAAACGAAAGAGATTGAAAATGAAAACAACTATTTAATTTTCCCAAACCCGGCAACTTCAGAAATAAATATTCAATTGAATCGCTCAGGTAATTTCAAGACAGAAATTTTTAATGCCATTGGTGAATTGGTATTAACTTCTCAAAATAAAGATAAAGTTGATGTTTCTTTCCTAAGTATAGGAATCTATATGGTAAAAATTAAAGTTGGTCACTATGAAATCAACAGGAAATTAATAATCGAAAAATAATTTTCCAATAAAATTTATCTTAAACTTACTTCTATTTCTATTGAGTTAAATTTGGTTACACCAAAAATGTAGATAAAAAGCAGACTGAACGAGAAGAAAATTCGATTAATAAGAAAATTTATAGCTGTCGTCTAACTTAAAGAACTTTTACCCGTTGTGCGGTTAAGATTGTTAATAAATAAAGTAATTTAAGGTTGTGCAATATACTGTAATACAGTACATTAGATAAGCTTCTCACACAAATCTAATTATGCACAACCTTATCGCTAATAT